>Ga0210400_10002066_pt1 | contig 19124 bp, 19 predicted proteins | sample IncBWH26MmetaG_FD_155456 | JGI IMG/M metagenome (GOLD analysis project Ga0210400, IMG submission 155456) | Forest soil microbial communities from Barre Woods Harvard Forest LTER site, Petersham, Massachusetts, United States - Inc-BW-H-26-M | ecosystem: Environmental > Terrestrial > Soil >...
TCGTTCCTGGGCCTCCTGACGCGAAATTTTTCGAAGGAAACCGCAAGGAAAGAAAAAAGAGACAGAACACAAAAAGGGGACATTTCTAATGGGGTAAGGAAGGGGACATTTCTATCGAGCTTTGACAGCTCGCCCGATCGGAGATTGACAGCAGAGGGGCGGCGGCCCTATGGTTTCGCGTAGAGATAAGGCTGAAATCGAACAATCCGGGGCAGAAGTAAGCGCAAGCGAAGAAGCGGTGGAAGTGAGGGGGTGACGCTGCGCGCTCGTTCGAAATTTTTCCAACCAGGCAGGCGCCCAGGGCCGAATGTTCTGAGGAGGCGGACAGAACGTTGAAGGTTACACGTTATGGGACGAGGGGGGACTTTGGAACGTCGGTACGTACATGTTAGAGGACAGGGGAGCGTTGGAACGCTGAACGTCTAAGAAAAAGGGGGGCGCTCCCGCAAGAAAGACGGAGAGCCGCAGGCGAGATTGAGTGCGAAAGGAGAATTCCAATGAGGAGTCATGTGAGGAGACATGGGGCCACACTGGTAGCTGTTTTTATTTTCGCGGGGGCGGCACTGATTGCGTCTTGCGCGAAGCCTTACCACGAGGAAACCGAGCGCTACGTGTTCGTGGCGACGAATATCAACTTGCCGTACTGGAAAGAAGCGGAAGCGGGGTTCCTGGACGCGGCCAGAACGCTGGGGGTGAAGGGGGAACTGACCGGTCCGACGACGTACGATCCGCACGGGGAGGTAGGATTTTTCCGCAAGATCGTGGACCAGAACCCCGCCGGAATTTGCCTCTCTGCGGCGCGGCCCGAGATTTTCCAGGCGGACATCGACAAGGCGGTGCTGGCGGGCATCCCGGTGATCTGCGTGGACGCGGATGTGCCGGATTCGAAGCGCCTGGTGTACATCGGAACGGATAACGTCAAGGCCGGCCGAGAGAGCCTGAAGCGGATGGCGGCGCTCATTCCGGGTAAAGGGAACATCGTGGTCATTTCGATTCCGGGACAGCACAACGTCGACGACCGAGTGGCCGGCGTGGCGGACGCGCTGAAGAATTTTCCATCGCTGAAGCTGACCAAAATCCTGGATGACAAGGGCGACGCGGGGAGCGCGTACGACCAAGTCTCCGAGCTGATCCAGAAGAAAGAAAAAGTGGACGGAATTATTTGCCTGGAGGCGACCGGGGGCTCTGGCGCCGCGGGAGCGTTGCACCGCTTCAGCATGGAGGGCAAGCTGCCGATCGTGGCGTTCGACAACGATCCGGGGACGCTGGATTGGATCGAGCGCGGCGCTATTACCGCCACGATCACGCAAAAGCCCTACGTGATGAGTTACTACGGGCTGAAGTTCCTGGACGACCTGCACCACAACGCGGTACACCAATTCAAAGACTGGCGCACCGCGCTGGCGACGCCGATGCCGACGTTTGTGGATACCGGCACTGTCGTGGTGGACAAGACCAACCTAAAGGTCTATCGCGAGGCGCTGACCGAACACCCCGCGCCGATGTAGAAATGGCAATTACGTTGCGGACCCGACCGAAAAGAGGCATCGCCTTGACATGGGTGTTGACTCGGCCTACACTACGTAGTTTTTAGATGGTCCCGAAAAGCACGTAGAGGGGGACCATTATGGGCATGAGCATGAACAAGGGTTCGGACAAGGTCAAGGCAGGCATGGACAAGAAAAGGCTGGAGTATTACAAGAAGAAATTGCTGACGCGGCGGGAAGAATTGACGAAGACCATCGCGCGGACACAGGAAGAGGGCCGCACGGCGGACGAAGATCCTACGGTGGACCTGGCGGACAAGGCGGCGAACTCCTATACGAAGGAGTTTCTGTTTGGGATGACCAATACGGACCGCCGAGTGCTGAACATGATCGACGCGGCGCTGAAGCGTATCCAGACGGACGAATACGGCGTGTGCGCGAACTGCCAGGAAGAGCTGCAGCAGAAGAGGCTGGAGGCGGTGCCGTGGGCCAAGCATTGTATCGCTTGCCAGGAAAAGATGGAGCAGGGATTGCTGCAATGATGGGCAAGGAACGGTTGAAAGCACAAGTCTGAAGACCCGCCACTACTGGACCATTCCAGAAAGCTCGATTACTGCGACGTACATTCCCTCTTTAATTAAAATGCGAAAAAGAGTAGAGTTCCGGCTGCGTGGCGGACGGAAGCTCATCCAGCGGCATGACGGGAGCGCAACGCGGAGGTGTGCGCGGCTGGCCCCGGACTGGGCGGGGCTGGCTGGCGGAGATCAGCGACGCGGTCGTCAGCGTGTTTTTCCCCTCGGGTTGCCGAATCTGTGAGCGGCTGCTAACGAGCGCGAGCCGCTTACCCATTTGCGAGGAGTGCCTCTCGTCGTTCGAACGGGTGCCCAATATTGTATGCGAGATTGCGGGCTGCCCCTGCCTGGATGGACGCCGAAAGAGGGAGAGGCGCTGCTCTGCCCGGCTTGCCGGAACAGAACCTATGCCTTTGACAGGGCGCGAAGCTTTGCGGTGTATCAGGACGCGGTGGTGCTGGCGATCCAGCCGCTGGGGAGATGGTTTGCGGAGCGGCTGGCCGAAGTGGTGAAAGCAGAGGGTGATCGGCTGGCGGCGGACGTGCTGGTCCCAGTACCGCTGCATCGCGCGCGCGAACGGGAGCGGGGATACCACCAAGCGGCGTTGCTCTCCAAGCCCTGGCAAAAAGGCTCCGATTGCCCCACAAAGCGGTGCTGGTGATGCGCACGCGGGCGCGACCGGACAAGCAAGTGCTGAGTTTGGAGGAAAGATGGGAGTCAGTGCGTGGCGCTTTTGCCACACGTCCAGGCAGCCAGGTTGACAATGTGCGCGTCTTACTGGTAGATGATGTATTGACAACTGGAGCGACGCTGGATGCCTGTGCAAGAGCGCTGCGCGACGCGGGAGCCAAGTCCGTTATTGGACTGACCGCAGCACGAGCCGTGAGAAACCCCCTGCCAAGCACCAGAGAGTGGTAAGATAACCCGAGGAAGGCGCGATGGGCGCAAACCGGCACATGTCGGTGGATTCCCGGGGGCGCTACACCCCCGAAGTGGCGGGCGAGGTTCTGCCCGGTTCTGAAGGTCCCGCAGGCAGTAGATCCCACAACTTGAATTCGACGCGCCGGGCATCGCTGATGCAGGAGCCGGTGCTGGTGCTGAACGCGACGTACGAGCCGATCAACGTGACGGCGGTGCGGCGCGCGATGGTCTTGATGCTGAAGGGCGTGGCGCAGGCAGAAGAGATGCACAACACGGAAGTGCACTCGGCGGCGCATGCGCATAGGGTGCCGTCCGTGATCCGACTGCTGGCGTATCGGCATATTCCGCAGCAGAGCCGGGCGCTTTCGCGGAAGAATATACTGCTGCGGGACCGCAACACCTGCCAATTCTGCGTGCGGGTATTCCCGAGCTCGGAATTGACGCTGGACCACGTAGTGCCGCGGTCGCGCGGCGGACGGTCCACCTGGGAAAACCTGGTGGCCTGCTGCTACCGGTGCAATAACAGCAAGGGCGATCGGACGCCGGAGGAGGCAGGGCTGAAGCTGGCACGAAGACCCCGGCCCTTTACCCTGCACACCTCCAGACAGCTGATGCGGCTGATCGGACACCGGGACGAACGTTGGCGTAAGTATTTGTTTTACTGATATTTACGCTGCTAAATCGATTTTTTTAAAAAAGTTAGATTAAAAGGAAACCTTTTTGGCTGGCGGCCATCTAAACTGGTAATACCACTTCGAGGACACACCCCGGGAGGCGGTTAGGGCAATGCCCTAACCGCTTCTCTCCTTTTCAGGCCAATTTTCCACAGACAACGGTTTACACAGTTCTTTGCGGCTTCCGGAAGACTCTGCGTCGCTTCCGCCGCTCAAGCGATTCACCGTTCGGAGCTACTGGCGCATGACTACGTGCAGTCCCCGGCGCCAGCTTTCAGCAAGGCCCACGCGCGCGACCTCAAGTTCCGGCGAGAGATATTTCAGAAGATCATCCGTTGCCGGATGGAATCGCAGGGCGGGCGCGACGAGATAGACGAGCGGCGGGGCCTGCTGCAAAGCGACCCTTGAAAATAACCATAGCGAGCGATCTCTCCGCTCTGCAACTGCCGGCGAACCTCGCAACCAATAGTCCGCCGCCTGCAAATTCCATGGCTGAATTATAAATGAGATACGTAGCTGCGGGACTATTCTTTTTCGGTTTCAAATAAAGGCCAGTGAAGTTTACGCTTCAACGGCCCACGATGAGCCGCTGGACCAGCGCCTCCGGGAGGTGGGCGGCGCGCATGCGCTCCTGGACGGCAGAAATATCGTAAGGCACGCGCCAAAACTCGATGACCTGGTGGTCGAGGTCGGCGATGGCAAAAGCCGCGCGCGGATCGCCGTCACGCGGTTGTCCAATCGAACCAGGGTTAAGGAGATAGCGGCGGGGGAGCTCGACGCGCAGCGCTGCAAAAGGTTCGTTGGGGCGAGGACGAATCTGGAGGACCTCGAGCTGCGAGTCCTGATAGGAAAAACCGCCCTGGTGATGCGTGTGCCCGAAGAAAGTGACTTCGGCGGTAGAGTCCAAGAGGCCGTCGAGGGCCTGCTCGGGAGTGAAGACGTATTCGTCTTCATCCTGAAACGCGCCGTGAACAAGCACGAGGCCATCCGTCGCGAGAGGTCCTTGGGGCAAAGCCGATAGCCACGCGAGGTGGTCCGGCTTGAGCTGCGCGCGCGTCCAATCCACGGCGGATTTCGCGACAGGATTGAAATCATCGGTGGGCATCAATCCGGTGGCCGCCTTGTCGTGATTTCCGCGAATGGTCTGCGTGCCGAGCTCCCGCAATCGCGCCGTGACTTCGTTGGGATCGGGGCCATAGCCGACGACATCACCCAAGCAGACGGAAAGATCCCAACGGTCCTTTGCGGCATCGAGGACGGCGTCGAGTGCAGTAGCGTTCGAGTGCAGGTCGCTGAGAACGAGAATCCGCATTCCCACTTTCCGAAAAGTGACCCTGAGTATAAATGAACAAGCGCGCCGATGCACGGCGGGATGCACACGGCGTGACCGGGCGGAGCGACGCAAGAAAAGGCAAAAGGTTTGGAGCCAAAGCGTATTTCTTTATGAACAATTTAGATCGGAGAGTTAGTGAGTTGACCAGTACGGAGGAATGAGGCGCCGGCGGGCGTGATTGTTTCGATGGGCAACAATATTTTATGACGAGTTGACGAAACATTCGCCTCTGGTGACTCGTCTATACGTGTGCAGCTGATTACGGGGCTGTTCTTGGCGAGATTCAGAAAAACCCCGCGGTGGCAGCCGCGGGGTCATGACACGCAGTCTTTCCGGCCGTTAGTCCAGGAAGAAGTGGTGTCTTCACGGGCGACAATACTCGTCCGCCGCGCGCGTGTCAACTTCCTCTAGCCAATGGCAGCCTGCTGTGCGGCTGACTCGATCCCGTCCGAAAGGAATTGACACGCATGAGAACGAATTCATTTGTCCGCAGTGTGGCTTTGCTGGCCGCCATCGCACTGGCAGTACCGGCATTTGCAAAACCCTTCGCCAAGACCATCAACATTTCGCAGACCGCGAAGCTCGGCAAGTCCGAGTTGAAGGCCGGCGAATACCGTTTGGAGATCGAAGGAAACAAGGCCACCGTCCAGAAAGGCAAGCAGGTCGTTGCCGAATCCGAAGGCCGGTGGGAAGACCGCAGTGCCAAGTCCGCCTATGATTCCCTGCTGCTTGGAGAGAACGGGCAGGTAAGGGAAGTCCGCTTTGCAGGCCAGACTCGTGTTTTCGTCTTCAGCGAGTAAACGAGGAAGCTCTGTGACTTCATTCCAAGGGACGAGTGAGAGGCTGCACTCCGGCGTGGCCTCTCTGCTCGTCATTCTGTCGGCGCAACTTCTGAAGTGGCAAGATCCGGTGCCAGCGGCAAGCGCGCTGCTGCAATTCCTTGCGCTGAGCACGCGCAAGATCGTCTCGAAACACCTAACGCCTCTTCTTAACCACTAACGAATCAGCATGCAGTCTCCATAACTGTAGAAGCGATACCTGGCTTCGACGGCGTGTTTGTATGCCGCCAAGACATGCTCCCGGCCGGCGAACGCGCAGACCAGCGCGAGCAGCGTGGAACGCGGCAAGTGAAAATTTGTGAGCAATCCTTCCACGACACGAAATCGAAATCCGGGAACAATAAAAAGCCGCGCATCCGCTTTGCCTGCCAGCACAAGATTCGATGAACCCGATTCCCCGGCCCGCAGGGCGGCGTCTTCCAGCGCGCGAACTACGGTAGTGCCGATGGCCAGGATGGGGCGTCCGGCGTCGCGTGCCGCCTGGATACGATCCGCAGTTTGGGCCGGAATTTCGTACGATTCTGCGTGCATCACGTGGCTTTCGAGCGTTTCGCCATGAATGGGCTGGAACGTGCCGAGGCCCACATGCAGCGTAAGCTCGCAGATCTCCGCGCCTCGGGCGCGAATTTTTTCCAGAATTTCAGCTGAGAAGTGCAGACCGGCCGTAGGAGCTGCAATCGCACCGGGACGTTTGGCGAAAACGGTTTGATAGCGCTCGCGGTCAGAAGTTTCATCGGCGCGCTCGATGTACGGCGGAAGAGGGACATGACCGAGGCGCTCGAGAAGAGAGCTGACGTTGCTTCGATCGTGGGAAATGAATCGTAGCGTGCGCAAACCAAACGGACCGCGAGAGAGAACTTCGGCTTCCAGTTCTCCCTCGCCGAAGAGTACGCGTTCCCCGACCGGCATCTTGCGGCCGGGCCGGACAAGCGCCTCCCAAGTCTCGGAATCGATCTCGCGGGCCAGGAAAATCTCTACTTTTCCGGTAAGATGGTCAGCTCTAATGGCCGGCGATGGCGGCTGCGCATGAACGCCGGCACGCTTCCCGAACAAGCGGGCGGGGACGACGCGCGCATTGTTGAACACGACGAGTTCGTCACCTCTCAGGAGAGTGGAGAACTCCGCGAAGAGGCGGTCTTCGAAAACTCCTGAACGATCCAGCAAGAGGAGCCGCGAGGCATCGCGACGGTCAAGTGGCCGCTGCGCGATTTGCTCTCGGGGGAGGCGGTAGTCGAGCTCGTCCAAGCGCATGGGAGACGGCAGTCTAACAGCAAACCCCTTAAGGCAAACAAAACAAGCTAATGGCAGCTTGGTTGCGAGATTTGTGTGAGTGGGGAGCTTCGTACGCGGGGGCTTCTGATGAGCCTAGATTGGCTGTAAGATATTAAAAAATAATGGCTTACATGCAACTCGGGGAAATGTAATTTTGTACTTGACACGCATGCACTCATATTTTATCATGCACTTGCAATCACCTTAGGAGGTGCTTACAAAATGAGAACACTTACCCAATGGGAACCGTTCCGCAGGGCCACCACCCTGCAAGACCAAGTGAATCGGTTGTTCAATAATGTCCTCGAGCGGACAGGCGAGGAATCCAGCCTCACTGCCTGGGCACCGTCGGTGGACATTTACGAGACCGAGCATGAGTTGGTGGTGAAGGCCGATCTGCCGGAAGTCGACCCCAAGGATCTGGACATCCGCGTCGAGAACAACATCCTGACGATTCGCGGCGACCGCAAGTTCGAGAAGAATGTGAATCAGGAGAACTACCTGCGTGTGGAGCGCGCGTACGGCTCCTTCGCTCGCAGCTTTACGCTGGCGAACACAGTGAATGCGGAAGCGATCAAGGCCGACTATCAGAACGGCGTGCTGACGCTGACCATCCCGAAGAAAGAGGAAGCGAAGCCGAAGCAAATCAAGGTCACCGTCGGGACTCCGGCGATGGCCGCCTCTGCCGCCGGCAGGTAATTTCAAAAGAGAATCGCGGTTAGAATAAGGGGCCGGCCAGAGTGCCGGCCCCTTTTGCTACGGCAGCGGCACGAAATGAGGTCAGCATGTTGCGATTTGAAAAAATGACGGTGAAAGCTCAAGAAGCCGTGCAGAGCGCGCAGGAAGTCGCCGCCCGCCACGAGAATCAGCAAATCGAGCCCATACATTTGCTGTCATCTCTGGTCGCCCAGGCCGACGGCGTGGTGTCGCCGCTGCTAGCCCGTCTGGGAATTCGCACCGAAGTGTTAACGCAAGAGATCGAGCGAGAGATCGGCCGGTTGCCAAAGGTGCAAGGCTTTGCCCAGCAACATATGGGGAAGGCTCTGAACGATGTGCTGGAGCGTGCGTTCAAAGAAGCGGACAGCTTCAAAGACGACTATGTTTCGACGGAGCACCTGTTTCTGGCAATTGCCGGCATGGATCGCGACCCCGCAGGACAATTGTTGAAACGGCAGGGCGCATCCCACGAGGCAATTCTGCAGGCCTTGACCGGAGTGCGCGGAACGCAGCGCGTGACTTCGCAGCATCCCGAGGCTACCTACGCATCTCTGGAAAAATACGCGCGCGACCTGACGGAATTGGCGCGCCGGCAAAAGCTCGATCCCGTGATCGGGCGCGACGAAGAGATTCGCCGCGTGATGCAGATCCTGGCGCGGCGTACCAAAAACAACCCGGTGCTGATCGGCGAGCCGGGAGTGGGCAAGACCGCTATTGTGGAAGGTTTGGCACAACGGATCGTTTCCGGTGATGTGCCGGACGTGCTGAAGACCAAGCGCCTGGTGGCCTTGGACCTGGCGGCGCTGGTGGCGGGAGCGAAGTTCCGCGGTGAGTTCGAAGACCGTCTGAAAGCCGTCCTGAAAGAGATCACCGAAGCCGAGGGGCAGATCATTCTGTTCATCGACGAGCTGCACACCTTGGTGGGAGCAGGGGCCGCGGAAGGCGCGATGGATGCGTCCAACATGCTCAAACCGGCGCTGGCGCGCGGCGAGCTGCGCGCGATCGGCGCAACGACGCTCAACGAGTACAAGAAACACATCGAGAAAGATCCCGCGCTGGAACGCAGGTTCCAGCCGGTACTGGTCAGCGAGCCGACGGTCGAGGATACCATCGCGATTTTGCGCGGATTGAAAGAACGTTACGAAGTACATCACGGTGTGCGCATCAAGGATGCGGCGATTATTGCGGCGGCCACGCTCTCCAACCGCTACATCTCGGACCGCTTCCTGCCGGACAAGGCCATCGACCTGATCGACGAGGCAGCCGCGAGCCTCCGGATGCAGATCGATTCCTTGCCCGTGGAAATCGACGAGATCGAACGCCGCATCATGCAGCTGGAAATTGAGCGCCAGGCGCTGCTGAAGGAAACCGATGCGCACTCGAAGGAGCGGCGTAAACAGATCGAGAAGGAACTGGCGGCGCTGAAAGAGGATTCCAGCGCACGAAAGACGCGCTGGCAAGCGGAAAAGGAAGCCATCGGAAAAATCCGCAAGCTGAAGGAACAGATCGAACAACTGAGGGCGGAAGAACAAAAATACGAACGCTCCGGCGAACTGGCCAAGGTGGCGGAGATCCGTTACGGCAAGATTGCGGCGGCGGAGCGCGACCTGCAAAAGGCGCAGGAACGATTCTCTGCGGTGCAGAAAGACGCGCCGATGCTGAAGGAAGAAGTCGACGAGGAAGACATTGCGAAACTGGTGAGCAAGTGGACGGGCATTCCGACGGGCCGGCTGCTGGAAGGCGAAGCGCAGAAGCTCGTGCACATGGAAGAGCGGCTGCGGCAGCGGGTCGTCGGCCAGGATGACGCGCTGCAGCGCGTGTCCAATGCCGTGCGGCGCAGCCGCGCAGGACTCTCCGACACCAAGCGGCCGATTGGCTCGTTCATATTCCTCGGACCTACAGGGGTCGGAAAAACGGAACTGGCGCGGGCACTGGCGGAGTTTCTCTTCGACGATGAAAAATTGATGATCCGCATCGATATGAGCGAGTACATGGAGAAGCACAGCGTGTCGCGGCTTATCGGCGCGCCTCCCGGCTACGTTGGATACGAGGAGGGCGGACAGCTCACCGAGCAGGTAAGGCGTCATCCCTACTCGGTTATTTTGTTTGACGAAATTGAAAAGGCCCATCCCGATGTGTTCAACGTGCTGTTGCAGATTCTCGAGGACGGGCGCCTCACCGACGGCAAAGGCCGCACCGTGGACTTCCGGAACAGCGTGCTGGTGATGACCAGCAACGTGGGGTCGGCGGCGATCTTTGAATTGTCGAACAAAGATCCGGAGCGGGCGCGAAGGGAAGCGATGGAGGCATTGCGCGCTTCTTTCCGGCCGGAGTTCCTCAACCGGATCGACGAGATTGTGATCTTCAACCCGCTCGGGAAAGAGCATTTGGAGCGCATCGTCGGCTTGCTGCTGAAGGGCGTGGAGAAGCTGCTTGTGGAGCGGCAGATTACGCTCGAGTTGACATCCGCGGCGAAGGAATTGCTTCTGCGCGAGGGCTACGATCCTGCATATGGTGCGCGGCCGCTGCGGAGGACTATCCAGCGGCTAATTCAGGATCCCCTGGCGTTGCAGATCCTGGAGGGCAAGGTGTTGCCGGGCGATCATGTGCGCGTGGACCGCGATGGGCAGAAAGACGCGATGCGATTCGAGCGCACGCCGGCAAAACAACCCGCGGCTGCCGCGGGAATCTAATGGTTAGAAGCGGAGCGAGCTCAGGGCGCTCCGCGTTTCCCCGAAAAAAGTAAGATTTCGGGTTGTTCGTACGTATCAGAAGACAAGGGGCACCATGAGAATTATTCGCACAGCTTTTCTGCTGGGAGTCCTCACACTTTTCCTGATGATGGTGGGCCAGTATTTTGGCGGCCGAAATGGGATGACTCTGGGCTTGGGAATTGCGATCTGCACGAATGCGTTCGCTTATTTCTTCTCGGACAAAATCGCTTTGCTCTCCAGCGGCGCGCGGCCCGTTTCGCGCGAAGAGGTGCCTCGGCTTTACACCGTGATGGAACGTCTCGCCGCTAAGGCCAATATCCCGGTTCCCAAGCTCTACGCGATCCCGGAAGCGGCCCCGAACGCCTTTGCAACCGGCAGAAACCCGCGGCATGCTTCGGTGGCAGTGACCGAAGGTCTGTTGCAGCTCATGAATGATGACGAGCTCGAAGGCGTAATCGCACATGAACTCTCGCACGTTCGTAATTACGACATTTTGATTAGTTCCGTCGCGGCGACGCTTGCAGGAGCCATCACCTGGATCGCACATTGGGGCCTGTGGTTCGGAGGCAGCGACCGCGATGATCGCGAACGCGGTGGCGGCGGTGGCCTCCTCGGGCTACTCCTATTTTTTCTTGCCCCGCTCGCCGCAATGCTGCTGCAACTCGGTCTTTCGCGGCAGCGAGAGTTTTCTGCAGATGAAACGGGGGCACGGATGGTAGGCCAGCCTTATGGCTTGATCAGCGCGCTCGAAAAGCTGGGAGCTTATAACCAGCGCATTCCTACGACTTCGCTTTCCCCGTCGACCTCGGCTTTGTGCATCGTAAGACCGCTCTTCGGCGGCGGCACTTTGTCTTCTCTCTTCAGCACGCATCCCCCACTTGAGAAGCGCATCCAGGCTTTGCGGGAGATGACTGTCGCTCCGCAACGCCAGTGATCTTTTGACGATATTCTGCACATTTGAACCACTCGATGTGTAATCTTTTCAAAAATCGTGCCGTGCAGACCGCGTCGAGAAATGTAATCCCGGCTAAACCTTTGATTTATCGGGAGATAATATCTTCAGTGGCGAGGCTGTGTTTGGCGCTGGAAATGCACAACTCTAGATGGGCGGCGTTCTCGTCATTGGGAATTTGAGGGACAGGGGATATGAGCTGTAAGGACACTATCCATTTGATTTGTTGGTACTTAGAGGGGCGACTCTCCACGTCCGTCGAAGGCGAGATTAAGCGCCATCTGGAAACTTGCTCGGATTGCCATCTGGTGCTGGACGCAGCTGTAAACACGCTGGAGCGGTATTTCAGCTCCGAGCGCATGGCCGGGGCCGACGCGGGATCTCGCGCTGCCTGATTTATCCCCACGCTAACTAATTGAAAGATTTTAATTTAGGCCGCAGCTCTTACGTCGCCTTGGTTTATCTACTCTGCCTATTCCTGAAAATCCCATCAATACCCTGTTTTAAGAGTACTGACAGAAAAATATACAATCTCCGATGGAATCGCGTAATCTTTACTAGTACTAGTACCTATGGAACTATGCTGCTTCCCGCCTAGTATCACCTCCAATCGATTGAATTTACATAGTTTAGTCTCTGTTTGGCGCCAAAGATCCATTTGGCGAGGCGGATGCTCATTTCCATGGCACAGGGCGAAGCGCCAAAAGGGAGAAAGAAGTCTATGAGCGAATTTCAAGAATCAGCCACCACGAGCGGGACACCCCGTTGGGTCGGATTGGCAGTAGCGGTATTGGGCGGCATTTCGCTGCTCGGCTTGGGAGTCGGCTTGAGCGCACTGAATCAGGCCAGGAGTATCGAGCAATCGACGCAAGCCACCGTAAGGCAGGCCAATGAAGCGCTGAACCAGAGGCTGGCAAAGGCCGACGAGATTAACCAGCAACTGCAGAGCGATGTCAAGGTAGTTACGGACAAGCTCAAGGTCACGCACGCGGATCTGGTCGCCGCGCGCAAGCAGAACAAGTATGCCACGGTGGCGGTCGACCAGAAAGTGACCAACCTGGCGACTTCCGTTAAGGCCGAACTGGCCAATAAGGCGAACGCCGAGGACGTGAACAAGCTTAACGGTGACGTCAGTGGCGTGAAGAGCGACTTGGACGCCACCAAGAACAGCATCCAGATGGCGCGCAGCGAGATGGGCACGCTCATTGCGCGGAACCATGATGAAATCGATCAGCTCCGCCGCATGGGGCAGCGCGATTACTTCGAGTTCACCGTGCAGCGCAAGGGCGGTGCGACAAAGGTTGGCAGCATTCAAATCGAACTGAAGGACACCAACACCAAGAAGAACCGCTACACCATCAACGTCCTGGCAGATGACAACAGCTTCGAAAAGAAGGATCGCTCGGTGAACGAGCCGATTTTCTTCTACACCGGCGGGACCCGCGCAGCGATTGAACTGGTGGTCAACAAAGTCACCAAGTCGACCGCCACGGGCTACCTGAGCGTGCCGAAGGCGGCGGGAGCAACCTCGGCGAGCACGGCGACGTCCGGGCAGTAAGCAAGTTCCGCGGGGGCAGAACATCGACTCCTTGGAGCACACAAGACAGGGGAGGATTCCACAGAATCCCCCCTTTTTTGTTGACGTTCATCCGGGAATAAGAATTCATCATAGTAGGTAGCAGGAAGAGTCTGGACACCGGTCGGCCCCTGTGCCAAGCTACGGGGCAGCCCGGCGGATCAAAAAACCGCAGTGGATTTCTCTGGAGGGGGAAAGCATGAAAGTACGATTCTCGATGGCAGTAGCAGCGACGCTGTTCGCGGGAGCGCTCGCGATGGCGGCGGACAGCTCCTGGACCGGCTGGATCTCAGACAGCCAGTGTGGAGTAAAAGGCGCAAACGACAAGGCCGGCGAGTGCACGACCAAGTGCGTCAAGGAGCATGGCGCCAAGTACGTGTTCGTGAACGATGCCGACAAGAAAGTGTACGTGGTCGATGCGCAGGACAAAGTGGCGGCGCATGCCGGCCATCACGTGACCGTAAAGGGCACGGTGGACGGCGAAACGCTCAAGCTGAGCAGCATCGACATGGTCCCTGCAGCCAAGTAAGTCTTGGACAGTTTTTTTCAGGACGGGCGTCCCGATTCGGGGCGCCCGTTTTGTTTTGTGACGCGAAGTATTTCCGCTACGATGTTGTGCTGCCATGTCGACCATTCTCATTCACACCGGCCGTGCGCTAACCCCGACGACAGAAATTAACGACGCGGGCATCCTGATTCGCGAAGATTCCATTGAGGCCATCGGGCCGCGCTCGGGGATGACTCTGCCCGCGGGAGCGCAGGAAATTCGCGCCACGGACAAGACGGCAATCCCGGGTTTCATAGATGTGCACATCCACGGAGCCGGCGGCCACGACATGATGGAAGGAACTGGCGCCGCCTTGCGATCCATCACTCGCAAGGTTTCGGAATATGGCACCACCTCGCTTCTCGCCACCACCGTAACGGCCAGCACGGACGAGACCCTGCGCGCCGTCGAGGGAATCGCCGGGTACATCACGCAACAGCATGAAACGGACGAACCGCGCGCGGAAATCCTGGGGATCCATTTCGAGGGGCCCTTCATCAGCAAGGAGCGCCGCGGAGTTCATCCCGCTAAATGGATTCAGTTGCCGTCGGCGGAAACGCTCAGCCGCTTCCTCAAGGCCGCCGCGGGGAATGCCAGGATTCTCACGATTGCGCCGGAATTACTCGGCGCCGCTTCCTGCATCGATGCGGCGCGAGAAGCCGGTCTGGTCGTTTCCATGGGCCATACCGACGCAACCTATGAACAGGCTCGTGCGGCGATGGCCCGAGGGGCGCGCAGCGCTACTCACCTCTACAACGCCATGCGTCCGTTTTCGCATCGCGATCCGGGCGTCATCGGGGCGGTGCTCACTTCGCCGGAGATCAATGCGGAGCTGATCGCCGACGGCGTACACGTCGAAGAAGCCGCCATGAAACTGCTTCTTCTCGCCAAGGGAGCCGGGCACATCACCCTGGTGAGCGACGGGCTCTCTGCAACGGGCATGCCGGACGGAAAATACACACTCGGCGGCTTCGAAGTGACCGTCAGCGGCGGCGTCTGCCGGAATGCCGAAGGAATACTGGCCGGCAGCACGCTGACGCTGGACCGCGCGCTGCGCAATATCGTGGCGCTGGGCGCATCTCTGCCGGACGCTGTGCGCATGCTGACACTGAACCCGGCTACATTGTTAGGCATCGAATTCAAGAAAGGTTCGCTGCGTGTCGGAGCGGATGCGGATATTTTGCTGCTCGATGAAGGATTGTATCTAGCGGGAGTTTGGGCCCGCGGCGTCGCGCTGAATTAAGGATTCAGAGGCATGTTGAGTTCCGTGGCAAGCTGCTGCGCATCGAAAGGGCTGCAGGCAAAAAAGCGGCCGCCGACTTCCAGTGTGGGAACGGTGCGATTGCCGTTGTTGGCCTTGATGACGATGGCTTCCGCCGACGGATCTTTTTCGATATCCACTTCGCGAAAATCCACACCGCGTTCCTTCAAGAAGGATTTTGCGCGGCGGCAATCGGGGCACCAGGTGGTGCTGTACATGGTAATTAGTTCCATCAGTTACTCCACCTCGTTAGATGCGGGCCGCAGCACGAAGTCGCACCAAGCATTATGCTAGCAGCGGCAATGGATACGTCAGGAACCCGAAACGAGGGCGCTGCGCCGCTTGGTGGCCACCTGGATGCGGATCAAAGCGCGCTGCAGCGCGATGTTTACGCGGTCCCAATCAATGTTGGGATCGTTGGAGGCCAAGCGCTGCTCGGCACGAGCCAGCGCATCTTTGGCGCGCTGCAGATCGATCTCCTCGGCGCGCTCGGCGGTTTCTGCAAGGACCGTTACGCGATCCGAAAGAACCTCGGCAAATCCGCGAACAATAGCTAGATGCGCGGACTCCTTGCCGCCGAGATCGTGATAGCTGAGTTCGCCGATCCCCAACTCGGTGATGAGCGGCGCGTGCCCCGGGAGTACCCCAAGATATCCGCCTTCTCCTGGCAATTGCACCTCAACGGCTTTCTCGCGAAGCAGCTGGCGCTCCGGCGTGACGATTACAAGCTCAATGGCATCAGGAAGCATTTTCGTGATTAGGCGCTCGCCTTCATTTTTTCGGCTTTCTCAAGCGCTTCCTCGATCGTGCCGACCATGTAGAACGCCTGTTCCGGAACGTCGTCGTATTTGCCTTCCACAATCTCCTTGAAGCTGCGGACCGAGTCTTCAATCTTCACGTACTTTCCCTCGAGGCCGGTGAACTGCGCGGCGACGAACATGGGCTGCGAAAGGAATTTTTCGATCTTGCGGGCGCGCGCCACGGTGCGCTTGTCTTCGTCGGAAAGTTCCTCGATACCGAGAATAGCGATGATGTCCTGCAGGTCCTTGTAGCGCTGCAGAATGGACTTCACGCCGCGCGCCACGGCGTAGTGTTCCGCGCCGACAATGCGCGGATCGAGAATGCGTGAAGAGCTCGCCAGCGGATCGACCGCCGGATAGATGCCGCGCTCGACGATTTGGCGGCTGAGGTTGGTGGTGGCGTCCAGGTGCGCAAACGTCGCGGCCGGAGCGGGATCCGTGTAGTCGTCGGCGGGCACGTAAATGGCCTGCACCGAAGTGATCGATCCACTCTTCGTCGAAGTAATGCGCTCCTGGAGTTCGCCGATTTCTGTGTTGAGGTTCGGCTGGTAGCCGACCGCCGAAGGCATGCGGCCGAGAAGCGCGGAAACTTCCGAGCCCGCCTGCACGAAACGGAAAATGTTATCGATGAAGAGGAGCACATCGAGGTGCTCCTGGTCGCGGAAATATTCGGCCACCGTGAGGCCAGTGAGGCCCACGCGGAGACGCGAGCCGGGCGGCTCGGTCATCTGGCCGTAGATCAGCGCCGCGCGCGATTTTTCCGAATTGCCGGGAACGATAACGCCGCCCTCGGACATTTCCAGCCACAGGTCGTTGCCCTCGCGCGTGCGCTCGCCCACGCCCGCGAACACGGACACGCCACCGTGCTTCATGGCGACGTTGTGAATGAGTTCCATGATCAGAACGGTCTTACCCACGCCCGCGCCGCCGAACAGTCCGATCTTGCCGCCCTTTAAGTACGGCTCAATGAGGTCCACGACTTTAATTCCGGTCTCAAACATTTCGAGGGTGGTGGACTGATCCTCGAGCGACGGCGCAGGGCGATGAATCGGATAGTACGTGTCGCTGACGATGGGGCCGAGCTGATCGACAGGCTTCCCGAGAACATTCATCACGCGGCCCAGGGTGGCCCGGCCCACGGGAACTTCAATCCCTTTTCCCAGATCGTAAGCTTTCATTCCGCGCACCATGCCCTCGACAGGCTCCATCGCGATGGCGCGCACGCGGCCCTCGCCAAGGTGCTGCTGGACTTCCGCCGTCACGTCGAGTGGTTCCGGTATCGAGTACCCTTCGCTGGTGATGCGCACGGCGTTATAAATCGCCGGGAGGTGCCCCGCCTCGAATTGGATGTCCATAACAGGCCCAATGACCTGAACGACGTGTCCCAAGCCTGCGTATTTCTCAGCCATGCTGCTTTCTCCTAAGCGCCGTAAGATGCGCCGCTGACAATCTCGATAATTTCTTTGGTAATCGCCGCTTGCCGCACTTTGTTCATGTGCAGAGTCAGGGCATCAATAACGTCGCCCGCATTTTTTGTAGCCGATTCCATCGCCGTCATACGCGCCGCGTGCTCCGCCGCGGAAGATTCGAGCATCGCGCGGAGCAACTGCGTTTCGATGTAGCGCGGGAGCAACTTGCCGAGGAGCTGCTCCTCGGGCTGTTCGTAGATGTAATCCACCTGCGCACTCTCTTTTTCGGCGGCGGATTCTTCGTCCGCACGAACGGCCTCGACCGGCAGCAGCTTTGTAACCACCAGATTCGGTGTCATCACCGTCTTGAATTCGCTGAAGACGACGTACACCGAATCGATCTCTTCCTTAGCATAAAGATCCGTCACGAGCAGGGCCATCTCCCGCGCGGTCGCAAAGTCGACGCGCGCAAGCACGTTCACATATTCCGCAATAACGTTAAACCCCGCCTTCTTCAGCGAGTCGCGGCCCTTCTTGCCCACGGGGATCGTCGAAAGTTTCTTCCCTTTGTTCGCGCTGAAAAAATCGTGGGCCTTGCGCAGAATATTGGCGTTGAAAGCGCCGGCCAGGCCGCGCTCTCCCGTCAGCACGATGGCGAGAATCCGCTCTTCGGGGCGCTTTGCCAGCAGCGGGTGCTGGGGCTCATCGATGCGCGACATGATGGAACGCAGCATGCGCGCGAGTTCTCTGGCGTACGGACGCGCCGCGATCGCCGCTTCCTGAGCGCGGCGCAACCGGGCCGCGGCCACGAACTTCATCGCGCGAGTGATTTGCTGGGTGTTCTTCACCGAGCGGATGCGGCGCCGGAAATCGAGAAGTGTAGCCATGGTTATTCGTTAAGCGCCCATCCTCACTTCGCCGCCGCGGCAACGGCAGCAGCGAAACGTTCCTTGAATGCCTCGACGGCGGTCTTGATTTCACCCTTGATGGCGTCGTCGAGAGCTTTCTTCGTCGCGATGTTCTTGAGGATCGAGGGATAGTTCGTTTCGACGAACTGCAGAAGCTCGCGCTCAAAGCGGCGAACTTCCGGGACCGGCACAGCGTCCAGCGAGCCACTCGTCGCAATGTAAAGACTGAGCACCTGCTTTTCAACCGGCAGCGGCACATACTGATCCTGTTTCAGGATTTCCGTGAGCCGCTGGCCGCGGGCGAGCTGGCCCTGTGTCACCTTGTCGAGCTGATCGGAGCCAAACTGCGCGAAGGCCGCCAGCTCGCGATACTGCGCCATATCGAGGCGCAGCGAACCGGCCACCTGGCGCATGGCCTTGATCTGCGCATTGCCGCCTACGCGGCTGACGGAGATACCGACGTTGATCGCGGGACGAATGCCGGCGTTGAAAAGGTCGGCTTCGAGATAGATCTGACCGTCGGTAATCGAGATCACGTTCGTCGGAATGTAGGCGGAGACGTCGCCAGCTTGCGTTTCGATGACCGGCAGCGAAGTCAGCGAGCCGCCGCCGAGCTTGTCATTCAATTTTGCGGCGCGTTCCAGCAAGCGGGAGTGGAGATAGAAAACGTCGCCGGGGAACGCTTCGCGCCCCGGAGGACGCCGAAGCAGCAACGAAATTTCACGGTAGGCCTGTGCGTGCTTGGAAAGATCGTCGTAAAACGTAACCGCGTGTCGCTTGGTGTCGCGGAAAAATTCGCCCATAGCGCACGCGGCGTAAGGTGCGATGTACTGAAGCGAAGCCGGCTCTGCGGCGGAGGAAGTAACGACAATGGTGTAGTCCATCGCGCCGGCGTCGGTAAGCGTCTTCACCACCTGCGCAATCGTCGAGCGCTTCTGCCCGATGCCGCAATAAATGCAAATGATGTCGCCGCCCTTTTGATTGATGATGGTGTCGAGAATGACGGCGGTCTTGCCGGTCTGGCGGTCGCCGATGATTAGCTCGCGCTGGCCGCGGCCGATCGGAATCATGCTGTCGATCGCCTTGATGCCGGTCTGGAGCGGCTCGCGAACCGGCTGGCGATCGAGCACGCCCGGCGCGAT
>Ga0210400_10002067_pt1 | contig 19119 bp, 17 predicted proteins | sample IncBWH26MmetaG_FD_155456 | JGI IMG/M metagenome (GOLD analysis project Ga0210400, IMG submission 155456) | Forest soil microbial communities from Barre Woods Harvard Forest LTER site, Petersham, Massachusetts, United States - Inc-BW-H-26-M | ecosystem: Environmental > Terrestrial > Soil >...
CGGCGAAGCAAGTTAAACGCACCCACACCCATGTGGTCTTTCGTCTTGGGATCAGCGACTTTCCAAGGCCGATGACCGAAGACGAAAAGCGTCTGGAAGAAGGCAATCATTATCCGTTCGCCAGGACTTTTCATGATCATGCGAGGAAACAAGACCACGTGGTCCGCGGCTTCGGACTCCGCATAGGCCATGGACCGGGCTAATACGTCGGGCCGGAAGAGCACATCGGCATCGGTAAACAGCAGCCAATCGCCCGTCGCGTGGCGGGCCGCGCTCCACATCGCATGAGCCTTGCCCAGCCAACCCTGCGGCAACTCGGCAATGTGAATGACTCTCAGGCGCCCACGCGCTTCAGCAGTTGAGGCCATTCGATCCATGACTTCACCTGTGCGGTCGGTAGAGCGATCGTTCACGGCGATCACTTCGTAGTTGTCGTAGTCGAGATTCAGAAGCGTGCCGAGAGCTCGCTCGACGTGTTCTTCTTCATTGCGAGCTGGGACGATGATGCTGACGGGCGGATTTCCGCTTGGAGTGGCGGGCTGCCGATTCCATTCGGGCCGCGAGATATCGGCCACCTTGGACATGCCCAAAGCAGCATCGAGCAGGCGCGAAAACCAAACTAGTGCGAGAATGCTGCCTGCGATCCAATGAAAGATTGTCCAGTGAAAATACGTCATCCCGACTGGCCGCCAACCGATACAGCCTGGTCATCAACCCGTACTGGAGGAGCGAATCGCATGCCATAAAACAGTATGGCAGAAGAAACAGCCATCGCAATGACCGGTAGAATGAAGGCAGCCTGCAGCGAGCGCCGGTCGGCGACGTATCCCATCAGCGTCGGCGAGGGGACGTCGCCCAGAAGATGAAAAATGAAAATATTGACGGCGATTGCGGTGGCACGGATGTGAGCCCCAACCGAGTTCACCAGCGCCGTGTTCAGAGGTGAAGTGTTCAGCAAGAGCAGAAACGCGGCCGCTGCGATCGCGGGTATCATCAATCGTCCCTTGCTGAACAGACCTACGATCATGATTGGAACGCCAAGACCCATGCTGACGGCCGACACAAAATAGTACGAACCCTTCATTCGTGGCAGGAGGCGGTCGCCCAGCCAGCCTCCGGCTAAAGACGCGACAATGCCATCGACCACGACGATTTTTCCAAACATCAGATTCGCGGATTCCAGACTATAGCCGCGCGCCCGCGACAGAAAAGTCGGCATCCACACCTGAATTCCTCCGAGCGAAAACGTCGCCGCGGACATCCCCAGAGTCACGGCCCAGAATGCGGGGTTGTGCGCCAGGCCGCGGAGGGTTGCACGGTCCGGAGTTTCTTTCAACGAATCGAATTGGCCGCGTGGCGGCTCGGGAATGAATAACAAAGAAAGAGCAAGTAAGAATCCGGGAAACGCCGCGATATAGAACGGGAATCGCCATCCGAAATGAGGCCCGAGCTTGCCCCCCAACAGATAGCCCGCAGCTGTCCCGACGGGGATGGCGAGATAAAACACGCCGAAAATACGACCGCGTTTGTTCTCAGGAAAAAGATCGGCAACGAAAGTCGGAGCGATGGTTACGAATGTTGCCTCCCCGACACCAACCAACGTATGGCGAACAAGCAACTCCCAATAGGTATGCGTAACTGCGGTGAGCAGTGTGAGACCACTCCAGAAGACTGCTCCCAGAATGATGATCATCTTGCGCGAATACCGGTCGGCAAGCGGACCGGCAAACGGCGCGGCGATCATGTAAAAGCCGAGGAAAGCGCTGGTCAGGTAGCCGACCTGGGTGTTGGTGAGATGGAATTCGCTCTGGACCAGCGGCTGGACGGCAAACAGCACTGAGCGGTCAATGTAGTTGAGCAGGTTTAGCGCCGTCAGCAAGACCAGCGCAGTCCAGGGATAAAGTTTCGTCTGGGTCACTTGGCGAAGGAATATATCACGTCGGGTTGAGGGGCTTGTGGATTCTTACATTGCCACTCGCTTGCCTGACCAATTAATAACGCTTGGGGTTATTAACGATACTCGTTACTATTAAGAACGTGATCCGCAGTTTCGCGAATCGGTCGACCGAGGAAATCTGGCGAACCGGCAAGACCGGAGGTGCTCCTCCGGCGGATGTAACAAAACGAAAACTCGGAATGCTCGATGTGGCAGTAGAGTTGCGTGATTTGAAGTGTCCCCCGGGTAACCGGCTGGAGAAATTGCGCGACGACCGTCGAGGACAATACAGCATTCGGATCAACGATCAATATCGGATTTGCTTCACCTGGCGCGATCACGATGCCTACGATGTAGAAGTGACGGACTGTCATTGAGCAGCGGGTGACTAAACGAGGGAGAACATGATGAGCATTGCAAGAAAAGGCACCCCGAATTGGAGAATTCATCCCGGCGAAATTTTGCGGGAAGAGTTCCTGAAGCCCATGGCAATGTCTGCGTACGCCTTAGCAAAACGGCTTCGCGTCCCGCCACCTCGCATCAACGACATCGTTCTGGAACGACGCGGCATTACGGCGGATACCGCGCTTCGGCTGTCCCGGTTCTTCGGAACCACCGAACAGTTTTGGCTAAACCTGCAGGATGTATACGAGATCGGCCGGGTGAAGGCCGAACTGGCGTATGAATTGGAGCAGATCGAACCGCTGAAAGCCGCCGAGGCGGCCCCTTACTCCAGCGAAAGATGAGCAAGTCAAAAGCTTATTGCAGGGGCCGGTGGGAACGGTTTCACTTACCCGACTTCCCTTTCGGCCGAGGCCACCGAGCCACAATTACCGTAGAAATCCCACCCCGCGGTCGAAAGTCTCCCTTGACTTCTGCCCAAAGCGGACGCGCCCACCGCACAACATCGTCCAAGACCTGGTTCACGATGTTCTCCTGAAAGATTCCCAAATTGCGATAGGACTGCAAATATTCCTTCAGCGACTTCAATTCCAGGCAGCGCTTGTCCGGCATGTAGCGAATGGTGAGCACGCCAAAATCGGGCAATCCAGTTTTCGGGCAGACCGAGGTAAACTCGGGGTCATCGACTACGATTTCATAGCCCGCAAACTGATTTGGCCAAGTCTCGATCTCTGGAAACTTGGCGTCTAATCCTGCCTGGGCGTGTTGCGGCGTATAGCGTGGCGGTTTGGGCATGTCACATTGTAACCAGCAACCGGACTAAACTACCAAGTTGGCAAGGATTTGCGCTTCATTCGCCTGGCGGGCGCATCTAATCGAGAAGGTTCCTCCTGGCAGTTTCCAGAGTCGGCAGGTGGTACATTTATGCGTCGAGTAATTCGCATGTCATCGACCACGAATAATGGCAAATAATAACGCCAGTTTTGTAACCCGGCATCGCTGGCTCAGTGCGACAATCGCGATTGCCGCAGCGGTGGTGTTGTTCGCATCCTTGTCGAGGGACCCTGCCGTGCCAGTGCGGGCCGTGACCACGCAGCGCGGCTCCATCCGGAGCGTTGTTTCGACCAACGGCAAAGTCGAGCCTCTGCAAAACTTCGAGGCCCATGCCCCAGTCGGCACCACGGTGAAAAAGCTTTTTGTGCACGAGGGTGATCACGTCAAGCAGGGTCAACTGCTGGTGCAGTTGAACGACGCCAAAGCCCGCAGCCAGGCGGCTCAAGCCGAGGCTCAAGTTCTTACCGCGGACTCCGACTTCAGCGGCATACAGAGTGGCGGCAACCGCGAGGAGGTCTTGACCCTCGATTCGCAAATCGTCAAAGCGCGTACCGCCAGTGACACTGCGCAGCGCAATCTGGACGCGTTGCGGCGTCTGCAGGGGCAAAATGCAGCGTCGCCGGGCGAGGTAAGAAACGCGGAGGATCAGCTCAAACGTGCCAACGCGGATCTTGATCTGCTTCTCCAGAAGCAGAAGAGCCGTTACTCTCAACCGGAAATTACCCGCGTGGAAGCCCAGAAATCAGAGGCGCAAGCCGCCTACGTGGCGGCCAAAGATGTGCTGAGTCAGCTGAACATCCGCGCTCCGTTCGACGGGGTCGTCTATTCACTGCCTGTGTTGCAGGGCGCTTACCTCAACCCCGGCGACCTGGTTTTACAGGAGGCGGACCTCTCCAAAGTCCGCGTGCGCGCCTTCGTGGACGAACCCGATGTAGGACGCCTCGCCCCGGGAGAGAGAATTGACGTAACCTGGGACGCGATGCCTGAACGGACATGGCAAAGCACAGTCAGCGTGGTCCCAACCGTCATAAAACTTCACGGCACTCGTAATGTCGGTGAGACGACCTGTGTCGTGGATAACGGCGATTTCAAGCTCCTTCCTAATATCAACGTTGGGGTGACAATTGTTACCGCGGAGCATCGCGACGTTCTGACCGTGCCGCGCGAGGCCATTCGTCAGGACGACAGCAAGCCGTATGTCTACCAAATCGTCGACAACGAATTGCAACGCCGCTATGTGCAAACGTCCATCTCGAACCTTACCCAGGTGGAGGTTACCGCCGGGCTGCCGGAAAATGCTTTGGTCGCACTGGGCCCCACGAATTCAAAACCGTTGCGCAATGGTTTAGCCGTGAAGGTGGTTCACTAACCGATGTTGTCAGTCAAGAACCTGTCGATCATTGTTCTGCTTGCGCTTCTGCCTTCCTTGTCTGCGGCGGATTCAGCGGATAGCAAACTGCTTGCTGAGGGCCGTGTCGACGAGACCATCGCGTCGCTGCAGCGCAGAATTGGGAGCACTCCGGCCGACGCCGAATCTTACAATTTGCTTTGCCGTGCATACTTCATGCTGAGCGATTGGGACAAAGGAATTGCTGCGTGTGAAAAAGCGGTGTCGTTAGATTCGTCAAACGCTCAATATCATCTCTGGCTCGGGCGGCTTTACGGGGAAAAAGCGGACCACACCCATTTTTTTTCCGCGGCTGGCTTGGCCAAGAAGGTTCGTGGTGAATTTGAAACTGCGGTACGTCTGAATCCAAATAGCGCAGAGGCGGTCACCGATCTGGCTGAGTTCTATCTGGAGGCGCCCGGAATCGTGGGCGGTGGACGCGACAAGGCCGAAGCTCAGGCCAAAAAGCTTGCTGCCATGGACCCGGTCAAAGCCGGCTGGGTCAAGGGACGCCTTGCCGAAAAGAACAAGGACTTGATCTCCGCGGAGAAGGAATATCGCGGCGCTATTGAAGCTAGCCACGGCGCGGCGCTCGCCTGGTTGAATTTGGCCTACTTCTATCGGCACACCGCGCGGATGGATTCGATGGAAGACGCCATTCGGCATGCCAGTTCAGCGCCGATGGATCAACCTGAAGTGCTCATGGAGTGCGCCGAGATGCTGCTTCGTTCCAAGCGCGACCTTCCGCAAGCTACCCAATTGCTCCGCCGCTATCTGGCGTCGAGTCCCACCGCGGAAGCCGCGCCTGCCTTCAAGGCGCACTACTTGCTGGGAACGGCACTCGAACAACAAGGCGACAAACCCGGAGCGGCTCAGGAATACCGCGCATCGCTCTCGATGGCCAGGAGCTTCGCGCTTGCGCAAACCGCTTTAGACCGATTGAATGGCCAAGTCGCCAGCGTGAATCGATGACGCTGCTGATCGGCATTCGCTGAATCAATAGAGTAAGATGAAGTTCGGCTGAACTTCGCGAGATCGAGGCAGCGCGTCCGCAAGACTTCCAACCAGAAAGCCTACTGAGAAAGCGATGACTGCAAAATTCCGCGTTTTTGCTACTTGCGATATTGGGGAATCCATCGATCTGCTGCGCAAACGGGGATATGACGTCGAGGTGTACCCCAAACCCGAAGCCCCGCCGAAGAATTTGATTATCGAGAAAGTAAAATCCGGCATCGACGGCCTGATCACGACGTTACGCGATCCGATCGATGCCGAGGTTTTCGAGGCGGGCAAGGGACACCTTAAGGTAGTCGCGCAGATTGCTGTCGGCTTTGACAACATCAACCGCACCGATGCCAACCGGTACAAAATCCCCTTCACCCACACCGCCGACGTGCTGACCGAAGCTACGGCGGAGTTTGCGTTTTTCATGTTGGGCGTGCTGGCGCGAAAAATGTGGTCGGCGGAGCACCTGACCCGAGAGAACGAATGGGGATACTGGCATCCATACCTGCCTTTTTTGGGCGATGAAGTTACAGGAAAGACGATTGCGGTCATCGGTACGGGACGAATTGGGCTGGCACTGATCAAGAAGTGCGCCGGCTTCGATATGAACATTCTTTGCTATGACACGGCTTATCAGAATCATGACTACATCAAGGCCATTCAGGAGAACATGGATTTGCGCCATGCTCGCCGCATATCGAGCGAGAAGAATTGGATCAAGTATGTGGACTTCGAAGAGGCACTGCGCGGGGGCGACTTCGTGAGCGTGCACGTGCCGCTGCTTCGTGAGGGCGAGAGGTCGACTTCTACTCATCATCTTTTCAACGAACGCACTCTGCGGATGATGAAGCCGACTGCTTACCTGGTGAACAATTCGCGAGGGCCGGTGGTTGAGGAAGCTGCGCTAGCGAAGGCGCTCCGGGAGAATTGGATTGCGGGCGCGGCACTCGACGTGTATGAGAAAGAACCACTGCCAGCCGATTCGCCTTTGCGCGATCCGGCGATTGCGGACCGCTGCCGGCTATATCCACACTTCGCCAGCGCGGCCCGGATTACTCGATTGTCAACGGATCCCAACAAGGGCATGGCTGGGCGCTGCGCGCAGGGACTGATTGATGTGCTGGAACGGAATTATGGCGACGATATCACTAAGATGCCCTACGTGGTAAACAAGGAGGCGTTCGCGAAGGCGTAGGTCAGCGCGAGACGCCGTCGCCCACTAATTGATCACTCAGAAATTGTGTGTTCCTCACTGCTTTGGGCACGAAGGAGGCGATCTACGGAATAAGGCGCGCGGCGGGTAGGTTCGTGGTAATGCCGCACCTGCATTTCGCCCAAGAGCCCGACTGCCAAAAGGTTCAGTCCCGCTAGCAGCAGCACGGCGGAAAAGATCATAAGCGGGCCATGCTGGGTCATGACGTCGGCGTGACGCAGAAACTTCTCAACCAGCAGCCAGCTCGCGACCCCGCTTCCGCCGAGGATGCTCAGCATTCCCAGGGTGCCAAAGAAGTGCAGCGGGCGCGCCAGGTATCGCAGCAGAAAGCGAATCGTGATCAGGTCGAAGAATACGCGGAAGGTGCGTGAGATTCCATAATGCGAAGCTCCACGCTCGCGGTTGACGTTACGAATCGGCACTTCAACGATCGAGGCTCCATACCACGACGCCAGCGCTGGAATAAACCGGTGCAACTCGCCGTAGAGCGGCACTTGCTCCAGCACCTCGCGACGGTACGCCTTGAAAGTCGTTCCGAAATCATGGATGCTCACACCGCTTAACTTGGCCATCAGCCAGTTGGCGCAGCGCGAAGGAATGCGGCGCAGCCAAAGATTGTCGATGCGCCGTTTGCGCCATCCACTGACGATGTCGTAGCCCTCGGCAATCTTCTCTAAAAACAGCGGGATGTCCGCCGGATCGTGTTGCAGATCGCCATCCATGGCGATGATGTAGTCTCCGCGGGAATGATCGAAACCAGCGGCCAGTGCGGAGGTCTGTCCAAAATTGCGGCGCAGCTTGACCACGGTCACGCGGCTATCCACAGCGGCAATCTCGCGCAACAGGTGGAAGGTTCGATCGCGGGAACCATCGTCCACCAGCACAATCTCGAAGCTCTCGCCGTGTACCTCCATGACCGCTTTCAGGCGATCGTAGAGATCGGTGACGTTCTCCTGCTCATTGTGCAGAGGGACCACAATGGAATATCTGGGCATGAAAAACTATTATAGCAGCGCCTCGGGACGATTTTGCCCCTCAATCTCCAAACCGAAAGGGCTGGTTACGAAACTAGAATGGCAACATCCACGGCAGGGCTTTTGCTGTATCTTTCGGATAGTGTACTTCTGAGTAGTGTATAAGTTCGGTGCAGTTGCAGGGCACAGGCGGGACAGGAGCCCGCTCCAATGGACATGAAGGTGATCATCATGATGGGCTGTGTTCTTTGTACGACTTCCGGGCTCTGTTTTATGGAGCTTCGACGGATAAGAAAGAAGCTGGACGCAAAGTAAAAGTCCCTTCGGGAAAAAAGAAAGTCTCGCCATGCGGGCGCAATTCCTTGCGTTAGCACCTTGCCATGTCGTCCCATTTTTCGTTGTTTCCGCGCCGACACACGACCGCTGCCGAAGCTGAAAATTATGCCCCGGCAGATCCGCAGGATATAGACCTCTGCCGCAAACTCGTTCGGTTCGACCGAGGAGCGCAACACATCTCCTCGGTCGAGCCGAAGTAGACGCTACTTCGCTACCGTAGTCGTGAAAAAGATGGGATCGATGTTCGCGAAAGGACGGCCGAATGGCACGCCGTTTCCCGGGAACACTCCATAGAACGTCGTTCCCACGGCTTTGAGTTGCTCATAGTCACCCAGCACGCGTTGCCGCTGGTCGCCACTGTCCTTCGCTGGCGAGAGAAATCTCTCCAACTTTTTGGTTTTGAAGGTGACGCCGTGATCGCCACTAATCGCTAGTTTCGCGGTGTAGGTCGGAAACCCGGTCTTCTGGTCAAGTCCGTTAAATACGATATAGAGGATCCCGATGCTTCCCTTGCTGTTCTTCGCGATGGCCATCGAAGGGAGGGCGGCTTGCACCTGTCCTGTGACAAAGTGCGGCCTGCCAATCTTGAGGCCGCCTTTTCCGTCCGACGTCAGGCGAACGATGCTCAGTCGGTTATTGGTCGTCGAGGGATCACGGTTGCCGAAGACAACGTAGACATCGCTGTTATTCGGGTCGACCGCGACGTGGTCGACTCCCCCCAGCAGAGCGTTCACCGTACCGAACTTTGGTTGCGGCTGAGTGCTTTGACCAGAGGCCACCTGAACTCCGGTGGAGCTTCCGTTTAAGGTCCAGGTGTGGCCACCGTCCGTCGAGCGATTCAGGAACCAGTGGATCGTCTTCGGATCAGCCGCGATATTGTTGCAGTTCGAAACACTGGTGGGACATTGCTGGAATAACGTGTAGACCGCGCCGTTGTTAGGATCGACCGCCAGGCGCTGCCCCGGATTGACTAACCCCTGAGAAAATCCCGCCAGACTATCGATCGTAAAATCAGGAGGGTCGCTTCCGGGCGCGACAGCGATCCGCATGTCCGGCGCTCCGTCAAAGTTGTCGTAGGCAACGTAGACATCGTCCTGCGACTGCACCGTTGGGTCCTGGTTTACCAGCAACCAAGGCTGATCGCTATTTCCTCGGCCAACCTGATCCGTGGGTTGCGCCACGCCATTCTGGACAAACCACTTCCAAGCTGCGGACGACGTCGGATCGGTGGTGGTTCCGCTGTAGGCATCGATGCCAAAGCTATCCAGATCGAGAAACGTCGCCGACAACTGATTATTGCGTCCGTAATCAGGAGTTTGGTCACATGGACATCCAGTCTGCGACAACCCTGGCGGGCTGGGAATTGTCGATTCGAGCGACCAGATATTTCCGCCATTGCTGGAATGCCAGACGGGCGCGTCTGTTCCCCAACCGGCAGTGAAAGCAAGAATGTCGATCTCGCTGGGATTCGACGGATTGACGGCGATGCTGGGTTCGCCGTTGGGCGATCGGTTAGTATTTTTCAGATTCTTGTCGGTGTTGCTGATGACGACATCCTTAATCAAGATGCCGTTGGCCACGCCGCCCATCCCGAGGATCTCCATTGGGAGAGCCAACTCACCGCCAGGAGTTGTGTCTTCGGGAAGAGCTTCGCGGTTGTATTGATGGAGGTCAGGCGGGGCGTCCCGAATTTCGTCTTTTTGTGCCATCGCCAGGGGCAAGCCGAGAACGCCCAGCAGGATGGCAACCGTCATAGCGCGCGCATGCTTCATGTACTTTTCTCCTGGTAGCGAGCTTTGCAGTGTGTCCGGTTTCCGTTCGCGAACCTGGCGCCACCTCATCGATTCAGGCGCGGCGTTTTAAAAGCGACAGTAGGCCGGAATTTCCTTGTTGCTCTGAAAAACCGGGTCATTATAAGTCCATCTTGCCGTTCGCGATACTGTGAAATGATTTTCATCTGGAGCAACCCGCATCGCCCGGCGGGTGGGGAACCTTTTTCCAATCGTCAATGAAGAGGGCGCATTTACAGAGTGCCGGAGCGCTCCGGCAGAGGCGCCCCAACCAGCGCCACTTCGGTGTCATTGCCACTACCTTCCCTGCTGTGTTAGCTTCAACAAACAGCAGAGGTTAGATTGCAAGCAACAGTTCCCGCCGGGCTGGACCGCAAGGAAGCGGAAGTTTACCTGCGGCTCGACTCGAAGCGGCTCCCGAAGCACATCGCCATTATCATGGACGGCAACGGCCGATGGGCGCGGCGGCGCCACCTGCCCCGCATCGCCGGACACCGCGCCGGAGTCTCGTCCGTGCGCTCAACCGTCGAAACTGCTGCGCGCATTGGAATTTCCGCGCTCACGCTCTATGCGTTCTCCGAGGAGAATTGGAAGAAGCGGCCGGCAAGCGAAGTCGATTTCCTGATGGGCCTGCTCTGCCGCTATCTGAAGGCGGAAGTGCCTACACTGAACAAAAACAATATCCGCCTCGAATACATTGGACGCCGGCACGAACTGCCACCCTCGGTGCAGGAGAAAATGCAGTGGGCGCGCGATGCTACATCGCACAACACCGGCATGGTGCTGACTCTGGCGCTCAATTACAGCGCGCGCACGGAACTCGTAGATGCATTCCGTTCGATTGTGGATGCGGCCGCGCGCAACGGCGGACTCGATCATCTGGAAATCGATGAGGACGCCGTGTCCCGCCATCTCTACACCCGGCATTTACCAGATCCTGACCTGGTGGTTCGCACCAGCGGCGAGATGCGGTTGAGCAACTTTCTGCTCTGGCAACTGGCGTACGCCGAAATCTACGTCACTCCGACATTGTGGCCCGAGTTCCGCGGCGTACATCTACTGGAGGGGATCGCGGAATACCAGAAACGTGAGCGGCGATACGGCGGGCTGGCAGACGATGCGGCTCACACCTCTCCGCACGATCATGCGGAACATGCCCGGGCAAAAGCCTCCGCGCCACCGGCTACAAAAACAGGCAGGAGCTAAGGCTCTGCATCTGCTCAAGAGAATCCTCACTGCGATCGTTCTGATTCCTGCCGTCCTGGTGCTAGTGCTGCGCGCGCCCGTGCCCGTAGTTGCCCTGGTTGCTGCTTTGGTCGCGCTGCTCACGGTGCAGGAACTGCTCAAACTCGCCGAGGCATATGGCATCCGGCCCCTGCGTTGGCCAACCTACATTTTCGTCGGACTGTTTTTTCTGTTCCTGGCCGTAAACCCGGGGAACGACAAACCTTTGCTTTCGACAGCGATTTTCGTTTACAGTGCGGGATTCGCCGCGGCTATCGCGCCGTTTGTTTTTCTCACCATTGCCATGCGGCGGGTTAACCTCAGCAGTTCCTTTCCGGCTGCAATGGTTTCTACTTTTGCCTTCGCCTACATTGCTCTGCCGCTTGGCTTTCTGGTGCAGTTACGCGAGCAATGGTCGGGAGCGTTCTTGCTCCTGTATTTGCTGCTACTGGTGTGGACAGGAGACATCTTCGCCTACTTCGTTGGACGTTCTCTGGGCCGTCATCTCATGTCACCGCGCATCAGCCCCAAGAAAACCTGGGAAGGCGCGCTGGCGTCCTTGTTAGCCAGTCTAGTGGTGGGAATGTTGCTGTACAACTATGCCCTGCCCATCAGCACTGCTCTGCTGAGCGCGCATTTAATCGAACGGCGTGACGGTTTCTTCGCACTGCAGAAACCGCCACTAGGGCCAACTCTGCTGCTTTCGGCTGCCATCAACATCGCTGCACAGTTGGGCGATCTGGTGGAATCGTTGATCAAACGCGGCGCGGGAGTGAAGGATTCAGGAACAATTCTGCCAGGCCACGGAGGCATGCTGGACCGCATCGATGCCCTGCTCTTTGCCGCTCCGGTGCTGTGGTACTATGCGGCTTGGCGCGTCATGCAGTAAGGGCTTGAACCACAGAGGACACGTACACAAAGGAAAATCAACAATTCTGCAGACTTTTGCGTGCCAATGTTTTCCTTTGTGATCCTTCGTGTCTTTTGTGGTTCTCGATTTTGTATTCATGAAACGTATTTCCATCCTGGGTTCGACTGGCTCCATCGGCCGCAGCACTCTTAGCGTGGTTGAATCCTACCCCGAGCGTTTCCAGGTTGTTGCTTTAGCTGCGGGCCGCAATATTGATGTCACGTTCGAGCAAACCCAACGCTGGAAGCCGAGACTGGTCTCGGTTGCCGCCAAAGCGGACGCTGAAATTCTTCGCGCTCGTCTAAAAGAAACAAAGGTAAACGGAATCGAAATCGTCCACGGCCCGGCGGGAACCGCACAAGTCGCCACCCACCCAGAAGCGGACTTTGTGGTCAGCGCCATCGTGGGTGTAGCCGGACTCGAAGCTACTTATGAAGCCGTGCGCGCCGGCAAAACAGTTGGGCTCGCGAACAAAGAGTGTCTGGTCGCCGCGGGAGAATTAATCACCGCCGAGGCCCGCCGTCAGGGCAAGCCACTGTTACCAATCGACAGCGAACACAATGCGGTTCATCAGTGCCTGCGCGGCGGACGCATGGAGGAAGTTCAGCAGATTTGGCTGACCGCGTCCGGCGGACCATTTCTGCACACACCAAAGGCGCAGTTTTCCTCAATCACGGTCGAACAGGCTTTGAACCATCCCACTTGGAAAATGGGCCGCCGCATCACTATCGATTCTGCCACTCTGATGAATAAGGGCTTCGAGGTCATCGAGGCCTGTCGTTTGTTCAATCTACCTCCCAGTCGAGTGCGGGTAATCGTGCATCCCCAGTCCACAATCCACTCCATGGTCGAATTCGTGGATGGCAGCATACTTGCTCAGTTTTCTGTCACCGATATGCGGCTGCCAATTCTCTATGCTCTCACCTATCCGGAACGCATTGAATCGGATATGCGCTTCCCGGTCATGGACTTACGACATCTCGATTTTGAGCCCCCAGATATGGGAAAATTCCCTTGCCTGGGTTTAGCCTATGAAGCAGCCGAGGCTGGAGGCGCGAAAACTGTCGCGCTCAACGCAGCCGACGAGGTCGCAGTAGCTGCATTTCTAGATGGCGCTATCCGTTTTACTGACATTCCTGCCATAATTAACATGGTGCTTGGAGAAACTAAAGTTGGGAAATTGGAATCTATAAATAAGGTGCTTGCCGTAGACGCCGAAGCCCGCCGGATTGCCCATGAAAAAGTAGAGCAATTGGGCTATGCCGCGCCGTCGCGATCGGCTTCTTCCAGTTTTCGAGGGGAATAATCGAAACTTATGTCGGGATTCTTTATAGCAGTGCTCGCGGTTGCGGTGGTCCTGGGTTTCATGATCTTAATCCATGAATTTGGCCACTACGCAGTCGCGAAGTTGTTGGGCGTGCGAGTCGAGGTTTTTTCTATCGGATTTGGCAAGCGGTTGCTCGGTTTCCGCCGCGGCGACACCGACTACCGCATCAGTGCCATTCCTCTCGGCGGCTACGTGAAAATGAGCGGCGAGAATCCCATGGATGAGCGTACCGGCGATCCCGGGGAATTTCTCTCGCACCCGCGGTGGCATCGCTTCCTCATCGCTATTGCCGGCCCTTCGATGAATATTCTGCTCGCCATTGGCCTGTTGACGTTCGTTTACATGGTGCACTACGAGTATCCGGCGGTGCTGGACGAGCCTGCGCTGATTGGTTGGGTGTTGCCCGACACTCCGGCGTCGAAAGCTGGAATTCAGATTGGCGATCGTATCACTCGGCTGGACGGAATCGAGAATCCAACCTGGAAGCAAGTCGATCCCAAAGAAGCCCTGAGCCCGAATCAGCCACTCGACGTCACTATCCAGCGCGGCGGGAGATCTTTTGAGAAGACCATCGTGCCCGAGGCCTACGGTGTCAATCAAATGGGATACGCGGGATGGGTTCCTCAAGAGCCCAGCGTCACAGTTACTGATCTCGAAAAAGGCATGCCCGCCGCCAAGGCTGGTATCAAGGTCGGCGATGAAATTCTGACTGTTGACGGTCAACCAATTCCGGCTATTGAGGCCATGATCGAAACTCTGAAACGTACCCAGGGAAAGCCGATCGAGATTACGGTCCGTCGCAATGGCCAGGTGCAGACCTTCACCATGCAGCCGGTATTGGCCGAAGTTCCCGGCCAACCAGAGAAACGTTATCGTGTGGGACTGGGTAGCCTGCCGATGAAAGTAAGCGCCCTGCCCTTGGCCGCCGCCTTCCACAAGTCTGTCGAGCAAAACAAGGAAGGCTCGCTGCTCATCCTGGAACTCGTGCAGAAAATGATTCAACGCAAGATCTCGATCCGCACCATCGAAGGCCCGATCGGGATTGGCCGCGCCGCCGGAGAAGCCGCCAGCGAAAAGGGCTGGACCCCGTTGATGGCTCTGACAGCTGCGATCAGCCTGAATCTTGGCATTTTTAACTTATTGCCAATTCCCATCCTCGACGGCGGCGTAATTCTGTTGCTGTTCGTAGAAAGCATCATGCGGCGCGATATCAGTCTGCAAATCAAAGAACGGATCTACCAGGCCGCGTTCGTGTTCCTGGTCTTGTTCGCGGTCATGGTCATCTACAACGACTTGGCAAAGACCCTGCCGGGAATGATGCAAAGACTGCCCTAGGCTGCATGGCCTCGATGGGCGACATTTCGACCTCCGACCAAGCGGTTCCTAACGCTGCAACTATCGCGGCCATGCAGGAGGCTCGCGCGGGCATTGGGCTGGCATTTCTTATCTTCGGGATGCTGGTAGAACTGTACGAAGCAATCCACTGAGAGCCGAAACTGAGATACTGCCGGTTCCCAGCCCCGCGCAAATGGTCTAAACTAGGATAAACATGGCTAAGATTCAGCGCAGGAAAAGCGTCACATGCTCGATCAACGGCGTCCGCGTGGGCAGCGATGCACCAGTTGTGGTGCAATCCATGACTAACACGGATACTGCGGACATCCCTTCTACCGTCCAGCAAGTCGCAGCCCTGGCCCGCGCCGGATCCGAACTGGTTCGCGTCACGGTCAATAACGAACAAGCTGCTGCGGCCGTTGCGCCTATCGTGGAGCAACTCGACAAGCAGGGCATCAACGTCCCCATCGTCGGCGATTTCCATTACAACGGACATCAGTTGCTCAAGAAATACCCCGAATGCGCCCGCGCCCTGGCCAAGTACCGCATCAATCCCGGCAACGTCGGCATCGGCCGCAAGGACGATAACAACTTCCGTACAATGATCGAAGTCGCTGCCGAGAATCAGAAGCCGGTCCGCATCGGCGTGAACTGGGGATCTCTCGATCAAGCCCTACTCACTCGCATGATGGACGAGAACTCGCGCCTCTCCGAACCCAAAGACGCCCGCGAAGTCACAATGGAAGCCATGGTCGTCAGCGCGCTAAACTCCGCCGAACTGGCCGAGAAATACGGATTGCGTGCCGACCAGATCATCCTCAGCGCAAAAGTAAGCGGCGTGCAGGACTTGATCGATGTTTACCGCTCGCTAGCCGCGCGTTGCAATTATCCCCTGCACCTTGGACTGACCGAAGCTGGCATGGGAGCTAAAGGCGTAGTCGCATCCAGCGCCGCGCTGGGAGTTTTGTTGCAGGAAGGCATCGGCGACACCATTCGCGTTTCACTTACGCCCGCCCCCGGCGGCGATCGCACCGAAGAAGTCCGCGTAGCCCAACAGATTCTGCAATCGCTCGGAATCCGCAGCTTCACCCCGCAAGTCACGGCCTGCCCCGGATGCGGACGCACCACCAGCACCTTCTTCCAGGAGATGGCAGAACAGATTCAGTCCTACCTGCGCGAACAAATGCCCGCATGGAAAGATCGTTATACCGGCGTCGAAGAAATGAAAGTCGCAGTCATGGGATGCGTGGTCAACGGCCCCGGCGAATCCAAACACGCCAGCCTCGGCATTTCCCTGCCCGGCACCTTCGAAGAACCCAAAGCCCCGGTCTACGTCGATGGCCGCCTCTTCACCACGCTAAAGGGCGATCACATCGTGGCCGAGTTCATCAAGATTCTGGACGAATATGTCGAAAGCCACTACACGGCAAAAGAAGAAGTCGCAGCCAAGGTCTAGACTCGCTCCCATCCAGCGGCAACACGCGAACTTTACGGACGGCACTGACGCGTCTGCAAGATGAGCGGCGGCTGCGGCGCTTGATTGAAATCGAAGCTGTCGAGCATATCGCTCGCGCCGGCGTCCCTAGCGGTAAGTGGAGACAAACCATACCGGGTTTCCACAAACTTCAAAATCGAGGAATGCTCGTACAGCGTGTGTGAAACGTAGCCTTTTCTAGCGAACGGCGAGATGATGAGCAGCGGCACTCGCGGACCTAACCCAAATTGATCCACTTGCGGCGGAGCAGCATGGTCATAGAATCCTCCGAAGTCATCGTAAGTGATGAACACCGCAGTGGTGCCCCAAGCAGGTCCTTGCATGAGTTCGCTAAGAGTCGCCGTCGTCCAGTTTTCGCCATCGCAAATACTGTTGGGTGGATGTTCGCTCGCCGAGTATGGAGGGATAACCCAGCTCATCGCCGGTAGATTCCCGGTCTGTGCATCGCTGACAAACTGAGCAGTCGTGGAGATATTCTTAGACCAGGATGGGTTGCCGTGGAACTTGCGAATAGTATCAAAAACACCGTTGCCACTCTCAATGTAGTATCTCCACGTGATGCCGGCAGCGTTAAGGCGATCTGGCAGGGTCGTGAGGTCGAAGCAGGGCGATTGCTCTGCGCGTTTGCCGTCCGCACTGATCACCGTAACGGTTCCGCCGGGTGTCCCATCGCAATTCACACCGGTATGGGATGAACTCACATTGTCGATCGCTCCACCCGACTGAGCTGCGATCGTGAACAGGTGATTGGGCAAGCTAGGCCCGTGGACGGAGGTGAAATACCGGTCGGCTAACACGAACCTATGCGCGTACGCCCAATAATTAGGGATGTTTTGTTCGGGCGCGTAGACGTAAGCATCCAGTCCGGGGCTGATCAAGTCGAACCGATCCATCCGTCCGTTGTTAATGGCCTCAATCGCACAATCCCAACCGTTGCACAGGTCGCCCTGATAAGCATCCTGCATGGGTGTGAGCGGCACGTTCTGCCCCGTGGATGTGATTCCGCGGCTTACACCGTCCGCTCCGGGGAACGTGCCGAAGAAATTGTCAAACGTGTGATTCTCTTTAAGAATGAAAACCGTGTGTTGGATGGGGTTCGCGCTTCTTACGGAACATCCCATCAGGCCAGAAATAAGAATAAGAAGTAACTCGAGACGGAACCGATTCGTCTGCCGAGAGTAGGCTGAAGCGAGCTTGATGCAGTCCCCCCTGAAGAAGCTACATTCTACTCTGCTCTACGATTCTAGAGGACGGAGGACAGCCACGACGCTGGCTTTACCAAATCGTTCGCAGAAATCCCTCAACTTGAGGCCGATAGCAGCGGCAGATCGTCTGCTTCCGGCAACGGATCTGCAATATCTTTCAGCTCGGGATAGTGCTTCAACAGCGGCTCGGTGGCCCTCACTCGCCCACCGTTTAACATGTGTTTCAATTGCAGCGAATTGACCGCGGCCTTCGCTTCGAAATGATTATTCGCGACCACATAGGTGACCTCGGCTTTTTGCGCGATACGCTCGATCTTCTCTTTCCACCCCACTAATTCAGCCTCGCTGTAAAGGTAGTTATAGCGATCAGCGCCCATGTCCGCTTCAAACCATTGATCGTAATTCCGCCCGTGCAGTCGCACGTATCCAACGGGTGAAGTCACATGCTCCGTGGCGTCGAGCGACCGCCCAATCAGTGGTTGGTCGATATTGCAGAACGCGACATTTCTCTCCGTGAAATAGGCGATCGTCTCCGGACGGTCCCAAGTGTCATGGCGTACTTCCACCACGCGAGGAAACTCGATGAACTGCCGCAGCAACGACTCCAGATATTCGCGGTTCAAAGATGTGTTCTTGAACGAAACCGGAAATTGAATCAGCAGAGCGCCCAGCTTCCCGGTCGCCGCCAACGCATCCAATCCCTCGCGTGCCAACCGTTCGTCTTCATCGTTCGGCTTAATGGTCGCCGCCGAAGTCGGCTCCATCACCGCAATCGGAGAATGAGTAAACGACTTATGCAACTTCGCGGTAAACACAAATCTTGGATTGACTGCCACCTTGCGCGCCCAGACCTTAACCAGCTCCGGCTTGATGTGCCCGTAAAACGAACTGTTGATCTCCACCACATCAAAACACTGCGCCAGAAATTCCAGCGCATGCTGTTTCCTCCGCTGCATGCCGGGTGGATAGAAAATCCCATCCCAATCCTTATAGGACCATCCGGCCGTGCCGATGCGAATCTGCTGCGCTGCTTCCATAGTAGGCTGGCGAAGAGTTCAGGCTTGCAGGTTAGCACGGGAAAGAACTTTACTGCAGGACCAGCGTGACCCAATACACTCCATTCGGATAGCTATTGGAGCGAGCGTAACAGGTCCCAACCGAGAACGTGTGCACCGCACGGTCTTCGATCACCTTGGCTGCGCCGGAGGGCAGTATCTCGGGTTGCGCCGTAGTGTAACGAACAATGTACAAACCGCGAGCGGCCACGGTCTTCAAAGAGTCCGCCTGGGCCATGGAGCAGGCAGCGTTCTGGGCGGTATCGCTGTCCTTCCATTGCAACTGAGGTAGGTTGGCATCCCGGCGCAGGCGGGCAATACTGCCACTAACCAATCCTCCAGCTTGCCGGGGCGAATAGGCCGGCAGGCTGTGTCCGAAATCCTGCGCGACATATAGCGAATATCCAGCCCGCACCACGCCGAATCCAGCCACGTTATACGCGGGATTCAGCAGGTTCTCGCGATGCGGAGGCGAGTGCATGAACCCTTGCTGCGCCTGATCCACACTGCCCGCATAACCCACGTTTTCTCCAACTTGATCCAGGTGCAGCGCGCAATCGGCCGCCAGCCTTTGCGCGAGCTCAGCTTCGCCAGCAAACTGATGCGAAAGCTGTCGCTGCCCCGCCATCGCGGTGGCATGCGCTCGCGCTGCCTGCGTGAGTCCGTCGTCGATCTGCAGGGGCTTTACTCC
>Ga0210400_10002069_pt1 | contig 19110 bp, 15 predicted proteins | sample IncBWH26MmetaG_FD_155456 | JGI IMG/M metagenome (GOLD analysis project Ga0210400, IMG submission 155456) | Forest soil microbial communities from Barre Woods Harvard Forest LTER site, Petersham, Massachusetts, United States - Inc-BW-H-26-M | ecosystem: Environmental > Terrestrial > Soil >...
ACCTAATCCGCTTGGATCCGGTGAAGCGCAAAGGTGGCATCAAAGCCAGACGTCTGATCGCAGCCACTAGCGATGCTTACAGGGCTGAACTTCTGGGGCTCACATAATTTTTCATGCGATTGCCCTGCGAAAGACCCGAAGCCGGTTGCCACGCATTCAGATTGTGGACTGCTGCAATCGAGCAGCTGGTCAGCTCTTATGCAGGCTTACGTTTGGAGTCTGTCTTGGTTTCCCAGGCCCGCTTGGGGCGTTGCGCTTCGGGCGTATCGTTGCCCTGTACACGGTCATAAACGTAGCGATCGCTCACGGTACCCAGAGATTCGTTGTAAAGGCTTACGGCTCCGGTGGCTTCGCGCAGCTCTTCCGAGAATTGATGGATTGCTTTCAGGTGGTCGGCGGTGGCAGGCACCTCGGTTTTTGTGGTCTTCAGGAATTTCTGGTAGCCCTTGTCCACCAGCCGGGCAATCTCGCCGCCAATCAAGTAGCCGGGCTTGGCAAAGAGACGAGTGGCGCCGTCGGGAGCTTTCTCAATCGCCGCCGAGCAGTTGTACTTCTTGAGAAACACGCGGTCCTTGGTTCCGGGCGCATCCAGAATGTCAAACCCATGCTCCCGAAGCCAACTTACGGCTTCCTCGTACGTGCGTTGCTTGGTCGTCGCTTTCTTTGTCATAGCTTTCACCTGCCGCGAGATTCGATACCTCTGTTAGCTTAAATCATAGCCTTAAGGTTTAGAGTGATTCGATAATGTCGCACAATCGGGGCAACCACCGCAACATTACTGTTGTGCAGGAAGGTTCCCCCCATGAGATTCAATCAGGAATGGAATTCCACTGGCACGCGACGTAAGGAAGAAAGCCGCACAACCGATGCCGTGCGGGAGACGGCCCGCGATCCTGAGGCAAAAGAGAAAGCAGAATAAGTAACTGAAAACAAGCCACATAGGATGCTTTTTGTTCAACCTGCACCGGGCAAGCTGCGTGCACAGGAAGGCAGGCTTTTCGATTGCTCAGGTTGTTTTGCAATTGAGCAATTCTGCTTTTGATTGCATAATGCTTGCACCACTCCCGAAATTTTCTACAGGAGAAATCCGCTCGTGCATCGAATTCTTGCTTGTTTGCTAGTTGCCGCCTCCTTCGTTGGATTGTCCCACAGTCAGCTCAAAACCCGGCCAGAGCAGCCACAACAGAAATCAGAAGACGAACCAACTGCAGGGGCTAAGGCGAATAACGAACCACTTTACCAGCAGCTTCGCCACATTGCGCTGCAACAGGAAGGTATTCACGTGAAGGACTTCACGCTGAAGCGGGATGCGGGCACGTTCGTCTTTAAGAGCGGCACTTTCCGTCTGCTGGAGCCGGTGAACGGGAAAATCACGGGGGCGGTTTTTACCGGCGATGCCAGTTTTACGATCAAGCCTCCAATCGAAGTAGAGCGGCGCTACCTTTCTCTGCTGACCAAGGGCCAACCTTTTGAGGAAGAATTTGCCGGCGCGGTCTTTCGGTTCACCGATGGCGCCGAAGAAGAGATCAAGAAAGCCGCTGCCAACGACTCAAGTTCCGCGTCCGGAGACGCCAACGGACTTTTTTCGGAAATACAGCAGGTGCTTCGGAAGAAGCTGAAAGAAAACCTTGACGTCCGCCTGTTGGAGGACATCATGAGCGGTCAACCCGGCGGGAAGTTTGTCGCATTCATCAAAGGCAAGAAATACAGTGAGAAAGAAGTCTTCGATGTTGATCCGCACGGAGTGATTTCCTACTTCCCGGTTGTTCCCTTGCAGCACCAGGCGCCTTTCCCATTGGCCCCTGAAGAGGTCTCATTCATGATCTGGGACCTGGATCACCTGGGTATTTGGACATCTTTCCACTATGCAGCGGAGTATGCCGCAGGCAAGGCCAACAGTGACGAGCAGAACGGCTCCTTCGCCATTGAGCATCAGAAACTCGATACCACCATAAGCAAGCGAGCTTTTCTTACTGGGATCGCCCAGACAAAAATCACCGCGCTGACGGACGGTGTGCGTGTGCTGCCTTTGGACATGTATCCCACCTTGCGGGTGGAGACGGTGACCGGCGAAGATCATCAGCAACTATCGTTTATTCAGGAGCCAAAATTGGATGACGCTAATTTTGCCGTCATCCTGCCTAAAGCGCTTAAAAAGGGGGAAAGCTATACCTTCACAACCCGATATGGAGGCAAGGATGCAATCAGTGACGAAGGCGGTGGCAACTATTTTCCCATAGCCCGCGACAACTGGTATCCCAGCGTCGGATTTGGCCACTACACAACTTATGAAATGACCTTCCATATTCCTAAGGGAATGAAAATCGCTGCCACCGGAAAGAGACTCAAAGAGACCGAAGAGGGCGATGAAAACGTTACCGAATGGGATTCTGAGGTGCCCCAGGCAGTTGCAGGTTTTAATTTCGGAAAATTTAAGCGTGCAGAGAGCAAACCCTTCAGAGAAACGGCCTACCTGCTGGAGACATATGCGAATCCTGAGCCTCCGGCATTTCTTAACGCGCTGACTGGAGCGGGTGGCATCGGTGGTGAAATGGGCGCCGGCACCATGAGCACCCTCGAGCTGATGAAGAAGGCCATGGCTGAGGCGCAAGTTGCGGTTGACATTTACACCAACTACTTCGGTGATGCGCCCTACAAAAGATTAGCTATGACTCAGCAGACGGCTGGTAATTTTGGCCAGTCGTGGCCAGGGTTGGTGTATCTGCCCATCACTTATTTTCTCGACTCTACCCAACGGCACACACTCCGCTTTGACGACCCGCGCGGTTATTTCACGGTGGTAGGCCCGCACGAGATAGCCCATCAATGGTGGGGCCACACGGTAGGCTTTAATTCGTACCGTGACCAGTGGATCAGTGAGGGTTTCGCCGAAATGTCGGCCTCGATCTTCATCCAGTTGATTCAGTCCCAGAAAAACCTCAATGAGTATCACAAATTCTGGGCAGACGAGCGGTGGCTGCTCAATCGGGAAGACAACCAGCATCGAAAAGCCTATGACGTTGGGCCGGTTACTTTGGGCTACCGGCTGATCAACGGCAAGAGCGGGGGCAGCGTTCCTCGCGATCTGATTTATCCCAAGGGCGGATACATCCTCCAGATGGTGCGGTACATGCTTCGGAACGAGAGGTCGAACGATCCGGACATTGACTTCAAGAAAATGATGCATGAATTCGTCAAGACTTATACCAATCGCATCGCCAGTACGGAGGACTTCAAAGCTATCCTGGAAAAGTACATGACGCGGGAAATGGACCTGGGCGGCAATCACAAGATGGATTGGTTCTTTGATGAGTATGTCTATGGAACCGACTATCCCAAGTACAAATTTGAACACTCGTTCAAGACCGATGCCGCCGGCGATACCATCGTGCATTTCAAGCTGACGCAATCGAACGTGAGCGATACCTTCCGCATGCTTATTCCGCTTTATGTGGAAACAACCGATGGGGCAGTAATTCGGTTGGGAGGCGCCCGGCTGGTAGGCAACCGATCGATTGAGCAAGACTTTTCCTTAAAAGGACTCAAAGGCAAACCCAAACGCGTAGTGGCCGCCTATTACGACGATGTTTTGGGGGACATTGAGAACAGATAAGGCATTTGTTTCTATCTCACGCTGCTGCCAGTCACGTTGCTCTGGCTCCGTCAAAGATATAACGAAGAAACAACAAAAATCCGGGAAAGAGGAATTCATCCTTCAGCAGCTCCGGGTCCTCGACACTCCGAACACCCGCAGGTGAATGGACTTCAATCAGTCGCAGGGTGAGATAGACAATCCAAACGGACTGGAGCCTGAACGCAGGTATTGGTGTTTTTTTTTGACCGTGTCTTGGGCGCTATTGGCCGGCGAAATAAACTCGACGGCCAAATTACAAATTATCAATTACAAATTTTCAATTCCCTATGTCACGCTGCTGCCAGTCTTAGGGTCAGCCACAGTGCTCATCCCGGCGCTTAGCACCTCCGGTTTTGGCTTGCCGGCAAGCAACTGGCGCAGCACATATTGCAGGATGCCGCCGTGCTCGTAGTAGAGGATCTCCTGCGGCGTATCGATACGCACAACGGCATCGAACTCGGTCACCGTTCCGTCCGGACAGGTAGCGCGGACTTGCAGTTGGCGTCCATTGGAAAATTTGCTTTCCAACAGCTCGGGCAACCCAACGATTTCATAGATTTCATCGCCGTTGAGCCCATGGGTTTCAGCATCCTCCTCAGAGAGGTATTGCAGCGGTAGAATACCCATGCCCACCAGATTGGAACGGTGAATACGCTCGTAGCTCTCGGCAATTACCGCACGCACGCCCAGCAGATTGGGGCCTTTGGCGGCCCAGTCGCGCGAGGAACCCGATCCGTATTCCTTGCCGGCAAGGACAATCAGCGGCACGCCTTCAGCACGATATTTCTCTGAGGCATCAAAGATCGACATGACCTCGCCACTGGGAAAGTGTTTGGTAACGCCTCCCTCGGCGTCCGGCACCAGCCGATTGCGCAGCCGGACGTTGGCAAAAGTTCCACGCACCATGACTTCGTGATTGCCGCGCCGTGAACCATAAGAGTTGAAATCCTTAGGCTGCACGCCGCGCTCTTGCAGATATTTGCCCGCGGGACTGGCGGTCTTGATGGAGCCGGCCGGGGAAATATGGTCGGTGGTCACGCTATGGCCCAGCTTGGCCAGCACACGCGCGCCCTTGATGTCTTTGACCGGCGAGGGCCTGGTCGGCATGTCATCAAAGTAGGGAGCACGCTTGATGTAAGTGGAATCCGCCTCCCATTGATAGGTCTCGCCCTGTGGCACCTTCAGGCGCTTCCACTCGTCGTCCCCGTCAAAGATGGTGGAATAATTGGAGGTGAACATGGTGGAATCAATGGCGCTTGCTACCGCGTCCTGCACCTCTTTTTGCGTGGGCCAGATGTCGCGCAGATAGACCGGCTGGCCATCTTTGCCCTTGCCCAGCGGATCGTTGACGATGTTTACGTCGATGCGTCCAGCCAGCGCGTAGGCCACTACCAGCGGCGGCGACATCAGGTAGTTTGCCCGCACCTCAGAGTTAATGCGACCTTCAAAGTTACGGTTGCCGGAGAGCACTGAAGCCACGACCAGCTCTTTTTCAGCGACCGCGTAAGAAACATCCGCAGGCAGCGGCCCGGAGTTGCCAATGCAGGTAGTGCATCCGTAGCCCACAATATGGAAGCCCAGATTTTCGAGGTAAGGAATCAGTCCGGCCTTGCGGTAATACTCGGTAACGACGCGCGACCCCGGGGCCAGTGACGTCTTGACCCAGGGCTTGCGCTGTAATCCTCGCTCCACTGCTTTCTTAGCAAGCAGGCCCGCAGCCATCATTACGTAGGGATTGGAGGTGTTGGTGCAACTGGTGATGGCGGCAATCACCACCGATCCATCATGCAGGCGTTCGAAGATATCTTCCGAAACTTCGGTATCCGCAAGAGAGGAATCGGCCTCTTCCACGGCTACGGCAGCGGGGCTTCCACCTTCGCCCTCAAAACGGGCCACCTGTTTGGGGGCGGCCTTTCTGGGGTCTTTGCCGGAACGCGGCCCAATCAGCGTGGGCAAAGCCTGCTCAAACGATTCTTTGGCCTTGGAGAGCGGAACGCGGTCCTGAGGACGCCGGGGGCCAGCCACACTCGGCTCAACGGTGCGGAGATCGAGTTCCACCACTTCAGAGTACTCGGCTTCTTCCGTCTTAGCGGTATGGAAGAGCCCCTGTTCCTTGCAATAGGCTTCCACCAGCGCAATGTGCTGTTCGGTACGGCCGGTCATGCGCAGATACTGCAAGGTAACGTCATCGACCGGGAAGATGCCGCAGGTAGCTCCGTATTCCGGCGCCATATTGGCGATGGTCGCCCGGTCAGCCAGCGACAGCGCAGGAAGCCCAGGCCCGAAGAACTCCACAAATTTCCCTACTACGCCGGTCTTGCGCAGCATCTCGGTCACGGTGAGCACTAAGTCGGTGGCGGTGGAGCCTTCCGGCAAGTCTCCCGTAAGTTTGAAACCAACCACCTGAGGCAGCAGCATGGAGACCGGCTGGCCCAGCATGGCCGCCTCCGCCTCAATTCCGCCCACGCCCCAGCCCAGAACGCCCAGGCCGTTGATCATGGTGGTGTGGGAATCGGTACCCACCAGGGTGTCCGGATAAGCCAGAGTGCTGCCATTTTTCTGCTCGGAGAACACCACCCGCGCCAGGTACTCAAGATTGACCTGATGGACGATGCCCATGTCCGGCGGCACTGCCTTAAAATTGCGGAATGCCGATTGGCCCCAGCGCAGGAACGCATAACGCTCCCGGTTGCGCTGAAATTCCAGCAGCGCATTGGTATGGAAGGCGTTCTTGGTGGCGAACTCGTCCACCTGCACAGAGTGGTCAATCACCAGCTCTGCCGGCTGAAGCGGATTGATCAATGTGGGATCGCCCCCCATTTTCCTCATGGCATCGCGCATGGCGGCCAGATCCACCACGGCGGGAACGCCGGTGAAGTCCTGCATCAGCACGCGCGCCGGCGTGAAGGCAATTTCCTTGGAGGGAATGGCATGGGGCTTCCATTCCGCCAGAAAGCGGATGTCATCGGCGGTCACGCTGCGGCCGTTTTCCGTGCGTAAGAGATTTTCAAGAAGGACCCTCAACGAGTACGGAAGGTGGTGTGTAGAGCAGATGTCTTTGTCGAGCGCGTCAAGGCGGTAGATCTCGAAGTCCTGACCACCAGCACGTAATTTGGAGCGGCTGCCGAAAGTGTTCATCAAGTTCACCTTACTTAATTAGATTGCGGTGCGCTGGACTTGGGTTCCAGTCTAAAAGAACTCCCCGAAAGAACGGTGCCCACGGATGCCTCCAAGAACCGCCCTTAAAGCTGGCATACGGTAGTTCGCGTTTAGAACTCACCACCGAAGACGTGGTACAGCAGGGCAAGATTCAAGGCGATGATGACGCCTGCAACCGCATACGCCAGAGCATTCGTACGGCGATTGTTGGCCAGGTCACCCATGACTGACTCGCGTCGAGTCAGAATGATCAGCGGGACCAAAGCAAACGGAAGCGTGAAACTCAGCGCAACCTGAGATAGTATCAAAATTTTCAAGGGATCGAATTTCAGGCCGATGACCACCAGGGCTGGAACCACGGTTATCAGGCGGCGTAAGAAGATGCTGAACTTGATGTCCAGAAATCCCTCAATGATCACCTGGCCCGCCATGGTCCCCACGGTGGAAGAAGACAGCCCGGAAAACAGCAGGGCTAGGGCAAACGCCGTGGCTGAAAGAGAGCCGAGCAGAGGCTTCAGCGTGAGGTGGGCCTGCTCGATAAGCCCTCCCAGCAAATGCGGTTGATGAATCGTGGCAATACTGTCTCCCCCCGTAAAGAAAGCTGCAGCGGTCATCACGATCATGGCCGAGTTGATCAGCCAGGCCCCGTTCATGGCCGCCAGCACATCAATCAACTCATAGTGCAGGTGGCGAAACTTCTGCAGCAACTGACCGGTTGGGCAATGAAACGAATCCTCTTTGGCGCGGGCCTGCACCAGGGCGGAATGCAGGTAGATCACATGCGGCATCACGGTGGCGCCCAGCATTCCCACAGCCAGGTAGATCATCTTGGAGTTAATCTCCGGCACAACCACGTGATAGGCCACGCTGCCCCAATTGGGGCGGACCAGGAAAATCTCAATGGCGTAGCAGCCGGCTATGGCAAAAACAAAAACCATGATGAGCTGCTCCAAGCGCCGAAATCCGTACAGTTCCACGGCCAGCATCAGAAATACCAGGACAGCGGTAATCAGCGCTGCAATAAAAAGATTGATGCCGAAGAGCAGGTAAAACCCCAGGGCAGCGCCCAGGAATTCGGCCAGGTCGGTGGCAACGGCGGAGAGCTCGGCGGCAATCCATAAACCAAAATTCACGGGCCGGGGAAAGTGCGTCCGGCAATTCTGTGGCAGTGTTCGACCGGTAGCGATGCCCAGCTTGGCCGCGAGGTATTGCACCAGGATGGCCATGGCGTTGGACCACAGCAAGACCCACAACAACGAGTACCCGAACTGCGTGCCGCCTTCAATGTTGGTGGCAAAGTTGCCAGGATCAATATAGGCCACACTGGCCACAAAGGCCGGCCCAAAGTATCGCCACATCTCCCGCCTTTTCAACGCAGGCAGAGTCTTGATCCGAATCCGGAAACTCGGCGATGTTTGAGAAGCCGGCGGGGAAGACATGGCTAATAGGACAGTATAAGGCCATCTCTTCTCAGCACAGCCCAGCCGAGCGGAGCGAGGGAAGCCCTGGCGCCGCCGCTAAATAAGGGGCACCAGACACAGCTAAACTATGCTGCGGATTTCGCAGATGTGCGGACAGTGGTTGTTGCGAGGGAAACCGGCTATCATTTCGGGGCATTCCACAAAAGCATTTTTTCAAAGGCATCTTTAAGGAAGCACAATGAAACCAAAGAAAGCATCTGCCACAACACCAACGACATTCAAATTTGATCTTGCCGGGGCTGCACCGTCCATCAGTGAGCATGGAAATACAATTCGTGAAGCGAACCAGAACGACTTCCCTGTACTGGCCGGGAATGGAGTTGCATTTTTCATGATTGACATGAAACCGGGTGCGCTTCGAGTTCCTCACTGGCATCCGAACGCGTGGGAACTCGATTACTGCCTGCAGGGCGAAGCAGAATTTTGGATCGTGGGACCGGACAACACCAGAAAGATCGTGAAACAAGTCGTGCGTATTAAGCCGGGGCAATTGTTCTTCATCCCGCAAGGATGGTTTCACGCCATCAAGAACGTAAGCAGCACCGACCTGAAACTTCTGCTTACGTTTAATAACGGCCTGCCCACCGACATCGGAATTCCCGTCGGCCTCAACGCAATAGGAAATGATGTGTTCGCGCAAACTTTCGAGGTATCGCCGGACGTTTTTAACAATTTCAACGAAACCAACAAATTCTTCGCACCTGCTCCAGATATGAAGTTGACCAAATCCACCAGGAGAAAAGCCTAGCGATTGCTTTAATATCTCCGATTTCGGTCGCGTTATCCACAGGCATTCACAGGCGCAATCCTGCTTAAGTGGCTTACAATTTTGCAGTGCTACCCAAGCAAGAGACCGACGACAGGAAACCTGAGACAACTCCGGTCTTAGATGTTCATCCTGAGGAGAGGGCCCAAGTTGCAAAGTTTATCGCCAACGGAGACTCAAGTTCGGCGGTTGAAGCTGCCAAGAAGATCCATAAGCGATACAAGAACGCCGCCTCTGAAGCTCTCCTGATGGACGCTTATATTGCCCGGATTCCAGCGCTGATCGACCGAAACCTGGAAGTGGAAGCGCGGAATCTCATGGAGCATGTCTGGGAGCGCTACCCTGCCTCGCGGGAGCGATTAAAAGAGATCAGGCCGCTATTTTCGGTGCGCAAAGGTGAACTGGACGCGCTCTTGCAGCCGCTGAACGATCCCTCGCTCTCTGAAGAGAAGCGTGCAGCGATCCACAAGGTTATCGCTTCCCAGGTTGCCGATCCGGGCACGCTGGCCCGGTGCAACGCCCTTCCTGCTGAACATCCTTTGCGAAAGACGGCCGCAGCCCTGGCAGCGGCGCTGGAGGCGGTAACCAGCGGGCCGGTTGATGATCAAGCCCTCATTTTTCCCGAGATCTCCCGCCATAGCCCTTTCGCGTCCTGGAAGATGCTGCTACGGGCGATTGCCGCGTTCTACCGGAAGGACGATGAGCTTTGCCAAAGGTGTCTGGCAGCCATCGATCCCCATTCGGCGCCAGCCCGCCTGATACCGGCATTACGGGCCATGATAGGCCAAAAACAAACGCTCACGCCGGCCTCGGAGTTTCTCTTGAAACAGGCTGGAGGCACCTTTGAGGCGTTGCGACCCAAGCTGATAAAACTGGACCAGCTACTGGAAAAAAAGAACCTGGGGCCGGCGGTTCGGGAGATACGCGACGTGCTAAGCGTATGCCAGCAAAACTGTCCTGGCATAATTGAGCGCCTTAAACAACATATCGGAGTGCGCGCACTGCTGTCGGGATTGAGATACGACCGGGTGGAATCGGCCCTGCAAGGCCATATTGTCCTGAGGGACGCTTATTTCTGGCGATTGATGGCGCGCTCATTTGAAGACCCCAGCCTGCCTCGCGGAGCCCTGCTGGTGGCCTGCAGCGCCTGGGAAGAATTCCGTAGACACGCCATACGGGAGGCATGGTTCCCCGCGCAAGGCCCGGAGGTCGCCACTCTGTGCCTGCACATGGCCGACTTATTGAACAGTTTGCAAATGGAGGAGTACGAGCCGATTCGGCGGCAGTTTTTCCTGGCCTTTGATGGTCACGCTCATTATTACAAGGATCAGCCCGCTGAGATTCGAGCTGTCATGTTGCCCAGGGGCAAGATTGACTTCTATTTTATAGACCCGCAGAAGTTGCTGGAGCGGGCGTGCCAGGCCGATCCCTGCGTGGAGAATTTTCAGCGATGGTTCGATTGGACCAGCCGTAATTATCCGGCCCTCACCGAATTTGTGGCAGGCCGGTGGCGCGTAGCATTCCCTAAAGACGTCAGGCCACTGCTGCATTTAATGGAGTCGGCGGAAAAGACCAATGCTTTGAAAAAAGCCTTCGGCTTCATGGAGCAGGCCGAGCAGCTTGATGGGCTTAACCCCCAGGTGCGGAAGGCGCGTCTCCGCCTGCTGGTGTCCATTGCTGTCCGCCACTTCCAGAATAAGAAAGCCCGCCTTTCTGAATTGGACTTGCAGGCAATCGAATCGCTGCCGCAAGCTCAACAGGGCGATCGCAGGGCATTTGTGGCGGCATTACGTTGGGTCTCCTCAATGTTATGGGGAACAGACGAAGAGCGAGTAGCCCGCACTGCCACTGTAACGCGGTTGCTGAATAGCGAAATAGCGGCCGAGATGGTGCTTACGGGAGTGGCGCGCGTCTGCAAGCTGCAAGTCAAACCAGTGGCCCCCAGCGCCTTGGCGCCCGATGCTAAATTAGCCGAAGGTATTGGCCGCGCCTGCGCTCTGGGCGATGACATGGGATTCAAATTCGAGATTCCCAGAGCACTTTCCGGTCGCCTGCTGCAAGAACTATCCGGAGAGGTTGCGCCCGATCTGCCTGGCTTGTCTGCTATTGGGGAAGCGGCGTTGCGCGCAGAAAACTTGCCATTGGCTTACGCGGTTGCAGGCGCGGGCTTGACCGCCAATTCCGCGGGCCACGCGAACTTCCTTTTCCTGCGTGCACGCTCCTTGCCACCCTGGGAGATACGGCGTCATGATGCCTGCCTGGGCGCAGCTTCGGAACTGGCCCGCCGCCAGCGCGATCATGGCCTGCTGGACAGGATCGGGCAATGGCGCGAAGAGGAACTGGATGGGATGGAGCCGCTCAGCGATGAAATAACAATGAGCACTGAACAGATCAACCGGGTGATCCAGCAAGAAAAGGAACAGCGCGGCTATCCCACCTCGAAGCCCCCCCAATACATAGACGATGATGCGGATGACGATTATTGTGACTGTCCGGCTTGCCGCAAGCAACGGGAGGGAAAGCCGCGGGCCGGAATGCCACGAGGGATGCCACCGGGATTAGAAGTTCTCGAAGACCTACTGGACGAAATGGCGCAGCAATTCGGCCCGAAGCAGGTTGCTGCCGCAATCAAAGATGTTATGAATGACGACATTATTAATTTTGGGCCGGCAGGCAAAAAGAAAAAGAAAGGGCGTCAGGCCCGCGAGATGAGTAATGATGACACCCCGTTTTAAGGAGCGGTCATGACGCAGGAAGATCCGCGCGAGGTCCTGGGAATTGGGCCCGAGGCCGGCGACGAGGAGATTCGCGCTGCCTATCTGCGGAAGGTGAAGGAGTTCCCGCCAGACAGGGCGCCGCGTGATTTTGAGCGGGTACGAGATGCTTACGAGATGCTGCGCGACCCTCGACGGCGCACCCGCACCGTGCTTTTGGCGGCTAATCCCACGCAGCCTCTGGTTTCATTGCTGGAAGGCCAGGCTTCCGGTCGGACATTCATCGGACCTGCCCCTTGGCTGGCTGTGCTGCGGGAGAAGAAAACTTGATCAGCCGCGAGGATATTCTGCACCGATTCGAGCAGTGGCTCGACGCTACTCTTACTCCTGAAGGTCCTCCGCCGGGAATTCCGGCGGAGATTCTTACCGGAGAGGAAAATGGCCCCGCTGAAGGTACCGACTTGCACGCCATGTGGGCGGCCATGACCGCGCTAACCCAGGAAGTCAAACTCCAGGGCCGGGCCTTCAAGCAAATGAGCGAGACGCTGGTGCGCGAGACGGAACGCCGGAGCCGCAAAGAGGTGCTGGACGCGCTTCTGGAAATGCGGGAGCGGCTGCTTCGCGGCCTGGAGGCGGTGCGCGCCCGGGACAAACTACAACCAAGCTTTCTTGACCGTATCTTTCGCGCCCGTTGGCAAAAGATCCAGCGCTCACTGGATGTGGTTGAGGCTTTGGAACAGGGCCAGCAACTCGCCTTGCAGTCCTTGGACGATCTGCTGGGCCAATTTCTGGTCAGGCCAATCGAGTGTCAGGGAGAATTCTTCGATCCGAAGCGCATGAATGCCGTTGCAGTGGAAGAAACGGACGAGGTCACGGACGGAACGGTCCTGGCCGTATACCGGACAGGGTATGAATGGAACGGCGAGGTGTACCGTCCGGCGCAAGTAAGGGTGGCGCGGGCTCTCGCGGAGGGCAATGATGAGTGATCTGATAGTAGGCATTGACCTGGGAACCACAAATTCGGAGATTGCAGCGTATGTTGATGGCCGGGTGCGGGTCCTCGGGCCGGAAGACGGCAAGATGCTTCCCTCGTGCGTCGGCATCTCTCCCAATGGCGAACTGCTGGTGGGTGAGTCGGCCCGCAATCAACAACTGATCTACCCCGATCGTACGGTGCGCAGCGTCAAGCGCAAGATGGGCAGCATGGAGAGCGTAACGCTGGGAGAAAAGACATTTACTCCACAGGAAATCTCCGCTCTGGTGCTGCGCGAGTTGGCCGAGTGGGCTCGCCGTGAGCTGGGGGAGCCGGTGAAGCGGGCCGTAATCACCGTGCCGGCGTACTTCTCAGATGCGCAACGCAATGCCACACGGGAGGCGGGCATGATGGCAGGCCTGGAGGTGGCGCGCATTCTGAACGAGCCCACCGCAGCCAGCCTGGCCTATGGGTTTGGCGACGGGACGCGGCGCACCGTAATGATCTACGATCTCGGCGGCGGGACGTTCGACGTCTCTATCGTCACCGTAGAGGGCGATGTCACCGAGGTGCTGGCCAGCCACGGAAATAACCGGCTCGGGGGCGACGACTTCGACGATATTCTGGTCCAGCATCTGGAACGCGAATTCCATCAGCAACACGGCCTATGGCTGCGTGAGAACCATCCGGCGGCCTATGCCCGTTTGTGGTGGGCAGCGGAGGCGGCCAAGAAGAAACTCAGCTTTGAGCCGCATGCGAGCGTCCGTGAGGAGTCCCTGGTGGTGCAGGACGGCAAGCCTCTCCACATTGACGTGGAACTTTCTCGCGACGAATACGAAAAGATGATCCAGCCGCTGGTGGAGTCCACGCTCGATAGCGTTTCAAAAGCTCTGGAGGACGCCGGCAAGACACCGGCTGATCTTGCGACTATTCTTATGGTTGGAGGATCAACTCGTACACCCCTGGTTTCGCGGCTGCTCCAGGAACGCACTGGCCTTGAACCTCGGCAGGATGTACATCCCGACCTGTGCGTGGCGTTGGGTGCCGGAGTGCTGGCCTCGCGCCTTGCCGGGCATGACGTTGAGCGCGTGCTGGTGGATGTATCTCCCTATTCGTTTGGTCCGGCCTACCTGGGAGAGCGCGGTGGAGCGCCCTACCCTTACTGCTATCATCCCATTATTCGCCGCAACACGCCTCTGCCTGTAACACGCACCGAAAGTTACTGTACGACCCACCCTAACCAGACAGCGGTGGACATCCAGATATTTCAGGGCGATGATGAGGACGCGCTGAAGAACCTCCTGGTTGGAGATTTTCGTGTCGACAAGCTCACTCCTACCCAGGGCACTTTGAACGAGGTTCTATGCCGGATGAGCCTTGATCTCGATGGCATACTGCACGTAACAGCCATCGAAAAGCATACCGGCAAATCGAAACAAGTCACCATTGCCAACGCATTGCAAACCAAGAGCGAAGCGGAAATCGCGGCTGCGCGGAAACGTATTGAGGACCTCTATGCTTCGCGCGAAGCGGACACCCTCGAAGTTGATGCCCCCGAAGTTAATATCGAAGACGAGGCCCTTGAGATCGAATCCGAGGAATTTATTGATGGCGAAGAAGTTGATATTGCTGCTGAAGATGACCCCGATGGCGAAGAAGAGCTCGCCGCGGATGAAGACGACGGCCAGCATGTCAATGGGGCGGCAGTCTCCGTGGATGCCACATGGTCGGAGAGCCGTCGAGAGGCGGTCGAGACCTTGAAGCGCTCGCGGCAGGCGCTTAGCTCCATGCATGAAGAAGACCAGCATGAGGCCCGTGATCTGCATCACGCGATTGAATCGGCGGTGGCCCGTCATGACGGGCGCGCCCTGACCGAGGCCGTAAAAACGCTCAAGGAACTGCTCTTTTTCGTGGAGGGAAATTAATGTGTCCAGTGTGCCGCGCCCGTTTTCGCGGATCAAGCGAATGCTCCCGCTGCGGTGCTGATTTAAAGACCATCATGAGTTTGCAAGCTCGCGCCTGGCGGCTACGTGAGGCCGCGCGGCAAGCCATCTCGAATGGCGATCCTGCCAAGGCCGGAGTGCTTGCGTCCACAGCCGAGGTGCTACACCACACGCCCGCCGGCAAGCGCATAATAGCCCTCAGCTCCTGGCTGGCAGACCATCCGGCCGACTCACCGTCTTAGAAATTTTGCTGGTGGTAATTCGTCCGTCCTGATCTCGCCAAACATTTAGGGGTAAATTTTTCTGGTCGCCGCCTTAGTAATAGCTGTATACTCAGCGGGAAGGTAGGGAATCTCCAAATTAAATCGTGTCATCCGCGAGGACACTAACTTTCGTGGTCTTTTTCTCTCGTTGCCATTCGTGTGGGCGGTAGTTATAAGTTCCAATCAGGTACCCCCCCCACTTTTTTATACTCTATTACTACTCCAATACTACTTTGGACAAAAGAAGGGGGCCAATTCGCGTTCATTCGCGTGAATTCGCGGGTAAAATCATCCGGCCTGTCCCGGTTCAATGTCTCCATTTGGGGGTAAATTCTTGGTTGAGTTGATCTGGAGGAAGCGCGGCGTGCAAGTCGGCACCCGCAAGAGTGAGGTCGGCACAAACCGCATTCAGCTCGGCACCAGGACCGCTCAAGTCGGCACAAGCGGTCTTCAAGTTGGCACAAATCGAGCTCAAGTCGGCACAAAAAAATGGCTCGCCAACATAACCCCAATGTTTTCAACGGCTTCTTTTCCAAGGTGCCATGTTGGGACGCAATTTTTGTAGTTTCTTCGAAAAAACCAGATGAATGTAGCGGCGTAGCGGCTATTTCGGAAGGTCTGCGGGTCTTTTGAAAGTATGTCTTTCTACGATTACACCATTTCTTAAAATGCCAAATAGAAGCTAACAGCCAGTAGCTGCTTCGGACCAATGGCTTCAGAGTAAATTGGTGATAAGTATTTTGGCGCTGCCGGTGTTATCAGGAGGCACTCCCTCGCGCAGCCATGCCGCTTTGATTTATCCTCAAGGTCTCAGAAAACATGAAGATACTGGTTATCGGTAACGGCGGCAGGGAGCATGCGCTGGTCTGGAAGCTGCGGCAATCCGCCCGCGTTTCGGAGATCTTTTGCGTTCCCGGCAATGGCGGAATCTGTGAAAGCGCCACCTGCGTAGCGGGCGATCCCAGGAACATTGAGGGGCTGCTTGGTCTGGCCCACCAACTGCAACCGGATATTACCGTGGTAGGCCCTGAATTGCCTCTCTCTCTCGGCCTCGTGGATGAATTCAAGCTGCGCGGGCTGCCGGTCTTTGGCCCTACCCAGGCTGCGGCCCAACTTGAATCGAGCAAGAGCTTTGCCAAGGAGTTCATGCAGCGCCACCAGATACCCACGGCCCACTACGCTGTCTGCTCCTCAGAGGAAGAGCTGCGCAAATCCCTGGGGCTGTTTTCCACGCCCATCGTAGTGAAGGCAGATGGCCTGGCGGCAGGTAAGGGCGTAGTCATTGCCAATACGAAAGAAGAAGCCGCCAACGTGGGCGCCGAGCTGTTCAGCGGAAGGCTGCTGGGTACGCCCTCGGAACGCGTAGTTCTGGAAGAGTATCTGCATGGTGAGGAGGTTTCCTTCCTGGTATTGAGCGATGGCGAGCGCGTGGCCCCCCTGGTGGCCTCCCAGGACCATAAGCGGGTCGGCGAAGGCGACACGGGCGCGAACACCGGAGGTATGGGAGCGTACTCAACCACCAAGCTGATCGATAACGCCATGGTTGAATGGCTGCTGAATCATATTGCCCGGCCGGTGGTTGCTGGAATGAAGCTGGAAGGGGCCGAATACCGGGGAGTACTTTACTGCGGCCTCATGATGACCGCACGTGGCCCTATGGTGTTGGAGTTCAACTGCCGCTTCGGCGATCCCGAAACTCAGGCCGTGCTTATGCGCCTGGAAAGCGACCTGGTGGAGGCCCTGGAGGCTTCGATTGAGGGCCGGGTCAGTGATGGCATCTTCAATTGGTCGCCGGACGCCTCGTGCTGCGTTGTAATCGCGTCCGGGGGATATCCGGGCAGCTTTACCGCCGGACAGAAAATTTCTGGCCTGGAACAAGCGGCAAAATTGAAAAACGTTCAAATATTCCACGCCGGAACCAGCAAACGCGATGACGGTGTTTATACCAGTGGAGGCCGGGTGCTGGGCGTCACCGCGCGCGCGCCCAAACTGCAAGACGCCCTCGCCAAAGCTTATGAGGCTGTGGGGATGATTCATTTTGAAGGGATGCACTATCGAAGAGATATTGGGGCGCGGGCCCTCAAAGCGGCCCGCCCGTGACAACTGTTGGCGATGATGAAAAGGTCCACGCAAAAAAGACTCTGTTGTTCTTGTTCTCATTCGTGTTGATTCGCGTAATTCGTGGCTAAAGCTTTTGCTTTTTCCGGACAGCCTCCGGAAAAACGCTGAAAACTCTTGCGAAAGGAACCTATGAACGTGCCACTTGTCTCCATTGTGATGGGGTCAGATTCAGATCTGGAAATTATGAACGAGGCTGCCAAGGCCCTTGAGGGCTTCGGCATTCCTTATGAAATAGACGTCACTTCAGCTCATCGGTCTCCTGCCCGCACCAGCGAGTTCACCCGCAAAGCCGCTGGCCGGGGCATCAAGGTGATCATCGCCGGCGCGGGAGGAGCAGCTCATCTTGCCGGCGTGATCGCCGCAGAGACCACTCTTCCAGTCATTGGCGTTCCTATCCCCTCCACGCCTTTGAATGGGATGGACTCCTTGCTCTCCATTGTGCAGATGCCCGCCGGAATTCCCGTGGCGACCGTGGCCATTGGCAAAGCCGGCGCCACGAATGCCGGAATTCTTGCTGCCCAGATAATCGGCCTAAGCGATCATCAGGTTGCGGAAAAGCTAAAGCAGCACAAGGAAAAGCTGGCGCAAGGAGTGGAAGAGAAATCGCGCAAGCTGCAAGAGTCCAGGAAGAAATAGAAGTCTCTACCACTGATTTTCAGTGAGGCCACTGATAAACCTGATTTGCCGCGAATTCACGCGAACGAGCGCGAATAAAACCCAAAAGCACATCGCATAACTATTCAACTTCCTTTGAGCTTTTGCTTATCTCGGGCCATCCGTGAAACCAGCGGCAACCTTGGTTTTCCTTTGCGTCCTTTGCGTCCTTTGCGGTAAAACTTCCCTTCGGAGAAGGCGACACAATATCCATGACAACTTCCATCAACGCGGTAGCTATTATTCCGGCGCGACTGGCTTCCACCCGGCTGGCGCGCAAGGTTTTGCGCGAGATTGCCGGAAAGTCCATGCTGGCGCACGTGTACGAAGCGGCAAAGAAATCGCCGCTCTTGCGGGACGTAATTATTGCCACCGATTCAGACGAGGTGCTGCAAATAGCCAGGTCGCAGGGCTGGAAGGCGGAGATGACGTCGCCCCAGCATCGTAGCGGGACCGATCGCATCCATGAGGTGGCGCAGCGTGTGAATGCGGATATCTACGTCAACGTTCAAGGGGACGAGCCATTGGCGCGTCCCGAACACCTTGAAGCCTTGCTGTGGCCCATGAACAGGCCGGAGGTAATGGTCTCCACCATCAAGACGCCCTGCCCTCCCCACGATGTGGATAATCCCAATGCCGTGAAGGTGGTAACGGACAAGAACGGCCGCGCCCTGTATTTTTCCCGCTCCACCATTCCCTTCAATCGCGATCAAAGCAGTGGGGTGCAGTATTTCAAGCACCTGGGATTTTACGCCTATCGAAAAGCCGCTCTGGAGCGGTTCTGCAAGTTGCCGGAAGCATTTCTGGAGGCGGCCGAGCGGCTGGAGCAATTACGGTTTCTGGAGAACGGCATCGATATTTACGTGGAAGAAACCCCTTACAACACAGTAGGGGTCGACACGGAAGAGGACCTACGACGGGTGGAAGAGATGCTCAGGTCGCGAAGCTAAGCGGTTCGTATTTGCCCACACTTCCGCCGCCCTGATCCTCTTGGAGATGGACGGGTGGGAGTGAAAGAGGACCTCCACGATTCGGGAAGGACTCCGTTCGCTCAAATTCTGAGCAGTCAACTTTTCCATGGCTGTGATAAACGGTGTAACGCTGGGGACTGACTTCCAGCAATAGAGGTCTGCCTGGCGCTCAGCCAGCCTGGAATAAGCGTTCAATGCCGGTTTGAGCAGTATGGAGAGCACGCTCGAAACCAACACGAGCATTGGCAGGTTGGCGAAATCCGTAAGATGCTGCAGCTTTGTCACCTGGTGTAATTCGTTCGTAGCGAATTGAAGCACCCAGTTAGCGGCCCAGAACCCGGCCAGGGTTACTACTCCTTCCATCACGATGCTTTTGAGGATGTGACCGTGTACGTGGTGGCCAAGTTCGTGGGCCATCACCGCTTCTCTCT
>Ga0210400_10002070_pt1 | contig 19096 bp, 13 predicted proteins | sample IncBWH26MmetaG_FD_155456 | JGI IMG/M metagenome (GOLD analysis project Ga0210400, IMG submission 155456) | Forest soil microbial communities from Barre Woods Harvard Forest LTER site, Petersham, Massachusetts, United States - Inc-BW-H-26-M | ecosystem: Environmental > Terrestrial > Soil >...
GATGTCCCTGGCGAAAATCTGGGAATTGCCGGACCGCTTCCGTCAGTTGCGGGACCGCATCCGCAAGACGGTTCTGGAGCCGAAAAATCACTCCTTTGTAATAAAGGGCGCGGGCGTTCCTGGGATTGAGCTGCAGTGCTTTTTCCAGCAGTTCGAGGGCGGCGTTGAACTTTTCCGGTAGAGCGTTGCCGTTATCCAGGGAAAAAACTCCAGGCCCGTCGGGATTCTCTTTGCGGGCTTCAATCCATTTGGAGTACTCGGCAAGGGCCTGGTTGATATAGCCATCCGCATAAGCAGGGTTGATTTGAGTTGTGTGGGAAAAGGCATCGGCAGCCTTCCACCACTGTTGCTGGCCGAGTAGTGCTATCCCATAGTTGTTCCAGCGCAACAGAGCTTTTTGGGAACCTCCTGCGGGCTCCGGAGAGTTCTTGCCAATGTGAAGCTCATAGTTGGCAGCAGCCAGTTCCATGACGGGATAGTTCGCGGAACGCTTCAAAATGAAATCTGAATATTGCTTGCGAAAGCGCCGGTAATTGATCTTAGCCAACAAGCGGATTTTGCCACGACCGGTAACGGGCACCTTGAACTTATATCTGACCAGGTCAGACCTGCCGGGCATGATGGTGTTGTCATAAGTCTTCAACCGGGTCTGCCAGACTTCATGGTGTACCAACCTTTTTCCTGCGCGGTCGATCAGCCGATTGGTGTAGCTGTGCGCTTTCGGATCAAGAAAACCGTTGCGATCAAGAGAGCCGCTTCGGAAGAAGATGTGGCCTGCTTCATCCTGGGCGGCAAATTCAACCCAGCTTTCGTAAAAATCTCGCTGCTCCGGCACCAGGCTATGACCAATCTTGGTGTTTTGGATAACCAGGTCAACCGTTAGTTCATCCCCCGGACTCACTGTAAAGGCCTGCATTCCCAGAGGAGCAATCTCCTCCGTGGCTCCCCTGTGCTTTCGATTGATGGCAAAAAAACTCAAAGAAAGCGACTCGCGCAGCAACTGGCGCACGGCTTCAAGCTGGTCCGGATAGGAATAGTAGGTTGGAATGGCGGTGTTGGCTCCAGGAAAACGATGAGACGCCATTTTGCTGTCTTTTCCACCATAGTCGGACTTGAACTCAAACGAAGGCATGTGGCAGCTCTGGCAGGTGGAAACCTGTTCCTTCTTATAAAAGGGCAACGGGGAAAGTTTGGCCCACGAGGACTGTTGCCATTCGTCATAGACGGAAAAGGCCCTCAGCCATTTGTATCCGTTGAGTTGCTGCGGAATGGCCGCTTTATGGCAGACGGCGCAGAACTCCGGCGTCCGGTAGAAATCACGCATCACCGCTTTTTTGTGCAGGTCAGGATGATTCAGGATCTCATCATAGGAAGGCAGCCCTTCCCGAATCGTTCCATCACTATTCAGCATCACTGCCGGCTTACCGAGTACGTAACTGCCGGTGCCGGCGGTGTTTTGAATTTGGGTAATCGAATGACACACCGAGCAGGTAATTCCATCCGCATCAAAGGAACGATCTACCGGCGAGTTCTTCGTGAGGGCCCCGGTGAACAACGCAACCGGATTATGACAGCCCTCGCAGTGTCGGCTGTATTCAATGCCTTTTCCATCAATCAAAATCTGCACGTTGTTGAGATAAAAGGGGGCGCGGAAGGAGTTAGCGTGAGCGGATTCCCGCCACTGCTTGTGAACATCTTCATGGCATTTACCGCAATATGCTGCGGAAGGAAAGTCCGAAGGCTGGAGAAATCCCTGAAAGTTGCTTTTCGCCTGGCTGGGGAGGTAGGGGTTATCCCCAAATGGATACGCGTATGGCGCCGCCGTATTGCGCTTCTCCTGAAGAGCGAATGCGGGGAACAACATTGTTGCCGCCAGGAGGCAGCACATAACCACGAACAAAACAATGGCTGCGCGAAAACTCACGAGTCCTCTTCCGCTTTGCCCATGCTTGTGGGAGAATGAGGAACTCTAGCCGATGTCCTACCCGGAATTCAATAGGTTTTGAGATGAGAGATCTGTTTTTTCACCGCTGTAGCTTCATAGTCCCCTTGTTATTGTTCTGTTGGCTGCCCGCCCATGGCTTGCCCGCCCACGGCAAAGGTGGAGCTAAGCTTGCCCATCAGCAAACAGTTAGCGGCTACCTGATCGATCTAACCTGCGCCCGCGAAAGAGTTCAGGAGGGCAATGAGTTGGGACCGAAACATACCCGGAAGTGTCTGCAGATGCCCTTGTGTGATCGCAGCGGATTTGGCATTCTGACGGAGGGAAACCATCTCCTTAGGTTTGACGCCAATGGAAACACCAAAACACGGAAACTCATAGAAGCTCTCCAGAAAAACTCGGAAATCCACGCCAGAGTGAAAGGGACCATCAACGAGGATGTAATCTCCGTCTCCAGTCTCAAGCTGGAATAGATGGGTGAGCAGAGAACTCATGAAACCGATCACCCGATTCCTCAAACTCCGCTGAAAACTGCTCTCTTTAAGAAGCTTCCCTGTCCGGGCTTGCCGTGGAATTGCTCTCCTTCCACCAGCACGCGTCCTCGGGAGAGCACAATGTCCGGCATACCTTTTACCTTGATGCCTTCAAACATCGAATAGTCCACGCGCATATGGTGAGTTTTGGCGCTGATGGTATGTTCGCGATTGGGATCGAAGACCACCAGATCGGCATCACTGCCAATCGCAATGGCGCCTTTGCGCGGGTAGAGGCCGAATATTTTCGCCGGAGTGGTCGAGACGAGCTCCACAAAGCGGTTCACGCTGAAGCGCCCTTTACCCACGCCACCGGAGTAGATCAGGCTCATGCGATGTTCAATGCCGGGGCCTCCGTTGGGTATCTTGGTGAAGTCATCTTTCCCCATCTCTTTTTGCTCCTTGAAGCAGAAAGGACAGTGATCGGTGGAGACCACCTGCAGGTGGTCTTGCTTGAGACCGTTCCACAGTTTTTCCTGGTGCCACTTTTCACGCAGCGGCGGAGTAAAGACATACTTGGCGCCCTCAAAGCCTGGCTTGTCCATGTCATCCAAAGATAGATAAAGGTATTGAGGACAGGTTTCCGCATACACCGGCAGTCCTCGGTCGCGCGCTTCGCGGACCTTTTCGAGCGCATCATTGCAGCTCAGGTGCACGATGTAGACTGGCGAGCCTGCCATCTCCGCCAGGGCAATGGCACGGGAGGTGGCCTCGGCCTCGGCAGTGGTGGGACGCGTGAGAGCGTGGTATTTGGGCGCCGTCTTGCCCTCCGCCAGGGCCTGCTGAACGATCACGTCAATGGCTCCGCCATTTTCCGCGTGCATGCAGATCATGCCGCCGATCTTGCTAGCGGTCCGCATGGCCTTAAAAATGGTGGCGTCATCCAGCATGAATACGCCCGGATAAGCCATGAATAATTTGAAGCTGGAGACACCTTCACGCACCAGTTCGCCCATTTCATCCAGCCGGGCGTTGGGCAGATCGGTGATGATGCAGTGGAAGGCATAATCGCTGGTGGCTTTGGAAGAGGCTTTTTGCATCCAGGCATCAAAGGCGGTCCGCAACGACTGGTTTTTGTACTGAATGGCGAAATCAATGAGCGTGGTGGTTCCGCCAAATGCGGCGGCGCGGGTGCCGGTTTCAAAATCGTCCGCGCTGGTGGTACCGCCAAACGGCATATCCAGATGAGTGTGGACATCAATTCCACCCGGCAGCACGTATTTGTTCTTGGCGTCCAGAATGCGTTTGGCATTCTCTTGACCCAATCCCCGCCCAATGGCGACGATCTTTCCATCGGTGATGGCCACCTCCGCAGCGTAGGTGTCGCTGGCTGTTACGACAGTTCCATTCACGATCAGAGTGTCAAAGCCCATTGCGCGCCTCCCAAGAAAACAAATTTCAAATTTGAAATTCTAAATTTGAAATTTTCTAGAACCTCTTTACTCATAACAAAGAGCATTCTATGCTACACTCGCGTTACTCCCTCCGTCTTTCTTAGAGGCGACATGTTCAAGGAACCAGCTCCCCATCTTTCACTCGAACAATTGGAAAAGAATTTTGCGGACATCAATCCGCCGTTGACTCCCTCGCAAGCTCTTGAAGAAGGGTCGCGATGCCTGTTCTGCCATGATGCTCCCTGTATCAAAGCCTGTCCGACGGGGATTGATGTGCCGCAGTTCATCCGGCAAATTCTTACCGGCAATCTTCGCGGTTCCGCCAAGACCATTCTGGGGGCCAACATCCTGGGGCAAAGCTGCGCCCGCGTGTGCCCTACTTCGGTCTTGTGTGAAGGTGCTTGCGTTCTGAATGCCGAAGGTAAGAAGCCGGTGGAGATTGGCAAGCTGCAGCGCTATGCCGTGGACCCGATGATTGCCGGCGGCGTGCAACTTTTTAAGGCCGGAACGCCCAATGGATATCGCGTAGCATTGATTGGCGCCGGCCCGGCCAGCCTTTCGTGTGCCGCAGAGTTGCGCAAGCGCGGCTACCAGACTGTGATATTTGATGCAAACCCACAGCCCGGAGGCCTGGATGCCTATGGCATCGCCGCGTATAAGATGCGGGCGCACGAAGTAGCAAGAGAGATTGAGATGATCCGCGCCCTGGGTGTCGAAATCAAGAGTGGAGTTGCTGTTGGCAGGGACATAGGCCTCGCTGAACTGGAGCGGGACTACGATACGGTTTTCATCGGCATTGGCCTGGGAGCGACCGAAGATTTGCGTATTCCCGGCGAAGAACTGCAAGGCTGCCGGGATGCGCTTTCGTTTCTTGAAGAAACCAAGAGCAAGAGTTTTGACCAGGTAAAGATTGCCCGGCGCGTGGCGGTCATTGGAGCCGGGAACACGGCGATTGATGTTGTGACTGCCGCTCGGCGTCTTGGCGCGGAACAGGTTTATATGGTGTATCGGCGGGGCCCAGAGGAGATGAGCGCCTTTGACTACGAATATGAGCTGGCCAAGAAAGACAACGTGACATTCCTGTGGCAATCCCTGCCGGTGAAAATTCTGGGCAAGCATCGCGTCGAGGCCCTGGAGTGCGTGCGCACGCAGAGAGGTCCAAAAGATCACCACGGTCGCAGCAGCTTTCTCCCGGCGCCGGGAACGGAGTTTCAACTGGGTGTGGAGATGGTGATAAAAGCGCTGGGCCAGAAACGAAGGACTGAAATCTTGCAACAGGTCGTCAACCTAGAATTGAAGAACGGTTGCATCGCTGTTGACGCACAGACTATGCAGACCGGCAATCCGCGCTATTTTGCGGGCGGAGATTGCGTGAATGGCGGTGGCGAGGTCGTGGACGCCGTCGCGCACGGCAAAAAGGCGGCAGTCGGCATTCATCAAATGCTGGAAGCGTCCATGGGAAGGAGAACCCATGCCTGATCTCAGTATTAACTTTTGTGGAGTGCGCTCCCCCAATCCCTTCTGGCTCGCTTCCGGGCCGCCCACCAATACGGCCTACCAGATCATGCGGGCCTTTGATGCCGGCTGGGGCGGGGCCGTGTGGAAGACCATCGGCGAGCCCATTATCAACACTGCTTCGCGCTACGGCTCGGTTGATCTGAAGAACGAGCGCATGATGGGCCTGAACAACATCGAACTCATCAGTGACCGCCCAGTGGAAGATAACCTGCGCGAGATCGCCGAGGTCAAGAAGCGCTTTCCTCAGCACACGGTGGTTGCTTCGCTGATGGTGGAATCAAAGAAGGAAGCATGGCATGACATTGTTCGCCGCACAGAAGATTCCGGCGCCGACTTGCTGGAACTGAATTTCGGATGTCCGCATGGCATGTCCGAGCGGGGCATGGGGGCGGCCGTGGGCCAGGTGCCGGAATATGCCACCATGATTACCGGATGGGTGAAAGAAGTTGCGCGCACGCCGGTCATCGTGAAGCTCACCCCCAACGTGACGGACATTGTTCACATGGCCGCTGCCGCTAAGGCCGGCGGCGCCGATGCTGTGTCGTTGGTCAACACCTTTAACAGCGTGGTAGGAGTGGACCTTGATACCTTTGCGCCGCGTCCCAGCGTCGCCGGGCTGGGTAGCCACGGCGGCTACTGCGGACCGGCAGTAAAGCCGATTGCCCTGCATATGGTTTCTTCCATTGCGCGGCATCCGCAATTGAAGATTCCCATCTCCGGCATTGGAGGCATCTCCAACTGGCGCGACGCGGTGGAATTTATCCTGCTGGGCTCGACCTCGGTGCAGGTCTGCACTGCGGCCATGCATTACGGGTTTCGGATCGTACGCGACATGATTGACGGCCTTGAAAACTATCTTGAAGACAAAGGCTTCAGCTCGGTAATGGAACTGGTGGGCAAGTCAGTGCCGCGCATTGAAGACTGGGGCAATCTCGATCTCAATTACAAGATCATCGCCAGGATCGATACCCGGAAGTGTATCGGCTGCAATCTCTGCTATATAGCCTGCGAAGACGGCGCTCATCAGTGCATCCGCGTGGAAGAGCGTCCTCATGGCGACCTGCGCGATGGCGTGGTGCTGAAGCATGTGCCGCAAATCGTGGAAGACGAATGTGTGGGCTGCAATCTCTGTGCGCTGGTTTGTCCCGTGCCCAGCTGCATCAACATGGTAGAGGTCGATACCGGGCGTCCCGCAATGAGTTGGAAGCAATTACAAGACGCCCGTGGCCGCAGCCCGCAGTGCAGCATGGAAGAATTGCTCGCTGGGCAGGGGAAGAGAGCTCTTACCACTGATAAACACTGACGCCACTGATCGACAAGCAAAGAGCAACATGAGCAATAGGAGCATGATATGGCGAAGCGCAATGTGTTGAGGAACTGAAGCTAGCGTTGGAGGATGCTCTGGCTCATGAACGGGGCGAGAAGGTAAATTTGCGGACGACCCAAGTACCTGCGCTTGCCAGGAAGAACAAACTACAATCTTCACCTTCTGTCATCCTGAGCAAGCCCGATCGACGTCAGGAGTGAGGGCGCAGTCGAAGGACCCCGAGTATGATTGCTGCACAGATGCCGCATCAAGGCATTCTCACGAGTTGCTTTTTCCCCATCAAGCCCCAATAAACCACAAATGCCACCACAAAACCCACAAACCACGAATAGTCATACAAGACCCTGACCGAAGAAATCACCAATCCCATCAAAGCCACGGCTGAGCCGATGCATAATGCTCCAATGGCCCGCCAGTTGAAGCCCCTTGAATACTCGTATTCGCCATCGCGCAAATAGAGTTCGTTCACCACTAACCGCTTGCGGCGAATCAAGAAGTAATCGCAGATCATAATTCCAGCTACCGGCCCCAGAACGGCGGCGTATCCGCCCAGCCATCCAAAGATAAAAGTCCGGTGATTGGCCAGAAGCTTCCAGGGCATCATCGCCATGCCGACAAAGCAGGTAATAATGCCGCCCATTTTGAACGAAATCTTGCGCGGCCAGAGGTTGGAAAAATCATTGGCCGGTGAAACCACGTTGGCGCCGATGTTCACGTTCAGGGTCGCCAGCAGAATTGCCAGCAATGAAATGACCACCGCCACCGGCGAATGAAACCGGCTGAGCAACTGGACGGGGTCCCAGATCGAAGTACCGTAGATCACCACCGTTGCCGAAGTCACAGCCACGCCAATGAACGAGTAGAGCGTCATGGTAAGCGGAAGCGCCACGGCTTGACCGATGGCCTGGCCGCGCTCGTTCCTGGCAAAGCGTGTGAAGTCAGGGATGTTGAGCGAAACGGTTGACCAGAAGCCCACAGTCCCATTGAGCGCCGGAATCAGGAACTTCATGAAGTCGCGGGTATTGGTAAATTGCGAAGGCGAAGAGAGCATTGGACCAAATCCACCCGCTGTTCGGTAAGCCCAGAACAAAAGCAGCAGGCCAACCCCAAGCAAGATCGGGGCGCTCAGGCCCTGGAGAAAGCGTATGTACTCAATTCCCTTCAGGATCACCAGCAGGTTGATAAGCCAGAACGCCAGAAAACAAATTGCAACTCCATGCGAGTAGCTGCGCCATGCCGGCCAAACGGTACCGAGCAAAGTGTTGATGGCTTCGCCACCGATCCAACTCTGAATTCCGAACCAGCCGCACGCAACCAGCGCACGCAGGACAGCGGCGACATTCGCGCCCAGAACCCCAAAGGAAGCTCGCGCCAGTACCGGAAAAGGGATTCCATAGCGCGCACCAGGATGAGAGTTCAGCAGCATGGGCGCCAGCACAATGGTGTTGCCCAGAAACACCGTCATGACCGCTTGCTTCCAATCCATGCCTCCCTGAATGAGGCTTGCCGCCAGCATATAAGTAAGGATGTTGACCGACATGGAGACCCAGAGCGCCGCGTAGTTGTAGGTGGTCCATGTGCGTCGCTCGCCGCTGACCGGGGCCAGATCGTGGTTGTACAGCGGGCTGGACTGGATGTCTTTGTCGAGTGAAGCGCGGGTTGTGGACATGGGTAGCTCCTAGCTTCTGGCTACTAGCTGCTAGCGAAACCAGTATTAGCCACGAATTTGCGCGAATTAACACGAATGAAAATCAAGACCAGGAATATCTTTCACTGTCTTTAATTTGTTTTATTCCCAATTCGTGTTCATTCGCGTTCATTCGTGGCCAAAATGATTTTGTTCTCATTTTCTCGGCTCTTCTCTGCAATCTCTGCGGCCTCTGCGGTGAATTACCTTGCCTTGGCAGCAAAGATTTCAAATACCTTTGGCAGGAACCAGAAGCTAGAAGCGCTCTTTCCCCACCAGAGGCTGATAGCTCTCAGGCCGCCGGTCGCGGAAGAACTGCCACACATTGCGGACCTCGGCGATCATGTCCAGATCGAGATCGGCCACCAGCACTTCATCCTTATCGCGGCTGGCCTGCGCGATGATCTTGCCGCGTGGATTGCAGAAATAGCTCTTGCCGTAGAACTCGCCGATGTTCCATGGGCCTTCTTTGCCCACGCGATTCAATGCGCCGACGAAATAGCCATTTGCTACGGCGTGGGCCGGCTGCTCCAGCTCCCACAAGTATTCCGAAAGGCCTGCCACCGTAGCTGAAGGATTAAAGACGATCTCCGCGCCATTCATGCCCAGGACACGCGCGCCTTCTGGGAAATGCCGGTCATAGCAAATGTACACGCCGATGCGGGCGTATTTGGTGTTGAAGGTGAGGTATCCGGTATCGCCGGGAGTAAAGTAGAACTTCTCCCAGAATCCCGGGGCCACCTGGGGAATGTGGTGCTTTCGGTATTTACCCAGGTACTTTCCATCAGCATCAATCACGGCGGCGGTGTTGTAGTACAGGCCGGTCATCTCTTTTTCATATACCGGCACTATGATCACCATGCGGTGCTTGGCCGCAAGCTTCTGCATCAGCTTGATGGTAGGGCCGTCCGGCACGGGTTCGGTAAGGTCATACCAGCGCGGGTTCTGCTCGGCGCAGAAATAAGGGCCGTAGAATATCTCCTGCAGGCAGAGTATCTGGACCTTCTTCTTCGCAGCCTGATCGATCAGCTTCAAGTGCTTTTCGATCATCGCCTTCTTGATTTTCTCTAACGAGTGTTCCGGGCCAAGTATGTTGCTGGCCTGGATCAATCCGCTCCTTACAATTCGGGACATCTTGCACCTCACACCATAGAAGCTCCGCCAATATACCGCACCGGACTCTTCACCGCAAAGGACGCCAAGGACGCAATGGAAGACAGAGTCCAATCCTCACCCAAGAGGTCCGGAGGGCATGAACAAAACAGACTGGGCGCACCAACGGGCACGAGCATGGATGTGTCATCCATCAAGCGAAGCACCGCAAAGATACGAAGCGTGACCCAGCTGAAAGGCCCTAGAAACGACATTCAGCGACAGCCCGACGCCGTCGCCTTTTGTCGCTTGTGGACTGATCGGGCACTGCGTATTTTCAGAGTGTCAACGGGTTTCGAGAGGTTGCATGAAGCCAGGGCCGCATCGTGGAACTGCCGCTGTACTATCTGCTGCGGGAAAGCGATCTGGCGCGCGAGGGATTCGAAAATTCGGGAAGCTACAGATTCGCCGATCACATCTATCGCAATGTACCTTCGGGGAGAAATGCCTTTGGGCGCTGGATTGATGCGCGCCTGCTGGCGTTGCCCGCCGTCCGCTCCTTCAGGAACCGCTTTGTTGCCGCGCGGGACGAACTGGCAAATTTTCTCCGGCAGCACAGGGGCGAGTCGCTCCACGTTCTGAGCGTGCCCTGCGGCATTCCGCGCGAGCTTGCCGAAGGGGCAGCCATGGCACGCAAAGATTGGTCTGATCTGGGCAGGGTCGTCTTTCATGGTTTGGATCTTGACCCTGAGGTACTGGCGAAAGCAGCCAGGTTCGCAGTGGAGCGCGGGCTACACAATTTCCAGCCTCACAACGGAGACGCGCTCAGCCGGAGCAGCTACCCTGCTGCCGCTGACTTTGTAACGTCAACCGGCCTGGCGGAGTTCCTGGATGATGATGCCCTCGTGTTTCTATATACGCGCGTCTTTGAGACGCTTCGTCCCGGCGGCATATTCGTGAGCAGCGGGATGCAGCGGAGAGCAGTGTCCGATTATCTGCTGAAACTGGCCGAACTTCATGTTCACTACCGCGATGCCGGGAAGCTGGAGAAGCTGGCGCGTGCAGCAGGGTTTCAAAACATTTCCGTTCGCTATGACGATCTGGGAATCCAGTGCATCTTGGTGGCCCGCAAAGACGTCACGATGACAAAAGGAAGAGAACTTGATTGATCGGGAAAGTTCGACTGACCCACTACAAGTGGTCAGAGGGTTCAGATCAAACCAGTGCTACGCCGGCTTCCAGCAAAGCTCGCTCCGCTTCCCAAACACCTTTCACCTGAACGGCCTTGATTCCTATCCGTTGCGCTGCTTCCACGTTGAGGCGGTTGTCGTCGAGAAACAGGATCGCTGATGCGTCGCAATCCAACGTGTCAATTACATGCTCGAAAGCATCTTCATCGGGTTTGATTTTGCCTATCAGATGAGAGGCGAAATGATGGTCGAAGGCATCGGCCAGCATCATCTCGTTCATCAGGCGAGGCCAATGGAGCATGTTGGTATTGCACAGAGTGGCCCGAACATACGAGGGGGAGACGCGGCGCACCAGCTCCAGCGCTCCCGGAAACAGGCCTCTGGGCCAGCCGGCAAACTCGGTAAGAAACTGCTGCTCCTCAACCGGCAGGCCTATCTCTTTGATAAGCTGATTCGCAAACAGCTCGGGGCTCGCCTGCCCCATCTCAAACGACCTGACCGCCGGGGACGTAAGCCACATCGCCCATAGCTCTTCAGCGGTGATCCGATTGTTCATCCAGGCCAGCAGGGGCGGCACGCCGGATAGCTCCACCAGTACTCCCCCCAGATCAAACAGGACCACGCGAATGGATGTCATGCTCAATTCTGAAGTTCACCCTTTCCGCCCGTCATTTATTGCGGCTGTTGCTTTGAGCGTAATGCCCTGAGCCGGAGCCAATGCCTTCAGCCAGGCGGCCCAGAATGTGGTATTGGCTATGGACCTCCCAAAACTTACCGGTATATTTCAGGGCGAAGGGAAAACCGGCGCTGCTTGCGATTCCAATGATCACCGATTCGATTTTCGATTCTTTCGACCCTGACATCGAACCAATTGTCTTATCCAGGACCGATCTGCAGAGGAAACCACGTTCGCCTTGCGGGTCGTCTCCATCCCATTTTCCGGCGGCGCAGGAAAGCGCAAGTTCGGTGGCCAGTCCGGCTTCCAGCTCTTTTCTCAGCTTTTTGTCTTTTGAGTTCAGGTTCCAGCTCTTCGCGAATTCAACGGCGGACCTGGCGTCGGCATTCTCTTCAACTTTTCTGATCCACTCACTGCTCGCCGCAACTGAAGTGTTAAACGCCAGTTGCTGGTGGGCCAGCGCCGACTGCGGGTCATTTTCATGCGCGGGAACAGGCCCGGCATTGTGATATTGGGCCTGGGAGAGGAGCGGCTGGCCGGGAGTCTCGTACTCCCTGTAGATCAGACGCGAATTGTCGTGGTTCATGTGGGTGTGCGTGTTCAGCGCGCCGGCGACTGGAGGATAGATCCCGGTCCTTACATGGAATGGCCACTTCTCCGGATCGCTTGCCTTCGCGCGAAATTCAAACCATGTCGGCGCGCGATACCCGCCCGACCCCGTTGCCAGCGGGACGAGTTTCACTGCCGTCTTGTTGAAGTCCTGGTGGATCCAATCGGAATGGCTGTAGAAATCCTGGACGGCATGGAGAGATGCTCCAAGCGTGATCAGGACCAGTGCCTTCCGCGTCCGCTCATCAACGCCCGGTTGTTTGTTGTAGAAAGCCAGCGCCGCCTGCGTATTGTTCAGCAAGCGGTTGAAGAGATAATCAAACTTGGAATTGCGGTCCAGCTCATCGAAAAGATTGTCAAAGTGGAGAAAAACCGCGGAGTCACGGTCCGGCCCATTGTTCGCCACATACTGATTGAGCTCCTGCAGCCCGTTGGGCGGAAGATGGCTGGAAGCCAGATCAGAGACAGGTCCGAAGAAGTCCGGGGAAAAGTTTCCGAGCTGCATGATTTTGCGGGCATCGTCGCTAAACCCAAACTCGTTTCCCGCCAGGCGAGTAGCTTCCGAATGCCAGAAGCTGTCGAACGCTGCGGCGGGGGAGACGAGTACTGCGAACAGCATCAGCAGCGCAACAAGTTTTCTGAACATGACTCAATTCTCAATGCTAGTGTAGCAAAGCGCTTTGGGTCGGGCCGCCGCAAACCAAACCCACCACCCCTCGCTGCGCTCGAGAGCAGGCTCCGACGGGGAGGCGCGGAGAAAAACAAAGTCAACCCTCACGGCCGCGAATGGCGGAACCGGGCCTAATTATGAATATCGCAACTGCTGAAACTGGGGAGAGGCGAATTGGGAGATCGGTGCTGGAACGCCTCGATCCATGCCATTTCCGATTGCGCGCAAGTCCGGCTTCTCCCCTTCGTTCTGCCGAAGTAATTACTGGCCCCTGCAAAGTCCCCGCGGTCTTCCAAAGCCAGACCCGAAATGTAATCCCGGGAGTCAGGGTCGGGCAGGTTCTGGAGAATCAAATCTGGTGGCAGGACCGGTGGCCGAAGCTGAACAAAGAATCCTGGGTTGAGCAGGAAATCAGCAGGAACAACATTTCCCTTGGGGGTTTGGTATTCAAGATATGGATACATATCCGTTGAGGTAAAGTTCTCAGGCAAGAGATTGGCTCGGGCGGACTGCGACATAAGTGCCCGGTAAGATTGATCATAAAGAACCATTTCGCCGAGCATGGAAAACATGCCATGGGCGCCAATAAGATCCATTTCGTGCCGCACGGACGGCATGTGTTCAAATGCATTAATTTGGGAATAATCAACTGCCAGAGGCGATGAAGAAGCCAGCAGCAGTCCCTGCTCCGGCCCCAGAAAGAAGGCCACGTGCGGAAATACCTGGGCCGCCGTGTTGAGGACGGTAAAGAAGTCTTTGGGTCTCATATGGTGCACTTGCACCCATTGCTGGAGAATTCCTTGCTCGGTCAGGTGCGAGCGGCAGAGTTCATAGAATTCTTTGTTGTAGAGATCCGCTTCGCCGTTGATCCAGATGGAAGTTACCTCGATCGTGATCAAGTCGTAATGGTCTTGGGAAACCAGCAGATGGTTTCTGCCGTCCGCCACCGTGAGATGGACCCGCGGATCGTGGTCCAGAACATCACCGTTGACGTCAGGGAACCATTTTCGTGCGGCCTCTATGACGGCGGGCGCCAGTTCCACTACATCAATTCGTCGAAACGGAAAAGCGGACAGTGTCCGGAGTGAACTGCCGGTACCGAGTCCTATCACCAGGGCCCGGTTCAGTTCATGTGTGAACAGGGCCGGTATCAGCACAAAGCGGACCTGCGCCTGGACCTCACCGGTATTGTTGCCCTGAAATTTGCCGTTGCTAAGTAGAATACGGGTGCCGCCGGATTGAATCACGGTAGTTAAGCCGCCTTGGACGTCTTCCCGGGCAAAGAGGATTTTGTCGGCCTTCCATGCCTGTTGAAAATAGACATAATTCCCCTGGGTCAGGTTCCGAATGTCCCAGGTCAGGGGTTGCACTCCCACAATGAGCAGAATGACCGCAAAAACACCCAGAAATCCTAATTTCCAAACTCGCGGCGCTGGGACCATAAGCTGAAAGAAACCCGCGCCAAGACTAAGATTCAGGATAGCTGCCAGCCCTAAGGTCGCATAAGAACCAAATAGAGGCAGAAAGACAAAACCCGCCAAAAGAGATCCCAAAATACAGCCCACGGTGTTGGCCGCATAAATGCTGCCCACGCTTTTTCCCGCCTGGGCCCGGGCCTGATTAAACAGGTTCAGCAGCGCCGGGAACGAAATTCCCAAAAAGAGAATGGGGACGATCAGGAGATAAAAAGCGATAAAAAAACGGAATGCCTCGCTGGCAACAAAATAGACGGCTTGGCCGCTCATGCGGAGTGACATCAGCGACAGCAGTGATGCCAGAACAATGACCTCGGCCCCGGCTTCTTTCCATCGTTTCTGTACATTGTTCACGGCCACGTAAATCAAACGCAGCAGTACCAGAAGCGAAAGGGCCAGAAGGTCAAGCTGGAAGGCCCTGGGAAGTCCCAGAGCAAAAAGGTCAGGCACCCGGTTCCAGAGAGGCAAAGTCAGAATGACTGAAATGCCTGCCAGCGCCTGCGAAATTGCGAAGGCCCACGCCCACCTTTGAGAGTCCCATGCGAACCGCGGCAGCAGATGCGCCCCGGCAGCCAGGCCGCACAAAAACGTAAACAGCATCATCCCGAATGCATACACCGCGTTGCCCACCAAAAAGGCCAGCGCGTGAGTCCAGACCACCTCATAAGAGAGCGTCAGCAGGCCGGCAAAGAACGCGGCGATCAGCAGGAACACGGGAGATTCTATCTTTACGGAAGAAGCGGAGGCAGAGCTCCGCTTGCCGTTGGATTTGTCTCGAAATCTGTCGAGCGAATCTTTGTTTTGCGAATCTTTGTTTTGCAAATCTTGGTCTTGCAAGCCCAGCACTTCAGTGGACATCGCGTTTCCCGTGTCCTTCAGCATTAAGGCGTCAAGTGCGCCTGCTTCTGCCGGCTCTTCGAAGTTGCTGCTGGCTTTGACCGCGGAGAGGTCAGGCAGCCTCCGCGGGCCCAATCGAAACCCTTCCAGCCATGCGGTACATGCAAAAATGGCGGTATTCACCAGGAATGCCGTGATGATGGTCCCACGCACCCCCAAGACGGGAACCAGAAAATACGTTGATGCCAGGGTCCCGGTCGCGGCCCCAAAAGTATTCAGCGCGTAAAACCGGACCAGATCTAATTGATAGTCAGGGCTGCGTGCGGCGATAATTCTCGCCAGCACCGGCAGGGTCCCGCCCATCAGTGCCGCCGGAACAATAATCACCAGGGTTGCGAGCACGAAGCGGACTACAGTCGACCCGAGAGGCCCAAGGCTGAAAGCATGAAAGAGCGAGACGTAGGTGCGCGTCAGCAGGGCAAACAATGCCGGAACCAGCACGCCATACAAACCAATCGCCAGTTCCAATCCACCATAAATAAGAAGGGAGGGCCGCAAGCGATCCACCCAGCGGCCAATGAGATAAGCCCCCAGGGCCAGTCCACCCAGAAACGCAGCAAGGACTGTGCTGGCAGCATACGCGGTGTTCCCAAAGGTGTAGCTCAACAGTCGCGTAAATAGGGTTTCGAAAATGAGACTCGAAGCCCCTGAAAGAAAAAACAACGCTCCGACAATCGTCAGCCGGGCCGCACCAGAGCGCTCTGCATGAGAAGGCCTTTCCGATTGGTGGGACATCATGAGTCAGGTCTCTTTAAGATCCATTTCCCCGTCGCGCTTTCTGGGGCATGGCCCCGCCTCGGAAGCATATTTTCTCAAAGACCGTTGTACCATATCGCTTCAGTGCCCAAAACAAACGAAACGCTTCGAAGGCGGATCCAACCTTCGCAGTTGGTTCCGCGTTCCCACTCGCGCTGAACTGAATGAATCCGCCACAGCCGGGGGCGGCTGCGCCACATGTTTTTTAGATCTGCTTCAGCACTTCCGGCGAGACATTACCGCCGCAAATGACGATGGCGACAGTCTTTCCCCGATACCGCTGTGCCTGCTTCTGAAACCCCGCCAAAGCGACTCCGGCTGCGCCTTCAATTAGCCATCCTTTGGATTCACGGATCCCGCGCATGGCCGCGAGTATCTCCTCTTCCGATACCAATATGGAACGGTCAATCACGCGTTTGCACACGTCTAATGTGACAGAGTCCGGCTCCAGACCTCCGGCAGTGCTTTCAGAGAGTGTGGGTTGTTCGGGAACGTCTATGATGCGGCCCGCCTTGATGCATTCATAGAGTACGGGAGAGTTTTCCGGCCAGCAGCCAACGATCTCGGTTTGCGGCGCGACCCACTTTAGATAGGCCCCGATTCCGCCGATCAGGCCGCCACCTCCCACGGCCACAAAGACCGCATCCATCGCGGGCGCCTGGTTTTGCAGCTCCACAGCCAGCGTGCCCTGGCCCGCGATTACGTCCACGTCGTTATAAGGAGAGATGAAGACCTTTCCTGCTCTGACCGCCGCGGCCCGGCCCGCCAGCTCCGCTTCCAGGGGCGTTGCGCCGGCCCGGCGCAGTCTGGCGCCCAACTGCTCGATGCGGGCGGCCTTGGCGGGTGAAACGTGCGAGGAGACATAGATCTCGGCGGCAAGTCCGGCGCTTCTGGCTGCCTCGGCCACTCCCAGGCCGTGGTTGCCGTTGGAGGCGGCAATGACTCCATCCGCCTTTTGCTGGGCCGTAAGCTGAAGGATCTTATTGGTTGCGCCCCGCAGCTTGAACGATCCGGTCTTCTGCAGGTTTTCAAGCTTGGCGAACACGCACACCGAGAGATTTGGAACCAAGTCGGAGATCAATTCCACAGGGGTTTCCAGAACTGACGAGCGGATTCTTTCGTGGGCGCTCAATATCAGGCGGCCCCAAGTGGCGATATCATGTTTTTCCATAATTCCTATTGTGCCATTTAGCTTCTCAACCCAAAACCATTTGCCCGTGATCAACGCTGAAAAGCGCGACTTACCACTGATTTGCACTGAAGCCACTGATAAATCCTGTACGGAGTCAAGAGGCTGTTCTTCTGATCAGCGATCATCAGCGCAAATCAGCGGTAAAAAGTCTTGCTTTTCGATCAGTAACTTCAGTGCAAATCAGTGGTAAGACCGTGCCCTCCGGAGACTCTGCTCCAACGTGATATCTCCAGGAAATTACGACCTGATGACTTTTTTATGACAACCCAGACGCCCTGAAAACTTATGATCCCAACTGACGCGAGCTTAGCTCGTTCTCCAATATGAGGCGTGAGTTCGGCAAAGCTCACGCCTTTCTAATTTGCTCACCTTCTTCGCCCAGCCGCATCCAATCCCGGTAAATTCACCCCGTAACGTGTTGCAGGTATATCAAAAGGAACTAGTCTGGCGGATTTCTTTCTCTATACTGAAAGTGCTCTGGTCTTGGTCTATGCCTGCCTTCCCTGCTTCCACGCCGGGCAGGCTTCTCTTGATGTCCGCTGAAATACTTCATGCCGGAAATTCACTGGCGCGAAATCAATCCTCAGAAAAACAAAGCAGAGGGGCGCAACGTCCGCTGGGCGGATGCCCCTGTTCGAAAGGACCTTTATCAAGTTCTGCAGCTCTCTCCCAATGCCTGCCCTGAGGTGATCAAAGCCGCGTATCGGGCGCTGATGGAAAAGTATCATCCTGACAAGCATCCGGAGCACCGCCGCGCCTGGGCTGAGGAAACGTCACGGCAGTTGAATGCGGCCTATGCCATCCTGGGCAACGCGAGAAAAAGAGAGGAGTACGATGCCGCCAACGGCTTCACTCCCGGAGCTTGATTTTGAACTCTTAGACGACCGGTACTCCCGGCAGCGACTCATAGCCTCCTGGGACCAGCAGAAGCTTGCGAATACCCGGATCGTGGTTGCAGGGGCCGGCGCCCTGGGAAACGAGGTGCTCAAGAACCTGGCGCTGGCCGGTGTGGGCAACATCCTTATTGTTGATTTTGACCGGATTGAAGTTTCGAACTTGTCGCGGAGCGTCCTCTTTCGCGATGCTGACATAGGGCGTCCTAAGGCCTCAACGGCCGCAAATGCTTTGCGGGAGCTAAATCCTGAAATTTCTGTTAGGGCGCTCGATGGCGATCTGGAAAGCGATCTTGGGCTGGGCATCCTTCGCGAGAGCGATCTCGTTCTGGGGTGTCTGGATAGCGTCCATGCTCGCTGGGCCTTGAACCGCGCTTGCGGGAGAGCCGGCACGCCATGGATCGATGCCGGAATCAACGCCACCGTCGGCGAGATCTGCCTGTACGTTCCCGTTAACGGCCCCTGCTATGAATGCGGCATGACCCAGCAGATGTGGCACCAGATCCATGAGCGGCGCTCCTGCATGCTGCTGCCCAGGAAGCTTCCGCCACGAGTCATTCCCACAACTTCGGTGATTGCTTCCGTTACAGCCGCTTTACAGGTCAATGAAGCTCTGGCTTTTATCCATCAATTAACGTCCAACAAAGCGATTGCGCAGGAAGGCACCCGCCTCGCTCCCGGAGAGACGCTCTTTGTCTCTATTTCGCCTTATTCCGTCTCGCGCTTCACGACCCCGGAAAAACCTGGGTGCCCGGCCCATGAGACTTATGTCCCGTCGATCTTTGTGGAGGCCGGCCCTTCTGAGATCACCGTGATGGAACTGCTGGACCGTGTGCCTCACGCTGTTTCTCTGCAGCTTGATTTTGATGTTGTTTGTGGATGGCAGTGTGGGAATTGTGGTCACGACACCGAGAAGACGCAGAAACAATCTCACCGCGGAGGCGCGGAGGCGCGGAGAAATGCCGGGAAAGGCAGGGTCATGCGGCTCTCTGCCTTGAGCGGTTCTGAAGCTACGTGTCCCGCTTGCCAGGCTGCCCGGACACCTGAACTAGTCCATGAGATTGGCCGATTCGACAGTCTTGCGGGGGAGTCTTTGCAGGCGCTTGGGGTTCCGCCCCGTGCAATCTTGCGGGCCAAGACGGACTCAGGCAATTGCTGCGTGGAACTCACGAAAGCTGAAGAGCTTGTTGCCGCAGATTTCCGCAAATGAGCGGGATAAGGCAAGACTTGAAAACAGCAAGTCAG
>Ga0210400_10002072_pt1 | contig 19094 bp, 12 predicted proteins | sample IncBWH26MmetaG_FD_155456 | JGI IMG/M metagenome (GOLD analysis project Ga0210400, IMG submission 155456) | Forest soil microbial communities from Barre Woods Harvard Forest LTER site, Petersham, Massachusetts, United States - Inc-BW-H-26-M | ecosystem: Environmental > Terrestrial > Soil >...
TTCCTTCCCTTCCATGTTGCCGCCCGACTGCATGGCCGACACATGCTGATCAACCCCGTGCAGCAATGGATTGCCTTTGGCTTCCGCCCAATATGCGGTAATTACTCCGGCGAAGAAGAGCACGGACATAGCCGCGAAGACAGCCCAGCCGTGGCGCTGAGATCCCGTCATTCTGCCTAGCGTATAGGTCAAGCCAGCCGGTATCAGAAAGATAGAGAGTATTTCGAGGAAATTGCTGAGGGGAGTTGGATTCTCGAACGGGTGGGCGCTATTGGCGCCGAAGAATCCGCCGCCATTGGTTCCCAGCATCTTGATGGCTTCCTGGGAGGCCGCTGGACCTTGAGCAATGACCTGATCGGTCGCGGTATCCATCACCGGCTTGCCGTCCTGCCCGATCACGGGTTTGCCGTCCTGTCCAACCTTCTGGACCTGCTGAGGCTCAACGATCTTTACCGTATCGTAAGGCTTCAGGTTCTGGACCACACCCTGCTCCACCAGCACCAGCGCATAGAGAGTGCAGATAGGAAGCAGAATCCAGAGAGTAGCGCGGGTCATATCCACCCAAAAATTGCCGAGTGTCTCTTTCTCTTTGCGCGCAATACCTCGAATAAAGGCAACAGCCAGGGCAATTCCCACAGCGGCAGAGACAAAATTGTGATAAGCAAGGCCCGCCATCTGGGTGAGATAACTCATAGTGTTCTCACCGCTATAGAACTGCCAGTTGGTGTTGGTGGTAAACGACGCCGCTGTATTGAATGCCAGGTCGGGGGCCACATTGGCAAAATGCTGGGGGTTCCAGGGCAGTCCGTGCTGCAGACGCTGGATTAGGTAAAGCACCAGCATGGAGACGGCGCTGAAGAGCAGCATAGCAACGGCATATTCTGTCCAGCGCATCTCGCGCTCTTCATCCACGCGCGTGATCTTGTAAAGCAGCTTTTCTACGGGGCGCAGGACCGGATCAAGAAAAGTGCGCTCGCGGGAAAATACTCGTGCCATGAAGACCCCAAGGGGTTTCGTCATTGCGAGTATGACGGCAAAGAACAACAGAATTTGCAACCAGCCATTGAGTGTCATCAGAATTTCTCCGGCCTCAGCAGGGCGTAAATCAGATAAACCATCAGCAGAAAACTGACGATCAGCATCAAAATATTCTCAAGGTTCATAAATGCCCCTATTTGAGCTTGTCGCATGCGACCGTATAAGCGATCGCTATTGCGAAGAAAACAATCGTTCCAAGAACCATAAGCAAATCGTTCATTTCCAGCACCTCAGCAATTCAGCAATTCATCGTCGTTTCATCGTGGTTTCATCGTGCCGTTCACTGGTTGCGGGCTTGCAGCTCCCATGGAAGGAGCTGCAAGCGCGCTTCTGATTATCCGGGTAGGCCAGAATCAGAACTTGACGAAATCAGAACTTCACCAGGATGGCCAGATTCAACCGGTTTTCCCGCTTGCGCAGATCCGGGGCAAAGCCCGGCACAAATGAGCCAAGCGGCGCTACATTTCCGCCCGGGGGGGTTATCCCGCCCGAGCCGGAGAAATATGGCACGTTCGCGGCCCTATAGTTGTACTCCCAGCGAAAGGTGATGTACTGGCTCGGCATATAGTCCACAGTCGCCGACGCATCCAGGGCCTTGTATTGATCGCCGGGATTCTCGGTGAAGTAAGGCGTCCCCGATGCGGCGGTCGCGCCGTTGATCGGCGGTAACAGCACCAGGTAGCGCCCCGGATTGTTGATGGCGCCTCCACCCAGTGTCAAAGCGAACAGGTCTTTGTGGAACCACAAGCGGTTGTAAATCATGAAACCGAGGAAGCTTTGCTTGGGACCATTCTTTCCATTGCCGAAGCAGCTCACGCCACCTCCGCTCTCACAGCCGGCATCCCCGGTCAGGGAGAACGCGGCCTTGCTGATGAAGCGTTCCGGATTATCGTAGTACTTATACTGAACGCTATCATCGGTGTGGAAACGCGTGCGCCCGGTTACACCCAGCGCGTCCCGCCCAACCGCGTACTGATTGCCGACAATGGACCACTTCCCGTTTGGCCGCCACAAGATCTGCCCTCCCACGCCAGGCCGGTGGTTAAATCTGCCATAGGATTGCCACCCATTGATAAGCCAAGGTTCAATTTTTAGTTTGTCCGTCGCAAAAATCTGCACCCGCATTCCATTGAAGAACCACGGCGTATTCGAAGAAACGTACGACGGCTGGTAGGCCCAGTTGTCGAAATTGTAGTAGCTGAACAGGCCGATATACGACATGAAAATACCAGCCTGGAGGTTGATGCCGTGCAGCTTATTGATGTGATATCCGCCGTACGCCTCGGAGACGTAGCGATAGGCGTCGGCCAGGTTCCATTGGCCACGCGCAGGGCTGGCGTCGTTGCGCGGTGTAGTTTCCGAATACATGCCAAATTGCGTCATCAGCCGGGCCTGGACATTGTCAAAGTGGAAGTCGCCGCCCACGCCCAACTGGGTCACCTGAAACTCATTGGCGCGGAAGACTTCGCTGGAGCCACCGATTGTGTCGTCCGAGGGGTGGTTGAAATCGTAAATGTAATCAACGTCAGCTCTGATTTCCGGAGTAAAGAACGGCGTATCCACGGCCGGCGTCTTAGTGCGGGGGTTGCCGTTCAACCAGGTGAAATCGGCAAAGGCAAATGGCTCTGAAGGCTTCGGTTTTTCCTGAGCTTTCACGCCGATTGCCTGACCTGCCGAACCCACGGCAGAAGACGTGGTTGTAAAACTTTCTGCAGCTTCTTTGCTTGTCGCTGTTGTTCCGGGACCGCCTGCCTGTGCTTTAAGCTGAGCCTCCAGTTCCTGGATTCGCGCACGCATGCGCTCCAGTTCCACAAGAACCTCAGCATTGGTGTTGGTGTTGGTGTTTGATGCCGCAGAGGAAGCGGAAGGTGAAGCGGAGCCGGGCTTGCCGGGAGCGCCAGCAGACGAATCGGCAACCATCCCTTGGCTCTGCGCACTAACCTGGGCAAAAGCTGGCCCAGGTACGGCAATGCACCACACCAGCGCCAGGGCCACGATACAACATGGGATCTTGATCCTGAATTTATTAGTTTTCATTGTTATTCAAACCTCTCGAAAGTACATGCGTTTATTCTCTACTCGTGTTTCAAGACATTCGGCCGGATACATGCACCTTCTGTCTGTGATGCGTACTCAACAAACATCACAAGAGGCCTGTGAAAAAACTCTGCTATAGGGGTCACGCGGCATCTTTCACAGCGTGAAGCCGGCGCCCGTTTTCAGGTGTTGCGGTCGCCGCCAGATTCTCCCTGCTTCTCAATAGGCCTTTACGCGATGGTGAAGCTGAGGATTTCGTAACACTGCTGTCTTTAAATTGGGTAAATTGGGCCGTCTCCTGCTCCTTCGGGCCGTCTAGTCTGCCGTCTTGAGCGCGCACCACCACACCCACAAACCCATGCTGCTTCAAAGTGCGAGTGAAACCTCTCAGGCACCAAAGAAGAACAGCAATCGCCACCAACAAGACGGAGAGAATGAAAACCAGAGTCAACATATCAGCCCTCCTCTTCCGCCGGCCGCATTCGTGCGTGCCTATCCCTGTGGCCGGAGAAATTCATGTTCAGTAGGAACCAGTGTGATTTGACAATACAAGGCGTAAGGATTGGCTAAGGAATTCGTTAATTATTCATAAAGACAAGGCCTGCCGGCAGGCCGTCACGAAATCCCGGCACGAGTAAACTCGTGCCCTCTCTGGAAACTCCTTTTTAAAAGGCAAATGAAAGGAGTGAAAGCAATTGATCAGAGAAATAATTGCCGCTAGGAAAGACTCGGCAGCGCATTCGAATGCATAGGTCCCTCCGGAGGACTTCAGGGCAAGCTCTTCGGGCGCAAAAAACGCTCCCTCAGGATGACAAAAGGGAGAAAGCTTCGTTTGTTTGTGAAAATTCAAAGTTTGGTCTAGGCATTTCTCTCCAGAGTTTCTGGTTCTCGCGACCAGTCCGGCAGGGATGGTTGGGGCTGTTACTTAATGCCACTTACTTTGCGTATTTTGTGCTTTGGGTTACGAAAAAAACTTTCCGTAAGGTGTTTAACCCGTGCAAACTGTGTTCCAATCGAGATTGCTCCAAGTCCTCCAAAAGGCCAGTTATGCCTATTTCTAAATGCCAGAGCTAGGCGATTCAAAAACCTGTTTTGGCCCTCCAAAGGCTCGTCACCAGCCAGCAGCGTGATTCTCCTGAACCTGAAGAGCAGCGGAGCAGTTCCTTCGCTGCCGCTCAGGATGACACTGATCCTCTCTGTATACCGAGTAATCTTCGACACAGGTTTGTCTCGCCCCATTTTGTTTAAAGCACTCCGCCTAAAGCATAGATGTGCAAAGTAAGTGACAGTAGGCTGTTACTTGTCTCTCCTGCGCGGTCTACACGAAAAGTTAAAATGCTGTAAGCAACTAGAATTTATGAATCACGTCTAAAATTTATAAATTACATCTACGGCAAACGTGAACTGGCTTTTCTTATTGCCGCTATCATATGCGCGTAAGTCATAAGAGTGCTCGAACCTGAGTTCCGGACGGAAGAGAACCGTGTTGCCGATCCAGTGTCCCCACATCAGAGTGTGTTCGGAGTATTTGGTTTGAAAGCCGGTGCGCTGGCCTTTTCTATCGTCGAGGTAGTCGGTTCGAATCGAGATGTAATTTTTGGCATTGAATTGCCTCTGCAGGTAGTTCACGATGGCCCACTCAGGGGCAAAGCACTTGAGCTGCCCCTGGCCGCAAAACGCTCCATTGGCATTGGTCTCCGTTGGCAGCGGATTAGCGAGACCCGGCGTGACGCTGGGAACCTCCCGCTGATACATGTACCAGGCTTCCGTCGCCATGTGCCATGACTTGTTGAACTTGTGGTTCCAGGTGCTCACAAAGAACTGCACGTTGTTATAAGCGTATTTGCCGCTGTTGATCCCGCTTACGCAAGGGTACAGATTGTCGTTCCCGTCATGGAAGGTATAACTCACGCAGGCAGTAAGCGAGGGCTTGGCGCCTGCGGCCCAGGGAGCTATGTCATTGCCCGCCGAAAATCCTGCTTGCACCAGCCAGCGGTTATTCAGCTTCATTGTGGCAAGCACACCGGTTTGCGTGAAGGGATCGAATGAGTAAAGCAGCGAGTGAGTGAAAATGTAGTTATTGGGCGCTAGCTGGGCCTCGATATCGGGAATCGAGAGATAGCGCCCGATTCGAATGTTCAGTCCCTCCGCTATCTGGGGAATGTAAATGTCGGCGTACTCCAGCATGGGATCGAACCCGTACTGGCGGTTATACTTCAGCAACTGCTGGCTTAACCATCCCTTGGCGGTGGTGAAGCGGTAGTCAACACCGTAAAAAGCAGTCAGGTGGAATCCCAAGTCAACATGATCGGTCTGTACCGTATCGGCCAGTTTCTCTATGTAGAGCACCGCCTGATCGAGCACCGCGGTGTTGGAGAAAATGTTGTAGCCGGAAGGAAAGAGCGTATGCCGGGAAGTGCTCACGTTCACACTGGGTTCCACCCATCCGTACGCTTTGACCTTGCTCCTTCCGCCGTTGATGGCCTGCATCAATGGATAGACATTGGTATCCGGCGCGCCAATATCCGGAGCGCCTCCATAGGGCCAATCGGCATTAGGAAACGGTGGCGAATCCAGGGGAGCCGGCGGAATGCGGCGCGGAGACTCCGGACCTGCCGGGGTAGTTCCCGCCCAGTCGTCTCGATAAACTTTGAACAACCTTCTGAAAAATCCACCCTCAGATTCTTTGGGAGCAGGTTCTTTGGGTAAATCCTGACCCTTGTCCTTGTCGTTGTCCATGCGATCTTCCCCTTGGACGTTCGACTGAATTCGTGCCTGCGATGCTGAAGTCTGGTCCTGTGCTTCTGCCGCCGGCCCAGCCATCAAGAGGACTAAGAACAGGAGACCGGAAAAGATCGTTTGGTACGTCAACTCACAAGCAACGGATACGCCCTGCCGCAATGCAGTGAAGGCCAAGAAACCCTCCGAAGAATAGCGGCCCACCGGAGCGGGTATGACACTGAGAACTGATGTCGTGCGCGCTTCCAGGAGCACCGTTATTGGATAGCAGGCTCTATAAAAATTATCTAAAGAAGTTATCAATTTTCTATAAGCATCCAGATGTTTCAAAGGTTTGCCCGTCCTTTGGCGGCATGGCTTACGAACAATTTACGATCTCTTTATTCAATCCTTATGAGTTTCTTAGTCCAATAGTCGTGGCTAAGCGCCGCGAGGAGTAGACAAACAATATGCTTTATCGGACTATTAAACCGTTATTGGTAGATGCAATTCAGGTGAATGAAGTTCTCGACGTTCCTACCGAATGTGGGCTGGTGCGTGTGAAACCCGGAGACTGGCTGCTACGCGACACGAACGGAAACCTCAGCCGCTGCGACGATAGCAGCTTCAAGAGCACCTATGAATGCTTGAGCACATCGCGGCCGCTGGAAGATCTGCGTGAAGGAAAGCCCTGCGGCTGTTGATGGAGCGAAGGCTTTACATAGAGCGTATGCGAGGAATTCAAGGAGTTTTTTGCGCGTGCATTCTATATAGATGTGTCATCCTGAACGAAGCGCATCGTTATGCTTAAGACAACGTGCAGGATGGGCGCGTAGTGAAGGACCCTATGATGTTAGACAACCGATTCTGCATCAAGGAGTTCTCTCGTTTGAACTGTATGTTTTATTTTCGCCAAGTCGTCCTCGGGAGAACGCCTTGATGCCGTATCGTGCAGCAACGATCCTCGGGGTCCTTCGGCTCCGCGCCATTGGTTCATGTTGATCGATGTATTTTGTGGCGCTACGCTCAGGATGACAGGTTGGTGGGTTGACAGAGGTTTTCGACAACGGAAGTGCGGTACGTGCTAAACCCAATTTCTTCAGATGTTTGCGCACGAGTAAACTTCCCCGCTCGCAAGCTCACCTCCAGGACAAGTTGTGCCCTGACACAAACCAATCTTAGACTCCAATTTTTTTAGCGATGCGTGTTCAGCTTGTCGAGAGTGCGCTTCAAGTGTTCAAGCTTCTGCCCGGCCTCGCCGAGCTTGCCTTCCGCCGTCAGGCGCTGGTAGTCGGCAAGGTCTTTGGCGGCTCCCGCGATGAGGGCGTTGAGGTCCGCTGCCGGCGGGGTTGGGGTGGTTGCCGGCGTGCCTCGTGCCGGCTCCGCGGCGGCAACCGCCGGACTCATCGACGAGACCGCACCGCCAAAAAGGGCGGTCAGCGCCGACTCGAAGGTTGGTCCGTAGGCGAGCCGATCCTGCAGCGCGAGCACTACCAGACGCAACTCCGGCATTGGGCTCCGCTCAGCCTGCAGGTAGATCGACTCCGCATATAACAGCGCGCGCCCGGTGGGAATCACCAGCAGAGCTCCGCGCCGCACATGCGAGCCTTGCTGGTTCCACAACGTTAATTGTCCCGAAAGCTGCGCGTTCTGATCGATTCGCGCCTCAATCTGCTGCGGCCCGTCGACCAGCCTGGTTTTCGGAAAGTTGTAGACCACTGAGGTTCCGTAGTGCGCGCCGTCGCTCCGCCCGGCAATCCAGCCAATCAGGTTATTCCGATTGGCCGGCGTGAACGGCAGAATTTCTACGAACTCCATACCGCTTTCGCCCGGAAGCTTCATCAGCACGAAATTTGGCTCCATCGGCACTGCTGCCTGTGCACCACTGGCATCTCCGCCGGCCTGGCTGGCGACCGTCCACAGATCTTCGCGGTTGTAGAAGACCTCGGGGTCCGTCATGTGATACAGGCCGTACACGAACGCCTGCAGCTTGAGCAGCAACTCGGGATAGCGCACGTGTTTACGCAGGTCCGGCGGCATGGCTGCCGCGTCCTTGAAGAGGCTGGGAAAGATGCGGCGGTATGCCGCAATGATCGGGTCCTGCGTGTCAAACACGTAAAAGGTCGTTGTTCCGTCATAAGCGTCAATGACAACCTTAACGCTATTCCGCATGTAATTGATGAGATTGTGGCCGGCCGCGTAATGCCTGGAATACGGATAGTTGTCCGAGAGCGTGAACCCATCCATGATCCACGACAAACGGCCATCGTTATCGATCACGATATACGGATCAGGATCGAAGGTGAGGAACGGCGCCAATGCCGATACGCGGTCGCGCACGTTGCGACGCATCAGCAAACGGCTGTCCTTGCCAACATCGTCGCTGAAGGGTAGCTTCGCGAGATCGCCGCGATCAAGCGCGATCACGAGCCGGCGCAAGAAACCGCCAAGGACAATGCCGCCCTTGCCCTGGTACGACGTGAGGTTATTCGTCTGGCCTTGCGGGTAGTTGAACTCTTTCTGCCGCGTGTTCACATACACGTCCGTGTTGGTCAGCTCGCCAAAATAGACCTCCGGGCGCGTTACCGTAAGGCTCTGTACTGTGCTCTGGACAGGCATGTTGCTCAGAATCAGGGTCGGCAGCCCTTCCGGAGTGAAGCCATTGACGGGGTTCATCGTGATGCCGTAACCGTGCGTGTAGATGAGCTTCTCGTTGATCCAGTTGCGGCTGCTCTCCGGGAGCTTGTCGACGTTCAGCTCCCGCGTGGCAAGCATCACCTGGCGAATCGTGCCGTCGACTTCGTAGCGATCAATGTCGATGTCAGGGAAATCGTAGTACGTGCGGATTTCCTGGATCTGCCGGAGGGTGTCTTGCAGCGCATGCCAGTCCCAGAGCCGGATGTTCTGAAGCGTGGCCTGGTTGTTCGCCGGATCGGCCGCCTCAACGGTTGTCTCAGCCGGAAACTCACGCTGTATGACCTGATCCAATCCGTAGGCCTGCCGCGTGAACTCGATGTTATGGGCAATGTAGGGCTGCTCACGAACAAGCTCGTTCGGCTTGACGATAAAGTTGCCGACGTACCAGCCGTATATAAGGAAGACGAGATAACATGCCGCGGCCGGAAGCACCGCTGCGACAAGCCAGCGCCCACGTCGCATCGCTACGGCGTTGACGGTTGCGATCACCGCGCCGAGAATCAGCCCCACACAGACGGCGAGCATGCCGGGAATCCAGACGTGCGCATCCGTGTAGGTTACGCCGGCGAAGATCGTATGATCATCGAACAATCGCTCGAACCGGCCCATATAGACACGCATCGCGAAGGTCAGCAACAGGAAGGCAAATGCGATGGAGGTCCCTCGCCAAGGTAACAGGGTGTATGTGCCACGACGTCCGGCAAGCACGCTGGCGCCGCCGGAGATGAGGGCAAAGATAACGGCTGTGACGCAGATGATCGCGGCCAGCGTCATCAGCCAGCCGGCGATGAGCTGCCACGCGGGAAGCGTAAAGAGGTAGAAGGTCAGAGGCTTGCCAAAGATCGGATCCACAACGCCGCCGGTGGCTTGCGGCGCATACCAATAAAGAGCGAGCGCAGGCCACTCCGCCATCATGCTGACGCCGGTTCCTATGGCGATGGCGAGCGAGACGCCGAGCGCGATGAGACGCATGACAGGCTCGACCGGCAGCTTCACCGCCTGCCCGCCGATCAAGATCGTTTGACTGCTCGGCAACCCGGTAAAGTGCGCCCGCTTCAGGACCCAGAACGATCCATACAGAACCACAAGTGTGGCCGCGGCAAATGTCGCAAAGACTGCCCACTGAACGCCTTGTTTTTTCCAAAACACGTCTCCGTAGCCGAGCGACCCGAACCAGAGCGCGTCGACGTAATACGAAAACGCTATCCAGCAGGCGAGAACAATGCCGACGAGTACAGCGAGAATGACGAGGGACCGGCGACGGCCCGGTGGCACACTCTGACGCGGCCAATTGATGGATCTATGCATTGTTCTCTAACCCCGTTTCACTAACTCTGGAACTGCTCTAACAACCAGCATCAGCATAATACTCCCTCGGCTTTGGCAAGCATCTGGGCGCTTCATGGTTGGCCTGTTTGCTACGTGTGAAGCCCGGAGACTGGCTGCTGCGTAACGGGAGCCCAGCCGCTGTGAAAATACCAGTTTCAAGAGCACCCATGAATGTTCGAGCACGTCCCGGTCACTGGAGGAGTTGTATGAGGGAAAATCCTGCGGTTGTTGATTGATCGCTTTCAACCGCCGCCGCCCATAGCTTCCGCGCAACAGTTGGAAGTTGGCTGTTTTCGAGACTCGTTTGGCGGAAAGAAGTGCCCGTGCAGCCGCTGCACCGTTTCCTCTGCTCTCGACTCGTCCACCAGAAAGCTGATGCTCCAGTCCGAGGGGCTCTGACACGCCAAGCGCACGTCCATATCCGAGATGGCAGCAAACACGCGACTGGCGATCTCGGGCTGTCTTCGGATGCCTTCGCCTACCAGGCAGACCAGCGCCCGGTGGTTCTCCCACCCCATCCTGGCGACGCTGCGCAAATCATCCGCAATGGCCGGCAAATTGGCTGTCGAGCCAACCATGAGCCATATACGGCTGCGAGAGCACTCCATTAAGTCCACTGCGCAATGATGCCTGTCGAAAGCCCTATAGACGGCGGCCAGCATGCGTGAGTCTATTTGTTCAGCAGCCTCGATTTCGACGGCAGCCACATTTCGTTTTGCCGTTACGGACCTGACGCCGTGTACCGAATTCACGTGCGCAATGATCTCGGTCCCGTGATCTGCCGGATTGCTCGAATTCAACACGAACACCGGGATATTTTCCCGCATGGCTGGAATCAGGGAGGAAGGATGCAGAACCTTCGCTCCGCACTGTGCCAGTTCTGATGCTTCGTCAAAGCTCATCCTGGGAATCGGGCGTGCATTCGGGCAGAGCTTCGGGTCCGCCGTCAGGATGCCGTCCACGTCCGTCCAGATCTCGATTCGATGCGCACGCAGAGTAGCCCCCAAGATGGTAGCGCTGAAATCGGAGCCACCACGTCCGAGGGTGGTCGGGACCCCGTCTGAATTGGCGCCAATGAACCCTCCCAGCACCGGGACCTGCCCTTCCAGCAGCAACGGCTCCAACAACGTCTTCACTCGTTCGCGGGTCTGCTGCCAGAGAGGAGCAGCGCACGTATAACGACTGTCGGTGACGAGGCATGACCGCGAATCAACCAGGACCGCATCTTCACCCGCCCGCCGCAGTGCCGCGCTTACAACCCTGCTGGAGAGACACTCCCCAAATCCGGACAAATGATCCTGGGACTGCGGACTAAGCTGGCCGTCCTCAGCGATGCTGCGAAGCAAATTGCTCAAGCTCAGGAAATCGCCTTGCAGTTCCAGATGAACTCGCAAATAATCTTCCCTGTTCAGCAGTTCACTCGCTACATGCTCATGTCGCAGACGGATCGCCAGCAGGGACCGGGTTGCTGTCTCCAACTGGCCTTCGCCAGCAACTTTTCCCAATAAAATCAATTGGTCGGTAACTTTAGCCAGAGCGCTGACCACTACCAGACGTGAGAAGTTAGCACGGCTGCGCACAATTTGAATCAATCGGCGGATCGCAGGAGCATCCTCGACCGAAGTGCCGCCAAACTTCATGACTACTACGTTCTTAGGCCAATGCCTCACCGCATCACCGTTTAGTCGAGCCACTTCGCTCATACCATCTCCATCTCAGGGATTTCCTGGGAGCAAAAAAAAAGCCCACCGCCAGTGGCTGGCCTCAGTGTTCATGAGCATTCAGCCTCCAGCCAGGGTCGTAGTGCATGAATTGTTGCCCTGGAATCACTCAACCCAGGTCATTGGATATGAGAACCCGTAAATTTCTCATAAGAATTTTATAAATTGTTTGTAAGCGTGCAGGTTTATGAACAATTAACGGTCTCTCTATTTGTTCCTTTATGGATTTCTTGGTTCTATTTGACAAAGGTCAAGACCAGTCCAATCGCGGCGGCGAAGGTTGCCACGGTTGTTATCCATCCCAATAGATTCATGGCCCTGGTGTTGACCCATTTTCCCATGATCTTGCGGTTGTTGGTGATGAGCATGACCAGCAGCATGAGAAAGGGAGTGGAGAAGCCCTGGACAATGCCAGCCCATACCAGGGCCTTCATGGGATTGATTCCAAAAAAATTAAGGCCCATAGCCAGCACGGTAAGAATAGTAATGGCGCCATAGAATTTCTTTGCGTGGGCTGCCTTTACGTGCAGGCCATACTTCCAGCCGAAGGTTTGGGAGAGATCATACGCGGCCCCAATGGTCATGACCGGAACGGCCAGAAAGCCGACGCCAATCACTCCAACTGCAAATAGAAGCCCTGCGGCGTTGCCGGCGAGCGGGCGGAGGGCCTGTGCTGCTTCAGCCGCGGTACTGATGTCCGCCTTCCCGGCCCTGAACAGGGTCGCGGCAGTTGCGAGAATAATGAAATACATCACCAGGTTTGAGAAAGCCATGCCAACGGTAATGTCCCGCGCGGAGCGTCTCAATTCCGCTTTGGTTGTGCCCAGGCGGTCGGTGAGCCGTCTGCGTCCCATCGCAATGTCTTCTTCCACATCCTGGTTCGACTGCCAGGAGTAGAGATAGGCCGAGAGAGTGGTGCCTATGACGGCGACCAGAAGAGACAGGAATTCACGATTGAAGTGAATTGTGGGAATGAAAGTCCCTTTTATGATCGGCATCAGCTCGGGCTTCACGAGGATGGCGGCTCCGACATATGCGAGCAACGCCAGGGCCAGCCAGCGAAATATGTTCCTGATCAGAGTGTACGATCCCCATATCTGAAGTGAGAGAATGATCAGGGTGATAGCGACGACGATCCAGCCAATAGGAATTGGAACAATCACGTTGAGGGCTGCGGCCATCCCGCCAAGGTCGGCTCCGGCCTCCACGACGTTCCCGATCACCACTCCGATCAGGCAGCTATAGAGAAGCCACTTGGGATAATAATCGCGGATCACGGCGAAGAGTCCCCGGCCCGCTACCTGCCCAAGCTTGGAACACAGATACACGACAGCAAACATCATGGGAAATGTCACCGGCGCCGTCCATAGGAAAGCAGGCCCCATGCTGGCCCCTGCGGCAGCATAGGTTCCTATCGCCGAAGGGTCATCATCGGCAGCGCCTGTGATCAGCCCCAGGCCCAGAGACCGGAGTGCTCCTTTTGCAGTAGGTCGAGGCTCCTGCGCCTTGTAGCGATGTTCCGCGGAAGGATCATGCTTACGTCGATCAATCAGAACAGGACCTTGCCCAGGCATAGCTCTTCTCTCCTTCCGGCAACCAAAGTTGTTCACTCATCAGTAAACAATTTAGAAGCAGAGCAGCGGGATCAGGTTGGGTGGTTACACCAACACCAAAGCAACCACACATTCGCCGCTGCTCAGTGCAGGCTCCGGCCACGAAGGAAAGCAAGATCAAATCTCACCGCAGAGTTCGCAGAGGGCGCAGGGGGGAAATCCGTGCGGGCCAAAAGAAGCTACGAGTCGGTGCCGGGCTGGAAGCGATATCCCACCCAGGGCTCGGTGAGGATATAGCGCGGAGTTTCTCCGGACTCAATTTTCTTGCGAAGCTGGTTGATAAAGACCCGCAGATATTCTGGCTGCTGCACGCTTTGTCCGCCCCAAACGGCATTGAGCAGGGTCCCGTGGGTAAGAACCTTTCCAGGGTGGCGCGCCATGAAAGTCAACAGGTCAAACTCTTTCGGCGTCAGGTGAACTTCTTTCCCGGCCACCGATACGATTCGCGTCTGCGGATCGATATGAAAATCTCCAATATGAATTGGATTGGATAACTCGGGTTCCTTGGCCAGGCTGCTACGGCGCAGATTGGCCCGGATTCTGGCCAGCAATTCATTGATGCTGAAGGGCTTGGTAACGTAATCGTCTGCGCCCTTGTCGAGGGCATCCACTTTGATCTTATCTTCTCCCTTCACGGAGAGAACGATGATGGGGATCTGGGAGTGGTCCCTGATGTTTTCGCAAAGCTCAATGCCTGTCATTTTTGGCATGGACAGATCGGTGATGACCAGATCAGGATTCCACTCCTGAAAAACCGCCAGTCCGGATTCGCCGTCATTAGCGATGCGAACGTCGTATCCATGGGTGGAAAGGCTGGTGCGGAGAACACGTGTAATTTGCGGCTCATCATCCACTACCAGGATTCGTGGTTTTTCAGGCATGGGCAACTTTGTTATAGCTTGGATGCATGTTCAACCATATCATTGCATGGGCAGCCACAGCATTTAGCATTCGGCACTCAGCATTCAGCCCCGTAGCATTCTCAACGACAACCGCGAGGGAAGTGCCGTCGCCTTCGGCGACTTGGCGTGTTTCGTCTCGTTGCCCGCACTGACGTGCGGGCCTACTATCTTTCCTGCCTTCGGCACTGCTTTTCGTTGCCCATACGGAGTTCAGATTGCCAAACCGATTTTTGCTCACGTTCAGCATTCAGCCATGACGGTTCACCGCAAAGGACACAACGGGAATAAGACTCCCGTAATTTTCGGCATAACGGCTTACCTCTGCTCCTGATTCACAATGTGCACGTCCACAGCAGGAGCATTCCGCAGGAAACGTTGAATGGCGTTCAAATATAGATATTGCTGCCAGCCCCGGACGGCCGAGCGGCCGAAGATGATCTGGGTGATCTTGTATTCGCGGGCAAAGACGGCAACGGCTTTCGCAATATCTTTTTCCTTCAGGCGGATGATGCGGGCTCCGAGGTTTTCGCCAAAGCGGATGTTAGCGGCCAGCGAACGCTTTTCTTCTTCCTGCAGATCTTCATCAGTGTCCACGTGCACGATAAAGAATTCCGCCGCATCCATTCCCTGGGCCATGCGCGCGCCTCTGGCAATTAATTGTTGGGAACCGGAGTTGGAGCTGATGCAAACGGCGATTCGCTCGCACACGCCCCAGGTCTGGTCGATATTTTTCTTCTTCAGGTAGGCTTCCAGCCCGCGGTCCACGGAGTGCGTCACCTGGCGCAAAGCCAGCTCGCGCAATGCCATGAGGTTGCCCCGGCGGAAGAAGTTCGTAAGGGCGGTTGCAGCGCGCTCCACTGGATAGATATCTCCCCGCTTCATGCGGGTCTGCAGGGCCTCCGGCGTAAGGTCGGCCATCACGATCTCATCGGCCCGCTCCAGTACCCAATCCGGCACGGTCTCCCGCACATGGATTCCGGTGATGCTTTGGACGGTCGGCGTTGCGCTTTCCAGGTGCTGAATGTTCATGGTGGAAAGGACGTCAATCCTTGCTTGCAGCACCTCCAGCACGTCTTCGTAGCGCTTCCGATGCTTGCTGCCCTCAACGTTGGTGTGTGCGAGTTCGTCGATCAAGACCACCGACGGCTTTCGGGCCAGGATGACATCCACATCCATCTCGTCAAAGATCGTTCCCTTGTACTCAAGCTTGCGGCGGGGGATCGCCTCCAGTTGGACCGCCAAATCGGCAATGCCTTGCCGCCCATGCGTTTCCACAACACCGATGAGCACATCTTCGCCACGGCGACGCCTGCGAATGGCTTCGCTCAACATGCTGTAGGTCTTGCCCACGCCGGGCGCGTATCCCAGAAACACTTTCAGAATGCCGGCCTTCTTCTCCGGCGCAGCCTGTTCAAGCCATTGTTCGGGTGTTTTGGCCACTAAGGAATCTTCTCACGAAGTTGCCGGTCAGTTCGACTAAAATTGACGGGTTGTGACGTTCCGTCTACAAACCTGGATCCGCGCCACGATTTGCGTGCTGGCCGTGGCCCTTATCGTGGCTGTCTATATCAAGCTTGTTCATGTTAATCCCACCACCGCCGCACTGAGTTTCCTACTGGCGATTCTGGTTGTTTCGGCGGCGTGGGGTCTGGCATATGCAATTCCCATGTCCATTCTGGCGGCGCTGTGTTTTAACTTCTTCTTTCTGCCGCCGGTTGGAACTTTTAACATAGCTTACAGGCAAGACTGGGTTGCCCTGATCGCATTTCTTTGCACGTCCATCATTGCCAGCCACCTTTCAGAACGGGTGCGCCGCGAAGCACTCAACGCCACGCGACGGCGCATGGAGGTGGAAAGGCTGTACACCTTCAGCCAGCAACTCCTGCTGACGGATAATATCGTTGAGCTGCTGAAATCAATTCCTTCTTACGTGGCGGAGACTTTTGGGGTCATGCACGCCGCCCTTCATATGACCGATAAGGACAAGATTTACCGGTCGGGTACGGAAACAGCGCAGCTGTCCAGCGATGAACTCAAAGAGGTCTCGGCCCGGGGCGATATTGTTTTAGATCCGGAGCACAGGCGTTGCTTTGCCCCGGTCCATATGGGTGTAAGAACCATGGGCAGCCTGGGAATGGCGGGCGACGTGCTTTCACGACAAACGCTGGAAGCCCTGGGCAGCCTGGTGGCCATCGCTATTGAGCGGGCCGGCGCCGTGGACACGCTCATGCGCAGTGAGGCTTCCCGGGAAAGCGAGCGGCTCCGCTCCGCGCTGCTGGATTCGATCACTCACGAATTCCGTACACCCTTGACCGCCATCAAAGCTTCTGTAACCAGCCTTAGATCCGCGGCAGCCATGAGTGAAGACCAGCGTCAGGACCTGCTGGCGGTTATTGAGGAAGAAAGCGACCGGTTGAACCGCCTGGTAGGCGAAGCTGTAGAAATGGCAAAGCTGGATGCTCATGAGGTTGGCCTGGAACGCAGTCCGCACCAGATACGCGAAGCAATTGACGCCGCCCTGGAAGACTCAAAGAACACCGTTGGAACCCACCCGGTACAGGTGCGGCTGGCGGACAACCTGCCGCCGGTCATGATGGACGTCATCTGGATCCAGAAGGTCCTGCAACATCTCATTGAGAACGCTGCCAAGTATTCGGATCCCGCTGCGCCCATCTTCATCAGCAGCGAAACACGCAACAACCGCCTGGTTACCAGTGTGGCCGACCGGGGCGCGGGAATTGACGACATGGAGCGCTCCATGATCTTCGACAAGTTCTACCGTGGCCAAAGCCAGCGTTACCGCGTCCAGGGGACAGGGATGGGTCTGGCCATAGTGAAAGCGATTGTTGAAGCCCACGGAGGACGGATTGAGGTCACCAGCCAGCTAGGCCACGGATCAGTATTTTCGTTTGGATTGCCGATTGGTAAATAAGCAATCAGCAGTCAGCAATCAGCATTCAGCCAAGAGAAGCAATTGGCAAATAGCAATTAGCAATTAGCAATTAGCAATTAGCAATTGGCCAAAGCTCTGAGCTAGGACTAGCAGTTGGCAATTAGCCAACATCTCTGAAACAAAATTAGGCATTCGCAGTTAGCGGGTCAGGCTTGCACCGAAAATTTTTGGCTAATTGCTAATTGCCAATTGCTATTTGCTAACTGCCATTTGCTTCGCTGGCTGAATGCTGAGTGCTGATTGCTGAATGCTTCCATGGTACAAATAATGTAAGCATCGCACTGGAGTCAAATGTCCCTTTCGCAGAACCAGGAAATTCTTGATCTCTTGACCCGGGAACGCTTTCCAGAGGCGGTTTCGCTGCTGCGGGAGATGCCCTCATCCTCGGCTGCCGATTTACTTGGCGGACTGGCAGACGAGCAGCAACAGGTGCTCTTTCGCCTGCTTCCCATTAAGACCGCATCCCAGTTGTTGAGTCACTTTCCTTATTATCACCAGTACGTCCTGCTCCATGCCAGAACTCCAGAAGACATGCGCGCAATTCTTGACGCAACGCATCCCGATGATCGCACCCGATTCTTCGACGAGCTTCCCGAAGAAGCCTGGCAGCGATTAGCGGAAGAAATCGGCGAACGCAGACATTCAATTGAGCCTCGGCCAAAACCATCTGTGGCCGTTACCGTTCCAGCGCTGGGCCCGGCGGCCCACATCGGCTCAATAACAGTACCGGAAACAGAGACAGAGCCGATCATTGAGACACACAGCGTAGAAAAATCATTCTTGCAGCAGGATGGCGAACGCGTTGAGGTGGTCGCACCGCTTGATCTTGCGGTCTATCCGGGAACCATTGTGGCCTTGCTCGGCGCTTCCGGATGCGGAAAATCCACTCTGTTGAGGATGCTCTCCGGATTGGCCGAGCCCACCTCGGGAAAGGTCTTGTGGCATGGAAAGCCTTTTGCAGAGGCGAATCCAAATGTCGCGATGGTGTTCCAAAGCTTCGCCTTGTTCCCGTGGCTCACGGTCCTGGAAAACGTGGAAGCTCCACTGTTGGCCCGAGGCGTCGATGCGGATGAACGCCGCAAGCGCGCTTTCAACGCCATCAACACCGTAGGGCTGAAGGGCTTTCAGACTGCGTATCCAAAAGAGCTCTCCGGCGGGATGAGGCAGCGGGTCGGATTTGCGCGAGCCCTGGTGGTGGAACCGGAAGTTCTGTTCATGGACGAACCGTTTTCCGCCCTGGACGTGCTCACCGCGGAAAGCCTTCGCGGCGAACTGCTGGAGCTCTGGCTCACCAGGAAGATCGGCACCAAAACGATCTTTATCGTCACGCACAATATTGAAGAGGCCGTGCTGCTGGCGGACCGGGTGATTGTGCTGGGACGCAACCCCGCTCGAATTCGCGCGGACTTCCGTATTCCTCTACACCAGCCGCGAGATCGCAAGTCACCCCAATTCCTTTTGTATGTAGATTTTATTTATAAGGTCATGACCAAGCCTGAGGCCAACCTGATTCCGCCAAAGCCGAAGGATGGCGAGACGTATCAACTGCTGCCTCACGCGCGGCCCGGCGGCATGGCCGGTCTACTGGAAGTACTGGTCGACAGCGGTGGCGAAGAGGACCTCTATCATCTTGCGGAGCGTCTCCTGATGGATGCGGAAGACATGCTGCCGATCATTGAGAGCGCGGTTATATTGGGTTTTGCAAAGCTGGAAGAAGGTGATGCCAAGATCACCCCCGAAGGCATGGCGTTTGCCGACGCGGATATTTCCACGCGCAAGAAGCTGTTCCGTGAGGCTGCCCTCACGCATATTCTCCTGTTCCAGCAGATCATGCAAATACTCAAGGCAAAATCAGACCACAGTATACCGATTGAATTGTTTCGGGACATTCTTGATGAACACTTTGCCGACAACGAAGTGGAGCGCCAGCTCGATACGGCTTTGAGTTGGGGCCGCTACTGCGAGATGTTCAACTATGACTCCGCACAGGAAAGGCTCTTCGCGGCTGACCCCGTGGCTGCGAGTGAATCGCTGATTGCCAAAACTACATAACTGGCAAAATTGCCATAATCAAACCGCACTGAGA
>Ga0210400_10002073_pt1 | contig 19093 bp, 14 predicted proteins | sample IncBWH26MmetaG_FD_155456 | JGI IMG/M metagenome (GOLD analysis project Ga0210400, IMG submission 155456) | Forest soil microbial communities from Barre Woods Harvard Forest LTER site, Petersham, Massachusetts, United States - Inc-BW-H-26-M | ecosystem: Environmental > Terrestrial > Soil >...
CGAGGGCCGTGTGCGGGTATACCCACCAGCGGGCGATGAACAGTGCAGCAAACACTCCAACGAAGAGTGCGACGATGGTGAGGGATACGAGGCGGAGGATATCCCAGCCGGTCCAGGCGGGATCAGGCGGCGCGGTTGGGATGAGTTCAGCGGCTTGTGGGTCGAGAAAATGCGTCGCGGCCGCAGCGAGTCCGGAGTTGCTGCTCTGGGCTGAGGAGTCTGCCGAGTTTTGCTCGGCTTGGACGGGCGAGGGCGCCCGTCCCCACACGGGCACTCCGTCAGCCGGCTTCGGAGTCTCTGGCTGATCGTCGGTAGAAGAGCTCACGCTAGTTCTCCTGTGCCAGTGGGCGCGAGCACACTTCTTGCCGAGCTATTTTTTGCAGATCCATTCTTTGCTGCCCGATTTATCTCTGATCCATTGAAATAACCTGTAAGCGCCTGGCCAGTGTAGGACTTCTTCACGCGCGCGACTTGTTCGGGCGTGCCCTGGGCAACGATGCGCCCGCCTTCTTCTCCGCCTTCAGGGCCTAGATCGAGGATCCAGTCGGCATTCCGGATGACATCCAGATTGTGTTCGATGATAATGACCGTGTTTCCGAGATCGGTTAGACGATGCAAAACGTCCAGTAATTTGCGCACATCGTCGAAGTGCAAGCCTGTGGTCGGCTCGTCAAGAAGATAAAGAGTTTTCCCGGTCTGGCGCTTCCCGAGTTCGCGGGCGAGTTTGATGCGCTGAGCTTCGCCGCCGGAGAGCGTGACGGCAGATTGACCAAGGTGAATGTATCCGAGGCCAACGTCAACCAGGGTTTGCAGCTTTTGCTTGACCTGCGGGATGTTTTCCAGAATCTGCAGCACGTCCGACACGGGCGTTTCCAGCAAGTCAGCGATGGAGTAGCCCTTGTAGTGAACCGATAACGTTTCGTGGTTGTAGCGGCGTCCGCCGCAGACTTCGCACTGCACGTAGACGTCGGGCAGGAAATTCATTTCGATGCGGCGCTGGCCTTCGCCCTGGCAGGCCTCGCAGCGTCCGCCAGGAACGTTGAAGGAGAAGCGTCCGGGTTTGTATCCGCGCTCGCGCGATTCGGGCAGCATGGCGTAGAGGTCGCGAACCGCCGCGAATATGCCGGTATAGGTTGCGGGATTGGAGCGCGGGGTGCGTCCGATAGGAGACTGGTCGATGCGAATGACCTTGTCAATGAGCTCCGATCCGGTGATGGCTTTGTGAGTGCCGGCTTGTTCGCGGGAATGATAGAGTTGCTTGGCCAGCGCACGATACAGGATGTCATTGACCAGTGTCGATTTGCCGGAGCCGGAAACACCGGTCACAACCGTCATCACGCCGAGAGGAAAGACGATGTCGAGATTCTTGAGGTTGTTCTCGCGCGCACCGAGGATGGTGATGGCTTTCCCATTCGGGCTGCGGCGCTGCGAAAGCATGGCGATGTGCTGGCGTCCGGAAATATAGGCGCCGGTGAGGGAGGCGGGCGAGTCCATGATTTCGGCGGGCGTTCCGGCGGCGACTAACTCACCGCCATGGCGGCCGGCGCCGGGTCCGAGATCGATGACATAGTCGGCGCGCCGGATTGTTTCTTCATCATGTTCGACGACGAGGACGGTGTTGCCGAGGTCGCGCAAGTTTTCGAGCGCGGCGAGAAGACGGCCGTTGTCGCGGTGATGCAGTCCGATGGAAGGTTCGTCGAGGACGTAGAGCACGCCGCGCAGCTTGGATCCGATCTGGGTGGCGAGGCGGATGCGCTGGCCTTCTCCGCCAGAGAGGGTGGCGGCTGAGCGGCCGAGCGACAGGTAGCCGAGTCCGACGTCGTACAGAAATTGCAGGCGTTCGGTGATTTCGTGCACGATGCGTCCTGCGATGGTCAGTTCCCTTCCCGTAAGTTTGATCTTGCGCGCGGCTTCGAACGCGCGGGAAATCGGAAGGCTCGTGAAATCGGCAATGGACATGCCGTTCACTTTTACAGCCAGGCTTTCCGGACGCAGACGTTTGCCGTGGCACACCGAACATTCGGTGGCTGACATGAAATCGAGCAGATATTCGCGGTAGGTATCGGAAGTAGAAGATTCGAGATTCTGCTTGAGGTAGCCAAGAATCCCGAGGAACCCTGTCTTTCCTTCACGCTGGCCCCCGCGCTGCGGCTCGCCGTACAACAGCAGATTCTGAATCTTGTCGGGAAATCTTTCGAAGGGCGTTGCCAAGTCGAAACCGTAGGCTTGAACGACCAACTGGATGCTGCGAATCAGGTTCTGCGATGCCGACCCCGGCCCCAAGCCGCCATCGAGTATCGGTTTCGACCAATCGACAATCACTTTGGCGGGATCTAGATCGTAGCGGCTTCCGAGACCGTGGCACTCAGGACAGGCTCCATAGGAACTGTTGAACGAGAACGATCGCGGCTCCAGTTGCGGAACGCTGATGCCGCAGTCGGGGCAGGCTAAGCGAGAAGAGTAGAGGGTTTCGTCTCCGTTAACAACGGCGACCAGGACGAGACCGCCGCCGAGTTTCATCGCAAGGCCAACCGACTGTTCGAGGCGGTGTTCGATTCCGGGTTTCACCAGCAGACGATCCACGACGACCTCGATGGTGTGATTCTTGCGCTTGTCGAGGGCAAGGTCGTCCTCAAGATTGACCAGTTCTCCATCGACGCGGGCGCGGGAGAAACCGTGCTGGACAAGCTTCTCCATCTCTTTTTTGAATTCGCCTTTGCGGCCCCGAGCGATGGGCGCCATGATCATTACGCGATCATCGGGCGTGAGCGACATGACGCGCTGCACGATCTGTTCGGCAGATTGGCGGGTGATGGGCTTGCCGCAATTTGGGCAATGGGGCACACCGATCGAAGAGTAGAGCAGGCGCAGGTAATCGTAGATTTCGGTGATGGTGCCGACGGTGGAGCGCGGACTGCGGCTGGTGGTTTTCTGCTCGATGGAAATCGATGGGCTGAGACCATCGATCGAATCGACGTCGGGGCGCTCCATCTGGTCGAGAAACTGGCGGGCATAGGCGGAGAGGGTTTCGACATAGCGCCGCTGGCCTTCAGCGTAAATCGTGTCGAACGCGAGCGAGGATTTGCCGGAGCCGCTGAGCCCCGTAATGACCGTCAAGGTATTGCGAGGAATTTCGACGTCAATATTCTTCAGGTTGTGCTGGCGCGCGCCGCGCACCGAGATCCTGGTGATGGCCATTTAGTGCTACACGTTATGGACTTCCGTAACGTGGACGGGTCCCAAGAAATGTTGGAGAGTGGAAATACGCAGTTCGATTCTCGTATCTTAGTTGTTAACAGCGGCGGGGGTCAAATGCGGATAGAGTAAAATATTTGCAGCCGCGTGCATCAGAAGGTGGTTGCAACAAGGGCCAAGTAACGTGAACGGACTTTCCGCAGCTTTCTTAATCAGCAGCACGGCAATCCTGAGTGTGATTCTGGGTGTATTCGGCGCGTATTGCTCGATTTGCGGGCTATTGGCCGCGCTCAACCCCTCTCGATCCAACGTCCTTCGGGCATTAGTACCCCATCAAAGCCCAGCAAGCGGTGACTAGTAGCGCAGGTCCTCAGCCCCTAAAGGGGCATCTGACTTTGAAAAAACCTAGCAGTATCGCTAAAGCGATACCCTGATACGAACCTCTTGAACCCCTCGGACACCCGGAGATAGCAGAACGAGGTTACTGCTGGGGCGGCTGCGGAGGAGGAATGGCGGCTCCAGGCGGCTGTTGCCTGCGGAGCATCTCCAGAATCTGCTCGGGAGTTTTCGGCCCCGCGTTGGGCTGGTTTGGATCCTGTTGTACCTGCTGGTCCTGGGCATTTGCGCCGTCCGCGTCGGGCTGCCCAGGTTGTCCGGGCTGCGCCTGGTCGTCGGCGGTCTCATCCGCGTTCTCCTCATCGGCATCTTTGCTTTCGTCGGCTTGAGCATTGGCCGCTTGTCCAACCCCAGGTTGCCCATTAGGTTGCGGGACAATCAGCTGCTGGTTGAACGGCTGAGGCGGAAAGCGGTTCGGAGGCATTTGCCCGGGATTGCCCTGATACGCGTTCGCGGAGGTCCGAGTCTCTCCCGCCGACGATGTCTTGGCCGTAAGCACCACGCTCGAAACAGCCGTGGGATCCGAGTTTGAACCCACCATCACGTAATTGAACGGGGTGCCATTGAACAATCCTGCCAGAACATCGCGCGGCGCTCCCGGCCCGAGGTGCGCAACCACTCGCTCGTTTGCGGCCGCTGAGCCCGGTGGCATCTCAATCGAAGCCCCGGTGAGTTTGCGCACATCGCGGAGGATTTCGCCTAAAGTCGAATTCTGAGCCGAGATGGTCAGCAACCCACCTTGAAAGCTCACTTTCGCCGGAGTTGCCGGAATCTGGTCCATCGGCACCTGACTCAGCGGCCCGCTCGGCAGCGGCGGAAGCACCAGTGGCTTCTGGGTTTTATGGGACTTGCGATGCCGGGTAGCATTCGGCAGTGGGGTGGGGGCAGCAGTCTGAGCAAGGGCAGTTTGAGCAAAAAGGACCGGCGTTGCCAGCCAGAGTCCAAAAGCAAACCACCTGCGCGTGAGCGGCATCAGAAACTCCCCATTTCCGCGAGCGGCCAAGGGTTCCGCAGCCACTGCGACAAACCTGATTTTATCACCGCTTGTAGAACGGCGGAGGGCCTTATTCTTGCGTATTGATTACCAACGACCTATTGCAGGTACAGCCTTTGCAGGCATTTAGACTGCCCTCGGCCTTAACTGCGCGTAAAATGCCAGCGGAGGCTTTCCCTTTGGGTATCGCTTCGGGTATTGGTTTGGAATTCGCGCTTCGGAATCGACGGCACGGCCGGCAAGGGCTGCGGCTTCTGCTGCTGGGAGCGTTGGTTGGAGCGTCGCTTGGAACTTCACTCGAAACTCTGGCCCACGCTCAGACCTGCCAGACGGCCTCAGACATGGACGCCTCGGTACGAACCGCGCTCGAAACCGCGGCGAAGCGCTATTTCGAAATGTCGGCGCGCGGCGATGTGGCCGCTCTCAAGCAGAGTTCCATTGCCGCCGTGGCCTCCAGCTTTGCCGGAATCGAAGCCGCGGTCAAAGAGAACCAGGCGGCATTTACCGGCGCAAAAGCAGCGGTTCGGCCGCCGTTTTTGCTGATCGTCGATGGCCCGGAACCGCTTGCACGCGCTGAATTTCTTTGCGGAGTATTTGGGAAGTCGGGCCAGACAAAGGATAGCGCCGAATTTGTCCTGCCCAACCTTCCGCCCGGCAACTACGGAGTAACCATTCTCGACGTGAACGGCTCCCAGGGCATGAGGAGCTTGACTTTTGTCTTGCAGCGGACGGGCACGGACTGGAAACTGGCTGGATTAAACGCCAAGTCTTCGCAGGCGGCAGGGCACGATGCAGCGTGGTTCATCCAGCGCGCTCATGATTTCAAAGCTAAAGGGCAGAATCACAACGCCTGGCTGTATTACAGCGAAGCGATCGCCCTGTCCGCTCCCGTGGACTTCATGAGCACGCTCGCCACTGACCAACTCTACGACGAGTTCCAGGCGGCCCAACCCTCCGACATGCCGGCGAACGGACACACCGTGGATATCAGCGCGGGAGGAAAGATCTATCATTTGACCGAAATCTTTCCCTTGGCCGTGGGCGCCGATCTTGACGTGGTCGTCAAGTATCAGGCCGCCGATGTATCGGATACCGCCCGCACGTTTCAGGAAAATGGGGCCGTAATCAAGGCACTGGTGGCGAAGTATCCCGAGTTTCGCGAAGCCTTTACGGGAGTGATAGCGCGGGCAGTCGAGTCTTCCGGCCGAGACTACGGTTCGCTCATGGCGATGAAGGATGTCAAGTAGCCGGCCGGGCGGAGGGTTATAAATAGCCTCAAGCGCAAGTGATGACCTGATACGAATCTCACACTACCCGCGGTTCTGCAGCGGTGCTCGAACATGCCGGACGTGATGAATTCCTTCCCAATGAATTCGCTCCCCCAGTTGCCTTCCCTTTCCTGCGGGACTAGTATTTTTTAGGGCCACTTCACCACCAAGAACCTCTCTCACTCGATCTCGTTAAGGAGGATGTATGGGAATCGCAGTTTCCCCAGTCCAGATTGATTCACGCGTCAGCGACTTCATCGGGAAGCCGCGCAAAATGCTGATCGACGGCAAGTGGGTGAATGCCGCCTCGGGCAAGACTTTCCCCACCTACAACCCGGCCACAGGCGAAGTCCTGGCGCAGGTCGCGGAAGGCGATCGGCAGGACATTGACGCTGCTGTAAAGGCTGCGCGCAAGGCGTTCGACAGCGGCCCGTGGTCGCGCCTGACTGCTTCCGAACGCGGGAAGCTGGTGTGGAAACTGGCCGACCTGCTGGAAGAGCACCTCGAAGAATTCGCCACGCTCGAAACACTTGATAACGGCAAGCCCCTCACCGTAGCACGCGCCGCCGATGTTCCGCTCGCCGTCGAAATGTTCCGCTACATGGCGGGATGGGCGACCAAGCTCGAAGGCACAACCATTCCGCTCTCGGTACCGTATACGCCCGGCGTCAACTATCACGCTTACACACTCCGCGAGCCCGTCGGCGTCGTGGGTCAGATTATCCCGTGGAATTTCCCGCTGCTGATGGCGGCGTGGAAACTCGCGCCCGCGCTTGCTTCGGGATGCACGGTGGTATTGAAGCCGGCCGAGCAGACGCCGCTCTCCGCGCTGCGTCTGGGCGAGCTGATTATGGAAGCCGGATTCCCCGATGGCGTGGTCAACATCGTCCCGGGGTATGGTGAGACCGCGGGTGCAGCTCTGGCAGCGCACGATCTGGTCGACAAAATTGCGTTTACCGGATCGACCGAAGTGGGCAAGCTGATTGTCCACGCAGCCACTGGAAATCTGAAAAAAGTTTCGCTCGAGCTCGGCGGCAAGTCGCCAAACGTCGTGTTCAAGGACGCCGATCTGGATGTGGCGATCGCCGGTTCCGCAAGCGCCATCTTCTTCAATCACGGACAGTGCTGCTGCGCCGGTTCGCGTCTATTCGTGGAGCGGCCGGTGTTTGATCGCGTGGTGGAAGGGGTGGCGGCGAAAGCGAAGAAAATCAGGGTCGGATCGGGCATGGAGCCGGACACGTCGATGGGCCCGCTTGTCTCAGAGGAGCAGTTGCAGCGGGTGTGCAACTATCTGGAGATTGGCTTGTCCGAAGGCGCGACCGCGGTGGCTGGCGGGAAGAAGCTGGGCGACAAGGGATATTTTGTCGAGCCCACCGTGCTCGTGAACACCAAAGATAGCATGCGCGTGGTGCAGGAAGAAATTTTCGGACCGGTAGTGACGGCGATTCCGTTCGATAATCCGGAAGAGCTGCTGCCTCGGGCCAACGATTCAATGTACGGTCTGGCGGCCGGCATCTGGACGAAGGACATTTCGAAGGCGCATCGGACGGCAGCATTGCTGCGTGCCGGAACAGTCTGGATCAACTGCTACAACATCTTCGATGCCGCGCTGCCGTTTGGCGGCTACAAGCAATCCGGATGGGGACGCGAGATGGGCAAAGACGTTCTCGCGCTCTACACGCAAACCAAGTCGGTTTGTGCTCGGCTGTAACTTCGTGAACGCGCAATTAGAGTCACAAGGTGGAGACGGCCGGGCGGGAGCGCCCGGCTCTCCGTTAGATTAGTTGGTTGGCGGCGCGGGCTTCTCGCTCTTTTTTTGCTTCTTGTCGGCCGCCTTCTCTTTGGCTTCGTCGGCGGCGCTTTCGACCGTGTCTTCCACAACGTCGCCCGTCATGGCATCGACGTTCACTTCGTGGATGCCATCCGCCATCTTGATGTCGAAGGAATAAATCAGCTTTCCTTTTTCGCGTTCGATCTCCTTCGACTGAATCTTGCCGGCTTCCTTGGCCAGGGCGGTCTTTTGCGCCTGTTCCATAGTGATCTTCGCTTCTTTACTCAGAGCAGCCTGGCTGGCCTTGCTCTGACCGCTGCTCCAGGCCGGCCAGCTGAGCAGCGCCAGCAGAATTCCCGCCAAAATTGACTTTTTCATTGTTTATTCTCCTGTTTAACGGTTTGGGTTGCTGGTCGCGGGCGTTCTGTGTGCAAACTCTTCTTCGTACAAATCGCCAACATTGATGCTGGGTTAAGGTTGGAGGCGCGGGTGAGAATCGAACTCACGATAGAGGTTTTGCAGACCTCGGCCTTACCACTTGGCTACCGCGCCAGCTAGTTCATTAAAACGACAAGCTAAGACGACACGCTAAAACTAGCATGCTAAAACGAAAAGCCCTCGCATATGCGGGGCTTCAAGAAACTGGAGCGGGAGACGGGGATTGAACCCGCGACTTCGACCTTGGCAAGGTCGCACTCTACCGCTGAGTTACTCCCGCTCGACCTTATGAGTATAAACGACTCCGTCCCAGGGCAGCAAACGCAGCGCTCGAGGCGGATAAAATCGCGTGTATCATCTTGACCCGGAACCAACTCGGCACGGCGGCGCTGGCATCCACGCAGCCGATGAGCTCTCCTCACCCTACGGGGGCAGCTGTCAGGCATGAGTTCGCTGGAAGGACGGAAATGGAAAAAGTGACGGGAATCGGAGGACTGTTCTTCCGAGCTCATGATCCGACGGCATTGGGGAGTTGGTACCAGCAACACTTGGGAGTTTCACTCGCACGATCGAGCTACGAGGAATCCGTTTGGCAGCAAGAGCCAGGCCCCACCGTCTTCAGTCCTTTCCCTGAGACGAGCGATTATTTCGGGGATGCCCATAAGGTCTGGATGGTGAACTTTCGAGTCCGGGATCTCGACAGAATGGCAGCCCAGCTACGAGCCGCAGGAATCGCGGTCAAGATTGACCCGCAGTCTTATCCCAACGGCCGCTTCGCCCGCCTCCATGACCCTGAGGGAAATCCGATTGAATTGTGGCAACCTAAAGGGCGCGACGCCGCGTGAGCGCCGAGTGCCTAACTCAGACGTACATCAAAGAGCGCCAGCCAATACTGAAGGGATTGCAGAGCGAACCCGCAAAGGATCAGTCCAATGCCGAATACCCCCAGCCGTCGCTCCGGAAGGTTATCAGCGTAGTATTCGATGTACGGATTTAACGTCGCCCCGACGCCGGTGACAACCCCGATCACCAGCCCCACGCGAATCGCAAAGGACCAAGGGTGGTCCACGTGATGGATGAAAGTGCTACAGATAAGCGCTGTGGCAATGTAGCCGACCGAACGGATCACAGTGCCCCAAAACTGACGACGCGTAAGCCGTGGACGGCGAGAGGCGGAGTAGTCCATAGCCGGACGCATGCCGCGAGAGTAAGCGAGTACTTGGCCGGCTGTGATGAGAATGGCAAATGCGATTGCGAATCCGAAACCCAAAATCCGATACAGTCCAGCCCCGAACGCAGCCCCGCGGATGGCGGAAAACAGTCCTTCCCAAGGCAAAGAATAATGATCCCGCCCCCGAGCGACAGGGTGATGCCGCTCGCAATGCCTGAGGCTATGCCAAAGAAGAGACCAAGGCCAAGTCCGTAGCCGATACCGAAGACAACCGAATACGTTACCGCGCGAGTCAGCAGCCGCAATGGACCGTGTTGTCCACCCAACAGGTCATAAGCGAGATAGAGACTACCCAGCACATCAAGGCACGTACCCGTAATGCTGACGGCCGCGACGGTATGGTGGTCCATCGAACGATTGTAGAGCTAAAACTTTGGTGATTATTACCGGCTTACGGGGGTATTCCCTCTGAGAGGATTAACTCAATACTGCTTCCCCGTCGGCGCCGGATTAGCGGCGGTGATCTGATTGCGGACGTCCCAGAGATCCTTGTAGAGCCAGCTTTCCATTCGTTGCTGCAGGACTTCCACGGGCGTTCCCATAGTGCCGACGACGCGCCCTCCGATGACTCGTTCGGCGAGCTTGAGATGGTGGAAGCGGAACAACTGCATGCGTTCGTCGAAGTCGAGCAGGCGCTCGGCAACATCGTGCAGACCAAAGAATTCTTCGTAACGGCGGTAGAGTTCGCCGGCGGTCAGTCCGGCACTGCTGAGCTGCTCGTGAAAGGTGTGGCCGAGGCGCGGGCCGATGTGGAGCAGCGAAAGGAATCCAGGAGAGTCGAGGCCGCTGCCGTGTCCGAGTCCGGCGCGAATCAGGTGATAGTCGTAGGGAGTGATGGTCTCCAGAATGTGCAGCAGGCCGATGGTCGGATCGAGCAGAGAAATGGCGCGCCGGATCAGGCGCCCGGTGTTGCCATAGTCGCCGCGCTCGAGCGCTTCGAGGGCACGGCCGAGTTCGAAGGCCGCTCCTTTCATCAGCAATTCCGAGCTCTGATGCACGACCAGGAAGGTCATTTCATCCTTATGCAGCAGTTCTTCGGGCGGCTTTTGCAGGCCGAGCAGCTCGTCGGTGCGCAGATAGCGCTCGTAGTCGGTCGCTCCCTTGCCGGGAAGAATCGGTTTTGTGAACTCGTCGCGATGGGCCATTTAGAACCAATCACTCCGTAGTGTAAGTAAGATCCGTATCAGGGTATACCTTCTGACATGCCGCAAAATTACCATCAAAAGCGCCTTCAGACGCTGCATTTCGGAGTTCGAGTTCACCCACAGGCTCCTACGCGATCTCAGGACTGCAACGTTCGGCCGGATGGCGCGGCGACCACTGCGGATCTTCCTCGGGCTTTACGATCTGGCCGTCGCGCATGTGGACGATGCGGTCGCCATACTCAGCGGCCTCGGGATTGTGCGTAATCATCATCACGGTCTGGCCCAAATCTTTATTCGACTGGCGCAGCATGTTGAGGACGATGCTCGAGCTTTTCGAATCCAGGTTGCCGGTGGGCTCGTCGGCAAGCACGATAGCAGGGCGATTGATGAGAGCCCGGGCAAGCGCGACTCTCTGCTGCTCACCGCCAGAAAGCTCGTTGGGCCGATGTTCCAGCCGCTGAGCAATGCCAAGCATGTCGGTGATCTTCTTCAGGAACGCGGGATCGGGCTTGCCTAAACCGGCGATGTCAACGGCGATCTCGATGTTCGAGCGCGCGCTGAGCGTAGGCAAAAGATTAAATTTCTGAAACACGAATCCGATCTTGCTCTTGCGCAACCGGGTGCGTTCGCCATCGGATAGGGTCGCGAAATCCACGCCGTCGATGGTGACGCTTCCCGAATCAGCACGGGTTAATCCGCCGAGCAGATAAAAAAGCGTCGACTTGCCGCTACCTGAAGGGCCCACAATGGTAACGAACTCGCCCTTTTGCACACTGAAGGAAATACCGCGCAGGGCTGGTACATCAACTTTGCCCACCCGGTAAGTTTTGCGCAGCTCTCTGGCTTCGATGAAGGCCGACATCCAGTGAAAACGATATCACAGGACGGGAGCACACTTCCGTAGCGATGGAGCAGTTCGAGTTCTCTACCACTGGGGGCAGAGAGGAACACAGGGGAAGCGCAGGGGAAATTCTTGAGTGGTGGTTCCCCCCGGTGTGGCCCTGTCTTCCTCTGTGCCCTCTGCGGTAAAGATTTTGGCAGCGTGGAATCAGCCCGCCAGCGCCGCTCGTGCGACGCTCGCGTGCTCGACGCCCGCCGCGCGGGCGCGGACTTCAACCTGACGCTTGGGACCGCGCCTGCGCACCAGCAGCAGACGAATGCGTTCCAGCAGATCCACGGGTTCGTACATTCCCTTCGACAGAAAAACATCGGCGAGTGTTTCGCGCTCGTAGATCTTGGTTCGGCTCGAGATCAGCACCGCGGGAGTCTGCGGAGAAAGAGTTTTGATTTCTTCGATCAGCCGCGATCCATCGACACCGGGCATGATCAGGTCGGTAAGCACCAGATCAACGCCGCCGCGGCGGAAAGCTTCGAGTGCGAGTTCGCCACTGTTGCAGGCAACCACGCGGTAACCTCGCGTTTCAAGCAGGATTTTGCGGATAGAGAGTGATTGTTCGTTATCGTCCACACAAAGAATCGTTTTCTTGGGCTTCATTGGATCTTACCGGGAGACCGTCGTCAGAAATTCTTTCTGATTCTCTTCCTATTTTTTTTCTGAGAACCGGAGCGAGGTGAATGCTAAACAGAATTACAGCGGCGGTAAAGTAGCGCGCTCGCCAATGGCACTCTGGTGTGACGGAACATCGTGCTATCAGCCTGAAAGCTGCGACTGTAGCGGCGTTTCGAGCTGCTAGATCGCGATCGCAAATTCACCGCGGAGAACTTCAACACAATTTCCACCGACTCGCACATTGACCACTTGGTTATCCAGCCGATTATTCTGCCTTGTAGCGCGAACAAAAATGCTGCTCGGACGGTGCACTTCGAGACCTTGCTCGATTAAAACCCGTTCATCACTGGCAGCAACGCCGTGCGCCACCATCCAGGCGGAGCAGCATCCGGCGGCGGAGCCGGTGGCTGGATCGTCTCCATTATAAAAAATCATGCGCGCGTGGAGACGGGCTTTGGGATCGACGGTTTCGCGGCAAACAACGTAAAAGAACTTTCCGCCGCTGCGCGCGAGATATTCGGCGGAGCGGTTGAGATCGAGGCGAAGGTTCTGCAGCGTTTTCAGCGAACGCAGCGCGGCGATAGTGAAAGGAACGCCGGTGGAGACAGTTTGGATGGGCGCGGAATCGTCGAAGTCAGCCGTGCTCAAGCCCGTGACACGCGCGACGTCCGCCACGTCATGGATCGCGCCGAACTCGGGATCCTTCTGCGTCATTTCTCCGAAGGCGGCCTGCGACGGCTCGTCGGTGAAGCGCACCGGCACCGTCCCGACCTTCAGATCGAGCCGGATTTCCGATGCGCCGGACCGGCCACGCAGCACAAAAGCTGTGCCCAGAGTAGGATGTCCGGCGAAGGGCAGTTCTTCCTGCACGGTGAAGATGCGCACGCGGACTCCACCAGTCTCTTCCGCGGCGGCGTCCCCCGGAAGAATGAAGGTAGTTTCCGAGAGATTGGTTTCACGCGCCAATGCCTGCATGTGTTCCGTGCTGAGGCCGCGTCCGTCGAGAAAGACCGCCAGCGCGTTGCCGGTGAGGGCGCGGTCGGTAAAAACATCGACCTGTACCATGGAGAGATGGACCATGGAGTCCTTTCGTGCCGAAGGGGTCATGCCTGAGATTTTACTGGGTCTTATTCCGCGAGCCAAGCTTCGGGGTAGTGCTTTTGGTCTCACGCGTTTCCTTCGTGTACCGGTGCCGTCCCTGAGCACAGTCGAAAGGGTGCCCTTGGTGGTGAACGGTTTGACAAATTGACCATCACCGAATTTCGCGGCCCAGGCATAATCGCGGCCCGATGCGATAACATGATTCCTGCTGGAGCCAGTCCGGCCCGGTTGACGGGCCGGCGGCTAGCTGGATATTCTATTCCCTACTAAGTTAATAGGGTTTAAAACCGCAGTGGCTATCATCAATTAATAAAATAAGCGAGGAACAAAAATGTCTCTACGCATCAATTCCGAAGCTCCCAATTTCACTGCCGAAACCACGCAGGGCACGATCACCTTCCACGAATGGATTGGCGACGGCTGGGCGATTCTGTTTTCGCACCCCAAGGATTTCACTCCGGTATGCACGACCGAACTGGGCTACATGGCGGGTCTGCAGCCGGAGTTTGCCAAGCGCAACACGAAAATCATCGGGCTAAGCGTGGATCCCGTGACCAGTCATGGCAAGTGGGCCGCCGATATTGAAGAAACGCAGGGTCACAAGGTGACCTATCCCATGATTGGCGATCCGGAACTTAAGGTGGCGAAGCTCTATGACATGCTGCCCGCCGAATCCGGGACCACCAGCGAAGGCCGGACAGCCGCCGACAACGCCACGGTGCGCACGGTGTTCGTAATTGGCCCGGACAAAAAGATCAAGCTGATGTTGATCTACCCGATGAGCAGCGGACGCAATTTCGACGAAGTGCTGCGCGCGCTGGATTCGATACAGCTCAACGCGAAACACAACGTTGCCACCCCGGCGAACTGGAAGCCGGGCCAGGACGTGATCATTCCCACATCGGTCTCAGAAGACCAGGCGAAGCAAAAATATCCTGGCGGCTGGAAGACTCTGAAACCCTATCTGCGAGTGGTGGCGCAGCCGAAGTAGTTAGTGTTCGTTTCCAGACGAACTACGGAAGCGCATCCAGTCCGGTGACTGGCTCGGTCTTCAAAACCGGCGGGCGGCATCTTCGATGTTGCCGGTGTGTTCGACTCACACACGCTTCCGCCATTTTGTTTTCAATGATTTGCTGAAGCTCTCGTGAGTCTCAGACTGAGAACGCTGCATTCCAAACGGCTTGCAGTGATGAAAACGTGATAAGGATGACTGGCTGACTCTACTGAATGGATTTCCCACGAACCTGTTGTGAATTGCGAGCCATCTCAAGGGCTAGGATTAACGCTCTTGTATTTTCATCGATGGCCTTCACGTAGGTGGGAAGAATTTGAGTGCTAGCATGACCCAGCAAATGGGCGACGGTCAGTCCAGAGGCGTTGCAGCCATTGGCACGACTTGCGAAGGAAGCTCTGAGGTCGTAAATCCTTCTGTCCCGCAGTCCTGCTTTTCGTGCGGCGATTCGCCAAGCCGTTTTGTAGTCGGTGATATGGGCGTTTATGATGCGCGGACTTGGAAAAACGTAGGGTGAAAACTCTGGACCAAACCTTTTACGCCAATCGACAAGTACCTTCTTGCAGTAGTCTGTGAGCCATACCGTCCTGAGCCCCGCTGCACTCTTCGATTCACGGACGTGGATGCAGAACGGTTCGGAATCGAGCAGCACGTCAGGCCACCTCAGTGGTAGCGCTTCTTTTCTTACACGCAGCCCTGTCTCTGCTAGCAGTGTTATCAGCACCGAGAGCCATTCTGGAGAAAACTGCTTCACTCGCGCCTCTTCGTCGTACGAAAGCGGTTTTGCCTGACGACGATCGTGGCGTTCATTGAGCTTGCCAATATCGATGCACGGGTTGCGAGATACTAGGCGCATCCTCTTCGCTTGAGACATGAGCGCGGACAGCGTTGCTACGTCTCTATTGACGGTCGCCTTTCCCGCACCTTCCACCATCCGCTTTTGCAGGAACTTGAATATAGATTCCGGCGTGATGTCTGAGAGCCTGATGTTCTCCCCAAAGTGCCGCAGGATGTTGTTGATGCTCGACTGATACCGGGATCGAGTTTTCTCGTGAGTCTTCGACATGAGAAATTCTTGCGCTTGCCTCCCGAGCTGAGGTGTGCGTGATCTGGGAAGGCTCCATCGCTCTTCCAGAACTTGGGTTTTCCTTAAGGCTAGGAGTTTCTCTGCCACTTTCTTGTTGGTGGACCCAGTGGTCTCGCGGTGCTGACACCCGCCGGTCATGTAGCTGATCCACCACACTTTAGATTTGTGCCTGCTATCGGTACGGCGGTAAACGCCCATTGTTCTAGTCCTTCAGTTCTCTCCTAAATTGTGAATCTTGAAAAGTTTTTGATTTGCTCCATTTTTTCCATTTTCTCGCCGCGTTGTAGCATTCGTTGGGTCGCGTGGGATTTTGCAAATACCTGAGTACATGGCCGATCTGATGTCTGAGTCTCTTCTTGAACAGCGACGTCGGACGGTCCTCAACTCGACTTGCACTGATCACTAATAGGACCTGTGTGGTGGGCTTGAGATCGACAAACCGTGCAATCCATTCGTGCCGATGCACGGGAAAATAGGCCCAGACCATCGCGCAATCATGGTAGTTTGCGGAAGCTCTGGGAAGCGTATTTTTCGATCCGTGGTAAAGATGTGTGGTTGTTGGGATATTGAAGAGGGCGGTTCCGAATGGACGTTAGAAATCCCCCACCCAAACTGTCTCTTTCGACCCGCATAAACATTGGGTGGCGCCACGGCCGTCTCGGACATTAGAAATGTGTAGTTTTCTAACTCTTGTGTTGTTCTTGCACATGCCTTCGGCGAATAGTTTCCGAGATGGGCCAGAATCGTCGGATTCCGCGACGCATTGATGCACGAGCCCTATGGCTGGCTATTCGCATTGGCGGCCTTTCGCGCGATCAACTCGAACCCTTTCGCACGGGCGCTTTTCTCCAGTGTATGGAGCCGAACGCGAGCCGCAGCCGGATGCTTGGCCTGGATTTCAATCTGGCCGAGCGTGAGGGAGGCCTCTAGCTGCAATCGAAATAAGCTCAAGTTATGTGCCTGCGTGAGTGCCTGTTGAGCGGCTTTCCCGGCCTCTCCAAGTTTTTTCCCGGCTGCCATGAAGTTGGCATGATCAAGCATTACAGGGATTCGAACAGTTACATCCTGGCTCTTGTCCGAAAGTCGGACCGCTTCGGCAATGGCGGCGCGGGCCTCGTCTACTTTTCCTTGTTGAAGCAGGGACCTCGATAACACAGATTGTGCAAAGATCTCTTCATCAGCGTAAGCATCTGCCCGAAACGCCTCAACCGCCGTTCGGCTGAGCTGTTCGGCCTCGGCTCCTTTGCCGGAATCGCAGTCTAATTCCGCCAGCGCCAAGCGAGTTTCGGCGGCGTCGCTCTTGTTTCCGAGTTGCTCTTGTACGGAGAGGGCGTCAAGATAAGCGTGAGCTGCCTTATCCCCATCCGCCTGTTGTCGAAATACTCGCCCCATTTGAACGAGGGTAGAGGCGTAATAGCCCTTTCCGCCAATCTCGTGCTGAATAGTCGCTGACTGTTGGTACATCTTATAAGCGCCAGAGAGATCTCCCTCTTCGAACAATACGTCTCCAATAGACGCCAGGGCCTGCGCCGCCGAACCCCGATGGCCCACTTCGTTAGACAACTCAAATGTCTTCTGAAAATGGTTGAGAGCATCCTGCAATTTCCCTTGCTTGCGCAAAAGGTTGCCCGCATTGCCCATTACGATCGTCATTCCATTCTTGTCGCCTGCCTTCTGGTAGCCGCGGAATGATTCGTCATACATCCGTCGCGCGGTGATGAAGTCACCTTTCTTGGCTGAAATCAGGCCGAGATTTATTAGTTCTCTGGCTTGACCCTGTTCATCGCCAATGGCCCGCGTTATCGTCAAAGCTTGGCTGTAGAGCTTCTCGGCCGCAGCAAAATCCCCTTGATTGATAGGAACTTCGGCCATGGTGTGCAGGGTTTGCGCTAAAGCGCCGCGATCTCCCGCGGCAGTGTAAATCTGCCTCGCTTCTGCGCACGTTGTCTGGGCCTTTTCGTTTTCGCCAAGATTCGCCAAAGCCCGGCACTCAGTAGTTCGCGCTCGAGCCACGAGGAGTGTGGCGCCCCGCTCCCCTGCTTCTTGCGCCGCAAGCTCTGCTGCGTCTCGCCTGAGTCTGTCATCCCCGAGCGACGCAGCGGCCGCCGCTCTGGCCAGATCGATTCGCGGATCGCCTTTTGCCTGCGCTCCAGTAGCACTTAGAGTGGCCAAGCCCTTTAATGCATCTTTTCCTCGACCGCCGGCAGTTTCGGTAGTTGCCAGCTGCAAGCCGTACTCGAGATTGTCCGGGAAGAAGCTGAATAGAGTTTGATAGGCTTCGATCGCTTTTCCCCAATTCTTACTCGTTTCATAGAACCGGGCCTCGACCAGCAAGTGCTTCTCGCGCGACAGATTACCCGCTCCATCCAGGGCCGTCTTTGATTCCTGCCGGGCGTTAGCGTCGTAGCCGAGGGATGACCACACCTTGGCGAGCGCAGCGTGGGCAAGTGGAAAGGAGGGATCGGCAGCGACGGCGCGGCTGAGTACGTCTCGGGCCGAAAGCGCATCAAAAGCCGTGATCTTCGCGAGTCCTTGCGAATAGAGCCGTATGGCCTCCGGATTCGACGGCATCTCGGCGCGCAATCCTGCGGATTCGACTGGAGAAAGGTTCGCAAGTCCGAACTCACCGCGCAGGCGTGATCCAACCTGCGATGCGAGGTCGACTATGGCTTTCTCAGTGCCGGTTTCCGAAATGGCAGCGACAGTTTGTCCCGTGGCGGAGTCTTCGAGGCGAAGGTCGAGGCGAATCTGGCCCGTTTCTTTTCCCTGGGCGAGATACGATCCGAGAATGATGAAGTCGCTTGCCAGGTTCTTGCGAACTTGCGGCAAAGCGGCGGGGGGCACACTTTCCACATCGGATAGAGCGAGATCGACCTTGGTACGCGCGACGGTCTCGGCTGGCACAGTGCGCAGTTGTTCGCCGGCCGCCAGTTCCGCAGCCAGCATCTCCGAGAGCGCGGTTGAAATCCAAGCCGTATCCTCGCGGCGCGAAAGATTTTTAAAACCTAGTATTGCTACCGACGGACGCATCCGAACATGGACGTTACTGGATTGTTGGTCGTTGAGATTGACATTGACATTCCTCTGTTTCCATAATCTGCGCGCTTCCCATGTACCCAGCCCGGCGACCACGGCGAGGATGAGTATTGCGGTAGCCAACGACTCCGTATGCCGATGGACAAATTTTCCACCGCGGTAAAGGAGAGTGGGTTTGCGGGCTTCAATCGGCAAGCCCGAAAGGTGTCGCTGAATATCCTTGGCGAACGCTTCTGCGGTCGGATAGCGATGTTGGGGCTCCTTGCGAAGTGCCTTCATGACAATCGTATCGAGATCGCCACGCAGGCGGCGCGGCAGCTCTTCCGGTCGAATCGCTCGCGCTTCTCCAATCATTTGAGGGGTGATTGCGGTTCGCGCGCCGCCATCGTGAGACGTTCTTTCATCGATGTGGCTAACTACTGCACTCGGCTTCTCCGGTACCTCCTCGCAAACGGAGCGCTCGATTTCCAAGGGCGAATCGGACCGGACTCGATAGGGGCGATGACCGGTTAATAGCTCGTATAGCAAGACTCCGAGCGAATAGATGTCCGTGGCATTGGTAACCGGTTCCCCGCGCACCTGTTCCGGGCTGGCGTATTCGGGCGTCATGGGCCGCCAATCGGTTCGGGTAAGCGGCGCGTCCGGGGACCATTGCGGGTCCAGCACCTTGGCGATGCCAAAATCCAAGAGCCGGGCCACGCCTTCTTTCGTGATCAGGATGTTGCCCGGCTTCAGATCACGATGGATGACGAGGGTTTCATGGGCATAGTGAACTGCGAGGCAGACGGTACGGAACAACTGCAAACGTTCGGCGATGGACAATCTGTGAGTGTCGCAATATTCGTCGATACGAACACCCTCGACGTAATCCATGATGAGATAAGGCAAGCCCTCTTCGGTGCTCCCGCC
>Ga0210400_10002074_pt1 | contig 19081 bp, 15 predicted proteins | sample IncBWH26MmetaG_FD_155456 | JGI IMG/M metagenome (GOLD analysis project Ga0210400, IMG submission 155456) | Forest soil microbial communities from Barre Woods Harvard Forest LTER site, Petersham, Massachusetts, United States - Inc-BW-H-26-M | ecosystem: Environmental > Terrestrial > Soil >...
CGCCCATCGCCATCCTTCCGGCCATCTGCCGGCCCGTCATGATGCCCCCGGCCGCGAGCACGGGTACTTTGCGGATCTTCGATACTGCCTCAATTACTTCGGGAACGAGGACCAGCGTCGACACTTCGCCGCAGTGGCCGCCGGCCTCGCTGCCCTGTGCCACAATGACATCGACGCCCGCGTTGATTTGGCGAATTGCGTGCTCCTTTGCACCCACCAGGGCGGCCACCGGCACGCCATGATGTCGTCCTCGTTCGATCATCATCGGCGGAGCGATCCCGAGCGCGTTGGCTATCAAGCGGATGGGGTGTTTGAAGGCGACTTCCAACAGCGGTTCACCGTCGTATGCAGTGGTTGCCCGCCCGTGTGCTGGTTCGGCTTTCGGCTCAATGCCGTTGCGACGTAACAGGTTCTCCACGAAGGCACGATGCTCCGCTGGAACCATCGCGACGATCGCATCCACGCGGGTACCGGGTTTTACAGCTTGATGTTCCGGAATCAAGATATCGATGCCGTAAGGTTTGCCATCGACATGCTCGTCGATCCATTTCAATTCCTGCTCCAGAGACTGCGCGCTGAAGCGTGCGCCGCCCAGTACGCCAAAGCCACCCGCGCGACTGACCGCTGCGACCACATCACGGCAGTGGCTAAAGGCAAATAGCGGAAATTCCGCTCCAACCAGTTTTGTCATTTCGAATGGCACAGCGTCGCTCCTTAGGCTTCAGCATCATCCACCACAATGTTGTGACTAATCAATCAGATACACGTTAACACTTCTCCACACGGTCCACGGTTGCATGTGATCCAGGATTCCTGATATACGATATACGGGGGGTAAAAATCGACGCCCGCGTCGACATCGCAGCGATCAACTTAAGTTGAGGCGATCGACTTTGGGCGCATTCAGTCTCACACGCTTCTCACACATTCACGCTTCTCTTAATAAACCGACCGCGAGTCGGTCGGCGATCGTTCGACGGCAAAAAAATCGAGGGGAACTACGATGAACCGAATAAAGGGCACACGCTCTATGTCTATGTGCTGGCGCCGCTTCGCGCCATCGTTGGGGCTGGGGTTAGTTCTTGGGCTGGCAGCGGGCGCAGCATGGTCCGCCAATGATCTTGACACGCCGATGGCACGCGGCACGGTCCATCGAGACGGGGCCGATACTTTCAATATGGAGTGGCTCGGCCACGACGACCTACAAGGCAGGACCACCTACCAGACGACGGTCCAAACCCAAGGGAATCGGGTGATCGCATACGCAGGGCATTTCAACGGACAGATGCTCAATCCGATGACTGGGGTCGTGGAAACCAACGGCACCTCCATCGTCGATGTGACCGATCCACGTCATCCTAAGTACCTCAAACATTTGATCGCCGATAAAGGCGGTGCTCGCATGGCGAAGCTATGCGACGGCAATGTTCTGCCGCATGGTCTGCGGGGCCATTTTTATCTGCTGCGTGAGAATGGCGCCGTGTCGCACGAAGTATGGGATGTCACCGATCCGGCCAATCCGACTCTGGTCGTGACGCCGGTGAAGGGTCAGGATGTCACTCACCGCAATTGGTGGGACTGCACCACGGGAATTGCCTACATCGTCGCGGGCGCCACGAAATCAAAAGATGCCGGCTTTGATGGGTGGAATACCAACAGTAGCCCTAACCAGCATCTTAAGATCTATGATCTCAGCGATCCTGCGAATCCGAAATACATCATGGATTTCGGTTATCCAGGGCAGAATCCGGGATCGACCTTCGTGATGCCGGGAACAGAAAACACCACCAAGACCGTGCCGCCGGGCGTGCATGGACCGATCGTGGTCAGCACCTTGCGCGGCCAGGCCATCAATCGGCTATACATGCCTTACGGTGTCGGCTCCGATGGCATCATCCAGATCAACGATCTCACCAAGGTGCTGCCGCCGCCGTACGGTACGGGGGTGTATGCGAATGTGCACAAACCCACCGACGCGGAACTTCTGCAGGGCCAGATCGGCGTTGTCTATATGCCGGGCGTGGATGGCGGCCACTCGGCCATGCCTCTCTATGATATTCCTTTGAAGCAGTACAAGAATTTTACCAACAACAATGTCCGCGACATCTTGGCCGTGAGCTCAGAGGAAACCGACAACCGTTGCACGGGATCGCCGCACCTTATGTACTTGCTGGATATTACGAGCAAGATTGGTCAGGGAGGCAGCACCAGTGCGGAACAGCACCCCTGGCCGATTTCCACCGTGACGGTCGATGATTTCTCCGCGCGTCCGAACTTCTGTTCGCGCGGCACCCGCTTCGGTGTGCATTCACCCGCGGAGAACTTCGATGACCCGACGTACGCGCGTTTGCTGACCAGTGCCTGGTTTGACGCGGGTATTCGGGTTACCGACGTCCGCGATCCCTATCATCCGAGGGAAGTGGCGCACTTCATCGCACCGATCAACAAGTTCACGCAACCCAGTTCAGCAGTGATCAATGGCGTCACATATACGTCGCTCGATGTCTCCTGCGACAATACCGACGTCGACAATCGTGGACTGCGTTATTGCGGTGATCGAGTGGGCGGCGGACTCGACATCGCGCGGTTGACCGGCGAAGCCGAGGAAATCGCCAGGGGCGATAGAGACGATTGAAGCCGAGATCGATGAGCTTGTGGAGCAAGAGCGGCGCCTGGTGTTTGGGCGCCGCTCTGATTTTACCTATACGCGCTCTCGCGGCCGGCGACCTCACGGTAATTTCATTTGGTCGAGCCGACCGCGCCGCCCTGGTCGCGGCTTACGTTGACCCCTTCTCCAAGGCGACGGGTATCGACGTGCATTCCCTATCCTACGACGGTCAGATCACCGAACTGACACAGATGGTCCACAGCGGTGCGACGGCGTGGGATGTCATGCAGGTCGAGTCACGGACGCTGGCGCAAGGTTGTCAACAGGGCCTGTTCGAGAGGCTCGATCCTGCGCGCATCCCGCATGCCGATGAACTCATTCCCGGATCGATTTCCGAGTGCGGCGTGGGGATTTTTACCTGGGCCCAGGCGCTGGTCTATTCCGACAAACTTGAACGTGGGCCGCATTCCTGGGCGGATTTCTGGGACACCCATCAGTTTCCAGGCAAACGCGGACTTCGGCGCAGCGCTAAATACACCTTGGAGATTGCGTTGCTCGCCGACGGCGTGGCCCCCAAAGACGTGTACCGCACGCTCGCAACAGAAGCCGGAGTGCGGCGCGCTTTTCACAAGCTCGGAGAGATCAGCAAGGACACAATTTGGTGGGAGGCCGCGGCGCAGCCGGCCGCACTCATGGCGGCCGGCTGGGTGAGCATGAGCTCTGCCTACAGCCTGTGGTTTGACCCCGAACAGGAACGCAACCGACACGCCCGCATTGTCTGGCGGCAAAGTCTTTACGACATCGACAGTTGGGCGATTCCCAAAGGAACCCCTAAGCGCGATGAGGCCTATCGCTTCATTGCCTACGCGAGTACAGCCGAGCCGCAGAAAGCGCTGTCCGAGCACCTGACTTACGGGCCCGTCAACCGGCGCGCGTTCGAGCTGCTACCGGCGCGTCTCGCCGGCGCGCTGCCGTCCTCTCCACCCAATCTGACCGATGCGCTGCGCGTCGACACGGCATTTTGGATCGAACACGGCGATGCGCTCGAACGGCGTTTCAATGCCTGGGCCCCCGCGATTTGCCGCCAGCAGATCGACGAAGACGACGATGACTACTTCTATCAGCCGGTATGCCAGGACGTGCAGGGAAACATGCGTGTCAACAATGGACAGCAGAGCGCCAGCGCGATTGGCCAACCGGGCAACGCGAAACAGGTGTCGCGAACCATCAGCGTGATCATGAACGATACGATGCGATTCACGCCCGATCGCATCGAAGTCAAAACCGGCGAGACTATCCGTATCGTGCTGCAAAACCAGGGCCAATTGCGGCATGAACTCGTCCTGGGCGAGCCGGATGCACTGCGCCGGCACGCGGCCATGATGCAGATGATGCCCGACATGCAGCACAGCGGTCCCAACATGGCGAGCCTTGCGCCCGGCGAGCACGGCGAGTTGATCTGGAAGTTCACCCGTGCCGGCTCGGTAGCATTCGCATGCCTGCAGAGCGGGCACCTCGAGGCAGGCATGCGGGGTTCGGTCGCAGTCCGGTAAGATTGGGGCCTGATTTGGGGAGAGGCGATGAAAACCAAGCAAGCCGGTCCATTCGACGGCACGGACCGGCCGGCGCCGCTCCCGCGGCGCGTATTACTCAAGGGCGCAGCGGCGCTGGCGTGCGGCGCAATCGGGCCGGGCGCGGTTTCCGAAGCCGTGCAGGGGGCGGTTTCCGAGCCGGTGGCTGCCGGCGCGCACTCTCTGGCGAAACCAAACCCGACACCGCTCGTGGCTCGCGACGGCGAGGCGATCGCTGCCACTCGCGCGGGCCGCGTGGCCGGCTATATTCGAAACGGGATCTTTACCTTCAAGGGCATTCCGTACGCCGACAATGCCGCTGGGTCCAATCGATTCATGCCGCCCCGCAAGCCAAAATCCTGGGATGGCGTCCGCAGCTCTCGTCAATACGGAAACGTCGCGCCGCAAGGTCCCCGGGGCGGATGGGCGAACGACGAAGAGGCCTTCATGTTCGCCTGGGACGATGGCGTGCAAAGCGAGGATTGTCTTCGCGTCAATGTCTGGACACCAGCCGTTGGCGATCATAAAAGACGCCCTGTGATGGTCTGGCTGCACGGCGGAGGATACACGGCGGGCTCGGGTCAGGAACTTCGATCCTACGACGGGGAGAACCTCGCGCGCCGCGGCGATGTGGTGGTCGTGTCCTTGAATCATCGGTTGAATGCCTTTGGCTTTCTCGATCTTTCAAAATACGGCGACCAATATGCCGCGTCGGGCAATGTCGGCATGCTTGACATCGTCGCCGCGCTCGAATGGGTGCGCGACAACATTGAAAATTTCGGCGGCAACCCGGGCGCGGTCACGATTTTCGGCCAGTCCGGCGGGGGCGGGAAGGTATCGACGCTCATGGCGATGCCGGCGGCCAAAGGCCTTTTTCATCGCGCGATTGTCGAGAGTGGCTCCCTGCTGCGCGGCACCTCTCAGGAATATTCGCAAAAGACGGCTGATGCCATCATCGGTGAACTGGGGCTCACGGCGAGCGCGATCGGGCAGATCCAGACGCTGCCATATCAGCAGATACTCACGGCCGCGGACAAGGTGCTGCGGGAACGACGGCCCAGGCCTCCCGGCAGAGTACCGAATTTTCGCCGCATCACGGATTTGTTGGGTTTCGCGCCGGTAGTGGATGGCAAGACGCTGCCCAACCATCCTTTCGATCCACATGCGCCGGAGATCTCTGCCGATATCCCGATGATTATCGGTACGACGCTGAATGAATTTGTCACCGCGATCAATCATCCCGAATTTGAAGGCATGACTGAGGGAGATCTGCAGTCCCGGGTGCGCGAGATTTACGGTGAGAAAACGGCCGCGGTCATCGATGCGTTTCGAAGCCGCACGCCTCGCGCCAAACCATTCGATCTCTGGTCGCATATCGCGGCCGCCGGCGTTCGCTGGAGCGCGATCGAGCAGGCCAAATTAAAGGCGGCGCAGGGACGGGCGCCGGCCTATTTGTATTGGTTTACCTGGCAGACGCCCATCTTGAGCGGGCGGCCGCGCGCGTTTCATTGCGCCGAGATCGCATTCGTATTCGACAACACGGACCGCTGCGAAACCATGACCGGCGGCGGCGCCGAAGCTGCCGCCCTCGCGGCGACTATGTGCGATGGATGGATTCAATTCGCGCGGACGGGGAATCCGAATCATCCGCGGCTGCCGCATTGGCCGGCATTTTCCCCGGAAACGGCGCCAACCATGATTTTCGACGATAAGCCGAGGGTCGAGATGAATCCCGACGGCGCCGAACAAAAGAGCATCGCTTGAACATAGGACTTTAGATCGCGCGCTTTGCCTGGTCCTTGATGGGCAGCCGGCGAATGCGCTTGCCGGTTGCCGCAAAAACCGCGTTACACAATGCGGGCGCAATCGGCGGAACCCCAGGCTCGCCCACGCCGCCCAAGGGCACGCTCCAATCCGGGCCCGGAATCAAGTGCACACGGATGTCGGCGGGGGCCTCATTCATGCGCGTCACGCGATACTGGTGAAAGTTGTCCTGTTGCGACCGGCCTTTCTTGAACGTGATTTCTCCGTACATCGCCAGGCTCAAGCCCATGATGACGGCGCCTTCGAGTTGCGAGCGGATGCGTTCAGGATTGACTTGCGGGCCGCAGTCGAACGCCACGTCCACACGCGGTACCACGATGCGCCCCTGCTCATCGATATCGACTTCCACGACGGCCGCGGTGTAGCTCAAAAAACTGTAATGAGCGGCGAGTCCTAACCCGCGGCCAGGACCGAATTTTTTGCCCCAGCCGGCCTCCTGCGTGACGGTCTCGACGACATGCCGCAAGCGGCCGGTGTCCACCGGGTAGCGCTGCGGGGATTCGCCGTGATTCCAGTGGTCTTGCATGCTGTTGGGATCGATCTTGCGCGCCGGCCCGATCAGCTCCAGCAAATAGTCGCGGTGATCCTTGCCGGCACTCGCCGCCAGCTCCGCCACGAATGATTGCACCGCGAAAGCGTGCGGGATGTTGGACACGGAGCGAAACCAGCCGATGCGGCAATGAGCGGCCGCTGCCGGGTTTTCCATGCGAAGATTGGGAATGTCGTAGGGCATATTGATGAAGCCCATGCCCAGCTCGACGCCGATTTCATGATCGGTGTTGGGCGCGAAGATCGTCGCCAGCGAGGGGGCGACGCTTCGGTGCAGCCACGCGCTGACCTTGCCATCCGCGCCGAGACCTGCCTTGAGATATTCGACCGATACGGTATGCAGAAAATCATGATGCAGGTCATCTTCGCGGGTCCAGGTCACCTTGACGGGGCGTCCGTCCATGACCTGCGACAGCAGCGCAGCCTCGATGGCAAAATCCGGCTTCGACTTGCGTCCGAAGCCTCCGCCGAGCAGCGTCACATGTACGGTGACATTTTCCACGGGTGTGCCAAGGTGCTTCGCGATGTCCTCGCGCGTGACTTGCGGTGCTTGGGTGGGTGCCCAGACTTCTACCTTACCGCCAATGATGCGCGCCACGCCGCACGGCGGCTCCATGGTCGCGTGTGCGACATGCGGGATGTAGTACTCCGCCTCGACTGACTTGGCCGCGGACTGCATCGCCGAATCCACGTTGCCGGACTCGCGTACCACCTTGCCGGGCTTGCGGGCGGATTCCTGCATCGCGGCACGATAGTCATCGGAATCGTAGCTGCCGTTCGCGCCGTCATCCCACTCAATTTTCAGCAGTTTGCGCGCCGCGATGGCCGCCCCCGTGGAATTGGCGATGACGGCCACGCCCGCGAGCGGATGAAATGTCGCCTTTGCCACGGGCGCGGGCATTTGCACCACTTTCTGCACGCCGGGCGCGGCGGCCGCGGCTTTGGCGTCGAACTGCTTGACGGTGCCGCCGAGCACCGGCGAGCGCGCAATGACGGCGAAGCTCATGTCCTTGAACCAAGGATCGATGCCGTATTGCGCCTGGCCGGTGACGATGTCGTGTCCATCGACCAGCGGTACGCCTCCCTTGCCGACGTAGCGAAATTCTTCGGCTGTTTTCAATCGAAGTGCATTCGCGCCGGGGACCGGCAATTTCGCCGCGCGCTTGGCGAGCGTGCCGTAGGAGAGTTTGCGGCCCGTCTTCTGGTGCAGTACTTCGTGATTGGCGGCGTGAACTTCCGTGACCGGCACGTTCCAAGTCAGCGCGGCCGCGCCTTCCAGCATCATGCGAGCCGCGGCCCCGCAGCGACGCATCGGGTCCAGGAAATGCCGGGTGCTGCGCGACCCGTCGGTATCCTGGTTGCCATACTTCTCTTCATCGGCGGGCGCCTGCTGGACGCGGACACGGGTCCAGTCCGCTTCCAGTTCGTCCGCGACGATGAGCGGCATGCCGGTGCGCACGCCTTGGCCCATTTCCGAGCGATGCACGACGATCGTTACCCAGCCGTCATCACCGACGGTTAAGAACACCAGAGGATTGTCGACGGTGCCGTGCGGCATGCCGTCGGCGCCGTACTTGGGGGCGGCATCGGCCGCTTTGGCAATGTGCAGTCCGTCCGCGACGAGCAGCAGCCCGCCCATAGCCTGAAGTTGCCGCAAGAATTCGCGACGACTCAAGCCCCTCGATGCAGAGAATTCATCGGCAACGGCGCTCATTTCGTTTGCCCCCCATGATTGGCAGCCTGTTTGATGGCGGTGCGAATGCGCGGGTAAGTACCGCATCGGCAGATGTTCCCGGACATGGCGGCATCGATGTCGGCATCGCTTGGGTTCGGCTTGGTTTGAAGCAGCGCGGCGGCAGACATGATCTGGCCGGCTTGGCAATAGCCGCATTGCGGCACGTTGATCTGCTGCCATGCCCCCTGCAGGGCCGCGCCCACGGGGAGCGCCCCGATCCCTTCAATGGTGGTGATCTTTTTCCCGGCGACTTGGGCAACCGGGAGCACGCACGAGCGCAGTGGCTGACCGTCGACCAACACGGTACAGGCTCCGCAGAGCGCCATGCCGCAGCCGAATTTGGTGCCGGTCATTCCGAGCAGATCCCGCAGCACCCAGAGCAGCGGCAGATCCGGTTCGGCGGCAACGGTGACGGTCTGATTGTTGATCTGCAATTCCATCTCAATTCTCCTATGACCTGCCGACTGTTCTTAAGGATCGATCGTTCAAATCCAGTTGGGCAGCAGCGGCTGGCCGCTGAGCGCCTGGACAAACAAGGCTACCGCGAGCGCCGTATAGGCCAATGAGCCGCCGACCAATGTCGGCCAGCGCAGCCGCGGCGGCAGAACGGCGACCGCAAGCCCTAGAATCGGGATCGCCTGTTGCGCGTGAATTCCCAGGAAATGAGCGATTCGAAGATCGCCGCCCGCACGATTCCAGCCGAACAACGGCGCGTGGCCGCCGACCAAGCCCACGGTATGACCCGGCTGCTGCGCCATGTAGCCGCCGAAACCGCCGCCCAGGACAAAACACAGCGCGAGACCCGTCACGACCGCTGCGACGTAGGGTGCATTCAAACCTCGAGCGGGTCGACGCGCGATCTCCCAGGCCAGCGGCAGCGTCGAGGCAACCAGCAGAAACGCGCCCAGTCCCATCAGTCCGTACATGATCGCGTAAAACGCGCTCGACGTGTTGAAGTGAGAAGCGAGCCCATGACCGGCTTGCCATCCGATATAGATAATTTCAAAACTGCCGGCCGCGATGATGACGCCGACGCTGGCGCGCAAGTTCGGCGCCTTGCGCCGATCGGGCCGCACATAGCCAAAAAACCAGGCAGTCGTCAGTACGAACACCGCCGTCGAGAACACGAATTTGGTGGGTTTGGCCCACACGTCGCTGCCGTCCCAGGTGCGAAGGTCGATCTGCTGCAGCACCAGCAACAATGGCGTCAGCAGCAGGAGCAGCGAACCGTAGGCGGCGAGCGTTCGTTGCCTGTGAAATACCTCGCTCAGAATCCCGCGCGGGGCGGACTCCGCCAAGGACAACTCAGTCATACGCGTTTCCTTCTGCGTTGCGGCGTGAAAACGCCGCTCGTTCGAGCAAGAACAGCAGAAATCCAACCGGACCGAGCATGAAGGTAACCGGCAGGCAGACAAGTAACAAGAGCGGATGCAATCGATCCAGCAGGCCTTGCCGCACGATCCAAGTTCCGACGAACAGGTCGAATGCCAGATAATGCAGCCAGCCGGCGTCGAGCGCGGCATCGTTCGCGAATAGGGCGCGCACCTGGCCAAGGGAGCCGAATCCGCCGCCGGGCGATTCAGCGAACCCGCGCCAGACACAAAAGGCATAAACGATCGCGAACAGCCCCGGCACGATGAGTCCCGTGATGCGCTGTATCGAAACCTGCGCGCGGGGAGCGAATAGCGAAATTGCCAGGGCAACCCAACACAGCATGGCGATCAAATTGGCGAGCGAGAATATTTGTGCAGGTGCGAGCATTTTAAATGCCTCTTGTTAACTTGGGTGCCGCGTTTAGAGGAGATTGTTCGGCCAGATCATTGTTCGCCACATGTGAGAAACCGGCGAGCCGTCGAAGCCCAGACCTTCCTTGGGCTGCTTGAAATGCCTGCCGATGATATCGGTGAACTGCTCCGGGTCTACGGTAACGTCCGGATCGAACGAATATAGGTCGTTCAACGTGATGAGGCGCGAAGTCATGTACCAGCGATGTTGCCGCGCCGTCTCGTACGCCTGCTTTACATAGGCCGCGGGTTCATAGTCCGGACCGAAGAACTTGATGTAGGCATCAGGATATTCGTAGCCGACCGACTCGTCGGCGAAGAATCGCAGTGCCTGATGATTTCGAACGGCCCAACTGATTTCCTCCGAAACATAGGGTTCGATGAGTTGGGCGCCCCAATAGCCGTGGTCGACGCGAATCAGCGCACCGTTGGCTATATCGTGCAGCAGACACGCCAGCACGACCTTCTCCTCCATGCCGCTGTTGAGCGCAACCATCGCGCTCTGCAGCAGATGAGCGCGCGTAAAGGGCGTAAACCGCCGGCGAAAGAAATCCAGAAGCCTCGGCTTCTCCGGCATCGGCGCGAGAGCAGGGTTATCACCCATCATGAACACCGTATCCGGCCCCAGCTGCGCCATCAGCTCTGTTTCCACGTCCGGCTGTCCGGTACCGAGCAATGACATCGGCTGCGGCAAAATCAACCGCCTGTAGCCGCCCTCCGGCGTGTCATTTTCCGAGCCGAGCATTTTGTCCATCGACCGTATTGTATGCCAACGCAATCCTCGCGCGCAGCGGCGGCCAACGCGGCTCACGCGAAATACCCAGACAGGCTCCCCGGGGGATTTGGACGGGTCAGGCGGCGGGGCTGGGTCCGATGGCGGGCGATTTGCGAAGAGCGGTCCACGCGGCCGCCGCGAAAACCAACAGGTTGGCGATAATGACCGGCAACGCGCCGATCAGCACGCCATAGCTTATCCAGAGCAACGCGCCCAGCATTTGGATTGCGCGCAAACGTGTGGGCTTGGCAAAAAAATACGAGGCCACGAATATGCAGGTCGCGGCCCACCCCAGGCATTCAATCCAGAAGGAATTCATGTCGCTTCAGCCGGTGCCTCATCGGGGAGCGCCAAGACTTCGCCGATCTTCACTCGATCCGTTCTTTCCTTTTCCCACTCATCCAACGTCAAGCCATATGATTCGAACAGCTCGCGGATCTCGCCGGTTCTCCAACGCAGAAGCTGGTCAAGGATCGGCACCATGATGCTAAAGGCGTTGTCGCTCAAGATCACACGTTTCGCAATGCGCGCAAGTTGCTTGTTCTCCGAAACCGCGATGGTAAATCCGTCGTGATTGTTGACATGCAACATCACGTGCACATCCGATCCACCATCACCGACGTAAATCACGCGATCGCCCGCTACACTCAAGCGGTGCTGAAGTTCTTCGATGACGGCAACCTTGCCGTCACCCGCGGGCACGCGATTGATCGCCTTCACCTCGCGGGATTGGTTGTCGAAATCCAGCTCCGTGCCGTAGATATGTTCGGGCGGCACGATGCCAGCCAGCGCCGAGGTCACGATTTCGCGAGGCGCAGCTGAAATCACGAAAAAAGAAAATTGATAGCCGGCGGCACCGCGCCGCATGAAATCAACCAGGGCCGGAATGGCGCTTTTCAGCCGGACGCGCCGTCCCGTTTCCACCAAGTGTTCCCGGCGAACGCCGCGAAATTCCGGGTCGTGCCGAATCAAATAGGCCAGCTCGCCTCCTTGCTGAACCAGATTGGTTCGACCCAGGCCGGCAACGCGTGCCTCAAATCCGGATATCCCGAGCAGTTCGCTCAAGACCAATCCGGAATCCTTGAAGCTCAGCGTCTGATCGAAGTCGGAAGCCAACAAGTAGTGCTTGCTTGGTTCGCTCATGCCGTAGTCCTTTATTACCATGCGGCATACTCCATGAGCGGCTAGCAAATGTCAGCTGATAAAGAATCTCCTGTCAGGCCTTTCATCTCATCTCAGTGGCTGGAAATTGCAAAAAATTGCGATGTATTGTCTGAATTCGCGCCGCCGATCACGTGTATTGCTCGATAAGTGTGCGTTTGAGGCAGCGACTGCGCACCGCGCGGGTGCGCAACGCGCGGAAAGAGATCAATCGCTCAAAGCGCCGGCATCCCTGAAAGCGCCCGCCGGGAATCCGCCTCGCGCACGGAAGTGCGGCGGCGCTCCAGAATGGTCATCATTCCATTCTTGGGCCGCAAGGTGATGCGCGTTTGCAGTTTTATTTCCTGCTGCTCCTTGAGACGCAGGCGAAAGCGCTGGGCGAGCACGGCGAGAATCAATGTCGCTTCCGTCATGGCAAGCGTCGCGCCGATGCACACCCGAGGTCCGCCGCCGAAAGGCAGGTACGCGAAGCGCGGCCGCTTTTCGCTTGCTTCCTTGGTGAATCGCATCGGGTCGAACCGCTCTGGATTGTCCCAAAGACGGCGGTGACGATGCAGCACCCAGGGCGATATCATCACCTGCATTCCCGGCGTCACCTTGAAGCCGCACACTTCATCGGCTTCCTTCGCCTGGCGAATCGAGATGCCCGGCGCGGGCGGATAGACGCGCATGGCTTCCTCGATGACCATGCGTGTGTAGGGTAGATTGGGAAGATCCTCAACCGTCGGCGTCCTGCCCGCGAGCACGGTGTCAAGCTCCTCGTGCAGCTTCGCCTCTTCGACCGGATGTTGCGACAGCAGGTACCACACCCACGTCATGGTCACGGCGGTGGTCTCGTGGCCCGCCATGAAAATGGTAATCACCTCGTCGCGTACTTCGGCCGCGTTCAGCCCCACGCCATCGTCCGGATCTTTCGCCGCGACGAGCCGCGTCAGGAAATCCTTCGGCGCCTCATAGCGGATTTTCTCGCGCTCGCTGATCAATCGATAAATGGCCGCATCCATGCCTTTGAAGTGGGCGCGTATGGCGTCTACGGTGCGCTTGATGCGCCGGGGGCCGATCACCGGCAGAACATCCAGCAACCCGAATTCCATCGATGCTTGCGCGAAATCGAGCGCCTCACTCGCGCACGTCGCCAACTCATCCGCGTCCGAGGAAAACATGGTGCGGCAGATGATCTTGAGGGTGAGCGCCTTCATTTCCTCGGCGATGTCCATTTCCGCAAATTCGGGCAAGGCGTCCCAATGCCGGGCAAAGGCGACCGTGGTTTCCACCATCGCCGGCGCATAGGAATCCACCGTGCGCGTGCCGAAGGACGGCGCCATGACCTTGCGATGGGTGCGCCACTTGGCAGGCGGCGCGCTCAATAAGCCTTCGCCGAACATGGCTGAAAAGAATTCAATCTCCAAAGCATTTTTTGGATAGTTGGCAACGTTATCCAAAAGGACCCGGCGCACGCCCTCCGGGTCGTTGACCATCAGTATTTTACCGAGCAGTGTTTTTGACAAGTAAACCGGCTGTTCGTAGGCCTGCAGAGGGATGACCTCAAAGGCGTTGCCGCGGGAAGCGCGAATCGTCTTGAGAAACGATGCGGGTTTCAGCGGCGGAGGTGCGAGCCCGGCCAGTGTTTTAATCATTGGGAATTCTGATCACGCTGCCTCTGGCCTGCGGATCGTTCGGATCTTTGACCACCGTTACATACAAATCTTTCTCCCCAGGACCGAACGCAACATTGGTTGTTCCGTCTCCCGCGGCAATCTCGAACGACCGCAACAGCTTGCCATCCGCGGACAGCTTGAGGATTTTTCCGCCAAACCACTGGGCGACATAGATGTTCCCCTGCGCGTCGACTTTCATGCTGTCGGGCCCCAGCCACCAGGAACTCGCTTTGTTGGGCGTAAGCAGATTCAGCAGCGCGAAATTCGAGCGGTGAGCGAGCGTGCCATCGGGATTGACATGGAACTTCAATATACAATTTCCGACCGTTTCGCTGACGTAGAGCGTCTTCTGGTCCGGGGAGATGCCGATGCCATTGGCATAATTGAGATCCCTTGCGACCTCGACCCATTTCTGACTGCCGGGCGCGAGGTAGAGTATCTTGCCCGCGACCGCGGTCGGCACGTCTTCGGGCGGACCAAACACCGTCGCGTACGCGCCGCCGGTGCCGGTGACCATCACATCATTGATGCCGCCGAGGAATTTGTTGCCCTTGTTGTCCGCATCCCAGCGCCGCAACTGCTTGCCGTTCATGTCGAGTTCGAGGATTGCGCCGTGATTATCCGTGCACGCCAGCAAGAAGGTCCTGTGCTGGGTCAGCGCCAGGCCGTTATGACTGCAACCGGCGAGACTATTCAAGACTGTGGTCGACTTGCCGTCCCATTTGGATAGCGTGTTCGACACCCAACCCACGTAATAGAGGTTGCCGTCGACGTACAAGGGACCCTCGGGTCCGAGCACGTTGCTCGCAACGGTGACTTCCTCGGCGCGCCCGATGACGCAGGAAAAAATCAGCGAAGCGGCGCAGGCTAGTTTCGTGGCTCTCACTGCGATGGTTCTCAATGCAATTTAGGGGTCTTTCGCGACGACGGCCTCGCTCGTTACGCTGCCTGAGCGCACGTCGCCGACGACTTCCCGCACTGCAGTGATCACGACATCGGGGCGGTCGAACTGGATGTAGTGGGTGGCGTCCGGTACGAGCTCGTGGCGCGTGCGATGAGACCACGACGCTTCATCATCATGCAGCTCTTTCCACACTGCCTGGACTTGCCGGCCTTGTTCAGGCGTCATTTTCACTGTTTTCAGCATATCTGCCGGAAAGGGCTTCATGGCGGTCAGCACCACAACGGGCCGACTCCCTAGCTGCCGCAGCTGCCCGGCTGCCGAGAATGTCGCATCCAAGGATTCCATTTCCTGCAGGGCGGAGCCCAGAGAGCGGCTCATGTAGGCGTCGCCGGTCAGCTTCGCGCGCGCCGGGAATGTGCTGTTTTCGGTATGTGCCGCAACCAGCCGCGGAATTCCGGTCCAGCTAAGGGCGCTCGCCGCCTGCATCAGGCCCTTTCCCGCTTCCATTTTCTTGCCGACGACTTGTTTCATCCGCTCGACTTGGTGTGGATGCGATGCATCCACGAACACCAGTCCGGCGACTTCCTGCGGATAGAGGCGGGTGAAGTTCATGATGTAAGGGCCGCCGAGCGAATGGCCCACCATGACAAAGGGAGGCTTCTCTTCGGCCGCGAGGAGCAGCGTGTGAAGATCGCGGGCCTCGCTATCCGGTTCGAACTTGTCGGCACGCGGCTCGCTCCACATGATTCCCGCGCGGCTATAGGCGCAGGCGCGCGTTGTCGCCGCGACGGCATCGTGCACCGCGCTCCAACTCAGAGATCCCATGGTGTCGAGTCCCGACTCGAAAATGACGGTTGGCGCGCCGTTGCCCCGGCAGTCGATCTGCATATGGCGGCCGCCGATGTCGATGAGACGCCCCTGCGCGGGAAACTCTTGCGCCGCGCGCCAGCGCATGACTTGTTCGTAGCCCACACCCGCCAGCACGGCCGCGACGATCAGGCCTCCGATGATGAGGGCGATTCTTTTGACCCATCGCAGCATATTTTTACCTCGTTTTTCTCAGCGCCACGCAGCCGCACGCAACCCCCATGCTATGCTTTAGCAGGGTGGCATTCGGCGATATGAATAATATAGGAAGAAATCATGGGTAAGGTCGCTATCGCTATTCTGTGTGCTCTTGCGGCTGGGTGCGGTGGAGCGGGCGCACCTCAGGGATTGTCAGCCGACGACCAGGCATTCCAGCAGAAGCTGCAAGAGCAGTTCCTGGATGCGAAACCGGGTTCCGTCATCGAAATTCCCGCCGGCCGGCATGCGCTGGATCGGGTTCTGACCCTGCGTGCGAACGGCGTAACGATACGCGGCGCGGGCTCGAATAAAAGCATTCTGTCCTTCAAGAACGAAATCTCAGGTCCCGAAGGCATGTTGGTGTATGCGAGCGATTTCACCATCGAACACGTTGCCATCGAAGACAGCAAGGGCGACGGCCTGAAAGTCAATGACGGCGAGAATATCACCATACGCGATGTACGAGTGGAATGGACCGGCGGTCCCAAAACCACGAATGGCGCCTACGGCATTTATCCGGTCAAGAGCAAAAATGTCCTGATCGAGGATTCTGCTTCGTTCGGTGCCTCGGACGCGGGCATTTATGTGGGCCAATCGCAAAACGTCATCGTGCGGCGCAATCGTGCAGAGAAAAACGTCGCGGGCATCGAAATTGAAAACACGGTCAGTGCCGATGTCTACGAGAATACGGCGACCGGCAATACGGGCGGCATATTGGTGTTCAACATGCCCAATCTCACCCAGCCGGGCCGGTCCACGCGCGTATTCAATAACAAGTCATTCAACAACAACCTGGCGAATTTTGCCGCCAAGGGCGCGGCGGTAGCCAGCGTACCGGCGGGTTCGGGCGTCGTCGTGAACTCCAATCCGAAGGTCGAAATCTTCGACAACGATATCGCCGGCAACCAGACCGCGAACCTGATCATTTCGAGTTATTTCTCCACCAGCTACTACAACACGAAAGGAGTGGATCCCAAGTACGATCCGTATCCTCGCGGCATATTTGTGTATGGCAACCGATTCAAGGGCGGCGGTGAATCGCCCGATGGGCTGGAGCTGAAGACGCTCAAAGTCGCCATGTTCGGGATCAACGGACACTTCCCGGATGTAGTCTGGGATGGCTATCTGGACTCGAAGAGCCTCGTCAACGGCCTGCCGCCTGCCGCCGAGCGCATCTGCGTTCAGAATGGCGACGCCGAAGTTCTTAATGCCGACGGGCCAAACAAGTATAAAAACCCGAAAGTGGACAAGACCTTCTTTCAGTGCGAATTGCCCAAGCTCGCGGCCGTCGAGTTGCCGCATAGCTAAGGGCTAAGCGATGCTTGATGCAAGTGGGTAGCAATCAAGCTGCAAAAGTATGGAGCCTCTGTGCCGCCCTCGGCGCGCTGGCGCTCATCGGCTGCGCACCGGAGCCGCGGCCGGTGCATTTCTTTGCCGACGGGCGGCCTTCCAAGCTCAGCGATTGGCAGGTGCTCTATTTGGACGGGGGCAATCTCGCGCTAAACGACGGGGTCGTACCCTACGATCTCAACACTCCCCTCTTCAGCGACTACGCGCACAAACTGCGCACGATTTGGATGCCGCGTGGAAGATCTGCGAAATACAGCGCGGATGGCGGCTTCGAATTTCCCGTCGGCACAATCATCACCAAAACATTCTATTACCCGCGGCCTTTGGCTGCGACGCGCGACCAGAAAGCTGTGGCGCGCACTTACGATCAGTCCGCGGACTTTGGCGGCGATCGCCATCGCGATCGCGAACGGGGACTGAAGCTTGCAAACGTGCATCTTATCGAGACCCGTATTCTGGTGCGTCGTGCTGCCGGCTGGGAAGCCCTTCCGTACGTTTGGAACTCTGCCCAGACGGAGGCCGTGCTGGCTCGTACGGGGGATGCGAAGCCGCTCGAGCTCGTTTCTGATGATGGCAGCCGTGAGAAGTTCACCTATGTCGTGCCGAATGAAAACCAATGCGCTGGATGTCACGTCGTGGATCTCAAAACCAAGGAGATTGCGCCGATCGGGACCAAGGCACGGCACCTGAATCGAGCCTATGAGTACCCGGCAGAAAGCGAGAATCAGCTCGCGCACTGGACGAAACTAGGGATTCTCACCGGCGTATCGGACCTAAGCGGTGCGCCGAAGAACGCCGACTGGCGCGATGCCGCGCAGCCGCTGGATGCGCGTGCCCGCGCCTATCTTGACATCAATTGCGGGCATTGCCACAACGCGAAGGGTCCGGCAAACACGACGGCGCTTGATCTGACGATTTTTGGCGCGAGCGATCGCTTTCTCGGTGTATGCAAGCCTCCCGTTGCCGCGGGCCGCGGCACCGGTGATCACATTTTTGACATCGTACCCGGGAAACCGCAGGACTCGATTCTGCCGTACCGCATGCTATCGAGTGAGCCCGGGGTGATGATGCCGGAGCAGGGGCGCACGACCACGCACGTCGAGGGCGTTCTGCTGATCGAGCAGTGGATCGCCGCCCTGCAGGGCACCTGCGATACCGCCGGCTAAGAACCGCCACGCGGAACAAGACAAGCGCTCTTTGACGCCTTCGCGGACAAAGCCGAAAATAACTGAGCTGTCTGGCTACCCACTCCAACAATTCCACGCGGGGCAACGCTCATGACCGCTCAGATCGATACCGGCACTCTCGACCTTCTGGCGACTTTGAATGAGGGAGTGCTCACGCTGACGCTCAATCGACCTGAGGCGCGCAATGCCATGAGCGAGGCGATGAATCGAGCCTTGGCAGAACAACTGGCCTGGGCCGAGTTGGAGCCGGCGGTGAAATGCGTGGTGCTCACGGGTGCCGGCAAGGGCTTTTGCGCCGGCGGCGACGTCAAAGGAATGGCCGAGCGCAGCAATGAGACGGCAGCTGTGACCGTCGATGAGGCGATTCACCGCCAACGTGTCAATCAGCGTGCGACGGCGGGGCGCCTGTTCAAAATGCCGAAGCCCACCTTGGCGGCGCTGCCGGGAGCTGCCGCGGGCGCCGGGTTAGGATGGGCGCTGGCCTGTGATTTGAGAATCATGTCGCGCACCGCAATCCTCACCACCGCGTTTGCGCGCGTCGGCTTTTCCGGCGACTACGGGGGCACGTATTTCCTGACACAGCTGGTCGGTTCGGCAAAGGCGCGCGAGCTATATTATTTGTCCGAGCGTGTGAGTGCGGAGGAGGCGCTGCGGCTTGGACTCACCAACTGGGTCTGTGAACCGGACGAGCTTGCGGCCCGCACCAAAGAGATTTCGAGCCGCTTAGCGACGGGCCCGACTGTCGCTTATCGCTATATGAAGGAAAATCTCAACCGCGCCATGGGCGGAGAGATCGACGACTGCCTTGATCTGGAGGCCACCCATCACATCCATTGCGTCACGACCGACGATTATCGGAACGCCGTGCGAGCGTTTGTCGAGAAGCGCGAGCCCGTGTTCCAAGGCCGTT
>Ga0210400_10002075_pt1 | contig 19080 bp, 19 predicted proteins | sample IncBWH26MmetaG_FD_155456 | JGI IMG/M metagenome (GOLD analysis project Ga0210400, IMG submission 155456) | Forest soil microbial communities from Barre Woods Harvard Forest LTER site, Petersham, Massachusetts, United States - Inc-BW-H-26-M | ecosystem: Environmental > Terrestrial > Soil >...
GGTGGACCAGCGTTGAGCGCGAGTCTGCTGCCAGCTATCGCGGGCCTGCTCGCCACCGCCTTGCTGTAACCATCCGCGCTGTTGCTGCCACGTTTGCGATTGCTGTTGCGTACGTTGCGGTTGTTGCTGCTGCGGTTGCTGAGGTTGTTGAGCGCGTTGTTGCTGGCGTGGCTGCAGCGGCTGATCGCCCTGGCGCTGGGGTTGCTGCTGCTGAGGCTGCTGGGCGCGTTGCCGCTGCGGCTGTTGTTGCTGCTGCTGCTGCTGTTGCTGTTGTGGAGGCTGAACGCGCTGGTCCTGTTGAGGCTGCTGGGCACGCTGCCGTTGCGGCTGTTGTTGTTGCTGTTGTTGTTGTGGCGGTGCCGGCTGAACGCGCTGCTGCTGTTGAGGCTGCTGGGCACGTTGGGGCTGCTGCTCCTGCCGCTGTGGTTGTTGCTGGGGCTGCTGGGCACGTTGGGGCTGCTGCTCCTGCCGCTGTTGCGGAGGCTGCTGCGTGGGTTGCTGGGCGCGCTGCCGCTGCGGTTGCTCCTGAGGACGCTGCGGCTGAGTTTGCTGCGGTTGGCGCTCCTGCGGTTGCCCGCCTTTTTCTTGTTTGTCGGACCGACCTTGTTTGTCGCCTTGTTTGTCACCCTGTTTTTCGCCCTGCGCGTATACAGGGACCATCGCGCCGAAAAACAGGAAGACGACTAGAGTACTGGTCACTGGGATGCGTTTCACGGTCTATGGCTCCATTTCTCTACCTTGGCTGTAGGCACGCAGACGGCCATGCAAAAGGGAAACTCGATGCTGACGAAACATTCCGACGCGGCCCCCCACGTGCCTCTTGCCAAGTGCTAAGCAAAGGAGAAAATGGCATGGCATCGAATACGGCAGTGTACGGTCTCTACAAGGACCGTCGCGGCGTGGAAGAAGCAGTGGATTCTTTGAAGCACAGCGGCTTCCGGAACACGGACATCTCGGTTCTGTTCCCGGAGAATATCGGCTCCAAGGATTTCGCACATGAGAAGAACACAAAAGCACCGGAGGGTGGAGTGGTGGGGGCCGGTTCCGGCGCCCTGGTCGGCGGCGCACTGGGGTGGCTGGCCGGCGTCGGCTTGCTGGCGATTCCTGGAGTTGGACCTTTCATTGCCGCAGGCCCCATCATGGCTTTGCTGGCCGGTGTGGGAGTAGGCGGCACGGTCGGCACATTGGTCGGGTCTCTGATTGGGATGGGAATCCCGGAGTATGAAGCCAAGCGCTATGAAGGCCGCATCCGAGCCGGCGGCATTCTGTTCTCGGCGCATTGCGATAGCGCCGAGTGGGTGACTCGCGCCAAAGATCTCATGCAAAAGACCGGCGCCGAGGATATTGCTTCGGCCGCAGAGGGGAGCGCGGACTATTTGAAGACGGACAAACCGTTGCCTCTGGCTACGGAACGAGGAGCATAGACATACGATGTCCGGCTTCATTCATGTGCTGCTACAGGACGATTCCCGAGGAGCTGGTCGAAAATGACGGAACCCGGTCGCTGGCGCTCGCGGCTCGGTGCGAACATTTTCGCATTTCGGGTAACGGCCTCTCACCTGCTTCACAGATTTGTGTAACAAGCGCCACTCCCGGGATAGCCGCTGTCGAATCGGAGGCAGCGGTTATCCCGAGCTTGGTTGAGTCGCACAGTATGTCCATCCCTTTTTTCACAACGGCGCGGACGTGGTCGAAGGCGCGGCTGGCCAGGGTCGCTGGATTGCTTTTCCTGATTTTTGTGCCGGCCTCCGTCGGGTACGGATATTCGGTGCTCACGCATGAAGCCATTGTGGATTCCCTTTGGGATGCGTCGATCCAAAAGATGCTGCTGCAACGATTCCCCATGGCGACGCCGCAGGAATTGGAGCAGGCTCACGCCTACGCATATGGCGGGTGCATCCTGCAGGACATGGGATATTATCCCTTCAGCAGCCGTCTGTTCAGCGATTTGACGCACTATGTCCGCAGCGGAGATTTCATCGTCGCGCTGATCCGCGAATCGCAGGATCTCAACGAGTACGCCTTCGCGCTTGGCGCGCTGGCCCACTATGCCGCCGATGACAACGGCCACCGCCTGGCCACCAATCTCGCGGTGCCGATTCTGTATCCCAATCTGGGCAGGAAGTTCGGGAAGGAAGTGACCTACGGAGACGATCCGCTCTCGCATCTCCGGACCGAGTTCGGTTTCGACGTGCTGCAGGTGGCGCAAGGGCGCTACGCGCCGGACCGTTATCGGGCCTTCATCGGGTTCCAGGTCTCCAAGCCAGTGCTGGAGCGTGCGTTTGTCGACACCTACAGTCTCGAACTCAAAGACGTTTTCGGGAACCTGGATTTGGCCATGGGATCCTTCCGGTATAGTGTTGGCTCCATCATTCCGGGCATGACGCGAGTGGCGTGGCAGCTCAAAGGCGACCAAGTCACTAAGGAAATCCCGGGGATCACAAAAAAGAAGTTTCTGTATAATCTCTCGCGTTCCAGCTACGAAAAGGAATGGGGCACGGAGTACCACAAGCCAGGTGTTCGCACCAGAATGGTGACGTGGCTCTTCCGAGTTCTTCCCCGGTCCGGTCCATTCAAGTCTCTGGCGTTTCGCGCGCCGACTCCCGAAGTCGAAAAGATGTTCATGGCCAGCTTCAATGCAACCGTCGACAGCTATCGTAAGTTGCTGGCGAAGGTGGTCGACGGACACATAGAACTGCCCAATGAGAACTTAGATCTCGGCGAACCGACGCCGGCCGGCAAGTACAAGGTGGCGGACCGCGCTTACGATGAGTTGCTGGCTAAACTGGCGAGTCACCAGTTCAATGGCGTTTCCGCAGAGCTGCGCGCTCAGATCCTGGACTACTACAAGGACCGGAAAGCGCCGGTCTCCCCGTCGACCAAGAAGACGAGCTCCGACTGGGTGAAGCTGCTGGATCAACTGGACCGGCTGCAAGGGGCCCCTGCGGCCCAGTGATGTTTCACAGCCGGATCCATCTCGTGACTGTGGCCCCCTAGCGACTGTGGCATCACGACTGCTCTTTAGAGAGTTTGTGATGATACGTTTTCTTCTGGTTTCGTCCGGTGTTGTGTTCGTGGGCAGCATCGCAGCATTCTGCTTGTTCGTTCCGGTATTGTCGATTGCGACTGTGGTGTGGGTGCAAGTAGGACTAATGCTGATGTTCGGCCTAGGATTCCAGGCCGGAACGCGCGGGATGTTGCCTGCGGAAGCCGTAGGAACTGGAGAACCAATTTTGTGAGCACTCGTGCTCTTGCTCGGATTATGGGAGAGAGGGGCCATCGAAATGAGCAGAGATCCGGTCGCGAAAAAGTGGCGTAAGTACTTCGTCAACAAGCTGCAGGAACAGTATGGGCTGGCTGCGGAAGACGCCTACAGGAAAGCCGACATGTGGATGCGGTGGATTAAGGATCTGCCGAATCCCCAGGGGTCGGAGACGCAAACGACAGCGATGGGCCGGGACGAGCACGCACGTTAGTGCGTTCTCTCCGGCCGGCGATAGGCCGCGCTCATCGCTTTTTTGACCCCTTCTGACCATGCACGGTCACCTGACGCAATATGGTCACCTACGGACGGTTGCTACACCAATCCTGGTCGAAAATGCAGGACATGCAATGGTCACTGCATCGGCGTAGTACGTGCCTTAAGCAATGGCGGTCGTGACCATTCGTCCGACAAGAAAAGGTGATGTGATGAGACTACTTTTAGTGGCAGCCGTGGCGATTACGCCGCTGCTGGCCAAAGACAATAGTGATGCAAAGCGTTTGGATGAGGCCGCCGCAGTATTATCGGAGGTCATGTCGGCGCCGGATAAAGGCATTCCTCGCGAGATGCTGGAGCACGCCCACTGTATCGTGGTTGTACCGGGGCTCAAAACCGCCGCTTTTGTATTCGGCGCGAAATACGGTAAAGGCTACCTGTCGTGCCGCAATGCGAGCGGGCCAGGCTGGTCGGCGCCGGGCACGGTGCGCATCGAGGGCGGCAGCTTCGGTTTCCAGATCGGCGCTTCCGAGACGGACGTAATCATGTTGGTGATGAATGAACGGGGAGCCGAGAAATTGCTTTCCGACAAATTCACTCTGGGCGCGGAAGCATCCGTGGCGGCGGGTCCCGTGGGGCGCACGACAACCGCTCAGACGGACGCTCAGATGCACGCGGACATTCTTTCCTGGTCGCGCTCGCAAGGGTTGTTTGCCGGCCTCGCGCTCGAGGGAGCCACGCTGCGGCAGGACCTGGACGATAACGCCGCGATTTACGGCAAGAGGTTAAGAAACCGCGAAATCGTCACCAAAGGACGGCACGTGCCGCCGATGGCAGTGAAGCTCATCGAGCTGCTGAACCGGTATTCGGCGCGAGAAGAAAAAAGCACGTCAGGCCAGTAATCGCTCTCAATAAATCGGAGGCCCGCGTTCTAAGGCGGGGCGGCACACACTGCCTGCCCCGCCGGATTTTTTTGAAATCAACGGGCGCCGGCGTAGGTTCCGGGCGCCTCGTGTCCGGTCTTCTGAACATATTCAATGTACGATCCTGGGTAGACCGATGGACTACGGTCCGTGCCGGTTTCCCCGCCGAGTTCCAGAACTCGCGAACCCAGCCCCCTCAGAAACGTCCGGTCGTGCGACACGAAGATCATGGTGCCTTCAAAATCCTTGAGCGCCTCCACCAGCATCTCCTTCGTGGCGAGGTCCAGATGATTGGTGGGCTCGTCCAGCACCAGGAAGTTGGGTGGATTATAAAGCATGCGCGCCATGGCGAGCCGCGATTTCTCGCCGCCGGACAGCGCCCGGATCTTCTTGTCGACATCGTCTCCGGAGAACTGGAATGCTCCGGCCAGCGAGCGCAGTGAGCCGAGGCCGTCCTGCGGGAAATCCCTCTGGAGCTGTTCGATCACGGTCAAATCCGGATCCAGCACGTCCAGCGATTGCTGAGCGAAGTATCCCATGGTCAGACTGGCGCCCAAAGTGACACTCCCGGAATCCGGTGCACTCGCGCCGGCGATCATCTTGAGCAACGTGGTCTTGCCGGCCCCGTTCCGACCCATCACGGCCCAGCGTTCTCCCCGCCGAATCGTAAGATTGAACCCTTTGTAAATCTCGCGAGCGCCGTAGCTTTTGTCCAGATCTTCGAGCACCGCCACCTGGTCGCCGGAACGCGGGGGAGTGCGGAATTCGAATTTCACCACATGCCGTTGTTTAGGCAGCTCGATCTTTTCGATCTTATCCAGCGCCTTGATGCGGCTCTGCACTTGGGCGGCTTTGGCTGCATGCGTCCGGAAGCGATCGATGAAGCGCTGCTCCTTGGCCAGCATGGCTTGTTGCCGGGCGAAGGCCGCTTGCTGATTAGTCTCACGGATCGCGCGTTCGCGTTCATAGAAATCGTAGTCACCCGAGTATGTAATGATCTCTCCGGCGTCGATCTCGGCGATTTTCGACACAATCCGATTCATGAACTCGCGGTCGTGCGAGGTCATCAAAAGCGCACCCGGGAAGGACTTGAGGAAATCCTCCAGCCAGATAATCGATTCGATGTCGAGGTGGTTGGTCGGCTCGTCCATCAGCAGCACGTCCGGCCGGCCGAGCAGAACGCGCGCGAGTGCGACGCGCATCTTCCAACCGCCTGACAGGGCTCCTACGTCGCCATCGATCTGGTCGTCCTGAAATCCGAGTCCATGCAGCACCTCGCGGGCCTGCGCCTCGAGCGCGTATCCACCCAGATGCTCGTATTCCTCCTGCACCTCGCCGAAGCGCGCCAGGATCCGGTCCATCTCATGGACGCGCGCGGGATCTTCCAGCGCTTTTTGCAAAGCCTCCAGTTCGTGGTGCAGATCGCCGATCCGGCCGCTGCCGGCGATCGCCTCGTCCAGGACCGGCCGGCCACTCATCTCCTCCACATCCTGACGGAAATAGCCGATGGTCAACTTTTTGGGAACCGAGACTTCGCCTTCATCGGGCTGTTCCTCTCCCACCACCATGCGGAAGAGAGTAGTTTTGCCAGAGCCGTTGGGGCCTACAAGGCCCACTTTTTCGCCGGGGTTCAATTGAAACGACGCGTCGACGAAAATCAACTGCTTGCCATACTGCTTGTTTATATTCGAGAAAGAAATCATCAAAAATACCAGGTTAAGGCACTAGTGGCCTGTCGCGTCGAATCCGTTACTAAAAGCAACGCGCTCCATCACTGTCGCGCCTCAAGCACATGAAGACTCCTCATCGTTTGAGGCGCGACAGTGATGGAGCGCGTACTAACGTTATGTCTGCCACAGGCCACTAGGCCAAACTACTCGGCCAGCGGACAATTACAGAGGAGATCAACGGTGCTCAGTTCTTCTTCTGACCTGCTCGTCCGGCGGTGGACGGTGGAACGATGCCGTTGGCGCGCATATATCCAACGATGTTTCCGTAAATCTCGTTGTTGTGGACCACCACGTGCAAATACGCGTTGCTCATCTGGGGTGAGGAGAGGACCTTCTGATCATCGACGCCTTCGTAAGCCGCGGCGCAATACGCGAAGGAATCTTTCAGGGCTTTGGCGACCTCCCCTTTGTCCTTCAGACTCGCCAGCGGCTTCGCGGCATCGGGGACGTTCTCCGATTTGAGCACCGCACAGTCGGCGTAGTTCCTTTGCGCGGAATGGATCAGCCATTCGGCGAACGTCATCTGGCCATCGGTGAGGCGAAAACTGTACTTGTCGGCGGGCATCACATCGGCGCTCGCCTCCAGGCTTCTGCGGACGCTGTCGAAATAACGCTGCGTCGCGGTGGTCGTGAGGTTATTCTGCGCGTGCAGTATACCCAGCAGCAATAGTGGATAGAGCAGGAATCTTGCGATCATGGTTGGTTTCTTAACGATTATACCGATCTTGCGCGATTTGGGACGATCGTTCGGTCCTATTGCTCTTGCCTTCGCGGCAGGCTGCGGAATCTGGACGATTCGATCGGAGTGCCGCCGGAGCGCTTTACCAGAATTGCAGCGGCGTCGCGGTGCTTTTCCACCAGAGCCATCCCGCGGTCTGGCCCCAGAACGCAGACCGCGGTCGCCAGGCTATCCGCAGTGATCCCCCGGCGCGCGATCATCGAGACCGTAACGCTGTCTGTCAAAGCCTGGCTCGTGACCGGATCGATAATGTGCGAGTAGCGCTTCCCATTCAGCTCTACGAATTGCTCGGTGTCGCCCGATGTGGAAACGGCGGCGTCGCTCAGTTCAAGAACGCGGGAGAACGGAGCATCTGGCGTGTCTAGAGAATCCAAACCGATCTTCCAACCGCGTTGTCCCGGTGGAGCATGACTGAAAGCCAGATCGCCGCTTGCAGCAACTAGGGCGCTAGTAATTCCCATGCTCGTGAGCACCTCCAGCGCGGCATCGGCTGCATAGCCCTTCGCAATGCCACCCACATCCAGTTGCATGTCCTCTCGATCGAGCATTGCCATCGGGCCGGATGGATCCAAATGCAGCTTGGTGAAACCGCTGCGGCCAGCCGCCGCGCGCAAAGCGGACGGATCGGGCAACATGTGATCACTACGGGCGTTTCTCCAGAGAAGAATTACGGGACCCTGGGTGACGTCGAACGCTCCACCGCTTTCTTTCGCGAGTCCCTGAGCCGCTGAAAGGACGCGATAGAGATCGTCGCTGATCTTGACGGGATGCCCGGCAGCGGTTCTGGATAGCTGGTTCAGTTCGCTTTCGGGCTGGTAATCGGAAAGAGTGCGGTCCAGCTGCGTAATGCGATCGAACGCCGCGCGGAATCCCGCTTTCGCTCGTTCCTGATTCGCGGCATAAAGCTTGATGCGAACCAGGGTTCCCATGTGGGACTCGACGGCTTCGTAGGGTTGAAGCGGTGCATCAGTCGCGTAGGAAAGTGAGACGAGCAGAAGGATTCCAGAACGCATATTACTGCTCGTCGTGCTCGACGCCGTTGTTCCAATACTTGTACATCTCGTCCGCGCTAGGGATCTTTGCGGGTCGGATGAGACGGAAGCCGAGCCATTGCGCGTCGGTGTGATACCAGATGCTCTTGGGCAATTGCGGATCCTGCCGCTTCCATGACGCACTTGACGGAACCCGCGAAACACATCGGCAATCCGCCGCGCCGTCGTGCCAGGAGCCTCCGCGCACGCTGTGCGGATAAGCAATCTTGGACTGCACCCAAGGGTTCGATTCCTCGCCGGATTTGTACGGCTCATACTGATCGAGCGTCCACTCCATCACGTTGCCAAGCATGTCATACAGGCCCCATGGATTCGGTTTTTTCGTCGCGACCTTCTGATACTTTCCTTCAGCGTTGGCAGCATACCAGGCGTAGTCGCCGAGCGGCGCTGGATCACCGGTGGTCCCGGCGCGGCAGGCGTATTCCCATTCCGCTTCCGTAGGGAGCCGATAAACCTCGCCGGTGCGCGCGCTGAGCCATTCCGCGTATTTGTTCGCGGCATGCTGCGTCATGCTGATGGCCGGATATCCGTTGATTCCCATTCCAAAACTCATCTCGACATAAGGCCGTGTGGGGCGGCTCACTGCATCGACAAGCTGGTCCTTGTGCACGATCTCGCCGGCTTGATTCGCGAACATGAACAGCCGGTATTCGTCCCAGGTGATTTCGTGCGACTGCATCCAGAAGGCATCCACGCGAACTCTGTGCCGGGGCTGCTCGTCGCTTTTGTGCTGCGGATCGGAATCGGACGACCCCATCTCGAACGTTCCCGCCGGAACCGGGACCATGTCATAAGAAACGGTAGTGTTCGGAATGGTCACGCGGTAGGGCTTCACGCCGGTTTCCGAGGTGTGGGCGAGAATCTTTTCGCGAATGACCCGGACGGTTTCGCGCTCTTGCACCTGAGAGGTCGCCGGTGCGGACCTGGACAGCCTGATTTGATCGGGCCAAGTTGCGCCTTCATTGATCCATCGCTGAATCGCGCGGATCTCACGATTGGCGAGCCGCGATCCCGATGGAGGCATCGAGCCGGACGCTCCTCCAGCGAGTAGCAGCACTGTGTACAACCGGCTATCGTCCGCTTTGCCGGGAACGATCCATTTCGCGTCGATCAGAGCTTGATGCGAAGTGAATGCCGTCGCATGACAGGAGATGCAATTCTGTTCGAGGACCGGGGCGACGCTTTGCGCGAAATCGACGGTCGCTTGTCCAAACGCCGTCACGATGCAGAGCATTGTGGCGCACGCACCAGTGACGGTGCTGAACCATGACCATCGACCGCTCCCTATGGTCGCGGCTCTGTGTCGGCTGTACATATAGTCAGCGGCTCAAAAGACCCGTCGGCACAGGTTAGAGGAATTTGGTGATGCCGGGTTGAGCGCGCGGCGGCATATCCAAACTTCCGTTCCATTCATAATTCGCCGGCACCAAGCGCTCCTGCGAATTCAAGGCCTGGTCCCACGTGATCTGCTGCCCGGTGTACGCCGCCATGCGGCCCATCATTGCCAGCATCGTGCTGGTGGCCATACGCTTGCCATCGTTAATCGGCTGCTGTTTGCGGATGGCAGCGAACAGGACGTCGTGCTCACGCTGGTACATGTCGTATTCTTCGCCGGTCCATTTCCAGTTGGTCTTGCCGTCGAGGTGCGGCGCCGGACCGCGACCGATGGTGCAAGTTCCGTCCGCGCCCAAAATGTAATCGGAGTTCTCGTTGTAGCAGCCCTCGATTTGCCGATTCGCCAGGAAAGCTCGCGTGCCGTCGGGATAGAGGTAGTTCACTTCGAAATGATCGTAGATATTGCCGCCCTCGGCCGGAGCCACGCGGCCACCGAGACCGACGCAGCTCACCGGCGGCTGATCGTGCATGGCCCAGGCGATTTTGTCCGCGCTGTGGACCGCCTGCTCGACAATACTATCGCCGCACAGCCACACGAAGTTGTACCAGTTGCGGATCTGCCATTCGACGTCGCTCATTCCCGCCGGACGTTTGCTCGCCGGCGGCATGGGCTTGACGGGGCTCGTGTAGTAAGTGCCGTAGTAGGCAATCAGTTTACCCAGCGCGCCAGACTGAATCTGCTCGAAGGTCGCCAGGATCTTATTGTTGTACCGCCAGCAAAATCCGGCTACCAGGGAAAGGTTCTTCTGTTTCGCCAGCTCCGAAGTCTCGAGAACCGAGCGGACGCCGGGAGCATCGGTGGCGATCGGTTTTTCGCAGAACACATGCTTGCCCGCATGGATGCAAGCTGCCAAGTGAACCGGCCGGAATCCCGGTGGCGTCGCGAGCAGCACGGTATCCACGCCGCTGTCGATCAGCTTTTGATAGGCGTCCAGTCCCAGAAATTGCTTCGCCGGATCGGATTTCACCCGGCTGGCGATTTTCTGAACCTTCTTCAGAGTGTCCAGACAGTCGTCGATCCGGTCCTGATCGATATCGGCGACCGCGGTCAATTCGGTCGCGTCATCGGCATGCAGCGCTTGTGACGCCGCGCCGGTACCGCGTCCTCCGCAACCTACCAGACCCACTTTTATCGCGTTAGTGACGGTCTGCGCCGAGATAATCGCAGGGAAGCTCGTGACCAGCGCCGCGCCTACGCCGGCCTTGATAAAATCCCGGCGCTCCGGCAGTTTCACTTCTTGATCGTTGTCCATAAATCAACTCGCAAATATTTTATCCATGCGGTCGGAGAGATCCTTAAGTCCCTCCGCCGAATCCGCGCCGCGCTGTTCCGCGATGCCCCAGCCGTTGTAGCCGATATCGTCCAACGCCTTCATCACCGCAGGCCAGTCGTCGTCGCCTTCGAGGAATTTCACGTCGAAGCCCGAGGACGGCCCGGTCTTGTTGGCCTTCGCGCGGCTATATTCTTTCACGTGCAGTTTCAGGATTCTCTTGCCAAGAATGCGAATCCACTGCTCCGGCCAGCCGTAGGCGATCGCGTTCCCGATGTCGAAATGCCAGCCGATCGCGCTGCTTTGGAATTCATCGATGTAGCGGGCCGCTTCGAGCGGGGTCATGATGAAATGATTCCACACATTCTCGATGGCGATTTTCACACCCAATTCCTGAGCGAGCGGAAGCACTTGCCGGATTTCTTCCTGCGACCGCCGATAAGCGACATCGTAGGCAACTTGCTGGTTCACCACCGCGGGCACAAAAAGAACCGAGCTCGCGCCATACGCTTTCGCGTCATGCAGGGCCTGCTCCAGTCCCTTGCGGCCGGCTTCGCGGACGGCGGGATTGGAATCCGTCACCGGATTCTTCCAGTGCGTGGAGCAGCACACACTCGCCGCCGCAAGACCCGTTGCCTTCAGCGCTTCGAGCACTTCCGGCTGGCCCATATGGCTCATCGGCTCGACTCCGGCGAAGCCAGCTGCCTTCACGGCTTGGAACTTTTCGAGGACTGTTCCTTTCATCGAGATGGTTTCATACATGATGGCTTTGCGGATGTTGCGGCGGGCCTGTGGTGCCGCAAGCGCAGTCTCGGCCGCGAGCGAAAGCGCACTGGCGGCCAGACTTCCGACTCTCAGAAAATCTCGACGATTCACACTGGTTTCCACGGGTTAGCACCAATAATATCTAATTGGCGCGGGCTGCAATTCCACGGTCGCTTGCGCAAGGTTAGGATAAGGAAGTGGAATCACCTGCGGAGCCGGCGTGGATCGCGCTTAAGGACGAGGAGATGCTGGCCCTGCGCATTTGCGATCTGGGAGTCCGCATTCAGGGCAGCGAACTGGAGGCAAGAGTCGGCCAGTTGTATGACGAACTGACCGCATGCGGTGTCACCTTGCGTCCCGATTGCTACCTGGGCGACGAGTGGTTCTCGCCGGAAGGCGTGCCTGCCATCGCCATTCCGTTTTACCTGGCGCATCCACGGCTCAAGTCGTTGGAGCTGCGTTTGATGCTGGAAGTGGAAGGAGGCACCAACGAATGGTGCCAACGGCTGCTGCGTCATGAGTGTGGCCACGCCATGGACCATGCCTATCGAATCTCTTCGCGCCCGCAATGGCAGCAGGTCTTCGGAAGTCCCGAAACGGAGTACACGCCGGACACCTATCGGCCGCGTCCGCATAGCAAGAGCTTTGTCCGGCATCTGCCGAACTGGTATGCGCAAGCGCACCCTGACGAAGATTTTGCCGAGACGTTCGCCGTCTGGCTGGCGGCAACGCCCGACCAATGGCGGCAACAGTACGACGGATGGAAGGCGTTGGAGAAACTGGAATACGTCCATGCGCTCATGCAGGAGCTTGCCCACACGGCTCCGGTGGTCAAGAAGGGGCGCCATATTTCTGAGGCGAAGAATCTTCGTAAGACCCTGGCGCGCTATTATGCGGTGCGACGCAAACTGTACGCCGAGGATTTTCCGGATTTTTACGACGCAGACTTGCGCGCCATCTTCGGCAACGGCGAGCCGGGGGGCGAATCCGCGGCCCGGATCATGCGAAAGAACCGCGCCGCGCTGGTCACCTCGATCGTTCAGTGGACCGGACAACGCAAGTACACGGTTACTATGCTGGTCCGGAAACTGATTCTGCGCTGTCAGGAATTGAAGCTGCAAGCGCCGCGCGATTCCGTGCGGCTCCAATTCGAGCTGGCCGCTTATCTGGCAGCGTTGGTCACCAATCATCTACACACAGGAAGATTTAAGAGGTCGGTTTAGGATGAAGATCCTGGTCCTGTTCGACGTTGCGCGGCGCACTGATCCGACGGAAACCTTCTCCGAGCGCGCGCTCAAGGAAGAGGACAAGCCGACCGAAGCCGATGTGCTTCGATGCCTGAAACAACTCGGTCATGAAGTGGAAACCCTCGCCGTTTTCGACAACGTGGCGGCCATCGTGGAGAAACTGAAAGCCTACGCGCCGGATGTGGTCTTCAATCTCACGGAATCGTTCTATCATGACCGCTCGCATGAGCCCAACATCCCGGCGCTGCTGGAGCTGATGAAAGTTCGTTACACCGGGTCGGGGCCCGAAGCACTGCTTCTGTGCAAAGACAAGGCGCTGACTAAAAAAGTGCTGACCTATCATCGTGTGCGGTTGCCGCGCTTCGTGGTGTCGCACCGTGCCCGTCCTCTGCGACGTCTCCGGCGGTTTGTCTTTCCGGCTTTCGTCAAGCCCGTGAGTGAGGAATCGTCCGACGGCATCAGCCAGGCCTCGTTCGTGAAAATGGAGGAGGAGGCCATCGAGCGCGCGCGGTTTATTCACCAGAAGTTCAACTGCGACGCCTTGATCGAGGAGTATATCGAGGGCCGCGAGCTGTACCTGAGCGTGCTGGGAAATAACCGCCTGACCGTGTTTCCCCCGCGCGAGATCTTCTTCGAGCAGGTGCCGGAGGATGCTCCAAAGTTCGCCACCTTCCACGCCAAGTGGAACGACGCATATCGCAAGAAATGGGGGATCAAGAACGCCGCAGCCGGTCCCCTTCCAGATGGCGTCCAGGAAAATCTGACCAGACTTGCGCGGAGGATTTACCGCTTGCTCAAGATTCGCGGGTTTGGACGAATCGACGTCCGGATCACTTCCAAAGGAGAGGTGTATGTCATCGAAGCCAATCCAAACCCATCGCTGGCGCAAGACGAAGACTTCGCGCGAGCGGCCGCAGAAGCAGGCATGGGGTATGACGTGTTGATCCAGCAGATCCTGGACGCAGCTACTGGATAGAGTTGTTACTTCTTTTCTTGCGCCTTCGCTGAGAGCATCAGCTTGATGAGCTGTTCGGTGACGTGTGGCTCGAGCCCTTCCGTGTGACCCTTGCTCTCCCGAACAACGTCGGCGACGATACGTCCTCCGCTGCAATGCGGATATTCGAAGACTTCCGCGGTTCCCGGTCTGGGCAAGCGTCCCCAGCCGTCCGAACCTGGATCCTGGCGGGTGGAGTCATACACGTATCCAGCCTTGGTGTCGACCACATCGGGTTTCCGGACACGCGCCCCGCATCCGAGCTTCTGCGCCCATTCGGAGGTCTCAGGGATTCCTTTGTCGTCCATTTCGTGCTGGCCGGTCTCATAGATGAACGAGAACTGGTTGCTGGGGGGCTCGCGCAACGCAGCGCCAGCGGGATTAGGAGCGCCGGCGCGTCCGGTTCCTGCTCGACCCGCGGCCGGTGCAGGACCGCGTCCAGTCAGATTGCTAAAATTCCCACGCCCCGGATTCGCTCCCAGCCGTCCACCGGACAAGCTTAGCCAGCCGTCCACTCTTTGGGCGAAGAAATCCGTTCGTATGATCCGGTTGGAAGTCATCCCGCCTTGCGAGTGTCCCACTAGCCAGAACGCTTTGATATTTTCCTTGCCGAACTTGTCATAGATCAAGTTGACGATGTTCTGCAGATACTCGTCGTCGACCGGAGCCCACGCTTTCGGCGGCGGCGCCACCGCGTTGGGCGTCGCGATCACCAGGTGGTACTTGTCCTTGTAGTCCATCAGCGGAAAATAGTGGCGCGTCCAGTTCCCGTAGGAGCCGAATCCGTGAAGAGACAGAATGAAGGTGACCTTTTCTCCCTTCTTCAGGTTGCAGGGATAGTCGAGAAAAAATTCGCGACCGGTCTTCGGCTCGATCGCGGTCCCTTCCTCGGTGACCATCTTGCTGGCACAGTCTTTGTCGGGACAATGCGAGGGAGGCGGAGTCTGGCAGGCGACTCCTGCGACTTCCATCGGCGGCGATTTCTTAGCATAGGCACTGAACGCAAGCGCGATCATCGGAATCAGTCTGATCAGATTTTTGGGAGGGGTCATAGGGCTGGTCGAATGAGAATGTTAGTTGGTAACAGTTCTATGCGCAACCCTTCCAATGGATGGCGGCATGTCGATTTCGGTGCCTGTCAATCGTCGTTTTAACGAGGAGGCCGCAAATGCGGACAATTAATTCACCATTCGACGAGACGAGGTGTGTGAGCCGCGCCAGGAACGGCGACGACGATGCGTTTCTCGACCTGGTGAATCGCTTCGATGCTCGAATTTTCCGCCTGGCTAAGCAGATTACTCAGAGCGACGCGGATGCCGAGGAGGTCTTGATCGAGACGTTTCTGGAAGCTTACTCGCACCTGGATGATCTTCAGAACCAGACGAAGTTCAGCGTTTGGCTCATGAAGATTGCTGTGAATGAGGCATTCCGAAGACTTGGTGACATTTCCGTACGGCGAGAACAACCGCACAGCGGAGCCGATCTCAGTCCCATGCTCGATCGGGCCATGCATATGCTGGAGCCAATGCATCGGGCCGTTTTCGCACTGAGAGACATCGAAGAGCTGTCCATCAAGGATACTGGCGAGGCTTTGAATCTTCCACCCGCAACGGTCAGCGCAATTCTGCTGCGAGCGCGCCTCCAGCTTCGTGATGAGCTTGTCGGGCTGTTTACGCCGAATACCACAGGGGTGGCAGAATCTGGGCGATGTTTGTCATTGTAAGGAAGCACATTTATAGCCGGCGGAACGTGTCGATTCCTGAGCGGTCATCCGTCGAAAGGATGAGGAGAAAACTATGCAATATCTGTTGTTGATTTACGATCAGGAAAAACGGTGGACTAAGCTCAGCGCGGCCGACCAGAACTCGGAATACACCGAGTTCGTCGCCTTCGGGAAGGAGTTTGAGAAAGAGATCCGGGGCGGTAACGGGTTGCAGCCGACTCCGACGGCCAAAACCGTGCGGGCTCACAACGGCAAGACCCAGGTAACGGATGGGCCGTTCGCCGAAACAAAGGAGCAACTCGGCGGCTACTACCTGGTGGAGGCCAACGATATAGACGAGGCGGTTGCCATCGCTGCCAAGATACCCTGGGCGCGTCATGGATCGATCGAAGTTCGGCCGATCATGATCTTCTCGTGAATCGGTACAGTTCGCGTTGGATGCGGCCGCACAGCGATTTTCGCGCGCGGCCGCTTTTTTTTGGCCGGGGCCTGTATGGTTGTCGATTTCCGAAAGCCAAGCCGTCGTCCCAATGAACGCACCTTGAAGCAGGGCGTCGACTTTTTTGAAAATGGAGAAACAACATGAAATCGCACAGAGTAGCAATGGTCGTGGTGGGCTGCCTCGGCCTGACGGCATTTGCTGGGGATCCAAAGGTAACCTCCACGGAACTGGATCACGCGCGCTTATACCTGCAACAAACCCAGAACGGCGTCGTGGGCGCGACCAAGGGATTGTCGCAGGCGCAATGGAAGTTCAAGCCGGCGCCGGATCGCTGGTCGATCGCGGAAATTGTCGAACACATGGTTGTGGCGCAGGAGCTTATCCTGGGTCCCATACGCGAGCAGCTCGCGAAGGCGCCCGTCGTAAGCGAGCGCGACAATAAGCGTGTGGACGCGATCGTGGAAAACCAGCTCCCCGATCGCACCTCAAAGTTTCAGGCTCCCGAGATCCTTCGACCCACAGGCCGTTGGACGCCGGCCGTGGCCATGGATCGCTTGTCTAAGAATTACGCTCAGCTTCTCGAGTATCTGGAAAAGACGCCCGACTTGAGGCAGCACGCGGTGGACGCGCCGCCGCTCAAGGCTGTATCCAAGGGCGAGTACGAAACCATGGACGGATATCAGTGGATACTCACCGCCGCAGCGCACACCGAGCGTCACACGAAGCAGATTCTTGAGGTTAGGGCCGACGTGAATTTCCCGGCTAAATGACCGATCCGTCGAGGTTTGAACGTCGTTTCCGTGCCATGATGCAGAAAGGAGATCGATGATGCGCTACATGATGCTGGTCTATTCCACGGAAGGGCCCGATGGATTGGCTCCGGAAGAAGCGGAGCGAATCCGCGCCGGTCACGGACAGGTAATGAGCGAAGCAACTCGAAAAGGCGTGTTGATCGGCGCAGAGCCGTTGGCTCCGACCGGAACCGCGACCACGGTGCGCGTGCACGACGGGAAAACGCTGGTGACCGATGGTCCATTCGCGGAAACCAAAGAGCATCTGGCCGGTTACTACATCATTGACTGCGAGAATCTGGATGAGGCCATCGAATGGGCGGCCAAGATCCCAACGACGTGCCAGGGGCGCGAAGGCTGCATTGAAATTCGGCCCATGCGTTGGCAACCCTCACGCTCCGCGCCGGACCCGATCGCGGAAAACGCCGCTTCTCTGAATGGCTGACATCCGCGGCGCCGCGGAATCCGTCTTCCGTCAGGAATCGGGACGGATCATCGCGAGCCTGATTCGATTCTCGGGGTCCTTCGATCGCGCCGAGGAGGCGATGCAGGAAGCGTTCGCGTCCGCACTCGCCTCCTGGCCGGTTAAAGGAACTCCGGAGAATCCGGCGGCCTGGATCATGACGACAGCGCATCGAAAACTGATCGACGCTGCGCGCAGAGAGCGAACCAGGCACGAAAAACAAGATTCGCTTGACTACGAGACCGGGATCGCCGCCTTAACACCGTGCGCGGAGTTAGAAGAAGCCACCATGGATTTCCCCGACGACCGGCTGCGCCTGATCTTTACCTGCTGCCACCCCGCACTCAATGCGGAAATCCAAATCGCGCTCACCCTTCGGACGCTGGGTGGACTGAGTACGCCGGAAATCGCGAAGGCATTCCTGTTGCCGGAGCCCACGCTGGCGCAGCGTTTGGTACGTGCGAAGCGCAAGATACAAGAAGCCCGGATTCCGTACGAAGTACCGCCGCAAGCCCGCCTGCCTGAGCGTCTCGCTGCCGTTCAGGCCGTCATTTACTTGATCTTCAATGAAGGCTATACCGCCAGTTCAGGAACGGAGCTGGTCCGCAACGATCTGTGCGCGGAAGCGATTCGCCTCGGTCGCGTGCTGTGCGAACTGCTTCCTGGGGAAGCCGGAAATATGGGCCTGCTGGCATTGATGCTGCTCCAACACTCGCGCCGGAAGGCTCGCGTGATGAATGGAGAACTGATCACATTGGAGGAACAGGACCGTACCTTTTGGGATCAAGCCGCGATCTCGGAGGGATTGATACTGGTCGAGAAGGCTCTGACCTTGGGTCCCATCGGTCCATACCACCTGCAGGCCGCCATCGCCGCCTTACATGCCCAAGCCGCTACGTCCGAAGAGACCGATTGGCCACAGATCGTCGCTCTTTATGAACGGCTGCTGAGGATGAATCCGTCTCCGGTCATCGCACTCAACCATGCTGTAGCCATCGCTATGAGCGGACGCATTGAGGACGGCTTGAATCGAATTGAGGATCTAGGGCGCGCGGGCGCACTGGATCAGTACTACTTGTTCCATTCCGCTCGCGCAGATCTGTTGCGGCGGCTGAATCAAAACGCCGCCGCCGCGGCAGCCTATCAGAAGGCGGCAGGCCTGGCTACAAATCCCGTCGAAGTGAGTTTTCTCCATCGGCGTCTGCGCCAATTGCAGGACTAGTGGGGCTGTCCGTGAAACTGACTTTAGCGCGACAGGGCGAATTGGCCGATAGCCCCGTCCCGTAAGGGCTGGGCTGCGAGCGTGATCCTCAAACCCCGGGCTCACGCCACGGGGCTATCGATAGGGCCCTCCGTCCGTCGATAAAGATTGTTCGCGGACAGCCCACTAGTCGCGATCTAGCGCTGCGCGAAACCGGCTGGACGACACCGACGACACCGCGGAGAGTATCGCTGCGACAGTAGGCTTCGCAGGCACCCGCACACCCGTGTGACGCGCCATGTTTCTTCACAAATCAGTGCGAATCAATGACATGGAAGAGCCAACCATTGGCAGATGGAATTTCTTCGCGGTTGCGACGGTCTGGGTCTACGAAGATCGTTGATCGCCGGCGCACATGGCTAGGCCTGGCTATTTCCCAACAAGGCCGGAAATGCGGCCGGGAATAAAGATCGCTGGAATCGAGTCATACGCAGGCGAGGGCAGCAGTTGCTCAAATCCACACTCCAAAGGTGAAACTTGGCGAAACGAATCACTCACGACCACAATAACGACGGCATCGACCGTCGCGGGTTCCTGCAATGCATGGCTTGGGCCGGGACGGGAGTCGCATGGACGGTCAGCAGCGGCGTCCTAAGCTCTCAGGCCTTCGGCCAAAACATGAAGACCACGAAGGGAGGGCTCCACTTCGTGCAGATCAGCGACAGTCACATGGGCTTCAACAAGCCGGCCAATCCTGACGTTGTCGCTACGCTTCAAGCGACCATCGACAAGATCAATGCGCTGCCCGATCAGCCGGATTTCATTATTCACACCGGCGATCTGAGCCACGATTCGAAAGCCGCGCA
>Ga0210400_10002076_pt1 | contig 19079 bp, 15 predicted proteins | sample IncBWH26MmetaG_FD_155456 | JGI IMG/M metagenome (GOLD analysis project Ga0210400, IMG submission 155456) | Forest soil microbial communities from Barre Woods Harvard Forest LTER site, Petersham, Massachusetts, United States - Inc-BW-H-26-M | ecosystem: Environmental > Terrestrial > Soil >...
TGCGGCCCGCGGCCCGCCGCTATTTCGATCGCGAACCCCGAGAGCTGACGCCGGCCGAGATGGCCTTCCTGGTCTCGATCATCCCCGGGCCGATCAAATACCAGAGTTCATTCGCGCACGGCACGCCGGGGCCTGGGCTGCGTTCGCTGATCGACGAGCTGCTGGCGAAGCTGCGGTCGGTGGATGCGATCGGCGAGGAGGAATATCGGCGAGCGCTCGGCGAACCCATCGTCGTTGCCGGCGGCAGGCCGCCCGGATGATCGGTAGCGATGGAAACGGGTGGAAGGGGATCGACAAAAGCTCAAAGAGATATTGGCGATTCGCATCCGTCCTCAGATCGCGCACCGTTGTCGCGAACTCGCGTTATTCAATCTGGCTGTCGATAGCAAGCTTTGAGCTTGCGACCTCATGGAGGCGCTGTGCGTGAGAAACGTAGCAAAAAAAACGCTGCGTTTTCGCTACGGTCGGTACATTGATGTTCAGTAACTTCCTGATTGAAAAGCGCGCCCGGAGAGATTCGAACTCCCGACCACCTGGTTCGAAGAAGCGAATTCGAAGCGTCGCATTTGCCTTAAAAACAAGCATTTCTGCATGGTTTGTTGTGCCACAGAATCCCGAGATACTAGTACTTAAGCCCCTGAATAGCCTAGTTACGGGTACCGCGAAAAGCACAATCAAGGCCTTCCGGGAGTCTCGATGGCGTCCCCTACGTTCGAAAGGGTTTTCATTTCAATTTCCTCGACAGCAGCCCGCTATCGCCAATAAAAATGAAACATGCCTACCAACATCACAAGACCCATAACGATCGCCATAGCAATAACGAATGCAGGATGCACGCTCCACCGATCGCTGCCGTCTTCGGATCTGGGTACAAGCGGGATTTGCCCCGACTTATCCATTCTGAATCGCTTCATGGCCCTGGCTCCCAAATAAGTTCCCTTGATAGGAGTTTATCATTGCGGGATTGAAGCCAACTCCACCGAACCCCGCACCAAGATTAAATGCGCTGCCATAAGGATTCGCTGAGGCTGACCCGCCTACAAATGCATATGCGCCAGCACCGCCCGAGTAGCCCGCAAGGAAATTATTCAATTGCTGGCGAGTCGGTATTCCATCATTGAAATCGCATGGCGACTGCTTGGGCGTTACCCACCCATCAGAGATACATACGCCAATATTCGCGGGATTCAAGTATTGGCGAACAACTCCCTTCCCCAGAAATACATCACCGCAATTAGTGTAGGTTGCCGAAACCGACAAAACATACAAGTCCAATTGGAACGAAACATAGTCAGGTAGTCGCGCTCCGCCTGGCCCCGCCCCGGGATAGACAGTACCTCTATTTTCAGCGATAAGTGCAGGCCCCGACTCCAAACCTAGCGGATCAATAAAGCGTATAGGATTGCCGTCAGCATATGCGTAGACTTTTGGACTACCAACCCGCACTTAAACTCAAATTGGCGAATCGATATGTTTGTGGGTTAAAGGTTATTCCCCAAAACGAGGGACCCCCATCACAAATACCAACGAGAGTATCCGTTGGACGCGCCGCCATTCTCCCGGAAGGAAAATAATTCCCATATATCAGACGAATCCCCTTAACCACAATGCCAAGATATTGCCGGTCATAAGCTCCCGGGGGCGGCACTCGCCCTTCGCCTTTGCTCGTTTGTTTGGTCAAATAGTTCGATAGTCGCCGTTCCATATTCTCAATTGCATGTTCAGATGGGGCCCAAAAGGCCTCAATACCTTGGGGTGGCACACGCGAACACTGAGATCGCATCAGTTCCTTGCCTAAAGACGCGTCTAAGACGGAACGCCCTTCTGGTGGAAACTGATAACCTTCTGATGGTGCCTGCGCGCCGGATATGCCAACAAGAACTAGCGAGAGCAGGACGGTTCGCCAAATTACCGTTGTCTGGTTCATAAACACTTTTCCGTCCTGTCTAATGCCACTTTGGATAAAGGTTTCGGGGGTCATTCGTACTATTAGCATAGGGGCCGATCGCACCGTAAGCCGTCTGCGGCGGCAAGCCGAATTCCGCCCGAAACGGATTCACATTTTGAAGGAGATTTAGATCCTCATCCCCGCTTCCTGTCGCCGCGTGCCACAGCTCATGTTCCAGTTGTACGACCGTTGACGCAGTCTCGTGGCCGCAAGCGTTATCGACGGGTATTTCGGGGTGAAAGCTGGGATCGACGTGAATCGTATTCGTATATGGATTGAAGTCAGATCTAGTATTCCAGGCCCAATCTGGTTCATTTGTAATCGTGTAAACGATCGGCGAATTTTCCAACGCATTTATCAGTGCAGAACCTGTAGGTGTGCTTGCGATTTGCGAGTAAGCCGACACAAGCGCCGCAGCGTCGCCTGCTGGTGCCAGTGGATTTACGCTCAACTGAACTATGAGACCGAGCGGGTCTCGATAGCTAATCGGATTTACTAATGCGTATGCGTATGTCGAATGACTGCCGCCATAGAGCCCGACCGGATCGGACTCGATATACCTACCCGTTTGCGGATCATAATCTCTGAAGTGGTTGTAGTGGAGCCCTGTCTCGGGCAGGTAGTACTGCCCCGGAAACCTCAGATTGTAGACAAACGTTCCGAGCCCCGCAGGGTTCTGATTCGGTGCAAGGCTACCGAAGGTATCTGGGTCCCACCGCCACGCCAGCGTGTTACTCGAGGGCTGTGTGATTTTCCTTGGAGTCCCCAGATGATCTGAGTGAATGTAATAGATCGAGATCGAGCTGCCGTTCGGCTGGAGAGTTGCGACTGGTAGGTGGTTGGTGTAGCCGTAGGTCACCGATTGTCCGGACGGGGTCACGAGCGTGGCGAGATCCCCGTTGGTGTAGCTGTAGCCCACGGATTTTGTCACGCCGGCGACGACCTGGCCCTTGCCGTTGACCCTACCGAGCGCATCGTACGTCCAGTCCATGGAATGATTCGCGTCCGAAGCCCCCGTGAGTCGCCCGACGCCATTGGTGCCAGAATCGTACGTCAGGTTAATAGTCTGGTCCGAGTACGCAATCTGGGTCACTCGGTTGAGCGCATCGTAGGCCCGTGTCGCGACCGCACCTCGCGCGTCGGTAACGGTCTTTAAGTTTCCGCCGGAATCAAACGTGTTGGTCGTGGTGCCGGTATCGGGACTCGCAATCGTCGCAACATCGTTAAACCCGTTGTGGGTGTAGCTGGTGGTCAAATTGCGCGGATCGATGACCGAGGCGACATTGCCGTTCGCATCGTAGCCCAGATGAGTGATGCCGCTGTTCGGGTCGGTGATCTGGCTCAAGCGGTTCAAGGCATCGAAGGTCTTGCTCGTATTTCGAGACAGCGGCGCATTGATGCTGGTTTGGTTGCCTTGGGCGTCGTACCCGAGCGTCGTGGTCACTGCGGCCGTGCCCGCGGCATTGATGTCTTGGTACAACTGGCTCAGCGTGTTGAATACGCGGGTATGCGTGCGCCGAAGCGTCGAGGTCGGATCGTAGATGTTGTCAGCCGTGCGATTGCCCAAGGCATCGAGGGTGTAATTGATGTAGTTGCCGGCGCTGTTGGTAATCTTCGTGAGCCGGTGCGCACCGTCGTAGGAGTACGAAATCGTGCTGCTATCCGGTAACGTCACGGTTTTCAGTAACCCGATCGGCCAATAACTGTAGCTGGTGATTTCCGTGCCGACTCCGCTCGAGGTCAGACGTTGCCGCGCGTCGTAGCTGACTGTCGTGACCACTCCATTGGGATCGGTGATCGTCAGCGGCTGTCCGTAGGCATTGTACGTATTGAATGTCGTAATCTGGCTTAAGGCATTGGTGATTGTCTGAATCTGACCGCACTGTGTACCGGTCGAGCACGTGTAATAGGCAACGGTCGTCACATCGGAAACGTCGGTGCGCGGTCCATCGATGGTCAGCACCTGGCCATAGCTGTTGTACGTGTAAGTCCAGGTTCGAGCGACGTTCGGCGACACCGAGGTGTCCGTCACGGTCTTGGTCAAAACGTTCCCTTGTGAGTCGAACGTGACGCTCGTGGTGCGATTCGGTTCAGTGATCAGCGCAGGCTCCCGCCAAGTCGAGATCCACTGGGTCGTGATCTTCCGCTGCAACGTGCCTGTCGCCGGCGTATAGCTCGAAAGATTCGTCGGGCAGGTGTTGCCCGGTGTAAAGCCTTCGACCCGGACGAGCTCGAGACCCCGAACGGGATCATTCGCGTAGCACGTGAGATTGCCGTTGTAGTCGGTGCGACTCGCCACCCACCCGGCACTATCGTAGGTCGTCGCTGCCGAATCCTGACATGTCGGACACTGCGAGCCGGAAATGCCGATAACCTTGTTGATGTCGCCCACTCGAGAGTAGCTGAACGTGCGCACAGCCCCTAAGGCATCGGTGACCGTTACCGAGCCATCGGAATTGTAGACGAGCGCCTGCGCGTCGGCGCCACCCGCTTCGTATGTGGAGGTAGCTCGCTCCAGTGTGTCGTAGCCCCAGCTCGAATACGTAGTGCCGCTCTCATCAACCAACGAGGTGATTGCGTTCGGGAAACTGGCGTTTCCATAAATGTAGCTGCGGCTGGTGTTATCCAAATTTGTCACCGTCGACAATCGCCCGACGTTGTCGTAACCATATTGCACTGTGCCGCCGCCACTGAGCGCGATACTCCCGATTCTACCCTGGGCATTGCGGGTCACAATCAACGAATTACCAAAGCTATCGATGACCTCGTGAAAGAGCCCGTTGCTGTCGCAGGAGATTGTCTGAACGACACCAGCCCGACTCGTCACCGACTGCAGCATCCCAGCACTGTTGTAGACCTCAACGCTATCGTCATCATCGGTCACCGTAAATCCAGACCCCGTGACGGCCAGCCGAATAGACACCCCAGGCTGATTGTTGATGACGCCATTTTGGACGGTGTACCGAAGAGTCTGCCCATTATCTCGAATCAAGTCGTATTCCAGTGGACTCGAAGAGATCGACGACGACGCGCCGGATTGAATTTGTAGAGTCCCGATGGTTACCGTGCCATTTGATAAAACGCAGGCACCGTTGTTATAGGTAGCGGTAGCACCAGCCCAAGCAGTGACCGACGATTGGATGGTTGAAAACCCGGACGTGCAGGCAGCGCTCAGTGTCGCGTATAGCGGAGATGCAGTACCACCCGTTCCGGCGAAGGAGGGGCTAATATTCTGGTACACGGTAGTGATTGACCGGGCATAGGAATGGCGCCAGCCAATGACCCCGTCGATACCGGTTGCATCGGCGCTGTTATAGAACCGGCGGAACTCGAGTGGATTTCCCTGACCGTGACTAGCGATATCAAGCTCAGAGGAGTAGACATTCCCGGTAGCTGGATTGATAGGATGTCCCACACCGTTGCAGCATCGTCCGTTGTCCGCGTTCGGGTTCGGCTGTGGGGAGACGGAGTAGCCGCTGGTGCACGAAACGGGAACGGTGTACGAGTTTCCTCCGGGAGTACCGTTATCCCACGCAAACAGGACATAGCTTGTAGGCTGGATGTTGGAACACGTATATCCTGCGCCGTCGTAGCCGGAATTTCCGGCGGCTTGGGATGCCGCGTAACTCAACCACCATGCACCATTTGCATCGCACAGCGCCTGACTCGAAGGCAACGGCCCCAAACCACCACCCCCAGAGGATGTACACTGCTGAGCGGCATTTGCGCGAGCGATTCCCGGGGCACCAACGGTCGCAGCGAGCATGAGCACAAGCATGCAAACAAACAACCAGGGGGTTCTCCGGATCGAGTGCACGATATTCTTTGAGAAGCAAGGTTGTGTGTTGATTCCGTTCATGGCATCCGTCAATTGACTGCGCAATAAAGCGAGGTTTTCCGGCCGAAACCATCACGCCTTTCACGAAACTTTTGCAACACGAAGTCGTGAATTCGGCGCGCTACGCGCCGTCCTTAATTCCGCAGCGCCGCACGAGATCTTTGAAACGCGCAGCACACTAACTCGTAACAGAGCCTCTCGCGTTCCGGGAAACCCCGTTACCGCGATGAGGATTTGATGGGTCGTCTCGTTTCGCGATGCGCTAAGCAATAACAGAGCAGCAGCCAGAAATCCCTTGACGCGCGAGCGAAATAGGGATCTCCGGGATCGTAAATGTGAAGAAAAGGAGCGGGCCGCAGTTGCAGATTTGAGTTTCGCTTAATTTCCAGCGATACCTCCCTTCACTTCGCGCGTGACGATGCGATACCTTGCGCACGTGGCAATTGGCAGTGAACTCGGCGAGGCTCAGATGAGCAACGAATAGCACAACGTGCTTCGAATAGCACAGTGGTCAAAACCTGAGCAGCGTAAGTACTTGAATTGTGGCGCGCCCGGAGGGACTCGAACCCCCGGCCACCTGGTTCGAAGCCAGGTGCTCTATCCAGCTGAGCTACGGGCGCCCGCGCGCAGTCTAACGTTGCCTGAGCGATTGGGAAACCTCTGCCCGACTTGTCGCCGCAGGCCTCAATCCTGCGGCCGCATCGCCAGCAGCGCCCGGGTTGGGAGCCCTTTCGGCCGGAATCCACATCGCGCGGATTCGCAGGTCAGGCGGTTTCGCGCAATTGTCCGTCTAAAAACGCCCGAAGATGAGATTGAGACACGGCGCCGACTTTGCGTGCGACCACCTCGCCGTTTTTGAACAGCAATAGAGTCGGAATGCTGCGAATGTTGAACTTCACGGCCGACTCGCCGTTTTCGTCGACATTCAGCTTTGCGATCCGCATCTTGCCTTCATAGTGGCCGGCGGCCTCTTCGAGGATAGGCGCAATCATTTTGCAAGGGCCGCACCACTCGGCCCAGAAATCCACCAGCACGGGCGTGTCGGACTTCAACACGTCCTTCTCGAACGCGGCGTCGCTGGTATGGGTAATTTGAGTGCTGCTCATGCGCATTCTCCGGAATTGAAACTCATTGGTATGGTGAGATATGGGCCGCCGGCGAGGATTCAAATTCCCATCAGGCATATCTTTAAACGAAATCGGCATGTAGGAAACTTAATACCCGGGCGCTATCTAAGGGCTAGCCGAACTCTTATGGCCCGATACACTCTAAGTGACCGCCAAACTGACTATAAGGTTGCCGGGAAAATGCCCATTCGATGCCTGCTAGCGCTGCTGACCGTCTCAATCGCCTCCGTCGTCTCAGCGGCACCGGCGCCATTCGACCTCGCGGGGCCCACCTTGGAGGTCAAGGTAACCCGCGGCAGCAACACCCTGCCCGCCTCCGAAGTTCCAAACCTGGCGCCCGGCGATCGTGTGTGGATCAAGGCTGATCTGCCGGAGACGCAGTCTGTCCAATACTTAATGGTGGCCGCATTCTTGAGTGGATCAACGAATCCGCCGCCGGAGAAATGGTTCTTCGCTTGCAAGCTCTGGAGCGACAAGTGCGGCAAAGAGGGGTTGAGCATCACGGTCCCGCAGGGAGCGCAGCAAGTGCTCTTATTCATGGCCCCGCATACCGGTGGCGATCTGCGAACCGTGATCGGCGCCGTGCGGGGCCGGCCGGGAGCGTTCGTACGCACCTCGCAAGATTTGAATCAGGCAGCACTCGACCGATCTCGATTGGAACAATTTCTCGTGGCCGTGCGCGTGCTCAACGAGGGCGATCCCTCCAAATTGAAGGCAGCGGCACCGCTGCTGGCGCGCAGCCTCGCCATCAAGGTCGAGGACCGGTGTTTGGACAGGATCCCCGAGCTTCAGGCGCCGTGTCTCATGCAGGGGCAAGAATCGCTGATTTTGAACGACGGCCACAGCACATCGATCGTCGAGGCACTGACTTCGGGACCCGGCAGCGACTTGGCGATGGAGGCCAGTTACACGCCGCAACTCAGCTACGGCTACTACAGTCCGTACATTGCCTCGGTGCTGGACGTCGCGCGCATCTTCGAATCGTTTCGAACCGCGCAATATCAATACATCCCTGCCCTGGCCTCGCCGCGAGGCGACAGACTTGCGCTGACGTTGAATGCGGCGCCGTCCTTTCATAGTCCCAGGTCGGTGTTGGTCATTGCGCTTCCGGCTGTCGAATCGGCGCAGCTGCCGCCGCTGCATGCGGTCGATCCAAAGGAAATCTTCTGTGTGCGCCGCGAAACCCTGGTGCTGCCCGTCGATGGCGCTCCCTTGGCATTTTCCACCGGCTATGCGCACGACCTCACGCTCAACGTAACCGGCCGCGACGGCAAGACGATCGCGCTCCCGGCCAAGGCAGACCCGATCCAAGGCGGCTACGTGGTCGACACGGCAGGACTGGGAAAGGCTGCCCTGGGCGACAGCATTCACGCATCGCTGAAAGGCTATTGGGGCTTCGAACCTTACGAGGGTCCGGTCTTTCATCTGATCAACGTGCACGCGAAGAGCTGGGAACTGGCCGCCGGCGATGAGGCCGCGCTGATCGTTGGGCGTCAGGACACCGTGCATCTGCAAGCGGACAGCGTCAGCTGTGTCGACGCCATCATGCTGAAGGATCCGGGCGGCAAGGAATTGAAGGTGGATTGGAAGACCACCCGGCCTGATGAAGTCGAGATCAAGCTGCCGCTGCAAAACGCGGCGCCCGGAACCATGACGCTGCTCGTCAGACAATATGGCGACGATCAGCCTGACCCGATTTCAATCCATACCTTTGCCGATGCCGGTCGAATGGATGGCTTTTCGATTCATGCCGGGGACATCGTCGGCATACTCAAGGGCAATCGCCTCGATGAGGTTGCCAGCCTGACCTTCAAGAACAGCGTCTTCGTACCCGGCGAACTGACCTCCAATCACGGCGTCGACGAACTTCCCATGGTGGCTCAGGATCCAGCCTCAGTGACCGGCCTGAAGGCAGAACGCGGTATCGCCACGAAGGTGACCTTGAGGGACGGCCGCGTGTTTTCCTCGCTCGGCACGGTGGATGCACCGCGCCCGGCCGTGACGCTGCTGGGAATGAGCGTGCAGCCCTCGGCGTCGAGCCACGAGAGCAACATCCAGCTGACGCACGCGAGCGAGCTGCCGCTGGATGCCATACTGACATTCTCCTTGCGCACGCAATCGCCGGCGGCATTCGCGCACGATGAAAACATCGAAGTCACGACCAGCGACGAGTCATCCAGCGCCGTACTGAATTTCAACAACGGCGGCGTCATGTTGGAGAATTCGCAGGTCGCGGTTGCGACGCTCGATCCGGCGAAGGCGTTTGGCGGCGCGGCATTCGGTCCTTTGCAATTTCGAGTCAACTCCAAGGGTGTGGTGGGGGACTGGCTGCCCCTTGCCAATCTGGTGCGCCTGCCGATCCTCAAAGAATTGAAATGCCCCGCAACGCCCGAACTCGCCTGCAAGCTCTCCGGATCGAATCTCTTCCTGATCGACTCGATATCCGACGATCCTCAGTTCGCGCATGCGGTGAAGGTCCCGGACGGCTTCTTGGGCGCTGCGCTGCCGGTACCGCACCCCAAGAGCGGCTCGCTGTACGTCAAGCTGCGCGACGATCCCTCGGTGGTCAACGCCACCACCATCACGGCGCAGGAAATCCCGGCATCTCCCGCTGAAGCCGCGCGGACCGAGGTCCGCAGCTCGGCATTGCCGGTCCCCAATCAGGAAACCGGCGCGGCGCAGATACCCTGAATCGCCGCGATTCGTGCAGCGAGAAAGCGCCGTTCCGGCTCGAGCGTGGCGCCGCGCAGAGCTGCGTTGTACGCCTCTTTGGCTTCGCCGGTGCGTCCGAGTTGCTGTAGAAGGCGGCCTCGGGCCGCGTGCAGCAGGTGATACTGCATGACTCGTCCGCGCGCCGCGAGCGAGTCGATCAATTCGAGGGCGCGCGCGGCGCCATCCACCATCGAGACGGCGACCGCATGGTTCAATTCGATCACCGGCGTCGGCTGGAGCCGCAGGAGCACTTCGTACAGCCCGACTATCTGCGGCCAATCGGTCGCACGGCTGTTTTCGGCTCTCACATGCAACGCCGCAATCGCGGCTTGCACGGCATAGGAACTCACCTGTCCGCGAATCGACAGCGACTTGTCGACCAGCAGAAGTCCCTCGGAGATTTCGTTGCGGTCCCATTGCGAGCGGTCTTGCGCATCGAGCAGCACCACATCGCCGCTGTCCGAAATCCGCGACGCACGCCGCGCATCGTGCAAAAGCATCAGTGCCAGCAAACCCATCACTCCCGCGTGACTGGGCAACAACGTATCGAGCAATCTGCCCAAACGAATGGCCTCGGCGCACAGCTCCACATCGATGAGTTGCGCACCCGCGGTCGCGGCATAGCCCTCCGTGAACACCCCGTACACGACGGCCAGCACGCCTTCGATCCGATACTCGAGCACGGATGGATCGGGAGTCTCGTAGGGAATCCCCGCGTCGCGTATTTTTTTCTTGGCGCGCACGAGCCGCTGCGCCATCGTGTCTTCACTGGTCAAAAAAGCGCGGGCCACAGCCTGCGTGGACAGCCCGCAGACTTCCCGCAGAGTAAGCGCGATCTGCGCTTCCGGGTTCAGCGCCGGATGGCAACAGGTGAATATCAGGCGCAGCCGGTCGTCGCCAAAGATTTCCTCGTCCGCGGCGTCGATCGCGGCGGCGTCGATCGCCGTAACGGCGTCGGCACTGCTAAGCTCATCGGTGATCTTCGTCCTGAACAAAACATCGCGGCGAATACGGTCGATGGCCTTGTTGCGGCCGGTGCTGATCAGCCAGGCGCGCGGATTCAGCGGCGTGCCCCGCGAGGGCCACTGTTCGATGGCCACCGCAAACGCTTCCTGCCGCGCCTCTTCGGCCAGGTCGAAATCGCCGAGCAGGCGGATCAAGGTCGCGAGAACCCGACCCGCCTCCCGGCGAAATATTTCCTCGATCACCTGGCCGACGGCATTTTCGCTCATCGCATTGGTGGGCTAATACGCCGCCGGCGGCCAGATGGGACGCACTTCGATGCTGCCATATTTGGCGCCGGGAATTCGGGCGGCAATGGCGGTCGCCTCATCGAGATTCTTCGCTTCGATCAAGTAATAGCCGCCTAACTGTTCGCGAGTCTCGGCAAACGGTCCATCGGTAATGGCGGCTTTGCCATTGCGCACTCGAACGGTTGACGCCGAGGACACGGGTTTCAGCCTGTCGCCCGCTTTGAAGTTGCCGGCCTGCACGATGGATTTGGTAAAGTCCGTGTACTCGCCGAGCATCGTCTTCAGGGCGGTTTCACCCAGCGCCATCGTCTCGGTTTCATTGTTGTAAATCAGCAATAGATAGTTCATGCGTGGTTTCCAATTGCGGCGCGATTCGCCGTAACTTAGTCGAATCGCTCGCCGTGAATTCGACACGCCGGCCGAACGATTTTCAAGAAATCTAGCAGAGTCCCAATTTCGCCTGCCCCTTTATGGAACCAAAGGGAATCCGGCTGATCAAATAAGTCTACCAAATCAGAATCTTACATTAGAATGTGGCTGCGCTGGCGGCCTTGCGGCCTTGGCCGTAAGATCATACTGGCTCCGTTTCACCTCATTTGATAACTAGAGGATTCCCCCCGATGAAGGCTTGGATACCGCTGACGCTTGTTTTCGCACTTGGTTTGGCAGCCCACGCACAGGCGACGTGCATTTACCCGCAATCGCCCGCCGCGCCCCCCAACGGCGCCACCGCCACCCGCGACGAAATGATCGCCGCCAAGCATGATTTCGATCGATACAACGGCGAGATGAACGTTTATCTGGACTGCCTCAACCTGGAAATAAGCGCCGCGCCCAAGGATCCGGCGAAAATGACGCCGGACGAGAAGAAGAAGGCAGATCAGGAAAACAAAATTCTCGTGCAAAAACATAATGCTGCCGTCGATGAACTGCAGGCAGTGGTTGGAAAATTCAACGAACAGTTGAAAATCTTCAAAGCGAAACAAAAGTAGTGAGCGGCGGCGCGGCGCATTGCTCCGCCGCCGATTCTGAATTATGCAGACGAGTACGCTCATCACACCGCGTCTGGCCGAAGAGGCCATCTACTCTCGGCTGACGTGCTTGCCCATCGAATCACTGCCGCTGACGCAGTGTGTCGGGGGAACGCTGCGCGAAAATGTTTACGCGGAGCGCGATGCTCCGCCGTTCGACCGCGTCTCCATGGACGGAATGGCGGTGGACAGCGAAGCGCTGCGGCGCGGCCAGCGCCGGTTTCATATCCAGGCGATCCAAGGCGCCGGCGCACCGGCGACCAAGCTGAAGACCCCGGAACATGCAATTGAAGTCATGACCGGCGCCATTTTGCCGGTCGGCTGCGACAACGTGATTCCGATCGAGCAAATCGACGTGAGCGAGGGATTCGCATCCCTCAACACGGCGGTAGTGAATTCGCCTTACCACAATATTCATCGGCGCGGCGCCGACAGCCGCCAGGGCCAACTGCTATTGGAATCCGGAACATTGTTGCGCGCGCCGGAAATCGCCGTGGCGGCCTCCGCGGGGATGGCACGCGTGCGGGTGAGCAGCCAGCCGGCCATCATGGTGGTTTCAACCGGAGATGAACTGATCGAGCCCGGCGACCCGATCGCGGAATTTCAGGTGCGCCGTTCCAACGCCTACGCCGTCGCGGCGACCTTTCGCAGGCGCGGTTTCAGCCGCGTCGGCAACGATCACGTGCTCGATGACGAACAGCAGCTGCGCGATCGGCTGTCGCTGCATTTGACCACGCACGAGGTGGTGGTGTTGAGCGGCGGTGTCTCCATGGGCAAGTTCGATCTGGTGCCCAAGGCATTGATGCAGCTCGGCGTGCAAGAAGTCTTTCACAACGTCGCGCAACGGCCCGGCAGGCCCATGTGGTTCGGCATCGGTCCGCAAGGTCAATCGGTATTTGGATTGCCGGGCAACCCTGTCTCCACCTTGGTGTGCCTGATCCGCTATGTGATTCCCGCGATTGCGGAGGCGATGGGCACCAAACGTGCGCCGCCCGAGCGGCTCGCGTTGGCCAGTCCGGTGACTTTCAAGCATTCCCTGGCGTATTTCCTGCCGGTGACGATCGAACATGACGACTGGGGCCGCCCGTGGGCCAGTCCCCGGCCCCCCAATGGATCCGGGGATTTCTTGAGCCTCGCGGGCACCGACGGCTTCGTGGAACTGCCCCCCGGGCCCAATACGTACGCCAAGGGTTTCGTCGCCAACGTCTACCGCTGGTGAACCGACCATGACCAGCGTCATTCACGACATTCGCGGCGCGCAGAACCCGCTCGATCGACTGGGCCGGCCGTTGCACGACTTGCGCATTTCGGTCATGGACCGGTGCAACTTTCGCTGCCCTTACTGCATGCCCAAGGAGCAGTTCCATGAGCACTATCAGTTTCTGAAGTCTCGCGAGCGATTGTCATTCGACGAAATCGTGCGTCTCGCCAAGCTATTTGCGGCCCTGGGCGTGCGCAAAGTGCGCCTCACCGGCGGCGAGCCGCTGTTGCGCAACAACCTGGCCGATTTGGTGGGCGATTTGACGGGCGTTCCTGGAATCGAGGACATCGCATTGACCACCAACGGCGTGCTGCTGGCCAACCATGCAGTCGATCTGCACGCCAATGGCTTACGGCGCATCACCGTCAGCTTGGATACGCTGGACAAGGAAATCTTCGCGCGCTTGAGCGGCGGCTTCGGCGCGTTGGAGCAGGTGCTGGCCGGCATTGAGGCGGCGATTGCCGCCGGACTGTCACCGGTCAAAATCAATGCCGTCATCGAGCGCGGCGTAAATGATCACACCGCGCTCGATCTGGTGGAACGATTTCGCGGTACCCCGGTGATCGTGCGCTTCATCGAGTTCATGGACGTCGGCAATCGCAATCGCTGGCGGCCCGACATGGTCGTGCCATCCCGCGAACTGGCGGCACGGGTCAATGAACGCTGGCCCATGCACCCGGTGTCGCAAAATTACCGCGGCGAGGTGGCGCAGCGTTGGCGCTTCGACGACGGCGGCGGCGAAGTGGGCTTCATCTCCTCGGTGTCGCAGCCCTTTTGCGGCGCGTGCAGCCGCGCGCGCCTCTCCTCCGAAGGCAAGTTCTACACCTGCCTGTTCGCGACCCGCGGGATCGATTTGCGCGCTCACCTAAGAGACGGCGCCGACGATGCGGAACTGCTGCGGATCGTTCGAGGAGCTTGGCTGGCGCGTACCGATCGCTACAGCGAGCTGCGCGAGGAACTCAAGGGCGATCCTGAAACCAAGAAGATCGAGATGTACTACATCGGCGGTTGAATCCATGACCTTTACACATTTGGACGCCGATCAGCGTCCCACCATGGTCGATGTCGGCGGCAAAGTGGCGACGCAGCGCCGCGCCACGGCCGAGGCGCGCGTCCAATTCCCGGCGGCCGTGGCCGCCGCGCTGCGCGACAACGGGCTGCGCTCGCCCAAAGGTCCGGTGTTCGACACCGCGATCGTTGCGGGCGTGCTGGGCGCAAAGCGCACGCACGAGCTCATTCCATTCTGCCACCCTCTCGGTATCGAGAGTTGCCGCATCGTCATCGATCTGGAAGGCGACGCGGCCGTCATTCGCTGCAGCGTGAGCGTGCATCACAAGACCGGCGTCGAAATGGAAGCGCTTACCGGCGCCAGCATTGCGGCGCTCACGGTCTACGACATGTGCAAGGGACTGTCGCACGACATCGTCATCGGCGGCGTGCGCCTGCTGTCCAAAGACGGCGGCAAGAGCGCCTACGGGGTGGTGCCGTGAGCATCGACTCGATCCATGGGCTCGTCCTCGCGGGCGGCGCGAGCACCCGTATGCAGCGCGACAAGGCGGCCCTCGAGTATCGGGGTAAATCGCAATTGGATCGAGCATGCGAGCTCGCGAGCCGGCATGTCGGCAAGGTTTTCGTGTCGGTGCGCGCCGACCAGACACTGGATCCTACCCGCGCGAAGCGGCCGATGATCGTGGACTCCGTCTTGAGTAAGGGCCCCATTGTCGGGATTCGTTCCGCGCTTGCCGCGCATCCCAAGGCCGCCTGGCTGGTGCTCGCCTGCGATCTACCCTTTTTATCCGATGACGCGATCGAGGTGCTTCTGCGGCATCGCGATACGAGCCGTTTCGCCACGGCCTACAGAAGCGCGCATGATGGGTTGCCCGAACCGCTGTGCGCGATTTGGGAACCGTCGGCCGCTCAGGCGCTCGAGGATTATCAGGCCGCCGGCGGCCACTGTCCGCGAAAATTTCTCATCCGGTATGGCGCGCACTTGCTCGATTTGCCGGATCCACGCGCGCTCGACAATGTAAATACACCCGAGGAATATGCACACGCCGTTGCCACTCTGGATGATTCAGCCCCAATGCAGCTAAAAATTCAGTACTACGCCTTGATGCGCGAGCAAGCCGGACGCTCCGAAGAGACTCTCGAGACTTCGGCCGCCACGCCGGCCGACCTGTACGTGGAACTTGCCGCGCGCTACGGTTTCACGCTGTCGCGCGAACAGTTGAAGGTGGCCGTCAACAGCGAATTCAGCGACTGGTCGCGCCGGCTCGCCGCCAATGACGCGGTGGTTTTTATTCCTCCTGTCGCGGGGGGCTGATGAATTTCCGCTTTACGCAAACGGCGATCGACACGGAAAACGCGCGCCGTGAGCTGCAGGACCCTGGGTCGGGCGGCTACGCCAGCTTCGAAGGCTGGGTGCGCGATCACAATGAAGGCCAGGAAGTCTCGGGCCTCGAATACGAAGCGTTTCAAGAGCTGGCCGTGAAGGAAGGCGAGCGCATCGTCGCGGAGGCCTTGCGGCGCTTTCCGGTGAAGCATGCCCTGTGCATCCATCGCGTCGGGCCGCTGGGCTTGGGCGAGATGGCCGTGTGGGTCGGGGTGAGCTCGGCGCACCGCGGCGAAGCCTTCGATGCCTGTCGATTCATCATCGATGAGGTCAAGCATCGCCTTCCCATCTGGAAGAAAGAGCATTATCGAAACGGCGATTCAGGATGGGTGAACTGCGAACGCTGCGCGGCGGAGCCGCAGCATTCCCACGCCGAACACGCGCATCGCGTCGCCGCAACTCTTGAGTAAGCAGTCAACTCCCTAGGCAATGCAGCCCGACTATTCACGGCAGGTATTGCTCAAGGAGATCGGCCCTCGGGGCCAGGAGATGCTTCAGAAGTCCCGTGTCCTCATCGTGGGCTTGGGAGGCCTCGGCAGTCCGGTCATGCAGTACCTCGCCGGCGCCGGAGTGGGCTGCTTAGGGCTGGTCGACGCCGATGTCTTGGATGCCAGCAACTTGCATCGCCAACCGATCTACGCACTCTCCGATGTGGGCCGACCTAAGGCGGAGCTGGCCCGTGTTGCGATCGCCGCCATCAATCCTGCCGTGCAAGTCGAGGCGCATGCTGCCCGGTTCAACGCGGACAACGCGCTCGAGTTGATCCGCCGTCATGACGTGGTTGTGGACTGCAGCGACAATTTTCGCACCAAGTACTTGATCAACGACGCCGCGGTGCTCGCGCAACGGCCCGCCGTGTTCGCCAGCGTGTATCAATACGAGGGGCAACTCCAGGTCTACAAACCCGATCCCCAACATGCCTGCCTGCGTTGCCTATGGCCGGACGCGATGGCGGACGGCGTGGTGGGCAATTGCGCTCAAGCCGGAGTGCTCGGACCCGTGCCCGGCGCATTCGGCACGTTGCAGGCGCTGCTCACCCTGAAAATACTTCTGCGGATGGGTGGGCAACTCGAGGGGGAACTGTTGCTGCTGGACTTCATGAATTTCTCGACCTTGAAAATTCACGCCGCGCGCCGCGCCGAGTGCCAGGCGCCGACGTGCGCGCACATTCAGGCGCTGGCGCGCGAGGATCGCGACGTCGAGGTCGTATGGGAATCGCTCGCCGCGGCCGCTGAGCGCGGCTTCGACGTCATCGATATTCGCACCGCCGCAGAGGTCGCTGAGCGTCCCTCCGCCGCGCGGCACATTCCCATGCACGAACTCCTGTCGAATCCGGAGCTGCTCGCGGGCAGCGGCCAGCCGCTGCTGGTGTGCGCCACCGGCAAGCGCAGCCTGGCCGCCGCGCTGGCATTGCGCAAACGCGGCCTTGTCGTGCGTTCCCTCGCCGGCGGCCTGCAAGGCTTGGAGCGCTGAGGTGCGATTCACCAGCAAATTGCCCGAGGTCGGCACCACGATATTCACGGTCATGTCGCGGCGTGCGGCCGAGGAGAATGCGCTGAACATCGGCCAGGGATTCCCGGACTACGCCATCGACCCGCGCCTGTCCGATGCGCTGATCGAAGTGGTTGCCGAAGGGCGCAATCAATACGCCCCGATGGAAGGCACGATGGAGCTGCGCGAGCAGATCTCCAAGAAGCTCGAGGTCTGCTATCAGCGCCGCGTTGATCCGCAAACAGAGATCACCGTTACCTGCGGCGGGACCGAGTCCCTGTATGACGCCATCCAAGCGGTCGTCGGCCCGGGGGACGAGGCCATTATTTTCGACCCGGCCTACGATTCGTATGAGCCCGCCGTGCGCCTCGCCGGCGCGCGCTGCGTGCGCATCGCGCTGTCGCCCCCGGCATTTCGCTTCGATTGGGACGAAGTGCGTCGCGCTTTGAGCGGCCGGACCCGGCTCATTGTCATCAACAGCCCGCAAAATCCGAGCTGCACGGTGGCAACGCGCGAGGACCTCGACGCACTGGCCGCATGCATTCGCGATCGGCCGATTACCGTGATCGCCGATGAAGTGTACGAACATGTTCTGTTCGATGGCCGGCGCCATCAATCGGTGCTCACGCATCCGGAGGTTCGCGAACGCAGTTATGCGGTGTTTTCATTTGGCAAGACCCTGCACGCAACCGGCTGGCGAATCGGCTATTGCGTCGCACCGCCCGAACTCACGCGCGAGCTGCGCAAAGTGCACCAATTCAATACTTTCAGCATCGTCTCGCCGCTGCAATACGCCATCGCGCGCTATCTCTCCGCCTATCCCGATGCATGGCAGGGACTCGCGGCATTCTTCGAGGCCAAGCGCGATTTGTTGGCGGGACTGTTGCGCGGCTCGGGACTCGAGCCGCTGCCGGCGGCCGGCACCTATTTTCAGTTGGTGGATTATGGAGCGATCAGCCAGGAAGACGACATGAAGTTTGCCGATCGGCTGATTCGCGAGGCCAAAGTCGCCGTCATTCCGCTGTCGCCCTTCTATGCGCTGCCGCCGCGCATGACGCTGGTGCGGCTCTGCATTGCCAAGCGCGACGACACGCTGCGCGCGGCGGCAGAACGGCTCTGCACCTTCGCGCAAAAAGCAGGCCTCGAGCGCGCGGTGCCGATCGGCTAACGGCCGCCGATCGCGCGGAAGCGGCGCGCCATCGATGGCAGGCTCTGGCGTTGACGAATGCGCGCGAGATCCATCAGCATGCGTCCCGCCCAGCGGTACACGTTGTTCTCCTTGACCGTCCGGCGCATCAGGTTCATGCGGTTGCGGCGCTCGTCGCGGCCCATGTGCATGGCCACTTCCATGGCGTTGGCCGTTTCGGTGACGTCGAAGGGATTGATCAGCACCGCCTCGGTCAGCTCGCGGGAGGCGCCGGCAAAGGTGCTGAGGATCAGCACGCCGTCCTCATCGTCGCGTGCCGCCACGAATTCCTTCGCAACCAGGTTCATGCCGTCATGCAGACTGTTGACCAGGCAGAAATCCGCGGCGCGGTACAGCTCGTAGACGCGCAGCGGCGGCTGCTGCTCGTCGATCAGGACGATCGGACGCCAATCGCCCTGCGCGAATTTCGAGTTGATGCGCTCGACTTCCCCGTAGGTGTGCTGCTGCAGCGCCTGGTAGGCGGGCAGCTGGCTGCGCGACGGCGCGGCGATCTGCAACAGGCTGATGCGGCCGATATGTCTCGGATCGTTGTCGAGCAGCACTTCGAGGGCTTGAAAGCGTTCGATGATGCCCTTGGTAAAATCCCAGCGCTCCACTCCCAAGCCGATGACCACGTCGGGACCGATGCGATAGCGCTCGCGCACGGCCTCCCGGCAAGTCGCGACATCCGGAAGCTGTGCGATCCAGCGCGGCGGCCACTCGATGGAGATCGGATACGGCGCCACCCGGCACACGCGGCCCTTCAGCGTCACCGTCATGTGTTCACGGTCGATCTGACACTCGACAAAGCGATCCACGGTGTCGAGAAAATTCTGACAG
>Ga0210400_10002077_pt1 | contig 19075 bp, 21 predicted proteins | sample IncBWH26MmetaG_FD_155456 | JGI IMG/M metagenome (GOLD analysis project Ga0210400, IMG submission 155456) | Forest soil microbial communities from Barre Woods Harvard Forest LTER site, Petersham, Massachusetts, United States - Inc-BW-H-26-M | ecosystem: Environmental > Terrestrial > Soil >...
GAGTCCGTTAGTGCGGTCAAAGAGTTTCTTGGCGTAATGATGGTTCAGGGTTTCACGCACGGAATATACGTGACGACCGCACATCACTTCTGGGCGACCGCCAAGTCCGAAACTTCGGAGGCAGTGCGGCGAAAGGTAGTGTCTGGACTGGAGTTGATCGAGCGAGAAAGTTTTTTATCCATGCTTAATATGGTGCGACCGGCAGTCGTTCCAACTTGGAAAGATCACATTCCTGCTGAATTCCAGCCAGACTTATCAGACCCTGGCCTGAGGGATTGTTGCGGGCCGAAGAAACACTCATGACGCTCATTGTCACCGTGAATACACCAGAGATCTCCCTTATGCTGGGTGACGCTCGGCTGACCGCTATGGATCAGCACGGGACTGCTACGTATGACGATTGCTGTCAAAAAGTATATCGCCTAAGCGAAAGCACGGTGCTCGGATTCGCTGGCGACTTGTTGGTCGCGGCTGATTTTCTTAATACACTGACGGCTCTTTATCATCCATTAGGCGAGAATACCTTCAACGAAAGGTTCAGCATCCAGGAGCTGATCCTCAGAACTGTTCCTCAGATCAAGCAGTTCGGCGACTCGTTTCGCTATCCAGATGGAACCTTACATCCGAGTGACTTCGTATTTACAGGTAGGGCTCGCCCCAATGTTCCCGTTTTTCAGACACTGCACCTGCGTTTTCCGGATGGCCATTTTGAGCTGTTGACCCAAGAAGGGATCACGGTACTCGGGAGTGGAAGGGAGTTCTTTGAGCCTATTGCCAAGATGTTGGCTGGATGCCTTCCACATTATCGCGAAGTGGCAGCAGACCACCCGGACCCGCCTCACTACCTCGCATGGCAGATCCAATCCTTCATCTGTTCCATGCTGTTGAATCAGCGAAGTGCGCGGCCACAGTCGTTTGGCACAATCCTGCACGGAATGTATGTGGACCAGCACCGGATCACATCCTTGGAATGCACACTAGAGTCTCCCTGCGAATTCCTCGGCGTACCCATTAAGGCCTCGTTCGGCGGAGGATACCATGTGACATTCGAGAACAATCGTTTCTGTCTGCGTACCGCGGACGGTCGCAAAGCCGTTCTGATGACTCCGGCAGAGGTGATTGCAGGACAGCATACGGGGGGATCGCAGCGGATTGATCCTTAAGAGAGGGCCCCAATCTAACCTTCATGACTAGAAAGAATTACAAAATTTTTGCCTCGTATAGTCGCCAAGACGAAGCAATTGTCGCACCGTTAGTTGAACTCATCCGAATCTCAGGAACCAATGTCTTTCGCGATGAAGACAATCTTAAGCCTGGCGATCGCTGGGTCATTGAGATCGCGTCCGCGATCAAACGCTGTCAAGTCGTGTTGGTGTTTTGGTGTATCCACTCATCGGCCTCGAAGGCAGTGGCATCGGAATATCGTCGTGGTGTGAATTTGGGAAAACGCATCGTGCCGATCCTTCTTGACAACACGGCCATGGCAGAAGAGATCGGGCAGTATCAGGGCATAGATCTTCGATCCTTTGGTCCACATGTGCAGCATCCCCGCCTTGGCTTCGCGGACCGACCTATGACCCAACAAGAGCGAGAGCTGGCCACCTCACGGATGGAGCAGCAGCTTCGACAGAAAATGGCTGTCTTTGTCAGAGATTGGCTCAAACGGAATATCACAATAGATACATAGCGGAGTTGACTTGGCTGAGACCATGGGACGCCTGCCCAGGCGCTTGTTGCACCGTGCACTCAGATTCGGCGCTCCTCCCCCATCCAGCCTGGGCGTTCTCCATGCCCCAAAAAGTTTCGAGGGGCGCCCTGGCCGTGCCCTTCGTGCTCCGTTTGGCCCATATCTTGTTTTATAGCACTTGTTATAGCACTTGCGTTCCGTCGCATCTTTGCGGTACATGCAGTGCAAATCATTGAAGGGCAAGGTCGTAAGACAGATGGAGCACGAGTGGAGCACAACAATCTAGATCTCAAGGATGGCGTGCTTTTGAACGGCAAGAGACTATGCACCCTCCTTTGGAGTAACTCCTAATCTCCAGCTAGCCGAGGAAGTATTACGAGCACGGTTTACTTTGGTTCCACCGGCGTCAATCGATTGCGCGACAAGGGTTGCCAATCGAATTTACAAAATTTGTTTGTGCTCACTCCAGGCACAAGCGATTTCTGCATATCGGCAGGGAAATTGATTTCCACAAGCACCCCTAGTTCACTCGTCACAGACGCCACCTCGGTCAACGTGAGATAAAACCTGCAATGAGATAAAAACAGAACATAGATCGCCAACGTTAAGGGGCTGCGCTCAGGGATACTGTGGCACCTTTTTTCGAATAGCGAGGAGCCGTAATGTCCTCAACTGAAGTGACGCTCCACAATCTAGATCGCGCTCCCTCTTGGCCGCTACTACGGATGGAATTCTCTCTACTGCTTGCCGACTTGAGAGATGACCCAAAATACAGTGACCGCGTGAAGCGTTTTGGTGAACTGCTGGCTGACCCACGATTTCCTGCAATCGAACAGATTTATTTCGTGCACAAGTAGTTTCGTTTTTCGGTAGTAACAAGGTTGGACGGGAAACCTTGTCACTACCCGTTTTTCCACAAGCGCAAGAGTTCACTCGTCGATGACAGCAAGTCCTTCCTGCGCGTAAGCTTGCTCGTTGCCAAACGGCTAGCACCGTTCTGCGTTCTGTGCTGATTGCGTCAATTTTCGAACCAGAGGAAAGAGAAAAATGACAAGACTGCATAGGTTAAGCAAAAAACGAATCGCCCCTCCCAAACCTAACAGGTGCGCAATCTACGCACGTTGCGCGACGCAGCCCGCCTTATGTTCAATCGCGGAGCAAATTCGTATGTGTACAGAGCACGCGGGAAAACAGGGCTGGAAGATCGCCAAGGAATTAGTACAGGCCGATGTCGCTGTTTCCGGAGCTTCCGTTGTCGGTCGCCATGCACTTACGAGCTTGATGGCAACCGCCAACAAACGGCCTCGACCGTTTGACCACCTATTGATTGCCGACGTCGCTCGTCTTACCCGCAATTCCGGCGATTATATGCGGATTATGAATTATTTTGGCGTCAAAGGTGTCGACGTTGTGATGATCAGCGAATTGAAAAGTCTTGCCCCCAGCGCGCAAACTGAAACTCTGAGTGAGTTGTCAGCTCAGTCGATAGTTCTGCAGGCGGGTGGTCGTTACGCAAATACTGGTAGACGGGAAAATCGTAAATGACTATCGAACGTCGTTTTCCTTGCAACCGGTACTGTGTGGACCCATGTGTTGCCAAGCCAAGGAAACTCTGAAAACGATCCTCGACTCGATAGCACAGGGCGAACCTGAATAGTACGGTAATCGTAGAAAAACCTGAGATTTACCCCCAAAGTGAGGCGAGTCTCGGAACGATGCCGGAAACACTCAACGGCGGCATACGCCAATGCATAGGATGCCTATGTCCTCTCTGAACCTTATTCATCCTCCCACCCCCGCCGCAGAGTACGTCCGAATGTCCACCCAGGCTCAGGAATACTCGATCGAGAATCAAAGAGCGAAGATTAGGAACTATGCCCTTGGGAATGGCTACGAAATCGTACGGACATATTCGGACGCTGGACGTAGCGGTCTTCGAATCAGTAACCGACCAGGACTGCAGGGCTTGCTGGCGGACGTCTTGAGTGGGAACGTGATCTTTCGAACGATACTTGTGTATGACGTGAGTCGGTGGGGAAGGTTTCAAGACGCTGATCAAGCAGCTCATTATGAGTTTGTATGCAAGCAGGCGGGCATCCCGGTCATTTATTGTGCTGAGCCGTTCGGCGATGCACCTGGTCCCCTTGCCTCCATTGCAAAAGCGCTCAAGAGATCAATGGCAAGCGAATACAGCCGCGAGCTCGGAGTGAGAGTATTTGCGGGCCAGGAACGGATCGCGCAAATGGGTTTCAAGATCGGCGGACTTCCCGGTTACGGGCTCCGAAGGGCTGTGATTTCCACCGACGGGAAGCAAAAGCGGCTCCTATCAGTCGGAGAGCGGAAGGGTTTGACTTCGGACCGTGTAATTCTTGTACCGGGTGCCAAGCGGGAAGTTGAAGGTGTACGACTGATGTTCTTAATGGCTCACCGGGGCTTAGGGTGCCCGGCCATCGCGAGAGAACTGAACAGGCTTGGCATTAAACGTAGAGGTCCAACTGCATGGAATAGGGAGAACGTCCGATCAATTCTCACGCACCCAAAGTATGCGGGCTGGAATGTCTGGGGGCGAACTTCCCAAAGACTGACCAATCGATGCACCGTGGTGCCTGAACCACTCTGGGTTAAGAGACCCGCCAGTTTCCACGCGGTCATCGATCAACACACATTCGACCTTGTACAGAGAAAACTAAGAAGCGCGACATCAGAACGCCGCTGGTCAGGGCCAGCGATACTTGCAAGGCTGAAACAGCTCTTGAGACGCAAGGGCAGGCTCTCCGAGCATCTGATCAACAGTTCGAAAAGGATGCCCTGTCCGAGCACCATTCAACACTACTTCGAGAGTCTCCCACGGGCGTATGAGTTGATTGGATACACACAGAAAAACTCCGCTAGGAAGGCATGTCAGACTCGAAGACGCATGTTTCAGCTTCGGAGGAGCCTCATCCGCGAAATCTGCTCGATGTTCCAGAAAGACGTGCAGATTGTCCGGCTGCCGGGAAAATTAATACCCTTGTTGCGGGTAGACGACAAGATTAATGTCTCGCTGCAGACCTGTCCCGCTACGAGAACTCGGCAAGGTCTCTCCTGGACACTTAATTCTCGCGCAAGCCATCCTTCGGCGGTTACATTGCTAGTTCGATCCAACAGCAAGTATGGCAGGTATGCATTAGATGTGTTCCCTCCAAGAAAATGGGCGACTCTTTACCATTTTCGAAGGGATGCCCAATGGATGGCCGCTGGGACACGGTTGCGACGTTTGCAGGATTTTTGCCGGGCAGTCAGAGCAGCATTTGCACGGGCCGAGAAGGGAGATCAGGAATGACGCTCATCCCAGCCGCCCAGTACCTCCGCATGTCAACCGAGGAACAGACGTACTCCATAGACAACCAGAAGTGTGCGATCGAGAAGTTCGCTCAGGCCAATCAATTCCAAATCATTCGGACTTACACTGACGCTGGTCGGAGTGGCTTGACGATAGCCCGTCGTAGCGGCCTTAAGGAATTACTTCACGATGTCGTCTCTGGCGATGCCAAGTACAAAGTCGTGCTTGTCTACGATGTGAGCCGGTGGGGCCGGTTTCAGGACCTGGACGAAACCGGCCATTATGAGTTTCTGTGTCGCGAGGCGGGAGTAGAAATTCACTACTGCGTCGAACCCTTCGTCAATGACAATAGCGTGGTCAGTGCGATGGGGAAAGCGTTGAAGCGTTCTATGGCGGCGGAATACAGCAGAGAACTGGGAGTAAGGGTGCACCAGGGCCAGCGAAGAGTGGCTTCACTCGGGTTCAGAGGGGGCGGCGCAGCGCCTTATGGGCTAAGCCGGGCAATGATATCCCCCGACGGGAAGATCCAGCGGGTACTCAAGAGAGGTGAGTGGAAAGGTGTTCACAGCAGTCGAGTGATTTTGGTTCCAGGACCAACGGGGGAAGTACAGTGCGTGCGAAAAATATTCCGAATGGCCGCCACCGAGGAGCTCTCTCCGTTCCAGATTGCAAAGAGACTGAATAAAGGCCGTTTTCTGCACGTAAAGAATTTTGAGTGGACAGCGCAATCGATATGGCGGGTCCTCAGGAATGCGGAATACATGGGTAGTGCCGTTTGGGGAAGAACGATAACGAGGTTACAAACCGGATGTCACAGGGCCACACCTTCTGAATGGGTGACCAAGCCGGGGGCATTTACCCCGATCGTTGATGATGCGATATTTCTACGGGCGCAGAGACTGATCGAGGCCCGGAATCGGCGTCCAGGTCCCACCGAGAGCCAACTGTTGGACAAGCTCAGAAAGGTACTCGCTCGCACGGGTAGATTGAACGAGACGATTATTCACAAGGCGCCGAACATGTTTGCCCCCCGGACATATTACGGGCGCTTTGGTTCGCTGATGCGCGCCTACCGCCTCATTGGCTACTCACCGCCGTCTCGGGTTTCAACAAGCGCAGAGCATAATGTTCAAATGTATCGCCTGCGCAGAGAATTGCAACGCGACTTGCAGCACCTGTTTCCTGCCGAGATTCAAATGGTGCGTACGAGCCACATCAGATGGGCCATGGCTGAATTGGATAAACGATTAAAAGTCTCGATTTATTTTTGCCGACTTCTTCCGCCACGAGGTCGACGAGACCGCTGGTTATTGCGTATCCGAGACTCGGAGAGAGGGAACATCACGCTCGCCTGTTTGGTCGACAGTGCCTTTAGCGAGACTCTCAGCTATCATGTCCTCCCTGCGATCGGAAATACCATTGAGACCCACCATGTTCTGGATCTCGAGGATGGAGTGCTTTTGAACGGCAAGAGACTACGAGCGCTGACAGAGTTCTGCAAAACAGTAAGAGAGGTAGCTGGGCGGTGAGCACGGAATGTTGCGTGCTGCCGGTCGGCCGTACTCTGTTGGCTTCCTTCAAACTCACGTGCCATAGCAACACCTATGGTTACTTTTGTTGTGTAAGCGTCCGGCTGTGTGGCAGTCCGACTGGACATGACAGTCGCTGCATTGGCTCTCTCGGATAGCTGCGACTCGGGTGTATGTAAGTAGCTCGATGAGGTGATTTGATAGTTTTGGCAGTTTGATGGTCCGGCCAACAGTGCAGGGTCTTTGTTTGTCTGCTAGTTGACCTCGTAAGGCGCGGTTTCGTGAAGTGCGCCATCGCCACATGCTGCCTTACAGCACTTCGAGGGCCACCATTTCTACCGCGCACTGCTGGGGCCGGGGCATCGCCAGTGCAAAGTCCGATTAACGAATTGCTTCGTCGGTCGGGGCCTGCATCTCGGACAACCCGGGCGGCGGGATGTTCGATGCCTTCCCCAACAGTGCGCGGGCGAAAGCCTCGACGGTCTGGGGATTGGGAGCGACCGGACACTTCTGCCTCTGGGATACTTGAATAACGTTCGAAAATGAATCTTCCATTTGGCGGATCATGTCAGAACGATCGAGGCTCGAAAGCAACCGATCTCTTATCTCTGTCAACAGAGCCACAAGCATCTCCAAGTCACTATCCGGATCGAGACGCCGAATGTTGGTTTGCCAGTCGGCTGCGAAAGTCATCGTGCAGATCCCATTTTGCATGTCTGTGGAATCGATGAAGATAACGGCGATTGGAATTTGCGCGCTGCTGACCACCTTCGATACATACTGCAAGATACAATACTCAACGTTGCAAGAGGCCGTCATGCTATCCCCCTTCCCGAAGTAGTATCTACCAAAGCCGTTTGTGGAACACGATTCTTCATGCATTTCCTTCGTTTTTTACCAGAAATTCCTTTTTCGGGAAATGACCGATGGTGGCGTTCATCTTTTCCACAGCCTGAATGTGTGACATCCCGCACAGACTTCAGTTTCACAGAAGCGTAGGCTGTGATTCTCTGGCCGACACCATCCCGAACAAAAGGGGCCCGACTTTCCCACGGACACTGCGAACCACGGTACTTCGCAGCCGGAGATTGAGGAATGTGCTGCTGAACGTAGCGCGAGCCATTCCTCGGGGCGAGGCGTCGGTGAGTATAGTCGCAGTGCAACACATCAGGAGAATGCGTGGAGGAGCGCAGGGGCATCTCATGCGCTGCTCTGATAATCATTTCTACGTAGTTAAGTTCCGTAACAACCCACAGCATTTGCGGGTGCTTGCAAATGAGCTGCTGGCAACGCGGTTGGCAGAGCGGCTTGGATTGCCCGTGCCTGCGACCGAGGTCGTTGAAGTGGGCGAATGGTTGGTAAACCACACACCAGAGTTGCATATCCAATTGGCTCACCACTCGATGCCGTGCGAGCCGGGCTTACAATTCGGCTCGCGGTATGTGGTCAGCCCGCTGGAGGGACAGGTTTTTGATTACTTGCCCAAGCAGATGATGGGCCGATTGCGAAACTTGGAGACTTTTGCGGGGATGCTGGTCGTAGACAAGTGGACGGGAAACACTGACGGTCGCCAAGCTGCATTCTGGAGGAAATCGCGCGAGAAGACGTATACGGCCACATTCATCGACCAGGGATCTTGTTTTAATGCGGGAGAGTGGACCTTTCCAGATTATCCGCTCCGAGGAGTCTATGCACAAAACGAAGTATACGAGGGCGTTAGCGGATGGAAGTCTTTCGAGCCATGGCTTTCGCTAATGGAAAAGATGGAAGAGGACATGGTGTGGAAGTTGGCCGGACAAATTCCTCCAGAGTGGTACAGCGGGCACTGGGACGAGTTGCAGAAACTCGTTCGAACATTGATTGGGCGGCAGGGATTGGTGCGGGGGTTGATTGAGACGTTTCGACTGTCGCCGCGGAGACCTTTTCCAGAATGGCATGGCCTCAGTGGGGATGCGAACCTTTTACATAGATTCGAGCGCGAGCCTGATGATCGTGTTCCGGAGCCTCCTTCGTCCTATGGTTGGTGATGACGTCCAGATGACACAAGAAGTTCAACAGGAGTCTTGTTTGAGTTGGTGACACGCGAAAAAGAAAAGTGCCTGAATTCTGTTCTACCTGTCCTATTTCCGGCCCTCCATACGTTTCAGAATCGATACATCATCCCGAAGTCGAGGAAGGAGTCCAGGCCTTTCTTGGAGCGTTGGAACTGGGTAAGGGGAACATTTGTCGGTTCGGTGATGGACTGGTGAAATCGGTACACCCCAAGCTCCTGGCGATAGAACCAGTGGCGCTTTTCCCGCGGAGAGGGCCACGTGAACGTGACATTGGGTCCGTGGCTCCCGTTCTGCCAGTCCGAGCCGGCGGTTACCCAATCTAGGTTGATGCGCATCGATAAATCCCGCCGGCAGGCCTCGCACGAACGCACGAATAGGTCATAGCCACCGCCGATCTGGTAACGTGAGCCGCCCTTTGTATAATTCGTCGTCGAAAGCTGACTCCAGCGGTACCCTCCACCAAAATAGAACATGCGCGTCCATCCCGGATGCGCCGGTCTGAAATACAGCCCGGATTCGAGGTAGCGATCGTGGCCCTTGGGATTGGGTTGGTCGCCATCGTCGATCTTGTGGCCATTGTCATAGGCGGCTAGAGCGCGGAAAACGACGTGAGTGGCTTCCATGTTCAGGCCGCCTTCCACGCGATAGGCAAATACAGCGTATCCGCCGCCCATCACCGAAGGGCCGAGATAGAGAAACGGGGTCGGGATAAAGCGCCCGCTCACAGGATCCTCACGATCGTAATGCTGCCCGGCTGCATTCCGGATGGAGATCAGTTCCGCGGACTCAGACTGCGCTGCGGCGGCTGTGGCGCACAGCAGAAGAAAGGGAAGGTATTTCAGGCTCATGCCGGATTCATCGGCAATAGCTGGGCCATATTTCATGTGGGACCGCGCACGAAAGTCTTGCCGATGCTGATCAGCGCGCCGCTCAGTCCCAGAGCATATCTAGAATTCGGGGCGGTCGAAGCCAGAACCCGGTGACGGGATTCACCTTGATATAGCTAGGGTTTGCCTGCCGCTCACTCATTGTGAGTAAGATCTAGCACGGAGTCTTCTCTGGCTCTCCTCCGTGGGATCTTCTCCGGGGTCAGGGGGAGGGCAGGGAACGTTAAGCGATTCGGGTTGGTCACACCTTAGCATCTACGTTCCCTGCCCGCGAGTGTCCCTCTGAAGAGATTCTAGCGTTGCGGTGAGAACGTCGAACAACTAACTGTGAGGAAATGCGCATCCGCTTCCCAAAAAGGAAGCGGTGACCGATTCCGGACTAGCGCTCGCTGTCTAACCTGCCACGGCGACACACACGAACAATCGCATTTCCAAATCAGCCCATTCCAGCAGCGATGTCGGATGCCTCGATTGCCACTCTCCTCATCACGCCAAAGGCAAAGAGTTCCTGCTGGTCCAGGAGCAACCCCAGTTATGCTTACGGATGTCACACCTCCGCCAAGGCAGATTTTGTCAAACCGTATCACCACCGCGTTAACGAGGGCTTAGTGCCGTGGAGCGACTGCTACAACCCGTGATCCTTCCTTTCGTGGCGACTCCTTCCTTAGCCGGATTGGAGAAGGGTTAGACAGTGTTGTGCAGCGAAACAAACCAACCCGTTGGCGCTCTAGGCGATAAATATAATCTGGTGCTGACACTGTATTTCCACAACACACTGCCGCTAGTCGCGTTCAGAGTGTACATTTTGCCGTCCCAGGAACCGGAATAAACGGGCGCTGTCCGCTAGCGTTGCCGAGTACACAATATTGCTCGGCTATTGCTCGCTGCAAAACCCCACAGAAGGGCGCGCCTGACCCGGCGCCTACTGCTCCGAGGCTGCGGGGTGCTACGGTGGGCAGGCAAACGATCCCGGTTTCCTCGGCAGGCTCCGGGCCGCTAATAGCGAGAGACCATATCAGACTTCCGTCGGCCGCGTTGAGGGCAAACGCAGAATTGAACCCCTTGGAGTACACAGCTCCATCAGGCCATGACCGCTGACGAGCCATAGTTACCTGCCGCGTAGGTCCACTTCAGTGCGAGTCCGCTGACGGTGCTCGGACTTAGGACATTCTCGACTGGATTGAATCCGGTGTGATCCGACGAAAACTGGAAATACGGCCCGTTCGTGTTTTCTAAAAACGAATCCTGCACACCCTAGCCGTCGTCGGTCTTGGCTGAAGCGAAGCAAACGGATTCGCGATCTTTCGTTGTTGCGGAAGATGCCTGACCGGATGCTAAAATGTCTCCGACTCTGCTGTTTGGCGCGATTGCAGCACCAAGAAGGCCGCTCGGAGTCCACCGAGATTATTACCGCGTCGGTGTGATCGGTGGTCGAGACCACACTCTGGCAAAAGGTAGGCTTTAGACTAGTCTGCTCTGCGGATGTGCGGCGGTTGGTCATTGATGTGAAGTTATATCACGCGACTCCGAGGTCGATTAATTACGTCGGCTAGAGGTCCATGCCAGATACTAAGCGTCACTTCCTGCCGTAGTGTTTTTTCCAATCCTCAATTATTGAGGCAGCTTTTTTCTGTTCTTGGGCACTTGGGTCGGCATCACACAACTTCCGCTCAAGCCGACGAAAGAGTCTTAAGGCTGTTGCGGGATGGTCCCGATTCATCTCGTTGGCTAAAACAATTTTCAGAACGCGAACGGAGGCTTTCAACTGTGTTATCTGACCAGACGCAGCGATTAATTGGTTAGTCAGCATAGTGACGTACTGGTTTATTACTTCGTCGTCCATATTTGCTCCTCAGGAAGGCAAGACACGACGCCAGAGCTTTCTAATCCCCGTCGCTTAAAGCGTGCTCCGGAGCCGAAGAGTGGCGCTTAGGGCCACGCTTTGGCTTGTTCGCACACTCATCCGCCACAGGAATTCGGCTTTTGGATACTTTCAGGACTTGCCGTCATCCTTCCTGAAAAGTTCTGTATTTTTGCGCTGGCGTCGTGTCGGAGTCGGACTTAGACTTCAGGATCTCATCATAAACGCACAGATTCGAGCAGGTTACGCCGGGGGACGGTCTTATCCTTAGGTTTTCCGCCTGCAAGGACAGCACAGGACGGCCCTCCGACTCCTGGAATTTTCTCGCAATGAAAACTGAAAGAGTCTCTTCCGGCTCTCGCTGTTCTTCGACATTGCCACCAATCATCGAACGCATCACGCAATGCGGGCCAGCGACCCAGGCGAGAGTATCAACACCTTTGGCTCGCAAAATGATGAAGAGGGAGTCAATCCAACGGTACGACTTAAAGGTTCTCCTGGTCGATGACGATGATGCTGACATCTTCCTGACACGAAGGTCGGCGGAGGCACAACACTGGGAGGTAGTTTCAGCAAGGAATGTCAACAAGGCGCTCCGTCAGATTGTGACCCAACTCTTCGATGTTCTCATTACCGATCTTCACATGCCGGATATTGGGGATGGCTTTGCCGTAGTGACCGCTGTGCGTCACAGTCAACCCGAAGCGTTGACCCTGGTGGCCAGCGGTAATCCTGAAGTGCAAAGATCGTTGACGCTATTTTTCTGCAGGCAGACGAAGTTCAGGTGAAGCCCTTCGAGGGTGAGCAACTTACCGGCTGGTGTTGTCTATGTCACATCCGGCGAAGGGACTGTGATGCTTGCCGCGATCACGGGTCCAGGGACCATCATCAACTAAAAATGGACCAGATTCAGTTAGGCCCTTATGGTATGCACCGATTTCAGCTTGCGCCGGACGAGTCCTTTTATGCCGATCAGCCCCGTACCCAGTAGAACGAGGGAACGGGGCTCTGGAACTGTGGTCGTGATGTCGGTGTCACCGCTCGAAATTGTGGTCTCCCCGTTGAAAAACCCCTTCCCGGTGTTGATGGTCAACTGGACGGTGATTCCGCTGATCGTGCCGCCGTTGTACCAGGTTCCAGCTAAAGAACCGGTCAGAGTGTAATTGTGGGTCCCGTTAGCGAGAGTTATCAGGGTCCAAGTCGCGGGCGCGGTGAATGAACCGTTGAAGATCACGCCATTAGGAATGCCGCCGGTGCCGTTGCCGGCAATGTTGAATGTGCCCCCGGCAGCGAGCGTGCCACCCATCTGCAAACTGCCGCTGCTAAGGGTGCCCGTGCTAAAGCTCAACGCCCCCAGATTATTTCCGGTAATCAGCCCGCCGCCAAGCCCATTGACGGAGACAAGCGTCGACCCCGCCAGGGTGAGGCCGCCGTTACTGCCAAAGAGGGTGCCACCACTGTTGGTAAAGTCAACACTGCTGCCAGCTGAGGCTGTCAAAAAAAGATCCAATACCAGAATAGTGAGAAAAACTGTTCTCTTGATCATCTGTCGGTAGCTCCTCCTGTAATCACGATCCCGGAAAGACTCGTGAAATACGACCTGGCAAGCCTAAGTCACTTCCGGTGAACTCAGCTGTGACGGACATCACATCATTCCCGAGGGTGCTGTGAAAAAGTCCGTTTTGGGAAAGCGTCATTCATAGTTTGTATCGGCCTGCAAACAGCGCATGAATGAAACAAGACTCTCGTCCCGATCCAGCGACCCAGCCTACTTCGATTCTCTCCGTGGAGAGGTCTGTTCTAATGGTTGGCGTTCCTGTAGGTTTCCTCCGTCGGGGGCGATGGCATGTCGAGTTTCGAAACGTTTAACGCACCGCCTGCAGCAGATCCAGTTGCTGATACAACCGTTCGGCTCGCCGATGAACTCCGGCTTCTACAATCTTTGCCAGCCATTTGGCCCGATGCCCGCGGGGCTTAGATGCTGACTAACGAGTCAAAGTGGTACTTGACTCCTAGGAGAATTAAAAAACAATCCTTGCTTTCCCTCCGGACCGATGGAGTAGCAAGAACGAGTGATCCCAGTATTGCGGCACTCAATGTATGTCCAATACTGCTCTAAGGAATGGATTAAAAGAAGCTAACTTTCTGGGATCGAACGTCGAACAATTGTCATCGAGCGAGATAGCCCGTTCTCGCAGTCAGGGCGCACCACAATAAAATTGTGGACCAATTGATCGTGACAATAACGTCTAGACTAGTGAGCCCTTTTTCTGGTTATGGCTCCACTGCGGACTCAGGCTTGACCTTAGCTGTCCGCCACAGGTCATCCAGTTCGCGCAGGACTTCTTTCAACCGAAGCTGCCTGAGATCGTATTCTGCGTTCGCGGCTGGGCTGTGGATGGCCCCGCTCTTCCAATACGAATGGTTCGCGGAGTAGATGGACTCTATCTCCCCAGTCAAGACCTCAGCTCTAGTGGCCATTGTAGTTTTGGGCTTGCCGATCAGCTGTGTCACTTGTGCTATATCGGCCATGGATACCGAACACTGTAGACGGCGCTTCTGCTCTGTCGCGGTGATCCTCGCCGCCTACATGTTGGTAAGCATTCGTCTTGTGACCGATGTTTCCCCGCCAAGGAACAGTCAGATCTTCCAGCGATGATCGCTGTAATCGATTTTTGTCCGGAATCTGATTTCCATATCTGCATGTGCTCTGTTCTCGTTTCAACGCTTCGTCCAATTCAAGAATGAGACCTTTATCCAAAAGGTCGGGCGCAGGTGACTCGTTGTTGGCCGACGGCAGATCCAGAAATCTGAGCTTGACTACGAGCTACTCTTGGCCAAAACCAAGCCTCGCCCTATGTTCTGGGGCGATGCCGCCCGGAACATAGACGCTGACCCATGAGTCACTGACTAACGGAAACCATTGGGCTTAAGTGGACAAAACCGACCAGCCTGAAGTGTTCAGCCACACCGAAAATGACACAAATGAGAAAAATGGAAATCCGAAATGAGCGATATCAATCACGGAACGCCGACCAAGAATCAGCCAAGCTCTTCTAGCTAGGCGTGTTGCGCAACGATCAACTGGTTCAGCCTTTTATCGTGATGCGCCCTGACCGCGAGCATTCTTAAATTGCATTCCTCCCGTATGGTCTGGAGCTCGGACACCAGTTCCATGTACGCCGGGTGCGATAACCTGTGGCCCGGATAGAGTAATCGACTGGAGGCGGCGTGCTCCTTGGCGCGGGACTCCTCATAGACTGCAACCAGGCGATATTCCTCGTCATCTCGCGGGAGTCTTGTGTCTGGTCTCACTGTGTACATGCTACGCCCGACACACATGCGTGTCAGCGCACCAATAGTGCATGGCCTAGGACACCAGGTGAGGGTAAAAACACTTGAGATTAGGAAAGGCTAATTTTATATGCTACGCAATGCGACGTTTTCTCGTTGCAACAACAGGCCAACGTTATATCACAAATTTATGAATACCAAGCCGAAGAGATCGCGGGGTCTGGAAGAAGGCCGTAGAGCCACACGCCCCACTTACTTTTATGCGCTGGCACCTGAATGGTTGCAAGCGCGAAGGATTAACAAATGGGGGCTTTGTGACATACTCGGTTTGCCGGGAGTAATTTCGGCTGGCAGGGGCGATCCTGACAGAGAACTTCTCGGCGTGGCGTGGCTCTAAAAACACGAAACCCCCGATGCCAGTCGGAGGGTCCGTGTGCCGGAGGAGGGTGTTTAGATTTTGAGAGTTGTCGAACTGGGGGCTGGTTCCTGTGAACTTCTAGCCAGCGCCTTATCAATTCTTTCGTGCATGTGGAGCAGCCAAGCTAGGTGTGGATCAGTGACGGAGTCAGCCGGTGGGAAAACGCGCTTTTCGTCCTCTACTGCTGTCATATGAATCTCCTCTGACCCAAGTCTGAACCCGCTGGATACAGAGTTGCTGTGCAAGGTTGCTCACTTTGCCGACTATAAGAGCCATTTAATCCCTGAGTCAGAAAAGAGCAAAGGAGCAGAGGATTGAATCTAATCGGCCATCGTAGTAAGCAAATGAGCAGGGGGCGGAGGATGGTTTCAGCCGCCAGCTTCGCTCCTGCTTTCCGTGATCAAGGATCAGTGAAACATTGAGATTCTAGCGCGCTCTTGGAGACCTTGTCTGTGACGAATGAACATTGCAGCTTGTGAAAATATTAATTTCCCTCGCGGCATGCAGAAACCGCTTGTGCCATAGGTGAGACCACCGTATAGCCGTTGGCCTTCAATCTGGGCGTCACGCCCAGCAGGAGATCTTGGTCGTCAGCGACGATCAGAATTTTCTTTCCATTCGTTTGAGCGGCTCACTGTCCAGCAAGCGCGCTTCGACCAATTTGCTCAATTCGTCTCATGAGTTCGCCCATCTGCTCTTCTCTAGCCTGTCGGCTGGAAGTTACGACCAGCGTCCTTGAGGAAATTATCGGCTTGAGTTTTGAAGCACTGTCGAAGACCAGGAACTCTCTGCGAACGCGGCTTGCGATGACATCGGAATCCGCTGGGGTCTGTGCAGGCGACAATGAAAAAGGTTTTCACTGAATCTGTGCCACCCATAATGGGCACCCGAAAGCGGCGAAGGGCAGCTTCGGCAGGGGCGCGACTGGCGGCTGGCTCCTTCAGAAATCTAGTGTCCCGCCAGGGAGACGGTCAGAAGTCACATCCATCAGGTTCATTCGTCACAGACAAACACCTGTCGGCTCCGATAGATTTCATTTGCTCACAGAAGAGCGGTTGTTTCTGGCCTGGGGCAGGGAACGCAGCTGGCGGCTGAAACCATTCTGCGTTCCCTACACCGAGGCCGGCAAGGAACCGTCAGCACTTCCAGCGATGATCGCTGTAATCAATGTTCGTCTGAAATGTGATTTCTAGATCGTGCATGCGCGCTCCTCTCGTTTTCAACGCTTCGTCCAACTCAAGAATGAGGTCTCTGAAGGTCGCAGGGCTTGGCTGATCCTTGGTCGGTGTTCCGTAATTCATGTCGCTCATTTAGGAATTCTCTTTTTCTCGTTTGTGTACGTACAGGAGAACTGCTCAAGAATGCCCACCTGGGCAAATCTGAACTAAGATCTGATCTTCGCAACGCAGTAAGGTCGCGTTGGCATTGTTGGGTCTGGAGAGGTGCCCGCCAATTTGCCCGTATCCAGGAGCCTTAGAGCTTAAATAGTGATCGCAAGGAGTCGTCATCAATCCGGCTCTCAGCCGCCAGCCAATGAACAAACTCTCTGGCGCTAATATGGTTCGGCTTTGGAACCTCTCTTCTCTCAAGGCCAGACTGAAGGTCTGCGTGTTTGCCCGTGTTGGTAATCACCGTCCATGTCTTCGTCCTCATTTGTCTATTGCCTCAGCTTCACGAATTCGGTTGGAATCGGTTATTCGGCTATTCACGCGTGCGGAGTTGGCTGCCAACGCTTTGTCAAAATGTGCGTGTAACCGGAGCAATGAGGCTAAGTGGGGGTCCGTGACGGAATCAACCGAACCGTAAACGTTGTTCTCTTCTGCCAGTGTCATAGAAATCTCCCTGACCTCAATTTAGATCAATAGGAATGGCAGGGCTGTTCCAGAGTGCTCAGTCTGTCGGCTCTTTAAAGAGAATTAATCTTTGGTTCGGTTTGAAATTGCGTTTTGTCCGCGGCGCAGTCTTAATCGTGCGCATAGGGCCAATGGTTTTTTTATAGCTTGTGTAACACTGCCAGATCACGTTGGCCACCTATCCCTTCCGTTCTTCCCTGAGAATCATGAGGAGAAACAACTTCATGGGTGCTAGCGCGTTTGACGGGCTGACAAAAGCACGTCCCCCACCCTAATTGAAATAGGAACGCTGCTGCACATTCCTCGGAGGCAGTCGTCGGACTAGTTACTTGGTGGGACTCAGAACCCAAAAGAGAGCAGGAAACGAAATGTGGCTCAGGGGCCAAACCCCGCTCGCTCCCTGCTCCATGTCTACCTCAGTCCTCCGAAGTCGTTATGCGGCGCGGCTCCTGTTTTGGCACCGCGCACCATTTCTGCAGACACACACCTTCGTGCAGATCGGTTTCCGTTTCAACTGAGCCTCCTCTAATTAGAATCGCTCTGTAATTAAGGTCTGCTTATGAGAATTCTGATTGCGGAAGATGATGCCGCGCTGGCTGGTTTTGTGCGGCAAGGTTTGCAAGCGGAACACTACACGGTGGATGTGGCCGAAGATGGCGAGCAGGCGCGGACCATGGGAAGCGAAGTCGATTACGACTTGGTCATCCTCGATCTGGGTCTGCCGCGGATGGATGGCGTAAACGTCTTGCGCCATCTGCGCCTGAAGCGACCCAGTTTGCCGGTGCTGGTGCTGACCCTGCGCAGCCGGGTCGAAGACCGCGTGCAGTGTCTGGACACCGGTGCCGACGATTATCTGCCAAAACCATTTTCGTTCAGCGAACTCTCGGCTCGCATCCGCGCGCTGCTGCGCCGCAGTCACTTGCCGTCCGAGTCCGTGCTCGAGGTGGAAGACTTAAAACTCGATCGCGTGGAACACCGCGCCGAGCGCTCCGGACGAAGGATCGAGCTGACCTCTAAAGAATTCCTGCTGCTGGAATACCTGATGCGGAATACGGGGCGACAGGTCTCGCGGGCGATGATTATCGAACATGTGTGGAACCTAACTTTTGACACTACGACCAACGTTGTGGACGTTTACATAAATTACTTGCGTCGGAAAGTTGACGACGGGCATCCGCGGAAGCTGATTCATACGGTAAGAGGGGTCGGTTACGAACTGAGCGGGGAAGCGGGACTGCCAACGTGAGGGGCTGCGGCTGCTGAGAATGATTGCAAACATGAGTGCGATGAAAGCTCCGAGCGAAACTGATTCTCCGCTTAACGCGGCTTCTCTCGCGAGAGCCGGACACCGTAGTCCGCTGCAGCAGTTGCTGCATGCATTTAACCAGCCGTTGACCGGCTTGCAGTGCTCTATTGATGTGGCCCTGGCGTGTCCGCGGCCGGTTGAGTACCACGTCCAGTGGCTCCGCGAAGGGTTGCAGTTGACGGAGCGGATGCGCGCTCTGGTGGGGGCGATCCGGGAAGTGGCGGATATCGAGGATGAAACTAACGACGAGCCGGAGACGATCGAGTTGAAGGCCATCTTGAGAGAAATGGTGGACGACCTGAGACGTGTCGCCGAGGCGAGGGGCGTAGCGGTCACACTTAAGGACTCTGCGGTTTCTCTATTGGTAAAGGTCGGGCGGCGAAGATTGTCCACCTTGGTGTTCCGGCTGGTGGAAGCGGTTCTGAATCTGGCCGAGCAGGGAACCACACTGCAAATTGAGACGGGCGGTGTCACCGACCATGCGTGGGTTGGTATTCGTTGGATTGGAGGACCGCGGTCTGCTGAGTTCTCCCGGCCGGAACTGGGGTTGTTAGTGGGGCAAGCTGGTTGGGAACGCTTGGGCGCGAAGTGGGAACGCGAGCGGACAGAAGATCTCGAAACCGTGACGTTATGGCTGCCCGGCATTTCAGTCGGCGGTGAGAATTCTTAATCCTCATCTTCTTGTTTTTTTTTGAATTTTGTACTTTTGTTATCAAGAGACTCGAAATGAGTGCCATGGCAACTTTCCCAATGAACGTCGTGTCGTCAGGTGGGGCGCTGATTGCCAGTCCGAACGAAGCTCTGCGCGATCAAGTTTTGCGGAGCCTGAACGGCCGCTGGTGTCCAGTACAGCATGCTCTCGGT
>Ga0210400_10002078_pt1 | contig 19074 bp, 16 predicted proteins | sample IncBWH26MmetaG_FD_155456 | JGI IMG/M metagenome (GOLD analysis project Ga0210400, IMG submission 155456) | Forest soil microbial communities from Barre Woods Harvard Forest LTER site, Petersham, Massachusetts, United States - Inc-BW-H-26-M | ecosystem: Environmental > Terrestrial > Soil >...
CCGCGGGACGAATGATGGCGCCATTTGCCAGCAATTGGAACGTTTGCCCTTCGGGCGACGAAGCGATTACTGTCCCACGAAGCAAGCTCGCTGAGTAACCATTCGAAAGACCATGGACGTCAGCGGTAGTGCTCGGGCGAAGGTACATTTGCGATCCACCCAAACGAGCCCGCATGGTTCCATCCTCTTGGGTTTCCAGGCGATCACCGTCATAAATTGTGGCGCCGCCAGAGGTGATGTCAGCTCCCAGATGGGCACGTTCCGCCTGCATAACCGAGCCCAGCGGAACAGAAGCCGGATTCGCCGGCACTGCAGTTGCGGGAATTCCTATGAGCATCACACTTAGAACCGCAACCAAGCTGGACACAAAAAATGTACGCACAAGTCCTCCAAAAGGGCTAGGTCATAAGAGTAGAAACATGCGGACAAGCTGTCAACCTGGTTTTAATGTTGTGGCGTAAAGTGTACCCCTACGGAGCACGTCGTTAACGGAACTAGGCTCGAGAATTAGGGCTCCCAATCAAAACATTCTGGAAGGCTTAGGGGGCGCTCCCCGCTGATCCTAGGGAAGCATCACGAATCGCCTTGAATTCGGCGCCGGGTTTCCATTCGGGAATGCGGGAATCATTGGCAATGCGATAGCCGACCAGGAAAAAGAGTTGGCAGTCCTGTATGCCGCCGCTTAAGTCCCAATCCGGCTTGATCGTGTCCGACGGCTTGTGGTAATTCTCGGCGGTGTATTTGCGCCGAACCTCCAGACCCCATCCCTCGGGTTTACCGATAAAATCCACTCCTTGGTCGGGATCGAATGCGGGTACTCCCCTCTTGGCAAATTCGAAGTGGTCCGAGCGATAGTAAAATCCCTTTTCGGGTTCGGGATCTGTCTTGACGACGCGGCCTTGTTCCTTTGCGACGGCCTCGACAGTCTCGTCGAGTGTAGAAGCGCCGCGGCCGATCTGCACGATATCACGGGTCATGCCGTGAACATTCATCCCATCCATGTTGATATTCGCGGCCGTGCGTGCAAGCGGATAGAACGGATGCTCCGCATAATATTGCGAGCCGAGCAAACCCTGCTCCTCGCTGGTGACGGAAAGGAACAGGATCGTTCGGGGCGGCGGCCTGCGAAGTTGTTTGTAAGCGCGCGCAATCTCCAGCAGCGCAGCCGTTCCGGAGGCGTTATCCACGGCGCCGTGGTAGATCTTATCGCCGTTGACCTCAGGCCCGATTCCGAAGTGATCCCAGTGCGCGGTGTATATGACGTACGTATTCTTCAACTCCAGGTCGCTTCCGGTAATTTTCGCAATCACATTGTGTGAATCTATCGTTTGCAAAGAATTGCGAATCGTCAATTTCTCGTGAATGCCGAGAGGAACGGGTTTGAAATCGCGGCGGGCGGCGGCCAGGGTGAGCTTGTCCAGATCCTGGCCGGCCAGATGGAATAGCTGGGTGGCAAAATCTGAAGTGATCCAACTTTCCACTGCCAGACGCCCCATATTCTTGTCCGGCGTCGCCAGGTCAAATTGCGTTCCGCTCCAGCTATTGCGCACGACTTCCCAGGGATACCCGGCGCGGTCCGCTTGGTGAATGATGACGCATCCCGCGGCACCCATTTGAGCCGCCTTCTCGAACTTGTACGTCCAGCGGCCGTAGTAAGTCATGGCCGTGCCGCTGAATGTCTTGGAGTCAAGCTTCGTGGGATCGGATGGGTCGGCCACCGGCGGATCGTTGATGAGCACCACGATGACCTTGCCCTTGACGTCCACGCCCTTAAAATCGTCCCACTGGAATTCCGGCGCCTGAACACCGTAACCCACGAAGATCATGTCGGCATCGATGGAAGAGGAATCCGTGACGCGCTTTGACCACGCGACGTAGTCATCCTGAAATTTCGGTTCGAGCGTACGGCCGTGGCCTGCGAGCGTCAGTTTCATGCTTTTGTCTGGCGTGATGCTTACCAAGGGCACGCTTTGCAGATAACTGCCGTCAGGGTTCCCGGGCTCAAGACCTGCCGAGCGATATTGATCCTCGATATATTTGATGGTGAGTTGCTCGCCCTTCGAGCCGGGGCCGCGGCCTTCAAACTCATCCGAAGAAAGCGTGCGGATATGACCGAGGAGGCGATCGGCGGAAAAAGATCGTAGAGCGGCGTCAGGAGCGCTGGGCGTGCTGGAGCATCCAAAGAGCAGCACAATGCTAGCGACGGCTCCGAGCAATCCGGGCAAATGACAGCGAATTTTACGGAAACTCATGGCAGCCTCCCGACCGTGCTATTCAAATCGAACGCGCCGCTGCATGTTATCTCGCGTCGGCGCAGGCGACAACCCGTCGTAAGTTGCAATTCTTCTTTGCCAGGACCACAATTCGATCGGGAGAGATTATGGCATCGTTTCAGCCAGGCCAAGCTGTTCGCGTCAACCTTGAAGGCCTGCAGGTTGGAAGTGTTCTATTTCATGCCGCCGTCAACGCCGCGGTGGGGCATGTTCTGCGTCAAACTTCCCAAGATCCACCGAAGTATTTAATCAAACTGCTTTTTTCATTTCGCGGGGTCAGCGAAGTGGAAGTCGCCGAAGACCGTATTTCAGCCGGATAATCTTGCATGAAAGCGCCTCACGGGTTTTGTTCCCGGGATCACAAAAATCCCAGCAGCCAATTTTGACCGGGCACACTTGGGTTAGAATATCCGGGCGAATTGCGGGAATCCGCGCATGAGGTCCAAGTGATCCATCGGTATGTGTTCCACAACGACCGTCTTGTTCCGATCGAGCAGGTACGTCTCTCTCCCGGCCAAGGCGGCTTGCTGAGCGGTTGGGGATTGTTTACGACCATGCGGATTTTTCAGGGTGAAGCCTTTGCTTACGAACGCCACTGGCGACGCCTCGAAAAAGACTCCGGCCGCATCCGGCTTCCCTTCCCGTTCGATCCCGCGCAAGTGCGGAGGCATTTAAGCGGACTGCTGAATGCCAATCAAGTTGTAGAAGGCACCGCCCGAATCTATATGATTTATAACCGCGTCGGTAACTGGCAGGGCGACGAGCCCATGCCGCAGGTGGATTTGATTCTCTGCACAGCCAGCCTGCCACCCCATCCGGAAGAAGCGCGCCTGAGCATCGCCGCGCACGGACGCCACGCGGCTTCACCGCTTGCAGGCGTGAAAGTCACTTCCTGGCTCAACAATGTATGGCACCTGGCCGAAGCGCAGCAGGCGGGCTGGAGCGAAGTCGTACTGCTCAACGAACGCGGCGAGGTGGCCGAGTGCACGACTGCCAATATCTTCAGCGTGAAGGATGGCACGGTCTCGACACCGCCGCTATCCTCCGGCTGCCTCGAAGGCGTGACGCGCAGCGTGCTGCTTGAGATCGCTCCTCGTAGCGGCGTGTCCATGATCGAGAAAACTCTGACACCGAATGACCTCTATTCCGCCGACGAAGTTTTCATCACTTCGACCAACCGCAGCTTGCTGGGAGTAAGCGAAATCGCTGGGCATAAATACGCAGCCGCTCCCGGCCCAATCGCGCAGAAACTCGAACGCGCCTTCGGCGCAGCCATGCGTGAATACATCGCGCAAAGAACCGCAAGCGTCCGCACCTGACCTCCAACCCGCTCAGCCTCGTGCCTGTACGATACGCTAGTGAAATTCCGTGACGGACGACCAAAATGCTGAGCTTGGTCGAACACGACACATTTAGCCTTTCGATGTAGAGGACTCTCGTCGTGAGAGTATGCTGTGGATTGAGCCGAGTATATATTTCTCACCTGGCTCGTCTGAGTAGCGCCGTTTTTACGGGGTCGTGACAGCGTGCGCTACCCTGCTACTTTTATACCCTTCCAGAATGCGATTCGGTCTTTGATGTCTTTCGCGGCCTCTTTTGGCTCGGGGTAGTACCAGGCGGCGTCGGGATTCCGTTTGCCCTGCACCTCGACATCGTAATAGTGCGCAACGCCCTTCCAAGGACACAGCGTTGTAGTTGAGCTGGGACGCAGATATTCGCGCGCGACCGCATCCGCCGGAAAATAGGAGTTCCCTTCCACGATCACGCAAGCATCGCTTTCCGCCAGCACCGTTCCTTCCCACGTGGCTTTGGTCATTGTGGCTCCTCGATACAGCACGCCAAGAAGGAAAAATCCCGCGTCTAAAAAGCCGCGCTACAGCGGGCAAAATCTATTTACCCGAGGACAGGACTTTCACGAGACGGTACAAATATTCCTGTCCATCATTGAACGACTTGATGAGAACGCGCTCGTCCTTCCCGTGTGAACGGACATCGTCAATATCGCCGGCAAGTCCGGAAGTACCATAAGTTGGGATGCCGGCATTGCGCAGGAAGCTGCCATCGGTTGCGCCCGTGCTCATCGTCGGAATCACAGGAATGCCCGGCCAGAATTCCGCTGTCACTTTTTCCACGGCCTGCATAATCTCCGGTTTGAGCGGCGACGGCTTGCTGTAAACATGCGTCCACGTGGGAGTGACGGAAACTTTATCATCGTCCACGACGCGTATGAGCGTCTTCTCAACTTCTTCGACGGGTTCGCCCGGCAGGACACGGCAATTGACTGTGGCCTGGGCCCTTTGCGGCAAAGCGTTAAAAGCGTGCCCGGCTTCAAGCATCGTCGCGACGCACGTCGTGCGAAGCTGAGCGTTATAAGCGGGCATCGCGGAAAGCCGGGCGACCGCCGCGGGATCGGGCCGCCCGGAGGCAACAGAATTCATTGCCGCACCGATTTGCGGGTCCTCCAGCGGGGCAGCCTGTTCGAGCCATGCGCGCGTCGTGTCGTTCAGCACCACCGGAAAATCGTATTTCGAGAGGCGCGCGAGGCCTTCCGCCAGATGATAGATGGCGTTGTCCTTGGTTGGCAGTGAGCTGTGTCCCCCTGAGTTCTTCACTTCGAAGCTGTAATTTACGGGCACTTTCTCGGTGGTCTGCACGCTGTTTCGCAACGCCTTGCCATTTTTCAACCCGACGCCGCCTCCTTCGTTCAACGCAAATTCCGCGTCGATCAGGTCACGATGGTTCTTGAGCATCCACTGGACACCGACGGCGTTGAAGTCGAGAATCTCCTCATCCGTCTCAAGCAACAAAATGATGTCGCGGTCAGGCTGGTAGCCTTCCTGCTTATAGCGGATCATGTTCGCGACAAACGTCGCCGCCATGAACTTGTCGTCTCCCGAGCCGCGGCCGTAGAAGTAGCCATCCTTTTCCAGAAGTTTGAAAGGATCGACCGACCAATCCTCGCGCTTCGCTTCAACCACGTCGATATGCGCCATCAACAGAATCGGCTTGCGCGCACCCGTGCCATGTAGCCGCGCCACAAGGTTTCCCTTGCGCGGCGCAGGGTTGAATACCTGAACGTCGGAGCCGGCAAAACCCGCCGCACGAAGCCGCGCAGCCATAGCCTCCGCCGCCTTCGCCGTGTCTCCAGTGGGCGTGACCGTATTGATTTCCACCAGTTCCTTGTAAATCTCACGAGCGAATTGCTGGTTTGGAGAAAGCGTCTGCGCATGGACTGAAAATGGTGCGCTGACCACCGCAAGGAAAAGGAAAACCGGCACGTTCGGCCGCTTCATCAAACTCATATGGTGCTCCTTTAAAACAGAACGGCGACATTCACATCGATGCTTCGCCAAGGAAGGATCAGGCGGAGTCGCTCCACCGCCGTGATCATACCCGGTCAAAATTACTCCGACAAGTTCATCATCCGTGCGCCCGAATGGCGCAGCTCCGTTCACGGCAGATCGCGAGCGCGGGCAGGCCCCGACGTGGTGTAGTGGCGAATGTGGAAACCAAATAGCTTGTCGCTGGTATCAGAACGATTTATCGACTACTATCCGCGTGCATTCCCTGTGACAGAACTTTGGGATACGAGTCCGCCTGCGCCAAGTGAGTGTTTCAGCCGGCGTCCGAGAAGAGGAATAGTGCGCCGGGACCGATGACCCAAAAGGAAACAGGGCAATTTGCTTTTCAGTCATGAATGATGCCGACAGGGTGTACACTCCTCTCAGTTCAGCCGAAGACCTCTCCCGTCGCGCTCCCGTTGGGTGACGGCCCTTTGTAGCAGCTGGCCCAGACTTGCTTCACGAGTGCGGGCCCTATTTTAATGCGTGCAAAATATGGAAAGGAATCGCCAGCGGGACCAGGCGGTACGTCACTTGAGTGGAACAAGGAAGAACCCTTGAGAATATTACTGTACAACCCTGACAACGGCGTCACACGCAACTTTATGCCGCATTTATGGATGTTTCTGCTCGAGGCGCTGACACCGTCGGACCACGAAGTGTTGCTGATCGACGGAAATGCGCAGCCGATGGATGAAGCGGGCATTGCGCGATATGTGCGGGAGCAAAATATCGGACTCGTTGGGATTGGCGCAATGACCAGAATGATCGCCAAGGCCTACCGCATGGCCGATGCGGTCCGCGCGGCTGGGGTGCCAGTCGTGATGGGTGGACCTCACGTCACGGAAATGCCCGATGAGGCGCTTGGCCGAGACGGCGGAACTCGCCATGCTGACGCTGTGGCCTTGGGAGAAGCCGACGAGACCTGGCCCAAAATCGTCGAGGACGCGGTGCACGGCAAGCTCAAGGACGTGTATGCTCCGGTGGATGAATTCGGCCAGGAGAAGAAACCGACGCTGCAGCCCTATCCGTCGATTCCCTGGAACACGATAAACCTCGATCAATTCAACCTTGTTCCGAAACCCGCTTATCGGTGGCTCAAGAAATTGGGCGGCGGGTGGGGAACGTTTCGCGTCATTCCGGTCGAATCAGGGCGCGGGTGCCCTTACGGGTGCGAGTTCTGCACCGTGACCGGATTTTTTGGCGATTCGATCCGCTTTCGCACGAACGAAAGCGTTGTGAAAGAACTATTGCTGCTGAAAGCGCGCGCCAGGAGCGAGGGCGGCCAGATCGCGGTGTTTTTCATCGACGACAATTTCGCAATCAATGTGAAACGGACGAAGTCGCTGCTGCGTGACATTATTGCCGCCAACGCGCAGGTCTTTTGGGTGGCGCAAATCAGCGCCAATCTGCTTCGCGATGAGGAACTCCTTGACCTGATCGCGGCCGCCGGGGGCAGGTGGATTTTCATCGGCATGGAATCCATCGATCCGACGAATCTTGCCGGCGTGAACAAGGGTTTCAATAAGCCTGGTGAATATGCCGCCGTGCTCGAGAGGCTCGCGCAGCGCAACGTGTTTGCAATCACCTCATTCATCTTTGGCATGGACAACGACACTCCGGGCGTCGCAGAGCGCACGCTTCAGCAGATTCGTACCTGGCCCGCGGGGCTGCCGATCTTCGGCTTGCTCACGCCCTTGCCGGGGACGCCCCTCTACACAAGGCTCAAAGATGCGGGACGGCTCACGCGGCCAAAACACTGGCAGGAGTTCATTCCGTTTACAATGGCTCACACGCCGCTGAAGATGACCATTCCCGAAGCACATGCGGAGGTCCTGGACGGTTGGAATCGCTCCTATAGCCCGGAGGCGATCGCACAGGCGGTTCAATCACTTGACCACAAGCCGCTGGGATATCGCATCAATATTCTCGTCGCTCGCCTCTTTTTCCGCGGGATCTATTTCCCGCAGATGGGCCCATGGGCATGGTTGAAAGTGATCTCTCAAAATCGGCGCACGATCTTCAAACTAGTGAGGGAGGGGCTCGGTGTTCGGCACGACGCTCCGTTGAGGAGTCCCGACAGCTTGAAATCGCAGGGGGAAACGAGCCAACTACCTCAGCTACTACGCCACGAAGTTCGACACCGTTGAAGTCGATTCAACTTTTTACCACTCGCCTTCGGTCTCGACGGTCAAGGGATGGAACGCGAAGACGCCGCCCGGCTTCATCTTTGCAGCGAAGGTGCCGGACTCGATTCCTCAACTGCACGGAAAAGGCCTATTCGTCCTTTGACGTACCGATTTTATTTTTGAAGCCATCTGGTTGTGTGCCGCGGTGCTGGAAAGTACTTTGTTCTGAGACAGACCCGCGATGCGCCGTCTGCATATGATCGCGCAATTCACGTTCCGAAACGTACCAGCCGTTGCATTGACTACAGGCGGTTCGAGCCACTTGTGGTTGTGCCATGAACGCTTATCTCCTAAATCTTCGTTTTGCCTCTTTTAAGACTGCGATTTTATCTATGGACTATGTCAAGGCGCTTTGGCCTTAGTAGCCTTGCCCGGCGCCTGCCGCTGCCGCCATTTCCCCCTTGAAATCAGCGATCAAAGCCTCCGTGGTCAACATCAATGCGGCGATGGATGCGGCGTTCTGCAGCGCCAAGCGGGTAACCTTGGCCGGGTCGATCACTCCAGCCTTGAGCATGTCCCCGAATTCGCCGGTCTCCGCATTGAAGCCGAAGTTGTCATCCTTCGAATCACAAACGCGTCTTACAATCACCGCGCCTTCGTGGCCAGCGTTGAGGGCAATCTGGCGGATGGGCTCTTCGAGGGCGCGCTTCACGATGTTCACTCCGGTGGCTTCGTCATCATGGAGCTTCAACTTATCAAGTGCCGGAATACAGCGAAGCAGAGCCACGCCACCGCCGGGAACGATGCCTTCCTCAACTGCGGCGCGAGTAGCATGCATGGCGTCTTCGACGCGAGCCTTCTTTTCCTTCAGCTCGGTTTCGGTCGCCGCACCTACCTTGATCACCGCAACGCCGCCGACCAGCTTCGCCAGCCGTTCCTGAAGCTTCTCTCCGTCGTAGTCCGAGGTAGTTTCCTCTATCTGAGCCCGGAGTTGCTTGATGCGGCTTTCTATTTCGCTGTTTTTCCCCGCGCCTTCGATGATCGTAGTGCTGTCCTTGTCGATGATTATCTTTTTTGCGTGGCCCAGATCCTCGATTTTCACGTTCTCAAGGTTAATGCCCAAATCTTCGGAAATAGCCTTGCCGCCGGTTACGATCGCGATGTCTTCGAGCATGGCCTTACGGCGATCGCCGAAGCCGGGCGCCTTCACTGCCGCGCACTGCAGGGTGCCTCGCAGCTTGTTCACCACCAAAGTTGCCAGTGCCTCGCCTTCAACATCCTCGGCGATGATCAGCAATGGCTGTCCGAGCTTTACGACCTGCTCGAGCAGCGAGATCAGGTTCTTCATCGAGTTGATGCTCTTCTCAAAGATCAGAATGTGGACATCATTGAGCACGCATTCCTGCCGTTCGGGGTCGGTAACGAAGTACGGCGATAAATAACCGCGGTCAAACTGCATGCCTTCCACGATTTCGAGCGTGGTCTCCATGGTTCGCGATTCCTCGACGGTAATGACGCCGTCCTTGCCTACTTTCTTCATAGCATCGGCGATGAGGTTTCCGACCAGTTTGTCGGTGTTGGCGCTGATCGTTCCCACTTGCGCGATCATGTCACCCTTGACGTCGCGGGAGAGCTTCTTGATCTCTGCAACGCATACTTCTACGGCCTTCTCAATGCCACGCTTCAGCGACATCGGGCTTGCACCGGCCGCAACCGTCCGAACGCCTTCGCGGAAGATCGCCTGAGCCAGCACAGTCGCGGTAGTGGTGCCGTCACCGGCTACATCGGAGGTTTGTGAAGCCACTTCGCGCACCATCTGGGCGCCCATGTTTTCGAGCGGATCCTTCAGCTCGATTTCCTTCGCCACGGTCACGCCGTCCTTAGTGATGACCGGTGCGCCGAACTTCTTTTCGATCACTGCATTGCGTCCCTTCGGGCCAAGCGTGATTTTTACAGCGTCCGCGAGAATATTGACACCGCGCAGGATCGCTTGACGCGAATTTTCACCTGTTACAATTTGTTTTGCCATTGGATTTCACCCTCCTGGGTGAGTAGCCTCGGTTGCCTTCTGAAGTTTCCTATACCGGGGGCAACTACTTTTTGCCGGATGCCGCTTTTGCCATCCCGCTGAGCTTCGCGAGAATTTCTTCCTCGCGGAGGATCAGATACTCCTGGTCATCCATCGTGATGTCATTGCCGGTGTATTTGCCGAACAAGATTCGATCGCCCGCCTTCACGTCCAGTGGTACGCGTTGTCCTTTTTCGATCTTTCCGGCTCCGACGGCGATCACTTCGCCTTCCTGAGGTTTCTCTTTGGCCGTATCAGGGATGATGATGCCGCCCTTTGCGATCTCCTTCTCTTCGAGTCGCCTCACCAGGACGCGATCATGTAGGGGTGTTATTTGAACCGTCATTTTCGATCCTCCGTTAAATTCGCCTTAAAGATTTTGAAAACAATCTAGTCGTTGCGCCAAATTGACCTCAGGGGCGAAGCGTCTTGATATTCTTCTGCCGTTCCCCTTCCAAGTCATCTGTCTCTTTCTTCATGCGTGCCGCTTCCTTCTGCGGAGCCGCTTGCTGCTCCAGTTGTATAGACTCGGCAATCGAAACCTCAGCTTGAGCGTCCAGCTGTTTATCAAACATAACTATCGCGAAAGTATTCGACGCCAAGGACCGAAAGAGGTTGAACGAATATTGAGAGTCTTCCCACCGTGCGACCACTTTTTCCGTCGCCCGATACGACGGGTTCGTGGGGAAATTGACATCGGCAACAGGCTTCGTTGCAGTTCCGTACTTCGCGGACACGGCTCGTATCATGTCTTCGTCGGTCAACCCTTTAACGGCCGAACTGTCGTAGAAGACCAACATCCTGTAGAGTTCACCATTGTAGAAAGAGAAGAGGACCTTCTCGACGGGTTCCGCCGGCCGTGAAGAGCCATAAGGTTGCGGCGGATACCATGTCAACTCTTGAATTAATGCTGGCTGCTGGTGGATCAGCTCTGCCTGAATCGGCTGTCGGTCAACCTGCTTTGAAACACTGGCCAGAGACGCCCCGAACGAGAAGTTCCGATACTTGGATAGATCCTGCCCGTAAATCAACGGGGCGGAAAACATGACCATGACTAAAGCAATTGCTCCACGGCTTATCATCTTCATTTTCGTACCTCCTTCATGACTTCGACGAGCTCAGAACCCGGGTTCAGGCCGCAACAAGTTGCGCGTCCCTCCACGCAGGAGAATCGTCGCCTCCGGAGAGAAACATACCTTTCTGCATGTTTCGTATGTGGAAACACACAGTCGCGTAGGGCACTCCGAGAAAATGTTTGAAGGACACGCGCGTTATCTCCAAGGAATTAAATTTCTCGGACTTCAGTCCAGCCAGGATTCGCTTGATCGCTCTGCGAACCGTTTCCTGTCCCTCATGGCCGACCGCGGTGGCTCTGCTTTCACCGGCCAAATAGAAAAACGTCCATCCCGCGTCGTGGGTTTTCCGATCCATCGCATACCCATCGAGACCCGTGACCGACCGCCAACCGGGCGAATACGGCTCACCTTCAAACGTGAGGGCGTCCGGCAACAGTGTGCCCTCCTTGATTAGGACTGTGCCCACTTTGATCATTTCTCGCATTTGGACTCTCCTCAAAAATTGCTGTGTTCCCCGTGGCAGAGAGGGTCCTTCCAGCCCCGTTCGACCTAACGCCCTGAGTGCTCATTCGCGAATCTACGTGCTATTGTCAGGCGAGTACGATTGAGGCAATCTTGTGGAAGGTGGAGTTCGCAACGTCAAAAGTTTCAACCCGGGGATTTCCCTCAATCACCGTGGCCATGATCTTCGCCACGCCCGGGTAGGTTCCGCGGTTGTACGCTTCGGCGTCCTCTGCTTTGTCCCACAAACTGAGAGCAAACGCTTCCTTCCCACCAGGACTCACGAATGTGATTTCGTCTTGGAATCCCTTCTGCTTCCGAAGCAGCGGGATGATTTCCATTTCTAGTTTCTGGGTGAACCCCGCGACGCTATTGGGCTTCAGGTGCATGTAGACTCTGCGTGCAAACATGACACTCTCCTTCGTCTGTCAAAGGGCTGATTCAGATAACTACTAGTGGTTTATTCTATCTGAAGCATCCCTCAGTTGCTTAACCACTGTAGGTGAATGTACTTGACGAGTCAAGTAAATAATGAGACCATCTTACATAGTTAATCATCCTTAGTTAAGCACCGTGAGGCGCGCAGTGGATGTCACTTTGTTGATTCGACAGCGATTAGAGGAGTTGGAGCTCGAGCAGGCAGATTTGGCGGCAGCCGCTGAAGTAACAGAGTCTTACATCTCCCAGCTCTTGACACGCAAGAAGTCCCCCCCAGCTCCAGAAAGAACAGATATCTATGAAAAGATGGGCAAGCTTCTCAAGCTTCCGGCCGGTAAGCTTTCCAAGCTGGCTGACTCGCAGCGGAAAGAACAGCAAAAGAAAAATCTGGGAGACCCGCCGGCCCCCCTGTTCAAGGAAACTCGCGAGCTGATCTTAGGTAAATGCCGAGCGGAGAAACAGGAAGAAGTCCGCACAATCTTTGAAAAGCAGCCTTTCGGTGAGCTGGAACGTCTCGTCACACAAAAGCTTTTGGATGTGGTGAAGAGCGTCGCCAAAGAGGAATTGGACAGTGAAAATTGGCTCCATCTGGTGGCACGACTGAGCGGCCGGACCTACGAGCAAACGCGAGTCAACATTCTTGAGTTTCTAGACACAGATATGTTCAACGTGTCGAACGAGAACTGCGTGGCCTTTCTGGAGCCGCTCATTGAGTCCTGGGATATCGACCTTGCAACCTTCGGAATGGAGATTGCACTGAGCCGGAGACTCGCGCCGGGAGATCCCAAGAAATTCGAGTATGTTCAGAGAGAACCCAACCAGCCTGACGAAGAACCTGGGTTCCGGGAATTTCTTCAGGACCCTTCGCTGACCGGCGATGCCACACCACATGAAATCGAGTTCCTGAGGGGCCTGAGGATCAAAGGAAAACGGCCAACCCCTCTCTATTATTACCGGGAATTGCAGAACCTGAGAGATCCCCTCCATTTTCGCGCGGCACGCTCGGCACTTGACCGGAACCGCTAGAATCCTACGCATAGCGCGCATTTTCTAGTGCCAATTCATTTTGGGGGAAGTTCACGTTGCATTTCTTGGACGAAGTCATCGGCTTGCTCAAGAAGTCTCCGCATCTCAAGCAAAATCGCGCGCCTTTGTTTAGGTTCTGAGGTCGCGCCTAGTTTTTTCTGGGCAACGTCAAGGTCCTTGTTTATTTCACCAAACGTTTTTGGCTTGGCAGTTAGATGCGGTTCCCGTCCAGGTTTTGCACCACCTTGCTGGAACGTACCTTGCTGTGAGCCAAACCTGCGATGAAACGACTGCATGTGGTCGCGCAATTCACTTTCCGAATTGTAGAAACCGTTGCACTGACTACAGGTGATTCGAGCCACTTGTGGTTGTGCCATGTTAATTTACCTCCTGATCTTCGCTTGCCTCCTTTGTCCAGAGAAACTGGTGAAGCTAGGGTGCTTCCCGATCCACCAGAGAACCTTGGCCAAGATTTCCCACGTGTGTTTGTCGTCTAGAACAATCGACTCGTATTCCCTGTTCTCAGGTTGCAGCACTTCCGTATGGTCGTAGTGCCGCAGGCGCGACACCGTCAATCCCATGTCTTTATGCCACGCAATCACGACTTTACCGCTTAGTTTGGAGAGCTCTGTTTGCGAAGAGTCCACGGCGAGAATGTAGCCGTCGCAGATCACTGGCATGATTGAGTTGCCTCGCACCCGCAAGCAGGTTGTGGTTGAGGGATTCGGGCGCCAACCCACAGGAGCTACAATCATGCTTTCGACCGGTGCATCGCGAAGTATCGCTGAGCGGTCCCCCCTTTCCCCGTGTGACGCCGCTACGACCTTTAGTAAAGGAACCGCTACGAGTTGCAGCGATTTTGATTTCTTATCACCACTGCCCGCGCTTGCGATTTGGAAGAGGATATTGTGGGTCTGGCTGAGCCGTGTCTTGAGTTCAGGCACGACGCGCATGAAATCTTCGTATCGCAGACCGGCTCGGCCCCCAAAATACCAACAAAGAGGAGCGCCCGCAAGATTTCCAAGCTCGACATAAGTCCCTGCTGGCGGCTCCTGCGTGCCGCGCTCCCACCGCGATACACTCATCGCCGCGCAATGGAGGCGCTGTCCGAAAGCTGTTTGACTCAGGTTGAGGCGTTGGCGTAGTTCGGAGATAGTAGTCGCCCACTCCGCCTTAGGAGAGATTCCCGACTTGCTTCGCGACTTCCGCATTGCCTGGCCGTTCTTCGGATCAGCGATGTGATCCCGATATAGGAACCAGCATACGCCCCTGTACGGACCTTTGAAAGTGGCGCGCTCAGCGGGTTTATCGTTTGGGGGATTGGCGCTGTTCATGGCCCAGAGGATGGCGCGACGGAAGCCTGTTTGACCGCTACGAAGAACAGGAGTATATATTATCTAGCTATTCCAACGGTCTCTAACTAACTGAGAAATATTCGACGTATTGGCCTCTCAAAAGATATTGCCATCGGAAAAGGTGGATAACATGAAAAGAGCGGTTGCCATGCCTTCCCCGAGGTCACCGTCCTTTTTCAGAGGGCTTTATGCCCGAGTGGCCAAGGGGTTGGGGTTTGATCCTTCTTACGTCAGCCGGATAGCTCGGGGCGAGCGGAGATCAGAGATTGTTGAAAAGGCGATTCGTCGCGAAATAGACAAGGTTCTGACGTCTGGCAAGAATATCTCGCGTCGGTCCGCGAAGCACCAAGGTAAGAAGAAGACACCTACGAAGAGATAGTGCATGTAAATTTTATGGCGCGGGCGTCGAGGGCCATCATCACGTGAGGCGCGACTACGCGGGAAATGGAGCGCGTATAATCCTATCGGGAACCATCACGTCGAATTCCTTCTCGCAATTGATACACCGAATCGTTTGATTGCCCATCTGTGCGAATCCAGTACGGGCGGCACATGAACCTTCTGCGTGGTTTTACAGTGTTGACATTCCCCATTATCACGACATAGCGTTCGTCCGCCATCCCTGTCCCTCTGTGCGGCGGATTCTATCACGCCATTGACTCACCGATCTCTGCCCCCGGTGGTTGCGTTCATCGGTAGTGATGTTTGACAGATCGGATTAGGTCCTGTATCGCCCCGTGGCGTGCGAAGCGGGGTCACTGTTTCGCGGGAATGAAAGTCGCGTCGCCGGTCGCATTATCGACAATCACATAGTGACCGGGAAAATGTTCTGCGAGGACTCGGGCGCGTGCTGTCGCAGCTTCAATGTCTTCTGCGCCCTCGATCCAGACATTGCCGTTTGGTTGCTGTCTGAAAATGTCAAAGCGTGCCGACAACGGGGCTCTCCGACCTCAGAGTTCTTGGCCGAAGGATGGCACAGATAGACGATCAAAACCAATGGCTCGAAGGTTCTGGGAGTACCAGAGTTTACGCTACGCAATGTCCCCTTATTCCAATTCCAAAAGTAATACGTTGGCAGCTTCGCGTAGCCTTTTACCGAGGTAGGCGTACCATTCTGTCTCTGTGATTTGTGCGAAGTCGTTCGGTGGCACTGGCTGCTGTATGATGACGTGGCGTTCCTTCTGTTCTAATTTGGACATACAAAATCGTACCATGCGGCATTTGTATGGCGGGTGCGTCGTTCGCGTCAGTTTCCATAGGGAAATGCTTGGTGCTTCACTTCATTGTTTTGTGAGCGTTCTGGCTCGTACTCCGGACTGATGAGGATCCGCTACTGTCGTTCGCATGGCGCGGTAGCGGGGTTTCTAGGTCATTCGAAACACAAGCTCGTAGCGTTGATAGACGAAAGACTCCGTACAGTTCGGGCACCCTATCCGTAGCCCGCCCACGGGGAACTCAGGCTTCCTAGCGGTCCACGCGATGAACTGTTCTCCCGCGTCAGCGATTTCGGTGTGGGTGAATTCTTTCTTGCAATCGGGACAGAGCAGCGCCCAGCGAGGCTTCATTCGGAAAACAATACACCAACACCCGCCCGTGAGTCTGTTCCATATGACTCATTTTAATCAACCCCTGGCTCTCGCTCATCTCGCTCAAAGATCAGGGGCAGAACATCGAAAGCGATGTGCTCGATAAACTGCGCCATTTGGTATCTTTCTGACGACGCTTCACGGACGGATAATACCCCCAGGGAGCCGGAACGTTTAGAGACGCAAGGAGGAAATATGCAGAACAACGCGCCCACGCCTCATGAACTAAGATCACTGGAAGGCAACGCGAGGTCCGCCTTTCCTAGGTGGAAATCCCGATTGGGAAAAATGCGGCTGCGCAAAGCGTTGGTCCGGTCGGGTTTCTTGAATTGGCGGCGAGCACGATGGACAGCGTGCTTCATCGCGATAACGACTATTGTTTATCCTGCACAATCTCAGCAAACCAAGCCGGCGGAACCTAGTGTCGCAGCTGCCAACCGGGCTGTCCAATCGCAGTTGCCGTTTAGCGATCGGCAGGACTTCGAGGACGCGATGCGGGGATTCATCGCGACAACTCCCGACGCCGCCAATCCAGATCGCTGGGCATTTCTTGGACACGAGGCGCCGCCGACTGTAAATCCAAGCCTTTGGCGTCAGGCACAACTCAACGTCACAAATGGATTGTATAAGGTCGCCGACGGCGTTTATCAGGTTCGCGGTTTCTCGCAGGCGAATATGACGATCGTGGAGGGTACGACCGGTCTCATCGTCATCGACACACTCACTACACCCGGAGCAGCGCGCGAAGCTCTCGACCTCTATTTTGCGCATCGTCCACGCGAGCCGGTCGTGGCCGTAATCTACAGCCACAGTCACCCCGATCACTATGGCGGCGCGAGCGGCGTGGTCTCGCAAGCCGACGTGGCTGCCGGAAAAACAAAGATCATTGCGCCAGTAGGCTTTATGGAAGCCCTCGTCGTAGAAGCCGTTGTTGGTGGAAACGCAAAGGCACGGCGTGCGCAGTATCAGTTTGGAATGTCGCTGCCGGTTGGAGAACGGGGGAACGTCGATGAAGGCCTTGGCAAGAACGACTCTCGGGGAGCGAGCGGGTTCGGCTCGATTATCGCACCAAACGATACCATTCAGCGGCCGATGGAGACCCGCACTATCGATGGTGTAGCTTTCATATTTCAACTTGCTCTGGACTCGGAAGCGCCTTCCGAGATGCTGATTTACCTGCCACAGTCGCATGTCCTGGATGTAGCAGAGGATGCGACTCACACGCTGCACAATCTGCTCCCGTTTCGTGGCACCACAGTGCGCGACGCGAATCGTTGGTCGCAATATCTCAATGTCGCGCTCGAGCAATTCGGTGCCGACGCGCTGGTGCTGATCGCCCAACATACCTGGCCGGTGTGGGGTAACGAACGGGTGCGAGCCCGATTGGCTAATCAGCGTGACCTCTACAAATATGTGCATGACCAGACAATTCGAATGATGAATCAGGGGTTGGGGCCGACCGAGATTGCTGAGGCCCTTACGATGCCACCTGGGCTTGAGAACGACTGGTCCGCGCGCGGATATTACGGCACGCTCTCTCATGATTCAAAGGCCGTATATCAGCGTTATGTCGGCTGGTACGACGGAAACCCTGCGAATCTCAATCGCCTGCCGCGCGTCGAAGAGGCCAAAAAATATCTCGAGTACATGGGAGGGTCGGCTGCGGTGATCGCGCGGGCGCGCGACGACTTCAAAGCGGGCCGTTACCGCTGGGTCGCTCAGGTAATGGACCAGGTCGTCTTCGCCGATCCCTCCAACAAAGAGGCGCGCAGTCTCGCGGCGGATGCATTCGAGCAGCTGGGATACCTTGCCGAATCGTCGACGTGGCGAAATGCTTACCTGCTCGGAGCAGAGGAATTGCGCGGCGGCGTCCGCGGTGGAGCACGGTCGGTCCCCGGCGTCAGCCCAGAAATGTTGCACGCGACGCCGATCGCCCTAGTCTTCGATTATCTCGGTACGCGCGTAGACGGGCCTCGAGCCGGAACAGCGAACATCGTAATCAACTGGCAATTCACCGATACAGGCGAGTCGCTTGCTTCTACTCTTGAGCACGGCGCACTGACCTCGATCACTGGCAAGACGACTCCCAATGCCATGACTACGGTGACGACAACGCGACCCGTGTTTGAAAGCGTCATTCTGGGACAGCGAACACTCGCGGATGCCATGGCGCACCGCGAGATCACGACGATCGGCGACGCCAAGGCAGTATCCGATTTGTTGGCGCTGCTGGTCGACTTCGACACCGGATTTCCGGTCGTCGACCCTAGACGTTGACCGTGAACGTGTCAGCTTAGCTGGTCTAGATATCCGGCCTGGACCGAACGAGTGAGCCCATGAGCGGCAGCGAACTATGATGCGACGGCTGCCGGTCCGCGGGGTCAGTCGTACGAGTAGCCCTTCGCCCGGGATGTCCATTACCAAGGGGATGTCTCCTCCGCAATCTTTTCATACAATGCTAACCAGCTAGTTAAGCCAGGGACGATCCCAGTAGTAGTCTGGAGATCGCAGTTCAGAACGGGCGATCTGGGAAACCGGCCAGCCACTCGGCGAAGCGCGCTTCGTTGTTAGATGGAGTTAATTCCGATGGCCGATCAGGCTGGATGACGAAAACGCGGTACCGACGCAGTAGCAACTGTGGCAAAGCGCAGCGAAAACGAATGAAACGTGAATAAAAGCTGAGAGAGTAACTCGTCAGTAGTACATGTTTACTACACAACAGTCCGTATTTACAATTCCGGAACATAGCCGCACATTCTGCAAGCGCCTGTGCCTCTAATCTCGTGGTCCGATCCGATTAGGCGTCCGACCGAGGACCTTGGGTAAAGCAACGCGTCAGAAATGGGACGTTTTGCCACTTGAGACCTTCAGGACTTGACCGGACGGGCCTAACCCAGTTGAGGCGACAACAGCCGCGAGATGCGATTTCCCGCTGCTCTATTCGTCCCAGTTACAGACAAACCCAAATGCAAAACTTTGGCCCAACCCAGCAAAGTGCAAAAGCGAACTCGATTTTTACAAAGGAGAACGTCATGAAGCAATCCGGAACTTTCCTCAGGAGACCTTCGAATCGCCGCATGTTTCTCAGGAATGGAATGATAGCGGCGGGCGCAGCAGGTATAGGCGCCGTGGTATTGCCCGGCAGTTCGCCTTCTTTTGAGCGGAACGACGACGAGAACTCCCCGATCACGAAAGGAGACATCGCGATTCTGAGATTCTTGCAGGCGTTAGAGACGGTAGAGACCGATCTGTGGCTGCAGTACTCGGAACTTGGAGGAACG
>Ga0210400_10002079_pt1 | contig 19072 bp, 14 predicted proteins | sample IncBWH26MmetaG_FD_155456 | JGI IMG/M metagenome (GOLD analysis project Ga0210400, IMG submission 155456) | Forest soil microbial communities from Barre Woods Harvard Forest LTER site, Petersham, Massachusetts, United States - Inc-BW-H-26-M | ecosystem: Environmental > Terrestrial > Soil >...
AGTTCGAAGTAGGTAACGAATTTTAAGTCCTGCATTTGAGGGTAAATTCTTTGGAAATTGCGAATTTGCGGTCGGTCGAATCCACAAGTCGGGTGCGCGCATTTCTTCCCGTTTTTTTTGCGAAGGGGTGGGCAAAACGAGTGTTCAATTCAAGGTCTTACATGCTGGACTCAAGGTCTTACAAACGGCCTTCAAGGTCTTACAAACCGTGCTCAAGGTCGTACAAATGGTCTTCAAGGTCTTACAAAAAGGTCTTACAAATCCGCCTTGAGGTGTTACAAAAAAGTTCGTCCCCCATAACCCCAGTGTTTTCAACGCATCTGTTCAAAGGTGTCGGGCTAGGGCGCAATTTTTTGGAGTTTCTCCCAGAAACGAGGAAATGTAGCGGCGTAGCGGCTATTTTTCGGAAGCTCGCGCATTTTTTGGAGTGTCGTCCCGCGGCATATCGGCTTAATCCAGTCCGGCTTCGCGCATGCGCTGCTGATGGTGGGAGTAAGAAAGGGCTCTCAGGCCGTCCTTATCGAGGCCCAGCGCGTTCGGAGTGAATACGAAATCATTCCTGGCGGGAATCTTTGCGGCCTCGCGCATGAATAGCTCCCTGACAGGACCGGCGTGCTGCGGATTCTTCTCCAGCATCTCCCGCAGGTAATCCATGCCGTGAGTGATGTGCCGGCCTTCATCGGCCCGGATCAGCCGGATACCTTCCAGCAGTCTGGGAAACATACCGGTCTTGGCGAGCAAGTCCTCAAAGAAGTCGTAGCCGGTAACGGCCATGGTGCCTTCGATGATTCCGAAGTAATGGGCGGCAAACAAGGTCAGGGCCAGTCCCAGGTCGCCGTTCTGTCCGGTCGTGACGGCGCGTCCCATGGCCTCTCCGCGCTGCCTGAGTTCGTCCAGCAACACTCCGCGATAGTCCGCAGAGAGATAGGAGGCGGTGTCCACCTTGCCGCAGACTTCCTGAAAATAGCGCTCGAAGAATTCCGCGTGCTTTACCTCTTCAAAGATCTGGCTGGAGAGAAACATGCGGCGGTCGGATTCGGGCACGGCAAGCATGAACCAGGCCAGCGTGTCTGAGACGCTTACCTCTCCCTCGTAAAACAGGGCGCACACCTTAATTAATTGGTGCTGCTGTTCAGGGTTGAGCGCCTCCCAATGGGGACGGTCTTCCGCCAGGAGAAGCTCTTCGGGGTCCCATACACCCAGGCGCTTGGCAATAGAGTAAAGCTGGCGAGGTGATTTCGTGGCACGGGTAGCTGTGGACATCGAGATGCCTCCTGGTGCTTTCACTATGGTATTAGAACTGGGTGGACACCGAAAGCTTAACATTGATCCGGCAGTCGGGTGATCGGGCCGGTTCTGGTTAAGGCGAAAACCGGTTTAGCCACGAATTCACGCGAATGAACGCGAATGGGAATGCGGTAGCGAAAGTTTCTGGTTCTCGCAACCATTCAGGCAGGGATGGTTGGGGCTGTTACTTGTCTCTTTTTGCACGCGGTCTACACTAAAATTTGAAATGCTATAGCTGCAAAACAGCAGGCCTCGGATTGCGCCGAGGCCTGGTTGAAGGTTAACTTTTCCTCCCGCCAGTCAGTTCCCCCAAACCTTCCAGCGAGAGTTGTTGTTCAAACCGAAATCAGTTTCGCAGGCCCTACAAAAATGAACAAGAGTACGGAGGTAATCAGCAAGAGGCATTAGGAATCGGGTGATCCGTACATCGGGTGATCGGGTGATCTAAGACTGAACAGCACGGATTAGTTTTTTGGCCAAGCTCTTTCGAGCCCCGCCGCCAATCGCCACCAGTATTTCATCCGCGCAACAGGAGCAGAGCCAGCAGCTAGGAGCCAGCAGCCAGTAGCTGCCTCTCAGCAATCAAGCCGAAAACCATTCCCAACCCGGACGCCAGAATCAGCAGAGCAACGCACCCCGGCCACCGATAGTGATTCCAGGTCCACGCTGGAGCTATGGCTCCCAGACTTCCTCCCGCGTAATAAGCCGTTACGTAAAGGCCCGCAGCCGAGGAGCGTGCGCGTCCGGCGAGGGCGCCTGTCTGGATGCTGGCGGCCGCCTGGGAGATAAATGCGCCCGAGCTGAATAGAGCCAGGCCCACAAGGACTGCCGATAACTCAGGAAGCAGGGTGAGCAGGAGACCTACAGCGCTCAAGGCCAGTCCCAGAACGAGGGTGGGAACAACGCCGGACCGGTCCAGCAAGACACCGGAAAAGGGTGTCACGACAGCGCCCACCAGGTAGACAGCGAAGATGCTACCCAGCAGCGCTGGACTGAGATTAAAAGGTGGAGCGGCGAGGTAGAAATTCACATAGGTGAATGCGCCGATCAGCACAAAGAGGATCATGAATCCCATAACAAAGTTGGCCAGCAACCTGGTATTGCGTAGATGACCGAAGGCTTCCTCAGTTGCATGGTGCAAGTTCGCGCGCGAGAAGTTTTTTGCCTTGGGCAGCCACCGGAGTACGCCGATGGCTCCCAGCAAGGTAATGATTCCCAGGAAGACAAAGGAGATACGCCAGTTCATGTGTTCAGCGGTAAGTCCTGCGATCAGGCGGCCCAGGAACCCGCCCAGGATGGTGCCTGACATGTACGCGGTTATGGCGCCGCCCAAACGCCGGCCAGCCCATTCTTCGTTGATATACGCCGACATGACCACGGATACGCCTGGCACGCATATCCCTTGGAGAAAACGCCAAAAGATGAGCTGATTCAGGCTTCCGGAGGTGGCGGCGAGCACGGTAGGCACGACCAGGGCAAACAGCGCGGGCACGATGACCCGCTTTCTGCCAATGGCCTCCGCGGCCCAGCCGACGAAGGGCCCGATAATGGCGACCGCCAGAGTGGCCGCCGTAATGGTGAGGCTGACTTGGAATTCCGTACCGTGAAACTCGTGGCGGAGTACCGGCAGAAGCGGCTGCGTGGCATACACGTTCAGGAAAGTGCATCCCCCAGCCAGCATGGCGGCCCCCACGCTGCGGTCAAAATAGGCACTCTTCGGGAGCGTTGTTGGATCAATGGAATTAACTATGCCCATGGAATTGTCTGGCTCAAAAGAAAAGTAAAAGCGCACCCCGGAACGCGAAGGCGCGGAGAAGAGCCAGGGGAACAAGAGAAGCGAAAGGGAGCGGGAGAAAAATACAGGGCATCAGCAAAATCGCCGAGCAAGATGATATTGGGGACAACGGTACCCTTGGATACTGGAACATGACAGTCTTGCTGGATGACTAGTGAGTATAACATCCGCGCGAGGCGCCGCGGCTTTGGGACCGAGTGTAGCGGCAGATCAGGGGCGAAACCCAAGAGCTTTGAAACACAGCGTGGCAGGGCCGCAATCAAAACCAACACCTACCACGGAGTCACTGAGGCGCAGCGCAGCTTAGCCGCATGCGCTTGGCAGTCAGCCATTCAACGGCCGAGGCCCAAAGTAACCTGCGGCCTATTACTAACGCCACGACCAGGGGAATTTATCCCGTAATTCCTGAGAACAAACCGGGGGTATGCCTTAAGTTACTTGTTCGAAGAGGATTGTGATTGCTCGGTTAAGCCCCTCACCGCTAAGCTTGGCATATCGAAACAATCAACAGGGGGAACCATGGTTCAGCGCAGAATCAGGCTGGTTTTGGCGCTTGTCGGCACAATGGCGAGCATGGCTATGGGGCAACAGCTTCAGGTGGTCACACAAACGCCGCGGCAGGCGGTAATTGAGCTGTTGACCGGTGACCAAGCGGCTGCCAAGAGTCATCTTACCGTGGAAGTGCAGAAACAGATTGCCGCTTCGGGGAACAGCAATGCTTCTTTGGGCGGCATGAGCCTTTTAGGAATGATGAACATGGCCAAGGGCACCGGCGGCCCTGAGTTCCAGGTATTTGAGACTGGCCCGATCTTGTTTTCCGTGGACAATCAAAAAGACAGGCAGAAGATTGAGCTGCGCGTGGAGAGCAATGTAGTGCGCGGCGAAACGGCGGACCTGGACCTCTCTCTGCACACGTTCAAGGATGGCATAGAGGAATCCCTTCCGGTTGGGTTCCGCATCCTTCTGGGTCTGAAGCAACAGCAAGGGATCTGGAGGTTGAATGCCATCACGTTCAGCGCGAAGCTGCCGATAGGCGACCCAAGGTTATTTGATCCCGCTACATGGAACCGGACCATGATGGCCGGACGGGCCATCGGAGTTGGCGGGGGCGATTTTGGAGCGTCCAACGTACCGGAGAAGATTCCTATAGCTCGAGCGGTGAAGATGGTGGGCATGGCCGAGAATGTCTATTCCAAAAAACATCCGGGAGCGGGCTTCACCTGCAATCTTGCAGATCTGGTGAACGTTGGAAAAGGCTTCGACAACGGGGAACCCTACACCTACCTTGATCCTGAATTTGCCACTGGAGTCTACAACGGATATCGCTTTACGCTGAGCAGCTGCGCCGGCAGTCCCGCCGCATCGTTCCAGGTTGTAGCCGAGCCAGTTAAAGGATCGGGCAAAGCCTACTGCTCTGATGCGAGCAACACCTTGCGAACGTCTGATGATGGTCATGGGGCAACGTGCCTGGTGTCCGGCAGGGTGACGATGAGGTAGGACCTTGGCAATTGGCAAATAGCAGTTGCAGTTGGCAATTATTAAATAGCCGCACATCATAAGCGCAGGCGTAAATCGAGGTACGCCATCGTGTCCCGTGCCTCGCACAAATCAATCTCGAATGATGAATTTTTCCACTGCTGTGAAGGCGTGTCCCTTCAAATCAGCTCACTCTTTTCCTCTGCGGCCTGTGTAGCCCCCTAATAAAAAAGTGCATCTCACCGTAGGTTGCTGATAAGTGCAGGCCAGCCGGTGCTCACATTGGTCGTTGAGCCGGACATTTTCAAGTCCCCCCTCATCAATTCCTTTCCGGGCATTTCAATTGCATGGTCGGGACTCTTCAGTTGGGACCGGCTTTGTGGCAACTGCCTGAGCTGCATCTATCAATAACCATCGACAATTCAACCAACAAAAAGGAGAATCGCAATGCCATACGTGACCGTCGGTAAGGAAAACTCCGGCAACATCGATCTCTACTACGAAGACCACGGCTCCGGTAAGCCCGTTGTCCTCATCCACGGATATCCGCTGAGTGGTGCTTCATGGGAGAAGCAGGTGCCGGTCCTTTTGGACGCAGGTCACCGTGTTATCACCTATGACCGCAGAGGGTTCGGCAGATCCAGCCAGCCAACAACGGGCTACAGCTACGATACTTTCGCCGAGGATCTTCACAAACTGGTAACGAAGCTCGAACTGCGTGATTTCGCGCTGGCGGGTTTCTCCATGGGTGGCGGCGAAGTGGCGCGCTACCTGGGGAACTTCGGGTCGAAGGGCGTGAGCAAGGCGGTAATCATCTCGGGAGTTCCGCCGTTCTTACTGAAGACGCCCGACAACCCTGAGGGCGTGGACGGCAGTGTCTTCGGAGGAATCCAGAAAGCCATCGCCGCAGACCGTTACGCGTTTTTCGCCGAATTTTTCAAGAATTTCTACAACACTGACCTCTTGTTGGGTAAGCGTGTCAGCGAACAAGCTGTCCAGGCGAGCTGGAACCTCGCAGCGGGCGCCTCAGCTACGGCATCGTTCGCTTGCGTTCCAACGTGGCATGAGGACTTTCGCAAGGACGTGGCGCGCATCGACGTACCAACGCTGGTCATTCACGGCGATGCGGACCGCATTGTCCCTATCAGCGCTTCGGGGGCGCGAACGGCCAAGCTGGTCAAGGGTGCTCGCCTGGCAGTGGTGAAGGATGGTCCGCACTGCATAACCTGGACACATGCGGAGGAAGTGAACGCTGAATTGCTGAACTTTCTTGGGAAAGCTGTTGCGCAGCGTGCAGGCTCAACACCTCAGGGCGAAGCCGTTGCGTGACGAAGCGTTTCTCAAGCCTCTACCGTGTCAATAAAGAAACCAACTCAAAAGAGGGAGACGTAGCAGCCAAGCTACGTCTCTCCGCTCACCTCAGTGTTTCTCTACCTGCAGATCATTTTGCACCGCGAACACTCCCGGAACGCCGTTCGCCATGATGAAGGCAACGTCCTTGTCGCCCTGGTTGCGAACCATTCCCAGGAGATCCACCCGGCCGTTCTTCACGATGATGTGAATCGGCGGGTACCCCTGGATAGCGTAGTTGAACAGGCGAGGCTGATTGAAAATGGCCCGCGCAACTTGCCTCCGGATTCGATCATCGTTAAACGATGCGGGCAGTATCTCAATCTGGTTCTCAACCTTGGTTACACCCTCAATGTGCTTGACGGACTGTTCCGCTTCATCCTTCAGGATCGCGTTGCGGACCTGTCCCAGAAGCGTTACCGTGCCGCCGTCTACCTTGTAGGCGAGGTTATCAAAGATGCCGAACTGCGGCATCATGACCAGTTCATGACGGACTTGGTTAGCAACGCGGTGGTCCGCCTGCTGATTCGTATCCAAGTCGCTTATTGTTGAAGGTCCCCCCGGCTGGTCGGATGATGAAGCTGCCGCAAAACCCGAGGTTCCCAGTATGAGGACAGATGCTAGACACATATACAAAGCTTTTTTCATAGTTCCCACCTCACTTGCATTAATAGCTAGCGATTAGATGTACTCTGGTGTGAGAAGTTCCTGCCTGGAACGTTAAGAATTCTTAACTGGCCTTAAGATGGTTTTCCGAGGAATCGATCAGCGTTGATCTGGACGAACGATAGCCATCGTTCGGGCAAATCTTCCTGGTGAAAGATAGCGGATACTGGGCAAACGGGAGCCCGGGTAGAATTCCTTATAACGGTATTCGTGGTCCCAAAAGGTCTCGCGGTTGTTCGACTTCGCGCCCGACACCGTCGCCAAGGACAACTCGTACAGGGCGATCCGCTCCTAACGAACAAATTTTTAAGACCAAGGGAATCAATGAGCGATTTAAAGTTGTTTTCAGAGTCAAATTCGGGAACAACCGCCCAAGAGATCTGGGTAGAACGCCTTGGATCTGCATTTAAGCCCGAAGCATGGTCGGGTCCCTCTCTGCGCGCCTTTCAGATGCGTTGTGCTCGCTTTTTTGCGGCGCTACGCTCGGGATGACACTTCTTAAATAAGTGTGCCCGAAGGTGCGCTCTTCCACCCTTCATCCAGATCAAGTTTGATTTTTCGGTCTGGTCAGAAGCCCAGCTTGTGCCAGGCTCCGGAGAACATCCTTTTTAACAATGGCTTCTTGGGGATGGCGTCCTGCTCGATTGAGGCAGGTTCGAGCGGAATAGCGACAGAGTCTACCACTACGAGCGGCATGGGTTGCCCGCCGGCCACTTCTCCTATGACCGTCTGTCCACCTCCAACCGGCAGCGTCACATTGAGAGTTGTGATCTCTTGCTCGCGGATGGCTACGACATCCCGGTGAAGTTCGGATCCCTGACTGCTTACAGACACTTCATAGGTCCCAGCGGGAAGATGCAGCAGGCGCAGGCCCCCTAAGGAGTCTGTATCGCCTTTGAATTCTTTGCGGGTGGATCGGTTGATCAATATTACCTGGGCGTTGGGGACAACGGCGCTGCCGGCATCTACTACCTGCGCTACGATTCCGCTTTCATTCCGGTCAATCTGGACAAGCGACTGCGATTCATGTGGCGTGGTCTGAGCGGCTGCAAACGTCACGGTCATGGCCGCGGACAAAGCTGCGCCCGCGATGCGGGAGGCCCGGCGAACAGCGGTGCGGCTGCCGCGCGGGCAGTCCCGGGAGACCATGGTTCCATCGGCCCGCCGGTAATAGCGGACGCACAGACGGCCTTGATGGGTGGAAACCAGGTGGGCCGCTTCGCGCACTGTCATGGCGGAGAGGTTGTAAACGCTCTGATCGCACTCCGGGCAGTGGCGGATACGGTCGTCGCCGGTCATCTGCTCCCAGTCCGCGACGCACGGGGATGCAACTTGCAGTGGGTCTTGCCTAGAAACTCGGTGGGGCAAAGGTGGGCCTCCATCTTCATGATGTATCTGTTAGAACGAGACGGAGAAGAGAGCTTGCAGAGAAATTGGAGGGCGCGGTCGGGAGTTTACAGAAATTTACATTGAAGTTTTGTAAGTGAATGAGCTGAAGCGGCAATTTCTCAAGACCTTGCGCCAGCTCCTAACGCGCTCCCAAGGACCGAAGTCCGCTCCGGCTGTTAGATTGGGGCGTTCTCGCGCACTTTAAAGGCAGCGGAGCAGTTTCCTTCGGCTCGCGGGCTCACCTCTAGGACAGGTTCTTCGCTGCCGCTCAGAATGACACTGATCCACTCTCTGCACTCGTTTTTTTTGCCGTTACGCGCCCTTATTAAACACAACGCCTGAAATAACTGCGCTTCAGACCAGCAAGACTAGCGTTTTTGGCAGCGCACCTTTCGATTGATACGCAATTATTTGACAGTGTGTTTAAACAGGCGCGGGCGGCGACCAAGCGCGACAATTAGTGACAAATCCTTCTGCCACGCATTGCCGCTTGTGTGCCGACCCGGCCTGCTTTAGAGTCCAACGTGAAAGTAGAGAGCGGCCGTGCCAATCGAAGACACTGATTCACTTTACGTGTGCGGTTGTTTCGTCGATAGTGGTTTTTCTTTCGTCATCAAGGTAACATTAGCACCGCCGCAAGCGAGCTAAGGCTCCTTTAGAAATACATCGAGGCCATGTATGCCCCAAGCCGGCGCAAGTCTCCAGGACGCAAGTCTTCAAACGGATGTGCCTGTACAACCTGATCCATCCACTGAACCTTTATCGTCGCCGACACCAGCTCCGAACTGGCGAGCCGGTTTTTGGTCGCTGATTGTTACGCAGTTTCAAGGAGCATTCAGCGCTAATGCGTTCCGGTATCTGCTCTCCTACATGATTCTGGGAATGGTGCTGGCCAGGCCGGAGCGCGACAAGCTGGTTTCACTGGTCGGCCTGTTCTTTGCGGTCCCCTTCATCCTGTTCAGCATGGCGGGCGGTTTTCTGGCCGACCGCTTCAGCAAGCGGCAGGTAACTATTGTTACCAAGATCATTGAGCTTGCAGCCATGGCGCTGGCGGTGGCGGCCCTGCAGACACAGCTCCTTGGGTTCCAACTCGCCATTCTCTTTCTCATTGCCACCCAGGCTGCCCTGTTCGGGCCTTCCAAGTACGGATTACTGCCGGAGCTGTTGCCGGAGAAATGGCTCTCCTGGGGTAACGGCGTTATCGAACTGGGGACGTTTCTGGCGGTAATTGCAGGCACCATCGCGGGAGGGTGGCTCTCGCAGTCGTTTCACGGACGTGAAGCCTATGTGGGAGGCATCCTGGTGCTTCTGGCAGCGCTGGGGTTGATCTCCAGCCTGGGAATCTCCAAAGTTCCGGCAGCAGCGCCGCACAAGAAATTCCGCATCAATTTTCTGGGCGATCTCTTTGGACAGATCAGGATCATGTACCGGGACCGCCCGCTGTTTCTGGCGGTCTTGGGCAATACATACTTCTGGTTCTTAGGCGCTCTGTATCTGCCCACCGTGATTGTTTATGGAAGAGACCTGCTGCACCTGGAGCCCACAAAAAATTCTCTGCTGGATGTAGGGCTGGCGTTAGGAATTGGAATTGGCAGTGTGGTGGCCGGTTACCTCTCCGGCAACAAGATCGAATACGGACTGATTCCGTTGGGCTCTTTTGGCATGACCATTATGGCGGCGGCCGTGGGGATCTTCCCACATTCATTTGCGAGCGTTGCCTGCGTCTGCTTTGCCCTGGGATTTTTTGCCGGCTTCTTTGTGGTGCCGGTGAACACTCTGATCCAGCACCGTCCGGCCCCGGATGCCAAAGGAGGCATCCTGGCGGCCGCCAACCTGCTGACATTTGTAGGAGTGGCGGCCGCTTCCGGAGTATATTTTCTGCTGACGACGGTGGGGCATCTGGATGCGCGTGGCGTCTTCCTGGCCACTTCCTTCATTACTCTTCTTGGCACAATTTACGTTTTGTATCTGCTGCCGGACTGGTTCCTGCGGCTGCTGCTGTGGTTCGTAACGCACACGGTTTACCGCATCCGGGTGATCGGACGCGACAACGTTCCGGAAAAGGGCGGCGCGCTGTTTGTCTCCAACCACATGTCGTTTGTAGATGTGTTGCTGCTGATGGCTTCCACCGACAGGCCCATCCGGTTCATGATGCACAAGGACATCTACGACCGGAGCTTCATGAAGCCCTTTGCCCGCATGATGAGAGCGATTCCGGTCTCCTCTGAACTGCGCCCCCGGGACATGATCGTTTCGCTGCGGACCGCCAGTGACGCCATTCGCAACGGCGAGATTGTCTGCATCTTTGCCGAAGGGCAGATCACGCGCACCGGGCAAATGCTGCCGTTCCATCGAGGCCTGGAGCGGATCATGAAGGGCATAGATTCGCCCGTTGTGCCGGTAAACCTGCATGGCGTGTGGGGCAGCATCTTCAGCTTTGAGCGCAACCGGTTCCTGTGGAAGCTGCCGCAACGCTTGCCGTATCCCGTCACCGTGAGCTTTGGCGCGTGGCTACCCGGCAGCGCCACGGCAGGGGAGGTCCGCCGGGCGGTGCAAGAGTTGCAGACCACGGCCTTTGTGACGGACCCGGAGACACGGACAACACTCGACAGAGAGTTCGTACGCTGCGCCCGCAGACATCCAATGCACTTTGCCTTGGCCGATGGACGCATACCCAAGATGCGTTTTGGCGGAATGCTGGTGAAGTCGATGTTCGTGGCGCGGCGGCTCAAGGATGTCTGGAAAGACCAGGAGATGGTTGGGATTCTTTTGCCGCCTTCCGTGGGTGGAGCGCTGGTGAATATTGCTGCGACTCTTCTGGGGCGGGTCACGGTGAATCTCAATTACACGGCGAGCAATGAGATCCTTGCCTCGTGCGGACGGCAATGCAACCTGCAGACGGTGATTACTTCCAAGGCCTTTGTGGAACGCTTTCCCAAGCTGGAGATACCGGGACGGACGGTTTTTCTGGAAGAGGCGCTGGCGCAACCACGGACCATGGAAAAGCTGGCATCCCTGTTTTTTGCCTGGATGCTGCCTTACAGGTTGCTGAAGCGTGCTTTGGGAGCGCCGACCCGCACCGCCGACGACCTGGTCACGGTGATTTTTTCCAGTGGCAGCACCGGCGATCCAAAAGGCGTGATGCTCACCCACTACAACGTTTTTTCCAACATCCGGCAGATGGCCCAGGTTTTTCTGCTCAGGACTGACGACAGGTTCCTCGGCATCCTGCCGTTCTTCCACTCGTTTGGATTCACCGCCACCCTGTGGCTGCCCTCGGTGTATGGAGTGGGCGTAGTTTTCCATCCCAATCCGCTGGATGCCACGGTGATCAGCGAGATGGCGGGGAAGTACCGCGCCACGTTCCTGATTGCTACTCCCACGTTTCTGCAAGCCTACATGCGGCGCTGTTCGCCGGAAGATTTTGGGAGCCTGCGATTTGTGATTGTGGGCGCGGAAAAACTTGTGGAGAGGGTTGCGCTGGCCTTTGAAGATATCTTCGGCATCCGGCCGATTGAAGGCTACGGCTGCACGGAGTGCTCGCCAGTGGTGGCGGTGAATACACGGGACTTCCGTGCTCCGGGTGTACGCCAGGTGGGCTCTCGCCGGGGGACGGTTGGCCATCCTTTACCGGGAATCAGCGTCCGCATTGTCGATCCGGAAAGCCTCCAGCCGCTTCTTGGGAACCAGCCGGGAATGCTCCAGGTGAAGGGCCCAAATGTGATGAAGGGATACCTGGGCCGTCCCGACAAAACGGAGGAGGTCCTGAAAGATGGGTGGTACACAACCGGCGACATTGTCTCTGTGGAAGATGGCGGTTTCCTGGTGATCACGGACCGGCTCAGCCGTTTCAGCAAAATCGGCGGCGAAATGGTACCGCACATCAAGATTGAAGAAAAGCTGCATGAACTGATGGATACCCCGGAGCAGGTGTTCGCCGTGTCCTCTGCGCCGGATGAGAAGCGGGGCGAGCGGATTGTAGTGCTGCACACTCTTTCTCCCGACAAGCTCGCGGTAGTGCTGGAAAAGCTGGCGCAGTGCGACCTGCCTGCTCTGTGGAAACCTAAAAGCAATCAGTTTTTCCACGTGGAGACCTTGCCCTACCTCGGGACGGGCAAGCTTGACTTGCGCGGGCTCAAAGCCAAGGCTGCGGAACTGCTGGAAATGGAATCGGTGTCATGACACAAGAACATTGCCGCTGATGAGCGCTGAATAAAACGATAAGCCGGGAAATTCAGGCAACATGCTGTGTTTACGACAATCGCACACCTGCTTCATATCCCCGCTGCCTTTGAATCCCACTGGCCAAGCTCAGTTAAGGGTGTGATTGTGTGGCTGTAGGCCCGTAGTACTTGTGTTTCCGGGGCTTACTTTTGTCATGTTTTCATTCATGGGTGGCTGAGGCTAAGATGCCGCCATGAACTCATCCCAGGTATTATCCGATCCGAGCCAAGCGACCCTTACGCCTGTTGCCAGACGTGTGCAATTCATCGAGCACTTAGGCAAGAAAGTACTCTTTATCAACTATGCCGATTGTGGCGCGACCATGATGAAGGCAGTGGCAGGCGAAGGGCATCGTTTACTTTCGCTGGAGCCTCCCAATTCAGTGCTTACTTTGAATGATGTGACAGGAGCCACTTTCGATCATGAGGCCGTAGCATTTCTCAAGTCCATGGTCGCGGCCAACGCTCCGTTTGTAAGGCGCGGTGCGGTAGTTGGAATCAACGGACTGCAAAGCCTGATCTATGAAGCTGTACAGGCTTTCTCCAGGCGCAAACTTCCGCAATTTACCAGCAGGGAGCAGGCGCTGCAATGGCTGGTGCAAGACTAGGTTTTTACCGTTATGGCATTTTGAAAATAGCCAGTATCATCCCAGTTACTTTCCTATGTTCTTTTCGTGAGTTTACTTAACATTGTTCGGTGGTAAGATACCGCGTATGTCGTCCGCAGATGGCCGTGTGAAGTTTATTGAGTATCGAGGCAAGCAAATCTTGTTTGTAGATTATGTCGCCTGCGACGCGAACATCCTGAAGGAGTTGCTGCGAGAAGGGCATCGGGTGCTTTCGCAGATGCCGCTCAAGTCGGCGCTCACCTTAAACGATGTGACAGGGACCTTCTTCGACCAGGAGTCGGTCCACTTGCTGAAAGAGACGACGGTGGCCAACGATCCGTATGTCAAGCGCGGCGCTGTGATTGGAATTTCCGGGCTGCAGAGCTTGATCTACGATGCAGTACAGGCCTTCTCCAAGCGAAAGATACCTCATTTTTCCACCAAAAAAGAAGCCCTCGATTGGCTCGTGCAAGACTGATCCGCAGCTGCGGGCCAAATAGAAATTATCTCAACGCTTGTGACTTCCACCACTGTCGTGGTTACTGCCTCCGCTGTGGTGACCACCGCCCCCGCTATGGTGTCCGCCTCCGTCGTGATGACCGCCACCGCCGTTGTGGCCTCCGCCATCATGATGACCCCCGCCACCGCCGCCGTGGTGGTGGTGTCGATGGTGATCATCGTCATGCCGGCGATGAGAATACCTGTAGCTGCTGTTATAGGTGCTGTAACCGCCGCTATAAGCGGGTGAAGAACCTCGGTAGTTGCGGAGACATCCCACAGGCAAAAGCGCTACAGCAAGGCCGCCAACCAAGAGAAGGCGTTTCATTTTCCCCTCCACAGTGCAAACCAGGGAACCTATGGCACGAACTGTACAGCAGTTCAGGTGGAAATACAACCGGTGCCTCAAATTGGCAAGATTGCCATAACTGCCAGAATTGCCATAATTTCAAAGACTTTATAGCTGTTCAGAGGTAGTGTAGCCTGACGAAATTCCCTACTTTTCCTTAGTGCGCTCCGCTTCGTTGCGCGCAAGCCTACGGCGTAAGGAAAGGGCCTGTTCTTCTTCTGAAGTTTGAACCTTGACAGATGTGTGTTTGCGGTATATTGAAACCCATGAGTTGGGTATGTCCACGGTGTGATCGCACCTTTCGTCAGGTCAATCAACGTCACGCGTGTGGCGTGGGAAGCGCTGCTACGTTATTGAAAGACAGGCCTACTGCACTGACCGATCTTTACCGGAAGCTTGAAACCACTGTAAAGGGTTTTGGCGACGTGGAGGTAGTCACACGTGACCGGTACGCGCTGTTCCGGACGACACGCATCTTTGCCGACCTGACGGTAATGCGCGACGCGCTGCGCGTGGGGGTGCACATCGGTCGCAAGGTCAATGCACCGTACTTCATCAAAGTCGCAAAAGGTGACAAACGCGTGTCGCACGTCGCCCTCGTCCGGACGGCCGAGGAGCTGCGCACGATCATGCCGTTTCTGCGTGAAGCGTTCGACCTCGCGGTGAGTGAAAAATCATAAACTTAACAATGATTTGAAGCCGAGAGTGGGAAAATGGGGGATTGCTATCCAGTATCGTGGTCAGTGGTTGCGCTTTCACGAGATCTTCCGCCGGCCCTGTCGTTTTCCTGATGAGCCGGTGGTGAAGACGATTCGCGGTAAACATGCGCAGCCCGCTCGCAGTCATCCTTGGCGGTTTTCCTGCAAGGCAGCTCCGTTTCCTTTACTTCTGCAGAAATGGATTTGTCACGCGTTCCTGCCCGATGGTGGTGGCTGGTCCGTGTCCCGGGATTACGTGAGTGTCATCGGGCAGCGCCATGACCCGGCTGTGGAGGGAATTCATGATCTTCTCAAACGACCCGCCGGGCAGGTCGGTGCGACCGATGCTTCCGGCAAAGAGGGTGTCTCCGGCGATCAGTTTCTTCTCCTGGGGAAAATACAGGCAAATGCTGCCCTCGGTATGCCCAGGCGTATGGATGACGCTGGCGGCGATATTGCCGACCTTGAGGACGCGTCCGTTGCTCACCGCATCGTCCACCTGGACCGGGCCGGGTGATTGCATCCCCACCCATGTGGCCTGGACGTCCAGCAATTTCAGCAGGGCATGGTCATCCTGATTCATCAGGATAGGAGCGCCGGTAGCGGCTTTGAGCTTCATGGCTCCGCCCACATGGTCGATGTGGGCATGGGTCACCACGATCTGTGTCAGCTTGAGGTTCTGCTGGCGCAGAATGTTGAGGATCTCGTCAACCTGGTCGCCAGGATCAATGACCATGGCTTCATGGGTCTGTTCGTCGCCAATGACGGAACAGTTGCATTGCAGCGGGCCAACTGGGAAGATTTTATGGAACATGCAGTTATGCTACTCGCTACAGGGCTTTAGCTGCTAGCCTGATTATTCACAAATGGCAAACTCAATTTCATTCGGCTTGGCGGACCAGTCCAATCTTCAAGAGGACCGGCAGAACTCCTATTTGCGCGTTCACGCGGTCAACATTTTCGTCAGTGATCTGGACCGGAGCCTGCGCTTCTACCAGGACCAGCTTGGATTCAGTCTGGCCTTTGATGTCTGCCTTCAATCCGGACAACGCTGGGTGGCCGTTGCCCCTCCCGACGGCACGGCAGTGCTTACCCTGATTGCCCCCAGTCCGGAGTCGGAGGAGTACAAACTGATCGGCCGGCCCACAGGGATTGCGTTTGTTGCCGAAGATGTTGCCGCCAAGTACAAGGAATGGAGACAACGCGGCGTTCGCTTCGTTTATACGCCCCGGTTGAGGCGGGTCAAGTATCAGCAGAAGGCACCGGACGGGGACACGAGTGCCGCGCCTCTGCCGGGGAAGCAGACGACGCCGGTTTGGGGAGGAGTATTCACCCGCTTCGAAGATCTGGATCGGAATTCTTTCGCGCTGGTCGGCTTCGACGAAATGAGCCGGGCCGTTGAAGAACAACGACGCGCCGCGGCGGAGAAGCTGGAATCCGAGCGCCGCGCGGCCCACGAGCTGGAAATTGCTAAGCAGGTGCAGGCCAGACTCTTCCCGCAGGTCCTTCCGCCCCTGAGAACGCTCGACTATGCAGGTCTCTGCATTCAAGCCCGCCAGGTGGGCGGCGACTACTATGATTTCCTCAATCTGGGCCGAGAACGGGTCGGGCTGGTGCTGGCAGACATTTCAGGAAAGGGAATTGCCAGTGCTCTCTTGATGGCCAATCTGCAGGCGAACCTGCGCAGCCAGTGCGCCATCGCGTGGGACGGGCCGCAAGGCCTGTTGGGTTCCGTCAACCAGTTGTTTTATGACAATACGCCGGACAACGCCTATGCCAGCCTGTTCTTTGGGGAATATGACGACCAGGCGCAACGCCTGCGTTACGCGAACTGTGGACATCTCTCCGCCTTCGTGCTCCGAGGCGATAACACTCTGGAACGGCTCAATTCCACCTGTACGGTTGTGGGCCTCTTCAAAGAATGGGACTGCTCGATCAGAGAGTGCCGCCTCCTTCCGGGTGACACGCTGGCACTCTACACAGACGGCATCACCGAATCCTTCAACCCCGAAGGAGAGGAATTTGGAGAACAGCGCTTGATCGAGGCGTTGTGGCGGCACCGTGAATTGTCTCCACGGGAACTGCTGACGGCTATTGTGGATGAGGTCCAGCAGTTCAGTCCCGAGGAGCAATACGACGACATCACACTCATCGCTGCCAAGTGCATACAACAGCAATAGAGATCAGGGCTTCGCGCCAAGGGTGTTGGCGCGGCAGAAAGCCTGTTATTTCTTCGTTGGAGACGGCTGGGCCGGAGCTTTCTCTGCGGGAGCGCTTGGGAGACTTTGCATGACCGAGTTTGAGTGTTTTTTGTTGGCAAAGATAGTCAGCGAAATGGAGGTCAGCATGAATATAACTGCGCACCACGTGGTGACCTTGGAAAGCAGTGTTGCCGTGCCCCGAGGGCCAAAGGCCGTCTGGCTGCCGGCGCCACCAAAGGTGGCGGCAATATCAGCGCTCTTGCCGTGCTGCAGGAGCACAACAATGATCAGGACAGAGCACACGAGCACGTGAACTATAGTGATAAGAGCAGTCAGCATTGATTTAGACGGAAAATCCCTTTCAGAAACTTATGGTGCGGAAGGGGGGATTTGAACCCCCACGCCTCACGGCGCCACCCCCTCAAGATGGTGTGTCTGCCAGTTCCACCACTTCCGCATTTACTTAAACTGCTTAAATTCAAAAACTTAGGATCGATGACGCCTGAGGGCTGCAACCATTGTACCGGATGCACCGACCCTGAACCTTCTGGCCGCTCCGCCCACTTTCCCTCAAGACGCTCAAGCGTCCCCAGGCGGGCGAACAACCGGTGCACCGCTTCCTCCTGCGGGTACACATAGCGAATGGTGTTCTTAATGTTATCGTGTCCTGCGACATACTGCAATGTAAACGGGTCGGTGTGCTCGCCGGCCTTGAGAAAAGGTATTGCCGCAGGGCATGCAAACCGAAGCCGGGATGGGTCTTGATTTTCTTGCGGAGAGCTGCGATCTGCTTTTCCAAGACCCTGGGCCCCCAAAGGTTTCGTGGGATCCTGCGGGCTGGTGAACACATTTTCGCACTCGGACCTTTCGAGCAGAGGCTCGAGCTTCCTTCATCTCGCGATTGTGCAGCGTTCAGAATGTGAGGCTTAAACAAGAGTCCGAGCATCCAGTACGCCCGCGCTAGCCGCACAACGAGAATCAGCCGTCCTCGGCGGTCCCAATACCGGGTGCTGGTCGTGACGAATTTCGACGGGCTCTGTTACAATTCATATCGCAGTGACACGGACAGATACTTTGTCGGTACGTAGGCGCCTGCAGCAGGATTGGAGAAGTAACTTCCTGTCCATTTCCTGTTCTCAAACCCAGAATTCGGCCGACAGCACAGCAACCCGTCGCCAGTCCAACTCCCCGAGTGCCTCAATCTGAAGAGAGTAAGAATCACCTCATGCGATTCCTCGGGTTTTAGGTGAGCGGTAAACTTCGGGGCATTTGCAGGCGTAGTGGAAATGTCACCCCGCGTCGATGTGAGGCGAACCATGGCCTGGCCGAATCGCCAATTGCAGTTTGCACACTCTCCCATTCTGCGCTACGGTCTTGCAGCCGCTTCCTTCGCCATTGCCCTGGGCCTGGCGCTTCTGGCGCAACGCTACGATTTCCGCAGCGTGGAAGTGCCGCTTTTCCTGTTTGCCATTGCCGTAACCGTCTGGTACGCAGGAATCGGGCCTGCGATTTTTGCGGTTGTACTTTCAAGCTTAGCCTTCGACTACTTCTTTACTGAGCCCCGCTATAGCTTCTACGTTAGAAGTTCTGAGCTCCCGTACTATGCTGTCTTCATACTGTTTGCGTCACTTCTCACCTGGTTCAGCGCGGTCCGGCACCGCGCCGAGCAACAGCTTCTGCAATCCCGCGACGAACTCCAGAGGGAAGTGGTGAAACGAACCGAGCAGGCCAGCCTGCTCAATCTTACACATGACTCGATTTTCGTCCGTGATATGGATTTCATCATCACGTACTGGAACCTTGGCGCGCAGGAGTTGTACGGGTGGACGCCCGAAGACGCGGTCGGAAAGCATTCCCACCAACTCCTGCAAACAGTGTTTCCAGCGCCACTCGAGGACGTTCACGCCGAGTTGCTTAGGACCGGGCGCTGGGAGGGCGAGCTCAAGCGCACGACAGCCCAAGGCGCCACAGTGGTGGTGGCCGTTCGATACGCGTTGCGCCGAGATGAGCAGGCGCGACCTGTGGCCGTCCTGGAAACGAGCAATGACATCACGCAACGGAAGCGACGGGAGGAAGAAATTCAACGCCTCAACCAGGAACTGGCAAAGCGCTCGATGGAGCTCGAGGCCATCAACAAAGAACTGGAATCGTTTGCCTATTCTGTCTCGCATGACCTGCGTGCGCCCCTTCGCCATATGGCTGGCTATACTGAGCTGCTTCAAAAGAAGGCATCCTCCGTCCTGGATCAAAAGAGCACCCACTACATCATGATGATGCTGGAGTCGGCCAAGCGTATGGGTAATCTGATTGACGATCTCCTGGCTTTTTCGCGGATCGGGCGGGCTGAAACGCGAAAGACGCTGATTAACCTGACGCAGCTAGTAAGGGAAGCTCTTACCGAAGTTCGGCAAGACACAGGGGGACGCAACATTGTCTGGAAAATCGGCGCGCTGCCCGATTTCTATGGGGATCGTTCGATGCTGAGGCTGGTACTGGTAAACCTTATCGCTAACGCCGTTAAATTCACGCGCC
>Ga0210400_10002080_pt1 | contig 19057 bp, 20 predicted proteins | sample IncBWH26MmetaG_FD_155456 | JGI IMG/M metagenome (GOLD analysis project Ga0210400, IMG submission 155456) | Forest soil microbial communities from Barre Woods Harvard Forest LTER site, Petersham, Massachusetts, United States - Inc-BW-H-26-M | ecosystem: Environmental > Terrestrial > Soil >...
CTCGGCATTGTGCACAACAGCGAACCAGCTACCCGCCTCTTTACCCAGGGCATGGTCATCAAAGACGGCGCAAAGATGTCCAAGAGCAAAGGGAACGTCGTTTCACCCGACGAGATGGTGGCAAAGTTCGGCGCGGACTCAACCCGCATGTATTCGCTCTTTGCTACCTCGCCCGATCGCGAGCTTGACTGGCAGGAAGCTGGCGTTGAGGGCGTACATCGCTTCCTCGGACGGGCTTATCGCTTCGTGATGCGCAACGCCGGAGCCACAGCCAAGGCTTCATCCGGCAACGGTGCGCGCTCCATACCGTTGTCTGAGCTTTCACCCAAGGCGCGGCAGATCGAACGCAAACTCCACCAGACAATCAAGCGCATCTCTGAAGATTTTCAGGGACGCTGGCACTTCAATACTTCGGTCGCGGCGATCATGGAATTCGTGAACCAGCTTTACGGTGCGGAAGATGAAATCAGTTCCGGCAAATTCCCACCGCCATTGCTGGCCGACGTCCAGCGCAGGCTTGTGCTCCTGCTCGCTCCGTTCGCGCCCTATCTCGCGGCCGAGCTGTGGGAAGTTCTGGGCGAAACCGAAAGCATTCTCCGCTATCCCTGGCCTGCTTACGATCCCTCGCTGGCCAAAGAAGACGAAATTACATACGCCGTCCAGGTGAATGGAAAGCTTCGCAGTCACGTGGTCTTTCCCGCCGACGCCCCGGAAGACGACGTGCGTGAACGAGTGCTTGCCGACGAAAAAGTGCGTGCTGCGATGGATGGCAAACAGATCGCCAAGGTAATCTTCGTCGCCGGCAAGCTAGTCAACGTGGTGGTCCGTTGATCTCAATGGCCTTGAAAAGGAAAGATGCCTAAACCGCCTAACCCAATAACGCAAGGGCTGCGTGCCGTCACGCGCGATCCGGCGATTTTTCTGGTCGAAATTATCTGGCGCTGGTCATTTGCGCTTCTGGCCTGCCTGCTGGTCGTCGGCGTCGGATTAATGCTTCTTGGCCCGTTGCACCTTGGCAACCACTGGGATACCGCATGGCGCAGCCGCGATCCGCAAAGAATGGGTCAGGTGGTGCTGGGGGTTGTGTTACTTCTGGGAGTCAAGGTCATCATGACTGCGGCGATCGCCGTGCCGCTGGCGATCGTACTGCTCTGGGGCGTTCTCTCTGCCCTGGGCCGTTTTGTTACCGTCCGACGGTTGCGCGTAGATTTAACCTCGCTCCGCTTCCGCAGCATACTAGCGCTACAGTTCCTGCGCGGCTTTGTTGGCTGGTTCTCATTTGTTTTGTTGTTTGCCGCAACTTTTGGCGAAGCACTCATCGCTTCCCGTGGCCCCAAGCCAGACCTGCTTCTCTATTACCTCATGATGATGCCGTCGGTCATTCTGATCAGCGCCTTTTGGCTCACGTTGAACTGGTACCTTTCGCTGGCGGCAATTTTCGGACGCGAGGGGCAAAGCTTTCGAGGCGCCTTCCGCCAGGCCCGCCATACCGTCCGCTTGCAGCGCTCTGACTTTGCCGGTACCGGTTTCGTTTTTATCCTGTTCCGTACCGTCGCGTTGCTTATCGCCACGGCGATCTGCGGCCTCACCTCAGGCATGGCTGGTTCTTCGCCGCAAGGCTATTCTGTTCTCTTGATGATCGTTTCATTGGCATACTTCGCCGTGGCAGACTTCCTTTACATGGCCAGGATGGCGGCGTATCTTGCGTTGGCCGCCGCACACGTGGATCCCGCCGGACCAAAACTGGTTGCGACTTCCTCCACTTTGCCCGTAGAGAATCCCACGCCGCTCTGATTTACCTTTACACTCTGCCGTGAATCGGAAATAATTGTTCGTGGAAGAACAATCCATCGTCATTCTCGACTTCGGTTCGCAGTACACGCAACTCATTGCGCGCCGCATCCGCGAACTCAAAGTATTTTCTGTCGTCCTGCCCTGTACCGCTCCGCTGGATGAAATCCAGAGCTATCGGCCTGCCGGCATCATCCTAAGCGGAGGTCCGTCTTCCGTTTACGACCATGACGCTCCTCCGGCCGACGACCGCGTGCTCGCTCTCGGACTGCCCGTGCTTGGTATCTGCTACGGCTTGCACTTCATCACGCACAAGCTCGGCGGCAAGGTCCGTCCCGGCCCCAAGCGCGAGTATGGCCACGCGGAAATCAATGTCAACGGCCAATCTCGTTTGTTTGAAGGCCTGCCGCCTTCGTTGAACGTCTGGATGTCGCACGGCGACGAAGCGCTGGAACTGCCCAGTGGCTTCAGCGTGGTGGCCAGAAGCAGCAACGCTCTGGCGGCGATGGAAAACGAGTCGAAAAAGATCTGGGCTGTGCAATTCCATCCTGAGGTACACCACACAAAGCGCGGTGTGGACCTGCTGCGAAACTTCGTGGTCAACATATGCGGCGCCCGCGGTGACTGGACGCCCCAGCACTTTATCGACGAAACGATTCGCCAGGTGCGCCAGACCGTGGGCGAGCAGGGAAGAGTGATCTGCGCGCTTTCCGGCGGCGTGGATTCGGCCGTGGCCGCCACGCTGGTTGATAAAGCCATTGGCCGCCGGCTGATTTCCGTGTTCGTAAACAACGGCGTGTTGCGCAAGAATGAGTTTGAAAAAGTCCAGCAGAACCTGCGTGACCGCCTGGGGCTGAACGTGGTCGCGGTAGACGCCACTGACCGTTTTCTGAAGAAGCTTGCCGGCGTAATCGACCCGGAGAAGAAGCGCAAAATTATCGGCAACGAATTCATTGAAGTGTTTGACCAGGAAGCGCACCGCCTGGAACAGCAGATTGGCAAAGTGGACTGGCTGGTGCAGGGGACCCTTTACCCGGATGTGATTGAATCGCGCAGCGTACGCGGCCCCTCGCAGACCATCAAGACCCACCACAACGTCGGCGGCCTGCCGGACAAGATGAAATTGAAACTCATTGAACCCTTAAAGGATTTGTTTAAGGATGAAGTTCGCCGCATCGGCCGCGAAATGGGCATGCCTGAGGAAGTCCTGCAACGCCAGCCCTTTCCCGGTCCGGGACTGGCCGTACGCATTCTGGGCGAGGTTACGCCGGAACGCATCGCGCTGCTTCAGGAAGCCGATGATATCGTGGTGAACGAAATCCGGCGCGCTGGGCTTTACACGCAGATTTGGCAATCATTTGCCGTCCTGCTGCCGGTGATGTCCGTAGGCGTGATGGGCGACCAGCGTACCTACGCTTACACCTGTGCCATTCGCGCAGTCCATTCTGAAGACGGTATGACCGCTGACTGGGTTCCGCTCCCGTACGATGTCCTGAAAGCAATTTCCACCCGTATCGTCAACGAAGTCCGCGGCATCAACCGCGTGGTGTATGACATCACGTCCAAGCCGCCGGGAACGATTGAGTGGGAATAGCAAGGCCCTGAGTCGCCGAACCGATCTCTATCTGGTCCGCTTCGATGGTAAACTTCCCGCGCAGGAGATCAGCTTATGATCCTTGACTTCGATCGCTGTGCCAGGGAAATTAACGAAGCCCGCCACCGTGCCGAAGCTCTGGTGCTTGGCCTCACGTCCGAACAACTCACCATGCAGCCTGAAGCGGGGAAGTGGTCTGTCGCGGAATGCATTCTCCATCTCAATGCTACCGCCTCGGTCGTCCAGTCATTGATGGAAAAAGCCATCGCCCAAGCCAAGCATGACAACCAAGTCGGAACTGGGCCATTCGGCATCGGTCTAAAGGGACGCCTTTTAGTCTGGATCGCCGAACCTCCTCCGAAGTTCAGACTCCCTGCTCCGCCGCATCTTCGTCCTCCGGCTCGGATCGATGATCCACTCAAACTCCTTCCGAGTTTTCTGAAAGCGCAGGATGAATGGGAACGCTTGATCCGGGAGGCAGCGGGTCTGAATCTGGCTAAGATCAAGGTTGGGAAACGCTTCTCGCCGTTCCGCGCCCGATTTGCTGCCGCCTTACCATGGATGATGGCGCACCAGCGTCGTCACTTGCTGCAGGCGGAAAACGCCAAGCGGCAGGTATTTTCTGCTGACTTCAAGGCTGCTGCACAGGCCGGTTAGGCCGCCCAGGGAATTGCCTTCTTTGCCCAAATGCTATTGGGATATTTCTGCTGAAGCGTTTTAAGTACTTCGCCCAGCACCGTGTGATCATTTGTCCCTTTGTAGTGACTCACTGCTTTCCAATACATCGATTCCGGCGCGGCCTCGCTGTTGGGGTATTTCAGAAGGATCTCACCATAGAGCTTTTCCGCGTCCTCCCATTTCTTCTGCATAAAGTCGACCCTCGCAAGTCCTAACAGCAATTGCGCCGCAAATTCGTCTTTTGGCAGATAACCTTCTATGCGGTGCCGCTCTTTGCCGTTTTCGTCCAGCACCAGAATGGTTGGCGTCCAGACTGAATCGAAGCGGTGAAACCCGGCAGGATTTTCCTTGATGTGGACTTCGATAGGTACGAATTTCTGATCGATGAAGGATGCGAGTTGCGGGTCAGCGTACGATTCGGCTTCCAGCCGAGCACATGCCCCTCACGCTGGAGCGGCGCTGAAGTCAACCAGCACGGGCTTGTGCTGTGTTTTTGCCTGGCTCAGAGCAGCGTCTATCTCTTTGTTCCACGATACTGCCATCTTTGTTCTCCTGAAATTGAATTACCGCAATCGATGCATTGGATGCGCAGCAACTCTTTCAGGTCGCTATTTTGCTTTTTCCTGCAAGCTTCTGGAGATTGCCGTTACTAATTTCCGCGGACTAAACCGCACGGACATGGCAATCGTTTTGTTAAGCAGGCCGGGAATCACCATTCCTTTGCCTGCCATCATCCCTTTGTATCCAGCTTTGGCCACTTCGATAGACTTCATTGCTCCCATCTTGAACAGCCGTGACTCTTCCATGTTGGCTCGCCCGGCAAACTTAGTCGCAGTAGCTCCCGGGCAAAAACATGTCACGCTCACACCGCTGCCCTCGAGTTCATTGGCAATCGCCTCAGAAAACATGATCACATAGGCTTTTGTTGCGTAATAGACAGCCATCAATGGTCCCGGCTGAAAGCCCGCGGTCGAAGCCACGTTCATGATCCTTCCTCGCTTGCGTTCGATCATTCCCGGCAAAGCCAGCCTGGTCAACGCCGTGAGCGCGGCAATGTTTACCTCGACCATAGCCAGTGAAGCCTTTGGATCGCTTTCCGCAAATGGACCATACAATCCAAACCCGGCATTGTTGATCAGAACGTCTACCGGCAGACCGCGCCGCGCGATCTCGGAAAAGAGCTGTTCCGGCGCTTCCGGCTGCGAGAGGTCCGCCGGAATTACGTGCACATGGTTTCCGTGTGAGGCTTCCAGTTCTCGCGCGATCTTTTCCAATTCGGATTGGTTGCGGGCGGTGATGATCAGGTCAAAGTCCGGCGCCATCAACTGTGCCAGATCCAGCCCAATGCCACTGGACGCTCCGGTGATCAACGCCGTTTCTCGCTGCCGCTTGCGATCCAGCGCGCCTACGTATGCGGGAAGTACCATGGGTGTGCCTCCCGGCAATCATATGTGACGCAATGGCGGTTGGCCACTGCGCGGCGGAACACTGTTCGCACAAGCATCGTAATGCGATTGTTGGTTTTTCAACCATTTTCCGCTTTGAGGCGCTCGTCTTTCCCCATGGCAGGCATGGTCCCGGAAACCATTGGCCCCTCCGTCAGCCATTGCCTACGCCCTGGAAAGTGCGGATTTTCGGCAATACGTCGCTCACAGAGCTATGCTTTTGCGGCCATTATTAGATTCCAAGATTGGAAGGCAAACGATTTTGTGCCGCAAAAAACAAGCCTCATTCCCAAAAAGGGAATGAGGCCGGTAGTCGTGAGGAATTCCTAAAGGCATCCGGTGAAGTCGATCGAAGCGTTAATCGCCTGCCATTGCTGGCTCTCGAACGTCATACAACGAGAACCACGAGGTTGCGGCCTTCAGGCTGGCATTCACGTTTTCGATATTCTTCACGCCTTCAGACTGCAGCCACTGCTCAAACGCTTTTGCGCCCTGCTTGGCATAAACCGGAATGCCTTCCTTCCAGGTGGCGCGGCCGCATAGTACGCCGTTGAACTTCACGCCGGACTCACCGGCCAGCGCCAGGGCTTCATTGAATTCGGCATTGCTTACGCCCGCGGAAAGATAGATAAATGGACGCGTGGCCACGGCGGACGCCTTGCGGAAATGTTCGATGGCTTCCTGTTTGGAATACGCCTTCTGGCCTCCGTAAGACTTGGCGCCCTCCACGAATTTCATGTTGACCGGAACTTCCACTTTCATCACGTCGATGCCGTATCTGTCCTTGGTAAATTCAGCCATCGATCCGATCACGATTTCCGGTTTTTTCTTCGCGAACTCCAGACCTTTCTCGTCCATGCCTTCGTCGTATCCGACAAATTCGAGAAAGTAGGGAATATCATTGGCTCGGCATTCGTCGCCAATGCGCTCCACCCACGCATGCTTCTTGTCGTTGATGACCGCGCCGTCGGTGGGCGTGTAATACAGAAGAACTTTTACGCAGTCTGCGCCGGCTTCTTTCAAGCGGCGAACGGACCAGTTGTCCAGAAGATCGGGCAGCCTTCCGGGACCGGTCTTGTCATAGCCGGTTTTCTCATAGGCCAACAGCAGGCCAGCGTTCTTGGAGCGACGTTTCGAAGCAGGCAGCCCAAATTCCGGATCAAGCAGAATGGCGCTGGCGTGCGGAGTCAGAACTTCAGTGACGATTGATTTGAACTCCTCCAGCATCGATGGGCTTACTTCCGCGCCTTTTTCCTTGGCCAAAGCCTTCTGCAATGATCCTCGCTGGTCCATGGCGGCGGCAGCGATCACGCCTCGTTTGTCAGAGACCGCTTTCATTCCGGCTAACTTTCCAGGTGTAAGCTTCACGGTCGTCCTCCTAGTAGTAACGTTTTTGAGTAAATTTGTTCTCGGGTTGTGTGCCGAATCTGGAATCGATTTTAGGGGGCCAGTCGCAACAAATCAGAGATGCACGACAACCCATCTCGAGTTACCTATTGTACTAAAAAGCCTGCGGGATATTTCGGAAGCACAAGAACGGTAACATAAGATCAGACTAACAATGTCCTGCGCCGATCGGAGTGAAAATGGAAACAACGTGATGTATCGCAACGACCTTTTTCCCGTATGCGACCATCGACCTGCGCGTTCGCTTCAAATTGATACGCTCTGCCCCTTATATCTTCGACGATGAAGATTTTGCGAAGGAATAGGGTTCTATTGGCGTAACGGTAACTGGGCCAGAATTGTTCTCTGTTTTGCGATCAATGCCTCGATCCCAGTGGCGGCGTAGTCCATCATTTTTTTAAGCTGGGCCTCATCGAAGGGGTGCTGCTCGGCCGTGGCCTGTACTTCCACAATTTTACGCGCCCCTGTCATCACGAAGTTGAGATCGACTTCGGCCTGGGAGTCCTCTTCATAGCACAAGTCGAGGAGTATTGCGCCTTCTACAATACCGACGCTGGTTGCCGCCACAAAATCGCGGATAGGCGCTGCTGAAATCGTTCCGGCTTCCACCAGCTTCTGCATCGCCAGGCCGAGAGCCACGAACGCGCCGGTGATGGATGCCGTGCGTGTACCGCCATCCGCCTGGATCACATCACAGTCCAGCGTGATGGTGCGCTCACCCAGTTGCTTCAAATCGACGACGGCCCGCATGGCACGTCCGATCAGCCGCTGTATCTCATGCGTGCGGCCACTTTGGCGTCCGCGGCTGGCTTCGCGCGCAGTGCGCGTAAGAGTGGAACGGGGCAGCATGCTGTACTCGGCCGTGATCCATCCTTTGCCCGAGCCCTTCATGAAGCCTGGCACGCTTTCTTCAATGGAGGCAGTACAGATCACCCGCGTATTGCCCACTTCAATCAGAGCTGAGCCTTCGGCGGTGGAAATAAATTCAGGAATGATATTTACCGGACGCATCTGCTCCGGCTTACGGTTGTCTGAGCGAAAAAACATGTCCTTGTTATTTTTCAATGTCTACCAACTCAATCTTCTCAATGGGACAGCCAAGGAATTTACTCCCCAACCGCCGAAATTTTTCTACCGAATCGGTCGCATAACAGCGTAAATCGCCAGCCGCACCTTGTGCGCGGTTTGCGCCCAGTAACTCTACTACTTTGGCAGCGGTGGATTCCGCTGAATCCACAATCTCCACGGACTGCGGTACAACTCTCCGCAGAAGGGGACGAAGCAGCGGATAATGCGTGCATCCCAGAACCAGAACGTCAGCGTCGCGGGCTCCGTCCTGAAAGACCTCGTCCATATATATATGTGCAACGTCTTCTGTCACTCGATGCTCCACCCAGCCTTCTTCCACCAGCGGCACAAAAAGCGGGCAGGCCTTCTCAGTGGCCTGCAAACCCTGTTGCTGCAAAGCGCGCTGATACGCATGGCTTGCGACCGTTGCCTCAGTGGCTGCTACGACTACTTTCTTTGTTTTTGAGATTGCTGCGGCGCGCTGAGCGCCGGGCTCAATCACGCCCACAACGGGAACACGTACAGCCGCTCGAATTTCATCGAACGCCAGAGCGGTGGCCGTGTTGCAGGCAATAACCAGCATTTCAATCCCGTGTTCTTCAAGAAAATGCGCGGCGGAGATGGCGTACTTTGCCACGGTACGAACGGATTTAGCGCCATAAGGGAGGTGCGCGGTATCGCCGAAATAAAGATAGTCTGCCGCGGGCAGCACCCGCCGCAGTTCACGCAGCACAGTCAGGCCTCCGAACCCGGAGTCAAAAACCCCAATCACCGGCGCCATGCTTATTCAAACTCCTTCGCCAATTCGTGCACTACAGCAGTCTGGTAAAAGGACATGAGATCAGCGTGGCCGGCAAGGGTTTCGCGCTCCTTGCCGTCAACCAGAAATTTGACCTTGGCAATGCCGGGCACGTTGGCCGTTAGTGTTTCAATGAGCGAAGCCAGCGTCAACTCTTCCAGCAGGATCCCTGAAGGATGCCCGTCGGCAAACGCTGCTGTGGTGTCTACGATCATCGTATCGTCGCTGATGAAATATACATCCTTTATGTCTGTGCCTTTCGCCAGCGGATGCGGAGAAGGCATTTGCAGATATTGCGCCAGTACGGAACGCAGCGTTTCACGGGCACGCAGATTGCGGTCTGCCGGCAGAAAAACATCCGCAGAACGCCACCGCAGGGCCTGATCTTCATCGTAGGCCAGCAGCAATTGGATATGCTCCTGCCGGCCTCCAACGATCGGCGCAACGGGCGCCGCTCCTGCTGCCTGAAGCGTCAGGGCTTCTTCTTTGTGGGTCATGCGGATAATGATCACCCCGCTGATCAATATTGCCAGCAACACCAGAGCGACCGTGATTTGGAAGTGACGGGGAATCACGGCCGGCCTTCAATCTGGTTCCGGACCTGCACGATCCCCAAAGCAATGGCCGTCGCTACGTTGTTGTGCCGTTTCTGGCTTTCGAGTGACTGAGGATCGTCTGCGTCCGGCGCCAACTCCACGGCGATTGCCGATGTTGCGATGTTATTTAGGGGTCGCAACGGCATCCCCATGCTGGCGACAGCCATGCCCTTCTTTCGTAGCTCATTGGAAACCGCGCGGGCGACGGTCAAGCTGCGACTGATCGCGCCTGATTGCGCGCTCTCCCAGGGAAGAAAGCGTCCGGCAACCGGCTGTTGCGGGTCAGTTAATAGCGGAGTATAAACTCTTACACCCTTTCCCGGACGGCCTGCATGAAGCGCCACGTAGATGCCCGCATGCTGTTCGTTGGTGATTTCAGCCCGACGGTCCAGACTCAAGTCAATGTCCGATTCGCGCAGCAATCGCACAGCGATTCCGCGCTCTTCTAACTCCTTGCGCAGTTCGCGCGCCAGCCGAAGGGTGATATCTTTTTCCAACAGCTTTCCGCTAAAGCTGGCCCCTTTGTCAGCACCGCCGTGGCTGGGATCAATCATCACAAAGAACTCGGGCGTGCGCCTCTGGCCTTCAACGGATGGCGCGCTGGGCTGGACAGGCGTCGGAGTTGCCGAAGCTTCGGGCGCCTGCAGCGTTATCGTCTTGCCATCGTCGCTGCGGATTACTTGCAACGGCTTGTTTCCAGACACGGTGAGCAGCGCGGCTCCGTTCTCTTCGGAAAAAGAAAGCGATTGGATCGCGCCGTCACCATATTGTTGTGTCTTTAGATCGGAAACCACTGGGTCTTTGGCGAAAACTAAAGTTGTGGTGTCAGTGTGGGTCAGGATTCCGCGTTTCTCTACGTGGTTTTCATTTACCGTGACCGGCTGGCTGAAAGTCAGAACTAATGACGGCTGATCTTCATTCTTAAATTCGGCGGTGAAATGTGTGAATGTATTGCCAACAAACATGCGCCTTGCGGGCTGATGAAAATCCACCATGGTATTCAGCAAGCGGCCCAACAGCGGCAGTACGGCGTCCATCGGCAACATCAAGCGGCCATTTTCAACCAGCACTTTGCCGCCCAGGTCTACCTGCTTTCCGCCGATTGTAGCTTTCTCTTTTCCCTCGGCCAGCCTGACTTCTGCTCTGTTGAGGGAAAACTTCCACTCTTTTCCTTTTGCAATGGGTGCTGAGGCGCCCAACGGCAAAAGCAGGTCTGCCACGGAAATATACGGTTTCCCGCCGCGGTCGAGCACAGGAAGAGAATAGCTGGTCTGGGAAGTATAAACAGTAAGCTGTTGCTCCGGAGCGGCGCCGGAGACCGCAAGGGCGAAGTACAGAGCCACTGCGGCCAGCCCTGCTCCTGTTTTACTCCAGCGCATAGATTGCCAGACCGCTCAGCAGCTTGGGATAGAAGTCAGTGGATTTTTGGGGCAACACTTCGCCGCCGAAAGCAATATCGCGTACCTGCTCGATCTTTGCCGGATTCATCAGGAACGCGACATTGGCGCCCTGCCGGACCCATGAGATAGCTTCGAAGGCGTCGCGCTCATAGCGGACGTTTTCCTGGTTGCGAATGGCCTCTTCTGAAATTCCCAGAACTCGCTCCAGCATGATCCGGTGCAATTGCACTACGTCGAGATCGCGCTGTAAAGAAGGAACGTCTCGTAGCGCGTGCTGAATGGCATCCTGCTTCGCTCGCATCAGATAGGGCCCCTGACGAGTTACCGCAACAAACGCCGTCCCTTTTTCCCCAGCCTGGCCCAGCAGCGTTGTGGCGCTGCGGGTTTCCGTGCGCAAGTCGATTCGGTCGATATCAAAAAACTGGCTAGCGGCTTCCAGCATGCGTTCGCGATCGAAATCCAGAAGGCCGTGGACAATGCGGTGCGTGGGAAGTATGACCAGACCGCGGCTTTCCATGGGGATGAGCGTCATCATCACGAACTCATGGGCTGCGTTCCGATCTTCGCCGCTCTCGGCACGACGTTCATTTCTATATGCCAATGCCGTTTCATACCGGTGATGTCCGTCGGCGATGAGCAGCTTTTTGTCCCGCATCTTGTCCTGCAGTGCGCGAATGAGCGCTGGATCGTGGATGCGCCACACGCGATGCAGAGTCTCATATTCGTCGAGTAATGAGATGTCGGGATCTTCTTCCATCCGGGACTTGAGCAGGGCATCGATTTCATTGGCTGGATCGCTGTAAAGCATGAAAATTTGCCCAAAATGGGCTCGGGTGGCCCGAAGGAGGTTGAGCCGGTCAGCCCGCGGCTTGGAGAGGGTTTGCTCGTGGCGATGAATCACGCCATCTTCATAATCATGGATTCGCCCCAGCGCAATCAACCCCCGACGTTACTGGAGATCGCGCGTCCCTGGAACCGTAAATGTCTGGGAATAGGCATAGATCCCCGGCTCGGGATCCTGCTTCAGGATTCCGCCGGAGCGCCAGTCGTGGAGATATTCCGCCGCTCGTGTATACACGTTGAAGGCGTCGGTATCAGTTTCGCCAGCCTTTCCCAGGATGATCCGGACCAGATTATGCGTGCTGCGCTCATAGTATTTTGACTGCATTTCCGGCGTGATCTTGTCATAGGGTTGTGTCAGCACGTCCTCCAGTTTTACCTGGTCCGGATCGTAGCGAAGCGCTTTGAATGGAATAATTTCTGCCATTTTCAGTTAGGTCTATTGCATTCTATCAATTGCGACGGATAACCTTTCCAGCTCTCAATCATCTAAAGCTAACGAGCAGCTCGCAGTGACGAAAGGCAAGGTGCAATGTCCAAGTTCCTATGTCACGTCTGGCGCCGCTGTGATAATATCTCGGCAAAACGAGGTTCCCACATGGCCCGCTTCGAACGCCGCGGGTATGGTGCAAACCGTTCCCCCGAGCACTCATTCAAGGCGTATCGCACGCCTCTGATTCGTTGCGCGTTAACGCTGGCATGTTTTCTCGCCTTCACCGTTGCTACCGGCGCCCAGGACGTTAACGTCCACATTGAGCCAAAGCCGCCTGCTCCGCCAAAAACTGTTGATACCAAAGAGGATGCCGGGAACGCGGACCCTTCCCTGAGGAATCATGCCAAGCCGGGAATGGCCGTTGACGTCAACCTGGTCCTGGTCAATGTAACGGTGACTGACGATTGGAACCGCATTGTGACCGGCCTGGATAAAGAGAATTTTTCCGTTCTGGAAGGCAGCGAAGTCCAGCAGGTGCGCCACTTCTCCAGCGAAGACGCTCCCATTTCCCTGGGTGTGATCTTTGACATGAGCGGCAGTATGAATGACAAGATCATGAAAGCCCGGGAGGCCGTTATAGAGTTTTTCAAGACGGCAAACCCGCAGGACGAATTTTTCATGATCACATTCAATGACCGGCCGGAATTACGCGCGGATTTCACCAGGTCCGTTGAAGATATTCAGGGCAAGCTGGTTTACACAGTGCCTCAGGGCAGCACCGCCATGCTCGACGCCATTTACATGGGCGTGAGCAAGATGAAGGATGCGCGGAATAGCAAGAAAGCCCTGCTGATCATCTCCGATGGCGGTGATAACCACAGCCGTTACACCGAAAACGAGATTAAATCCATGGTGAAAGAGGCCGACGTGCAGATTTACTCGATCGGCATCTTTAGCCTATCGCCTTCGCAGCCGGAAGAGATCGCCGGCCCGGCGCTCTTGACGGAAATCTCACAAGTCACCGGCGGACGCTTGTTCACCATCAACAATCCCAACGAACTGGCAGATGTGGCTACAAAAATTGGAATAGAGCTGCGCAACCAATATGTGCTCGGATACCGTCCAAACAACAAGGTTAAGGACGGTCACTGGCGCAAGATCAAAGTGAAACTTAATCCACCTAAGGGTTTGCCGCATCTAAATGTCTATGCCAGAACGGGATACTATGCGCCTTCGCAATAAACAAGTTTTCGGGACAATGGTTTTTATGCTGCTGGGCGCAACCTCTTTTTGGGGAACGCAGGGCCAAACCACAACGCCACAGCAAAATCAGCAGCGTGTTCAGGCCACGCCCATTCCCTCGGACATTGATCCGTCCGACCCGGCACTACCGACCTGGGCCAAACCCGCCGCTCCTCTTCCTGGCACTGCCACTGCTTCCAAGCCGAATACGCCAGCAAATGTGCCTCCCGGTCAACAGCCTGGTCAATCGCAACAGCCAACACCTGGTGGCGAAATTGGGGCCGTTTCCCGCAATAAAGAAGGATATATCTTTCGGCAGCAGGTGAACGAGGTAACGCTCTCAGCCACGGTGCTCGATGCCAGGCGGCACTTGGTCACCAACTTGGCGCCCACCAACTTTGCGGTTTATGAGGACAATCAGCCGCAGAAAATAACGTCATTCAAACGGGAAGACATTCCTGTTTCCATCGGGATTGTGGTGGACAATTCCGGCTCCATGCGCACCAAGCGCACCGCAGTCACCAAGGCCGTTCTCAATTTGATCCAGGCCAGCAATCCCCAGGACGAGGTGTTCGTCGTGAATTTTAATGACGATCCCTACCTGGATCAGGATTTCACAAACAAAGTAGAGCCCCTTCGCGAAGCGTTGGACCGTGTAGATTCCCGCGGCGGCACCGCGTTATATGACGCAGTAATCGCGTCTGCCGACCATTTGGCCAAAGGCGCCAAAAAGGAAAAGAAAGTTTTGCTGGTAGTGACCGACGGTGTCGACAATGAGAGCCGCGAATCGCTCGAGTCGGCGATCAGGAAAGTCCAGGACGATAACGGGCCCACGATCTATACCATCGGCATTCTGGGCGATGAGCCCGGAATCAAGAGAGCCAAGCGCGCATTGCAGAGCCTCTCTGACCAGACTGGCGGCGTAGCCTTCTTTCCTAAAGATCTGGTTGAAGTGGATGAGATCAGCCAGGAAGTGGCGCGCGACATCCGCAACCAATATAGTCTTACTTATAAGCCGACAAATCCCCGCAGCAATGGCGGCTATCGCAAAGTGAAAGTGGAAGCCCGCGCGCCTGGCTACAAAGACCTTCAGGTGCGGACACGCGACGGGTACTTCGCAGACGAGAAGCGCACGGCCTCAACCAAACAGTAAACGATTCCGAATGCTGGAATGCGGGCGAAATACATAAGCTGACGGCAGCCGGCTTGAGAATTTCCGTTTTTTCAGAAATCTTCTTTAAACAAATCAAAGACTGATCGCGGCTGACGCCGGTTCAAGGACAAGAATTTCTTCGATTGGCAGTGGCGGAAGGTTTGTCACGTCCATGTGACCGCGGGGCAGACCGGAGATCAAGCGCAGAGATTGGTTGATGCTTTCGGCAAACTGGATCCTCGTCTTCTGCAGCCGCCTGGCATAGACTGCAGCTACCCGGCAAAGCAGAAATGGATTGGCAATCGCGATTTCCGCTGCAAAAACCTTTGAGGACCTGGTACTTTTGTCAGCTTTCATAGGTCTCCCTCGCTTCTTCGTCTTCGTGTAACTTGTGCTCTGGCGCCTCTTGCTCTCCGCAATGGTCTTCTGGCAGTTCGGCCTGGGCGCCGGACTTTGAATGGAACGGCAAAATTGGGTGCAACATGTGCGGCCTTCTTGAATCATTTAAGCTAAGAGGGAGAACTCCAGAGGAACTGACTTAGTTTCAGCAGGTCTGAAGAGTAAGGAAGGATACTTGCTCATCTTTGACGGTACTCTGTTTGCGTCAGCATGTCAATTTCCAAATACACGGTGGCGCCCGCTAGTGTCCTGTTTTGAACAAATTGCCAAGGAAAAGCCCGTTCGGTTTGACCATATTGCTCTCCGTCCCGTACTCTAAAAAAGTCTGCTATGACCCGACTCCTTGTAGCCGAGAACATCATCGAACTTGTTGGTCAGACCCCAATGCTCCATTTTCGCCGGATCGTCCCCATGGACGCGGCGGACGTGTTTGCCAAGCTGGAATACCTGAATCCTGGGGGCAGTGTGAAAGACCGGGCTGCCATTGGCATGATCAGGGAGGCAGAAAAGCGGGGCCTGCTGAAGCCGGGATCGACCATTGTGGAAGCCACTGCCGGAAATACCGGCGTGGGTCTGGCATTGATCGGCGTGAACAAAGGCTATCGTGTTGTGGTTTGCGTGCCAGAAAAGTTTGCCGAAGAAAAGGTCAAAATCATGCGCGCCCTGGGCGCAGAAGTCGTTCGCACCCCGGACGAAGCGGGGATGCAGGGAGCAATCGCCAAGGCCAAAGAGCTTGCCGCAAAAATCCCCGGATCATTTACCGCTCTCCAGTTCGAAAATCCCGCCAACCCTGACTTTCATCAAAAAACTACCGCTGAAGAGATTTTTGAACAAATGCAGGGCGCGATTGATGCTGTCGTAATCGGCGTCGGCACGGGCGGTACATTTACCGGTGTGGCGCGATTTATGAAGCAAAAGTCGCCCAGCATATATTGCGCCGCGGTTGAGACTGAGGGATCCGTCCTGGGAGGCGGCCCCAAAGGGCCACACAAAGTAGAAGGTATTGGATCCAGTTTTATTCCGAAGACTTTTGATCCCGCCGTGTGCGATGAAGTCATCATGGTTACCGATAAGGACGCGTTCGATACGGTGGCGCAACTGGCACGACTGGAAGGCGTTCTGGGCGGGTCAAGCGCGGGGGCGAATGTGTTCGCGGCCCTTCAAGTCGCAAACAGGCTGGGCAAGGGGAAGCGTGTTGTGACGGTCATTCCTGATTCAGCCGAACGCTACCTCTCGAAGAACATTTTTGAAGGCGGCGAATAATCAAGTACCGCCAGACGTAATAACCAGTACGGCCGAAAAATAGCGAAGTTCAGGAGCAAATACCAGAATGGCAAAGAAATCGGCTAGCGGGACAAAACGTCCCACCGGTAAATTCGGATTCTCCACCGCTTGCATCCATACTGGCCAGGAGCCTGACCCTTCGACCGGGGCCATCGTTGTTCCTATTTTCGCCACGTCAACCTACGTGCAGCAGGAAGTGGGGAAGAATAAAGGCTATGAGTACGCGCGCGTTTCGAATCCTACCCGCACCCAGTTGGAAATAAACCTCGCCGCACTGGAAGGGGCAAATTCAGCGCATGTGTTTGCCAGCGGCATGGCTGCGGTAACCGCAGTCACGCAGTGTTTTCTGAAGCAGGGTGATCACCTGATCTGCGGACACAATGTATATGGCGGAGTGCCGCGTTTTTTCAACCAGGTCATGGCCAATTATGGCGTGGAGTTCAGCTATGTCGATACGTCCGACCTGGATGCAGTAAAAAAGGCCATGCGCCGGAATACCCGCATCGTCTGGGTGGAAACGCCGACGAACCCACTGATGGTGTTGACTGACATCAAGGAAGTCGCCCGGATTGCTCACGCCAGCGGCGCTGAAGTGGTGGTGGACAATACTTTTATGTCGCCATACTTCCAGCGGCCGCTTGAATTTGGCGCGGACATGGTGATGCATTCCACCACAAAGTTCCTGAATGGACACAGCGATGGGCTAGGTGGCGTGATTGCGGCAACCAAACCAATTCACGCAGAAAAACTGGCTTTCATGCAGAAGACCTCGGGAGCGATCCTCTCACCGTTCGAATGCTGGCTGGTGCTGCGCGGAGTGAAGTCGCTGGCGGTGCGCATGGAAAAGCATGACGAGAATGGCCGCCTGGTGGCCGACTTCCTGCGCAACCACTCAAAGGTAAAGCAGGTTCTTTATCCAGGTTTCTCCGATCATCCGCAGCATGCGTTGGCCAAGAGCCAGATGACCGGTTTTGGCTCCATGATCACCTTTGAAACCGGTTCGTTCCGGAATGCCAAAAAGATGCTTGCCAAGGTGCGTGTCTGCTCGCTGGCAGAATCACTGGGAGGCGTGGAAACATTAATCTCGCATCCGGCCACCATGACGCACGCCGCCCTGGGGGAAAAGGGAAGAAAAGAAATCGGGCTTACTGACGGGATGGTGCGTATTTCGGTGGGCATTGAAGATGTAGAGGATCTTTTGGCCGATCTCGACCAGGCGCTTGCGGCCATATAAGCCTCAACTGACATTTTCTGCAATCCAGCCAAGATATTCATTGCTGCCCGCCGCTACTTCCAGCATCACGCACTCCGGAAGATCATAGGAATGTAGCTCTTTCACGGCATTGCGAACTCGATCAAAAAGGTCGGCCTGGGTTTTGATCAGGAGCAGCCATTCTTCTGCCGTTTCTATCTTGCCTTGCCAGCGGTAAATGGATTCAAGATGCGGCACAATGTTCACGCAGGCCGCCAGTCGGCGCTCCACCAGCGCGTGAGCTATCTTGCGGGCTTCTTCCTGTGAACCGGCGGTAGTGAGGACGATGCGCGCGTTCGTCATGAACACCTCCGTTCGAGTGTATCAACCAGAGTAGTCGCGCGGCATTCTTATCCCAGAGAGGTTAATATCATTAACGCAATCTTGAAACCCTTTGCCGACGGATTGCAACTAACCGGAGTTCGGTTATGAGCGCAACAATTAAATTTGGAACTTCGGGCTGGCGCGCGATTATCGCCGAAGACTTCACGGTCGCCAATGTGCGACGGGCTGTCGCGGGTATCGCTCGATACGTGGCGGGTAAAAAGCCAACCGGCGCTCGCGTTATTGTGGGACGCGATCCCCGCTACATGGGAGAGCGCTTTGTCAGCATAGCAGCCGACGTGCTGAGCTCATTCGGCGTACAGCCGCTGGTCATTGCTGAGCCTGCGCCAACTCCTGCGATTTCTTACGAGGTCATTCGATCGCAGGTCGACGGCGCCATCAACTTCACGGCGTCACACAATCCTCCGGAATACAGCGGCATTAAGTTTTCCACGCCGGATGGCGCCCCGGCACTGCCCGAAGCCACCAGCGCCATTGAATCGCTGATCGCTGCAAATGGTGCGCCCCGTTCGTCCGCGCCGGCAAAGGTCACCACAGGGACCGTCGATCCCAAACCTGCTTATCTTGCGCGGCTAAAAGAAATCGTTCATTTCCCGCTCATACGGACTTCGGGATTGAAAATTGTATTTGATCCACTCTGGGGCGCCGCCCGCGGCTATTCGGACGAGCTGTTAAGAGAAGCAGGTATTCCCGTTTCCACCGTCCATGACGTCCGCGATGTGCTTTTTGGCGGCCACGCGCCCGAACCCGAGGACCATCTCCTGAATGAAATGCGCCAAAAGATGAAACAGACGGGCGCTCGCATCGGCATTGCGACTGATGGCGATGCCGATCGTTTTGGAATCGTGGACGAAGACGGCACATTTATTCAGCCCAATTACGTCATTGCCGTTTTGTTCGACTACCTGGTTGAGAGCCGCGGCTGGAAGAACGGAGTCGCTAAATCCGTTTCTACCACCAATCTGATCAATGCTCTGGCGGAGCACCACGGAGTGCCGCTTTACGAGACGCCGGTCGGATTCAAATATATCGGCGAGTTAATCAAGCAAGACAAGATCGCCATCGGCGGCGAAGAGAGCGCAGGACTTTCCATTCGAAATCACGTTCCGGAAAAGGACGGCGTTCTGGCAGGGCTTCTCTGTTGTGAAGCCGTGGCCAGCCGAAAAAAGTCGATTGGTGAACAGATAAAAGATTTATTTGGCAAAGTTGGTTCCTTTTATGCCCGAAGGGAGAACTTCAGCTTGACTCCGGAAGTGAAAGCGAAGTTCACTAGTAAGATGACGAGTGATCCCGCTGAACTTTCAGGGCACAGAGTAAAGCAAGATCGGAAG
>Ga0210400_10002084_pt1 | contig 19037 bp, 16 predicted proteins | sample IncBWH26MmetaG_FD_155456 | JGI IMG/M metagenome (GOLD analysis project Ga0210400, IMG submission 155456) | Forest soil microbial communities from Barre Woods Harvard Forest LTER site, Petersham, Massachusetts, United States - Inc-BW-H-26-M | ecosystem: Environmental > Terrestrial > Soil >...
AAAGGTTGGCGAACTGGCGGTTCTCGGCAATATCGCGCGGGGAAAGATGGCAGTGGTAGTCGAGGATGGGCTGCGGAGCGGCGAACTCGTGATAGAGACGCCTGGCGGCGGCGTTGGTCAGCAGGAAATCTTCGGTGAGAAAATCGTTCATATCTGCAAAATCGTGGCGCGTGGTGATGCGGTCCTCGAATACGGTCATGAACGCCGAGTACAAAAACCGCGATGCAAGCCAAGAATCATATCAGTTCGGTAGAAGGTTCCTCATAGTGGCGCCGGCATCCGGTTCAGCAATGCCTTGACGGCGAGGCCCTGTGCAATGTGTAGTGATGCAACGATGCCCCATCCTGAGAACCCGCGCCCCATCCCGGCTGTAGAAGGGATCCCGCTTCACACAGCGACTCGCGTCGGCCACCGGCGCTGGTTGATCTGTGGCCTGCTATTCTTTGCGACCACGGTGAATTACATGGACCGGCAGGTGATCGCGCTGCTCAAGCCGACTCTGCAAATCCAGTTTGGCTGGACCGAAAACGGCTACGGCAACATCGTCTTCGCATTTACCTGCGCCTATGCCGTCGGATTGCTGTTCATGGGAAAGCTGATCGACCGGCTGGGCACGCGCAAAGGCTTTTCGATCGCGGTGTTTGCCTGGAGCCTGGCGGCGATGGCCCATGCGGCCGCGGGTTCTGTCATTCAGTTTGCCGTGGCCCGCTTCAGTTTGGGACTTGGAGAATCCGGCAGTTTCCCGGCGCGGTGAAGGCGGTAGCGGAATGGTTTCCCAAGCGGGAGCGTGCCATGGCCACGGGCCTGTTTAATTCCGGCTCGAACATCGGCGCGATCGTGACGCCGCTGGTTGTGCCATGGATTACTTATCGTTTTGGATGGCGCATGGCATTCATCGCCACGGGCAGCATCGGATTCATTTGGATTTTGTGTTGGCTCTGGCTCTATCGGCGCCCGGAAGAAGAGCGGCGAGTGTCGGCCGCAGAACTGGCTTACATCCAGAGTGATCCCCCAGACAGTGGAACGGCCGCGAAGGCAACCATTCCGTGGGGAACACTGCTAACCCACCGCCAGGCCTGGGCGGTCGCGGCGGGGAAATTTTTTACTGATCCGATCTGGTGGGTGTACCTGTTCTGGATGCCGGACTTTCTGAGCCGCAATCTTGGGCTGAGTTTGATGGGCATGCGACTGCCTCTGTTCGTCATCTACACTGGGGCGAGCGTCGGAAGTATCGGTGGGGGATGGCTTTCGTCTTCCCTCTTGAAGCGCGGGTGGACCGTAAATACGAGCCGTAAAACCGCGCTTCTGGTTTGCGCGCTGGCGGTGACGCCCATCATGATTGCGGCGCGTACTACGGATGCGTGGCTGGCGGTTTTTCTGATTGCAATCGCCGCGGGAGCGCATCAAGGGTGGTCGGCGAACATCTATACGCTGGCTTCCGATATGTTTCCTCGGAACGCGGTTGCTTCCGTCGTAGGTTTCGCCACCATGGCTGGAGCGATCAGCGGAATGTTTGTGGCCAAGGCCGTAGGCTACATTCTGCAGCGTACAGGGTCGTACGTGCCAGTGTTTGTGATGGCCGGGCTGGCTTATCTGGTGGCATTCGGTTTCGTGCAGATGCTGGCGCCGCGGTTGAAACCGGCGCAGGTTTGATGGCGCCGGTTTGGTCTTTTGTATAATCTTTCGGCTTCGACGAGAAATACTTTTCGGCTCGCGCCAATAAGGGTTGGACTTCGTCAAAAATATGCGGATCAAAGTATTCCAAGATAAAGTCTCGATGAGCCGCGCGGCCGCCGAGCAGGCTGCGACGGCAATTCGGCAGGCGATCGTGGAACGGGGCCGGGCTCGGATCATCGCGGCCACGGGTGCGGCGCAATTCGATTTTCTGGATGCGCTGACGAAGGCGCCGGGCGCAGACGGGGCGAAGATTGAGTGGGCGAAGGTGGAGGCTTTTCATCTGGACGAGTACATCGGGCTTCCGGCGACGCATCCGGCCAGCTTCCGCAAGTTTCTGATGGAGCGGTTGGCGAGGAAGACGGGAATTGTGAATTTTCATTTCATCGAGGGGGACGCAGCCGATCCGTCGGTGATTGTTCGTAAGTTGGGCGAGCATCTGGCGTCGGCGCTGATCGATGTCGCATTTCTGGGGATTGGGGAAAATGGGCACATCGCATTCAACGATCCGCCCGCTGATTTCACGACCGAAGATCCGTACATTATCGTGAACCTCGACGAGGCGTGCCGGCGGCAGCAGGTGGGCGAAGGCTGGTTCGCCGATATTTCGGAGGTTCCAACGCGCGCCGTCTCGATGTCAGCACGGCAGATTCTTAAAGCGCGAGAATTAATCGTGGTGGTTCCGGATAAGCGCAAGGCACAGGCGGTGAAGATGTGCTTTGAGGGAGAAATTTCGCCGATGGCTCCGGCGTCGATTCTGCGCAGGCATTCCAATGCGACGGTTTATCTGGATGGGCAGTCGGCTTCGCTATTGAGTCCGGCGTTGCAGAATGAGTTGAATAAGAAATCGCAGGCGACGGTGAGTTCGTAACGGTCTGACGCAGTCCCATCCAAAAATGCCGAGCGCCCGGAAGCCGATTGCGTCGTTGCGGTGGTGGATTGGCGGCCTGCTGTTCGCTTCCACGGTGATTAACTACATCGATCGCCAAACGCTTTCGCTGCTCGCTCCCTATCTCAAACTTGAATATCACTGGACCAATTCCGACTATGCCAACATCGCGATTGCGTTTCGGGTGGCGTATTCCATCGGGCAGACGGGCTTCGGCAGGGTCATGGATCGCACGGGGACGCGCCGCGGCCTGACGGTCAGCGTGATCTGGTATTCGGCGATCTCGATGCTCACGTCGCTGGCCAGGGGCTTCTACAGCTTCGCAACCTTCCGCTTCCTGCTGGGCGCGGGAGAGTCCGCCAACTGGCCCGCAGCAACCAAGGCGGTCTCGGAATGGTTTCCGAAACGTGAGCGGGCGTTGGCGACGGCGCTGTTCGATAGCGGGTCTTCCATCGGCGGGGCGGTCGCGCCGTTTATCGTGTTGTGGATTTATTTTCGCTGGGGCTGGCGGCCGGCATTCATGGTTCCGGGCACGCTCGGTTTCCTTTGGCTGATTGCCTGGCGATGGCTGTACTATCCGCCGGAGACCCATAGCCGGATCGGTCCGGTTGAACTGGCGATGATTGTTGCGGACAAACGCGAATCGGATGCGCCGCAGGAGGGTAAGTCGCGTCCCCGATGGCGCGACTTGTTGAGGCTCCCGCAGACCTGGGGAACGATCATTGCCCGGGCATTCACCGATCCGGTTTTCTTCTTTATTACGGAGTGGTTTCCGATCTACCTGTTTGCGAAAGGGATTGAACTCAAGAGCGGCTCGAGGTTGGCATGGATTCTCACCATCGGGATTCCGTTCATCGCAGCCGACGTGGGGAGCTTCTTCGCAGGGTGGTTCTCTGGGTATCTGATCAAGGGTGGATGGTCGCTGGGCGCCGCGCGCAAAGTGCCGATTATTTACGGAGGAATCGGCATGATGTTGCTGATCCCAACCATCTTCACGACCGACCGGAACATGATTACATTTCTGTTCGCAGCCGTGACTTTCACTTACGCCGGGTTCACGACCATGGCGAATGTGTTGCCTTCCGACCTGTTCGGCAGCGAGTCGGTGGCGTCGGTCAGCGGGCTGAGCGGAACCGGCGCGGGAATGGGGACGATCATTGCGTTCAAGCTGATCGGTTATGTCTCCGACGCCCGGCAGGCGACAGGGACGCATTCGTTCGATCCGATCGTGATTCTGGCGGGGGTGGTCCCCCTGGTGGGCATGATCCTGGTCTTACTCTTGCTGCGAAACACGGAGGCGACGGAGCAAGGGCTGGTGCGCCGGATCTGAAGGTTTCGTTACACTCGGTGGGTTGAGTTTGAGGGGATACAGTGAAGATCAAGGACGCCAAGGTGTCCGTCAGTTGCCCGGGGCGGAACTTCGTCACGTTGAAAATTTCGACCGACGAGGGAATTTACGGGCTGGGGGATGCGACGCTGAACGGGCGGGAGTTGGCGGTCGCGTCGTATTTGTCCGATCACTTGGTGCCGTGTCTGATTGGGCGCGATCCTTTTCAGACCGAGGATGTGTGGCAGTATCTTTATCGCGGAGCGTACTGGCGGCGCGGGCCGGTGACCATGACGGCAATTGCCGCGGTCGACATGGCGCTGTGGGACATCAAGGGCAAAGCGCTGAAGACGCCGGTTTACAACCTGCTCGGAGGCCAGAGCCGAACCGGCGTGATGGTGTATGGACACGCGAATGGGCGCGACATCGAGGAGACCGCAGAGGAAGTCGCGAAGTACAAGGAGCTGGGTTATCTGGCGATCCGCGCACAGAGCGGAATCCCGGGCTTGCCCTCGACTTATGGGGTCGCGAAGAACAAGCAGTATTACGAGCCTGCGGAAAAAGGCTTGCCGCCGGAGAATGTGTGGTCGACCGAAAAATATCTGCTGCATGTGCCCAAGCTGTTCGAGGCGTTGCGGCTGAAGTTTGGGGATGATCTGCATCTGCTGCACGATGCGCATCACCGGCTGACTCCGATTGAGGCGGCGCGGCTGGGGAAGAGTCTGGAGCCGTATCACCTGTTTTGGCTGGAAGATGCGGTGACGGCGGAGTTGCAGGAAGGCTTCCGCATCATTCGCCGGCACACGACTACTCCGCTGGCGGTGGGCGAGGTATTCAATTCAGTTTGGGATGCGCACATTCTGATTCAGGAACAATTGATCGATTATCTGCGCATGACGGTGGTGCACGGCGGGGGGCTGACGCATCTGAAGAAGGTCGCGGCGCTGGCTGAGATTTATCACGTGCGGACGGGGTGCCATGGCGCTACGGATTTGTCTCCGGTGGCGATGGCGGCGGCGTTGCACTTCGATATTTCGGTGAACAATTTCGGGATTCAGGAATATATGCGGCACACGCCGGAAACCGACGAGGTGTTTCCGCATGAGTATTCGTTCAAAAGCGGGTACCTGCATCCGGGGGAAGCGCCGGGGTTGGGCGTGGACTATGACGAGAAGCTGGCGGCGAAATTTCCTTACGAGCGGGCTTACTTGCCGGTGAACCGGAAACTCGACGGAACCATGTTTAACTGGTAGCGGTTTAGCTTTGGCGGCGGCGTTTACATTGCGGATGACTCGAGGGGATATGGGTTACAAGCAACTGGATCTTGACGGCAAAGTAGCGGTGGTGGTCGGAGGAAGTTCGGGAATCGGGAAGACGCTGGCACTCGGCTTGGCACAGGCGGGCGCGGATGTGGTGGCAAGCGCACGCCGCATGGAACTCGTGAAGGCGCTGGCGGATGAGATTGAATCGCTGGGCCGGCGATCTTTGCGCGTGACGTGCGACGTGGCGGACCGTGAATCTTTGGAGAAGCTGCTAACGGCTTGCGTCGACGCGTTCGGAAAAGTCGACATCATGGTCAACGCGGCGGGCATTACGAAACGCGCACCGACCCTTGATTATTCCGAAGCCGACTGGAACCGGATCATGGACACGAACTTGACGGGCGCGCTGCGGGCCTGCCAGGTATTTGGGCGGCACATGATCGAGCGGCGGTATGGGCGGATCATCAACATTGCGTCGATGGGGACATTCCTGGCGCTCTTTGAAGTAGCCGCGTACTCGGCCAGCAAATCAGGGCTCGCGTCGCTGACCAAATCTCTGGCGGTCGAATGGGCCCGGCATGGCATCTGCGTCAACGCGATTGCGCCGGGATATTTCCGCACGCCGCTCAGTGAAAAGCTTCTGGTAGGGACGGGCCGCGGGAATGAAGTGCTGATGCGGACTCCCATGAAGCGGTTTGGTGAACTGGAAGAACTGGTGGGAGCGGCGGTTTTTCTGGCGTCGGACGCGGCCAGCTTCGTGACTGGCACCGTGCTGGCAGTGGATGGCGGGGTTCTGGCCAGCGGCGTGAATCAGTAAGCTGTTTCGCACTCACCCATTTTGTACTCGCGGAGTTAGCGCGCTTTCTTCTCGCGAAGGGCGGCGCGCGCGGACAACACGGCTTGTACCAATTCCTGTGCGGCTGACGTAATTTTTTGCAGATTGCCTTCGCGCAAAGCTACGGGATCGACCAGGTCCGCGCCAACTCCCAGGGCAAACGCACCAGCGGAAATGAAATCGGCGGCGTTCGCGGCGTTTACTCCTCCGGTTGGAATCAGGGCGGCGTTTGGGAACGGGGCTTTCAGAGACTTCAGATATTTGGGACCACCCACGTTGCCACAGGGAAAAATCTTGACCAGACGCGCGCCGTGGTCGTGAGCATGCATCAGTTCAGTCGGGGTGAGGGCGCCGGGGATTGCCAGTTTCTCCGAGACCCGCGCGACGGAGAGCACCGGCGCCGACAATCCGGGACTCACCAGGAACTCGGCTCCAGCGCGAATGCAGGCTTCGGCCTGGTCCGCGGTGATGACCGTGCCCGCGCCGATGAGAACTTTGTCGCGGTACTGTTGCGCTACTTCTCTGATGACTGCGACGGCGTTGGGAACCGTCATAGTGATCTCAACTATGGGAATGCCGCCGGCGGAGATCGCTTCCACGGCGCGCGTTGCCTCGTCGACCGACGCCGCACGCACTACCGGAATGATTCCGACTTCCTCTATCCTGCGAATTACGTCGTCGATCGTCATAAATTGTCAGCGCTCGATGCGGGCGGTTCGCAATTTCATCGCCTGCAGAACTTCCGCCAGCGTTGCCATGGTTGTATCGCCGGGAGTGGTCATGGCCAGTGCGCCGTGGGCTGCGCCGCATTCCACTGACCACTGCGGATCTTTGCCCGACAGAAATCCATAGATCAAGCCGGAGGCAAAAGAATCGCCGCCGCCGACGCGGTCGTAGATTTCCAGATTCTCGCGCACGGGCGCTTCGAAAAAATTGCCGGCGCTGAAGCACAGAGCTCCCCAATCATTCTGCGTTGCGGTTTTTGCGTTGCGAAGAGTCGTCGCGATTACGGCAAGCGTGGGATATTCTTTCACGACGGTTGCGATCATTTTCTTGAAGCCGGCCGACTCCAGCTTTGAGTGCTGGTCGTCGAGGCCGGAGACTGGAAAGCCCAGCGCTGCGGTGAAATCTTCTTCATTGCCGAGCATCACGTCGACGAACGGGGCGAGACGGCGGTTCACTTCCTGGGCTTTCGCTTTTCCGCCAATCGACTTCCACAGCGAGGCGCGGTAGTTGAGGTCGTAGGAGACGACCGTGCCGGCGCGCTTGGCGGCTTCCATGGCTTCTTGGGCTACGAGTGGCGTGGTTTCGGAAAGCGCGCAGAAAATTCCGCCAGTGTGAAACCAGCGTGCGCCGTCTTTCGCGAAAATCCGATCCCAATCGATTTCGCCGGGTTTGAGTTGCGAAGCCGCCGTATGGCCGCGGTCGGAGCAGCCGAGGGCAGGGCGAATTCCGAAGCCGCGCTCGGTGAAGTTCAGGCCGTTGCGCACGTTGCGGCCGACGCCGTCATACGGCGCCCAGCGAACGTACTTCTGGCTGACGCCGCCTTGCAGCATGAGATCTTCGACCAGGCGTCCGATGGGATTGTCAGCGAGCGCGGTGACGATGGCAGTGTCCATGCCAAAGCAGCGCTTCAGGCCTCGGGCCACGTTGTATTCGCCACCACCCTCCCAGGCACGAAAATGGCGCGTCGTTGAGATGCGCTCATCGCCAGGGTCAAGGCGCAGCATGACTTCGCCCAGGCTCACTAGATCCCAGAGGCACGCGGGCTTGGATTTAAGGTTCAGGCTCGGCATGTTTTCAGAGCGTACATTTCAGAGCACGAATCTCGGCTAACCCACTAAACCTGAATATGATACAGGTTGTAGCCGGTGCTGCACGGAAGAGTCGGTTCACCTGACTCAAGAATAAAAATGGGCGGTTTTGTAATAACTGATCCCCGGGGCCGTCTTTAGTTGTGAAAGAGAAGTTGTGAAAGAGAGCAACTGGAGGCGTACCCTGCAAAGCGCACTGGCAGAGGAACGGGCAATCGCGATTCCGAGCGAATTCGATCGAGTGTTTCGGGCGTACCACGGACTCGTGTTCCGCACCGCATACCGGATCACGGGCAACGCCGCGGATGCCGAGGACGTATCGCAAACCGTGTTTCTGCGGCTGTTCCGGCGGGGCGCGGGCTCGGAAGTGCTGGAAAATGAGGAAAGTTATCTGCGGCGGGCGGCCATCAACGCGGCCCTGGACGTGATTCGATCCCGGCAAAGCGATCGCACGGTGGAACTCGCGGACATGCCTGCAGAACCGGCACGCGAGGATACCGGCGATCTGAGGCGGGCGCTGGGAAGGGCGCTCGCACAACTCAAGCCTCGGCCGGCGGAAATTTTTGCGCTGCGATTTCTTGAGGGCTTCAGCAATCTGCAGATTGCGCGGATGCTGGGCATTTCACAGGTGCGGGTCGCGGTGATTGTGCACCGCACCCGGCTACAGCTTCGCAAGGAACTGAGTGCGTAGCAATCGACCGAAACAATCGACTCGCATAGGAGGCAGGCCATGAAAAACGAACAATTTGAACGCTTGCTGTCGGATATTCGAAATGAACAGGTGGAGGATCAAGTGGTCTCGCAAGCGGCCGCGCGAGTCTTGAAATCGATTGCCGGAGCCGCGCCGACGGCGGACTTGAGCGGGCACACGCTTCGCGGGTGTGAGGACTTTCAGGCGCTGATCCCAACATATCTGGAAAAGAAAATCGCTCCGGCGCGGGCCATGCTGTTTGAGGATCACGTGCATGCCTGCGTCGCGTGCCGGCATGCGCTGGAGGGCGCGCGAGATGGAGCGCCGCAGAGAGTTTTGCGGCTGGAAACGCGGGGTCGCCGTTCGACCTCGAATGCAACCTCCGGTGCGACGGCCTGGCGGTGGGCGATGGGCGCGGCTGCGGTGTTTGTTGCGGCGATCGGGGTGGTTGGGTTCGGTAACGGGATGCTTCCCGGACAGCATGTGGTTCGTGCGTCGGTTGAAACTGTCGACGGTTCGCTCTATACGGGATCGGGCGCGGAGATGCGGTTGATTCCTGCGGGCTACGAGATCCGGAATGGCGACGAGGTGCGCACTGCCAAGGGATCGACGGCGGTGGTGCGACTGCTTGACGGGTCACTGGTTGAGATGGGGGAGCGCTCCGATCTTTCGGTATCGCGGGCGTGGCGGGGCACGACGATTCATCTGGATGGCGGCCGCGTGATCGTGCAGGCGGCGAAGCAGCGGCCAGGGCGGTTGTATGTCGCGACCGAGGACGGTCTGGTCTCAGTGAAAGGAACGATTTTTTCCGTGAATCACGGAACCAAAGGCTCGCGCGTGGCCGTCATTGAAGGCGTGGTGCGGGTCGACTACGGCGACCGCGCGACCGATCTGACGGCAGGGCAGGAAGCGACGTCGAGCGCCAGCGTGTCGCAGATTCCGATCCAGAATGAAATCGCATGGAGCAAGAACGCGGCGAAATATCTGGCTCTGCTAGGCGACTTCGCGATACTGCAAAAGCAGTTTGCGGCGATTCCGGGGCCGGGGCTGCGCTACAGCTCCGATCTTCTGGCGTACGTTCCGGAACACACCGTGGTCTATGCGGCAATTCCAAATTTGACGAACACTCTGGGAGAAGCCGGCCGGCTGTTCGAAGACCGGCTGAAACAGAGTCCGGCGTTGCGCGCCTGGTGGAAGCAACAGCAGATCGGAAAAGGACCCAAGCTGGAAGACATGCTGAACCAGATGAAGACGTTCAACAGCTATCTGGGAGATGAGATCGTGTTTGCCGTGGAGAAGGACGGTACGAATTATTCGGCGCCGGTGATACTGGCGAAAGTGAAGCAGGGCGGGCTGGAAACTTTTCTGCGGACGCAAGCGGCGCTGCAGACGGTGCCGAATCCGTTCACAGCAACGCCTGCGCCCGGACGGCCTTTGATGGTTCACATCAGTGGTGATCTGTTGATCGCGAGTCCGGATCTGGCGCAACTGCAGAAGGCGACGACGCGCGCGCAACAGTACACGCAAACTCAGACCGCCAGTGCTTTTGCCGAGACGCCGTTTTACCAACAAATTGCCCGGTCCTACCAGCAAGGGGCAGAATGGCTTTTGTGCGCGGACATGGAACAAATTGTCGCGCAGCACGTATCCACTGATAGCAAGACTCACGAACTGCCGCCAGGGATCGCGGATGTGCGCTACCTGACGATGGAGCATCGCGAAGTTGCCGGCAAGATGGAGAGTCACGCCGACTTGAAGTTCGCTTCGGAGCGGAGCGGTGTGGCATCGTGGCTGGCGGCGCCGGCTTCGATGGGGTCCCTGGATTTCGTCTCACCCGATGCCAGCATGGTGACATCGGCGGTGATCAAGAATCCGAGAAGCATCATGGAAGAGATTTTCAAGATGATCGGCAGCAGCAACACGAACTTCGCGGAGAGTCTGTCTGAGTTCGAAACCAAGACGGGGCTGAATGTGCTGAACGACATTGCCGCGCCATTGGGCGGCGAGGTGACGATGGCGTTTGATGGGCCAATGATTCCGACGCCGCGCTGGAAGCTGATCTTCGAAGTGTACGATCCGACGACGTTGCAGTCGACGATTGCGAAACTTGTGGACAGTTTCAACCGCGAGGGCAACACAGCGGGGCACGCGGTGCAGTTGACGACGCGGCAGGTGGGGTCGCGGACTTATTACGTGATCAGCAGTCCGAACCAGCCGAATTCCGAGGTTGACTACACGTTTGTCGATAACTATCTGGTGGCCGCACCGGATATCGCTACCATCTCGCGGGCGATTCAATCGCGAGAGGCGGGATATACGCTGGCGCACTCGTCAGGCTTCCAGGCGCTGTTGCCGAGTGATGGATACACGAATTTTTCGGCGATCTTCTATCACAACATCGGGCCAGTCGTGGGGCCACTGGCCGCACAACTGAAAGCCAGCGGCGCGCTCAATCGGCAGCAGCAGCAATCGGTGGACGCGCTCACGGCAAACTCCGCACCGGGTTTGATTTATGCCTATGGCGAGCCTGACCAGATTGTCGTGGCGACCAACACCGGGTTCATGGGATTTGATCTGGGCACTCTTTTGACGATGGGCGATAATGGGCCGTTCCTGCCTCAGATGTTTCTGGGCGGGGCGGTGAACCACGCGACTCCTCCAACTCAGTGAGCACGACGACACAACTCGGAGCAACCGCCGGCGCAAGTGAACAGACGCCGGCGGTTGCTCCGCTTGTGCCTCTGATTGAAATGCAGGGTCTTTCGGTTCGATTTGGCAACCGGGATATCTTGTGCGGCCTCACGGCTTCCTTGCGCGGGCGATCAATCGGTCTGCTGGGGCCAAACGGCGCGGGCAAATCCACGCTGATCAATACCCTTCTCGGTTTCTACAAATCCACTGTGGGCTCGGCGCGGGTGTTTGGCTACGACGTCGGAACGGAAATCAGAAAAATTCGCGGGCTGGTGGGCTACATGCCAGAGAACGACGCGTTCATCTCGAAGATGAGCGCGGTGTCGTTTGTGCAGATGATGGGCGAACTCTCGGGCTTGCCGCCGGACATGGCCCTGGAGCGGGCGCACGAGGCGCTGTTCTACGTGGGATTGGCGGAGGCGCGCTATCGCAAACTGGGCACTTATTCGCTGGGGATGAAACAACTGGCGAAATTGGCGCAGGCGATTGTGCACGGGCCGAAGCTGCTCATCCTCGACGAGCCCACGAACGGGCTCGACCCTTCGGCGCGGCAGCGCATGATCCGGATGATTCGCGACATTCGCGATGGAAAGGAGATGCGGATTGTGCTGTGTTCGCACTTGCTGCGCGATGTAGAAGACACGTGCGACGAAGTTCTGATCCTGAAGGCGGGGCGGATCGCTCATTATTCGAATCTGGATGAAGAGCGCCGGGCGAACAAGCGATTCCTGGAACTAGAAACGTATGGCGCGAATGGCGACTTCACGGAAGCGATTGAGAAACTCGGCTGCGAGTGTGCGGTAACGGCGAATCGCATGAAGATGGTGCTGGCAGATGGAGTTGAGACGCGGGATATTTTCCGTTTGGCCGCGCAACGGCAGGTTCGCATCCGGCGGATGAATTTTCGACGTGACACGCTCGAGGATATTTTTCTGAAGGCCATGGAAGGTTAAGAGTTGAGCGTTGCCACGCAAGATTTGATCCCGTGGAAGAGGAGCACAGATGGCGGTTTACCGGCGTAACTACAGACCGTATTCGGGAAGGCTGACGGCGGAGTGGTCGCGGTGCTTTGTGCTTTTTCGTTACTCCAGAAAGAATCTCTTCCGGTCAAAGTTTCTGACTGGGTTGTTTGTGGTGTGTTTTTTCTACCCGCTTCTGTGCCTGATCATGATCTATCTGGCGCACAGCGCGAGCTTTCTTGAGCAGTTGGGTATACCCAGCCAGGCGCTCTCCATTGACAACAAATTTTTCTTCAACCTCATGTGGGTACAGGGAGTGTTTGCGTTTCTCTTGACGGCATTTGCCGGGCCGGGCTTGATTTCACCGGATCTCGCCAATGGGGGGTTGCCACTGTATTTCTGCCGCCCGTTTTCGCGAACCGAGTATGTGCTGGGCAAGGCGTCGGTGCTGGCGATTCTGCTTTCGCAAATTACCTGGGTGCCGGGATTGATCTTGTTCGCTATGCAGGCCAGTCTCGCGGGTGCGAGCTGGACATGGAATCATCTTTGGATTGCGGGCGCACTGGTGCTGGCTTCGCTGCTCTGGATTGCATTTCTGTCGTTGCTGGCCATGGCGCTCTCGGCGTGGGTGAAATGGAGAATCGTGGCGGGCGCCATGCTGCTGGGCGTGATGGCCTTTGGAGCCGGGTTCGCGGAGGCAGTCAACGCCGTGATGGGAACTCAGTCCGGCCATTTTTTCAACGTTGTCTACTTGATGTCAACAGTTTGGAAACCTCTATTCCAGATCCCTTCGGAGCATGGGATTTCGGTCCCTCAGGCTTGGGTGGCGCTGCTCGTCTACTGCACGATTTGTCTTGGCTTGCTCATGCGCAAAGTGCGCGCTTACGAGGTGGTGCGGTGAGCGATCGAATTGTTTTCGAGGATGTGTCGAAGTTCTACGGTGAGATTCTGGGCGTGAACCGGGTGAATCTGTCGATCCCGCCGGGGATTACGAGCCTGGTGGGTCCGAACGGCTCGGGCAAAACTACGCTGATGAATCTGATGACCGGGCTGGTGAGGCCGACGCGCGGGCGGGTTGACATACTCGGCTGCCCGACCGGCGACCCGGAACGCTTGTTTACGATGCTGGGATATAGCACGCAATTCGATGCGTTTCCCAAAGGCCTGACGGGGTTTCAGTTTATCTATTCCTACCTGCGGTTATCGGGCAGAGACAGTCAGAGCGCCGAACAACTGGCGTGGCGAGTGATTGAGCGCGTGAACCTGGTCGAGGCCGCCAAGAGGAATATTGCGGGCTATAGCAAGGGGATGCGGCAGCGCATCCGGCTGGCGCAGGCGCTGGCGCACGATCCGAAAGTGCTGGTGCTGGATGAACCGCTGAACGGGTTGGATCCTCTGGCGCGATCGGAAATGATCGCACTGTTCCGTGCGACGGCGGCGCAAGGGTGTTACGTGATCATTTCCAGCCACATCCTGCATGAAGTCGACGTTATTTCCGATCAGGTCATTTTGTTGAGCAACGGCTACGTCGTGGCCGAGGGACAGATCGCTACCGTGCGCGGGGAAATCCAGGAGCATCCGACGCAGATTTTGATTCGCTGCACGCGACCGCGCGCGCTGGCCGCGAAAATGTTGGAGGAAGAAATCGCGATCGACATTTCCATCCACAAAGACGAGCGCGGGCTACTGCTGAAGACGCGGGATGCGGACCGGTTCTATCTCGCGCTGAATGACCTGGCGTTAAATGAGAATGGGACTGGGATCGACATTGAATCGATCGCCCCGGCGGACGATGATGTGCTGTCGGTTTACGAATATCTGATCGGGAACGAAGAGGCAGTGCGATGAAGGGCTCAGCGACGAAAACCTGGTGGGCGCAGATCAGGGCGGTTGTCCGGCTGGAGATGAGGAAGACTTTCTTCGCGAAGCGTGGCCTTTGGATCTACCTGGTGGCTGCATTGCCGGTCCTGCTCTTCGTCGCTTATGCGCTGGCAAATTCCCGCTTTCAACATCGAACCGAGGAGATCGCACGGCAGGGCGAGAAGCGGCTGACCTACCAGGATCTTTTGGCGGTTAAACCTGACATGACGCGGGAGGAACTGGTTGGAATCCTGGGAAAGCCTCCGGAAGTTTTTCATTGGACGGAACATCGTAATGAAAATCGAAAGGAAAATCGGAGCCGCGAAGAAAGGCCGGAACGAAACGAGGAAGGCGAACCCGCTGCTGCGGTTTTTCACGAGGACTACCATTACGCCGATGGATTGAATGATTTGTATGTGGGCCTGGCAGACGGAAAAGTAGTGAGCATCAATATTCGCGAAGGCAGCAATGCGGGACAGGACTCGATCATGTTCGCCGGGGTTTTCCAATTCTTTTTTCTGCGCCTGGCCATCTTTTTCGGATGTCTGGGAATTTTCATGAACCTCTTTCGCGGCGAGATCCTCGACCGGAGCCTGCATTTCTATTTTCTGGCGCCGATACGGCGCGACGTCCTGATGGTGGGAAAGTTTCTTGCCGGGCTGCTGGCTACTTGTACGATTTTTGTAACCAGCGAGTTGTTGCAAACGGTTGCCTTCTTGTGGCACTTCCCTCCGAGTGTGCGGGAGGTTTACCTGTACCACAATCACGGTCTTGAGCACGCCGCGATTTATCTGGGAGTGACGGTGCTCGCTTGCGTGGGCTATGGAGCATTTTTTCTGGTGGCCGGAATGATGTTCCGGAATCCGATCCTGCCGGCGGCGGCGATCTTGATCTGGGAATGGATCAATCCATTCTTGCCGGGAATTCTGAAGCAATTCAGCGTGATATTTTACCTAAAGTCGCTGTGCCCGGTGGATATCCCGATTGCGCCGGGGACTCCGCCGGTGCTGGCGTTGCTGATCTCGAATTCTGATCCGGTATCGGCGCCGGTCGCGGTGCTGGGAATCTTGATCGTCGCGATGATCGCGCTGTATGCGTCGAGCGTGCAGGTGCGGCGGATGGAAATCAACTACACCACCGAATAAGCGATCGTGAGCTACGAGCCGGTGTAGAGCTGAAACGGCGCCCAATAAAAAGGATTGTGAAACTGGCTGCCGCGAAGCAGGGAAAGCTTGGCGGCGCGCAGAGCCGCATCTGGAGTGGCCCCCTTTTCCAGTTCGTCATAGAAACGATCCATGAGTTGTTCGGTGGATGCGTCGGTCACGTCCCACAGTCCGGCGATCACGTTGTGAGCTCCAGCGCGCAGAAAGGCCCAGGCGAGTCCGACCAGCCCCTCGCCGGAATAGGCGCGTTCACCGGCGCTATAACAAGCGGAGATGGTCACCAGATCGGCACGCAAAGGGTGCTGAACACTGTTCTGAACTATATCGCGGGCGTAGAGCTTGAACGAGTCCGCTTCGGCTGCGCTTTTGGAGAGCACAATCGCCGAGTCGAGCGGACTGAGACGGCTCGCGGTGCCGTGCGCGACAAAATGAATGTAGGAAAATTTTTCCGGATTGCCCGCGAGATACGCTGCCGGAGTGGCCTTCGTACGATCATAAATCTGTTCCTGGGCTGCGGGAAAATGTTTGGCGACGTTTGCCATTTGCTGGCCGGCTCGTGGGAGTTCCGGATATTCCCGGCTGGGGGCAACGCTGTCGCCGATCAGCAGCAGACGGCGGCCGCGCTTTGTTTCACGAGCATTCGCACGATTGAAAGATGCGGCCAGGACGCGCAGTGAACTGGCGTTCGTAACTTGGGCGTCTTCAATCCAGTAGTGGGGTTTGGGGCCATCGACGATCAACGTTTCGAAATTCAGGTTGTTGAGGCTGCCATCAGGGATGATGAACACTTTCGCGTCTTTCGCCAGCAGGGACTTGGCAGGAGCGATGAGTGTGCGGTAGAGCGCGCGGCCGTCATCGCTGGATGCGAGAACATCGTGCGAACCTGTGAGGGCGGCACGATAGCGCTGCACCATCGACTCGATATCCGCACCGGGAGGCAACGGGAACAGGCCGGTTTTTTCCGGCGTGATCGCCCAGAGATAGGACTGCTTCCCGCCCAACCAATAAAAAAGAAGCGTGCCCTTGGCCCGTCGGGAAATCTCGCGTGGTTTGAGGACGGGAGGAACGGAGGCGGCAACTCCTTTCGAGAGTAAGCCCAGCCCCTCGGAAAGCGTTCGAGCCCGGCTGTAGTCCGCCCAGCGGAGGGCCTCGTCCGGTTTGCCGCGGACCACAAGGAAGTGGACGTAGTCGTCGTAGATGTGGACTGCGTTAGTCAGGAATGAGAGCTGAAAATCTTCGTGCTGCACGGTTGAACGGGCCACTTCGAAAGTCGTGAGGGCCGCGCGGTATTCGCTGTCAGCTTTCTCCGGTTGCTTCTGATCCTCGTCGAGCCCTGCGAGCGAGTGCTGTGCTTCCCATTTCAGAAATGGAGGACAGGCTGGATCCAGCCCTACAGTTGTGAAGACTTCCCGCGCTTTGGCGGTATCGCCGCGCCGTGCAGCGATTTGTCCTTGAACCAGCATCGGATAGAGTTCATCGACGTGGTTGTCGCTCTCGCGAGCGATCTTCAGGGCCTGGTCGGCATAGTTGGCCGCCTCGTCCGCATTCCCTTGCTGTAATGTGAGCCGTGCCAGCACCCGCAGGGCGTTGTAAACGTCCTGTTTTGCTTTGATGTCTTTCGCAATGCCGAGCGCCTGCTGAAAGGAACTGGCTGCCAGATCGAGCTTGCGCTGGTCCATGTAAATGTAGCCGAGGTTGGTGAGTTCGTTCTCCTGGTCGAAGAAATCCCCGAGTTCGGCTGCAGCTCGCTCGGATTCGATCGACAACGCAAGAGCATTTTCCAAATCGCCAAGCCTGTAGCGAGCCCAGCCAATGTTACCCGTGGTGACGAGTTGAAGAATCTTTGCACCGGCTGCTTTTGCCACTTGGTTGGCGCCCTCGGACTGGTCGATGGCCTGGTCGAAGTGGCCCTGCGAGAGTGATTCAGCACCCAAATTGAGCAATGAATCAGCTTCGAGGAATGAGTCGCCGTGGGCCCGGGAAAAAGACAGACTCAGCTCGTAAAGTTGGGCAGCCGCAGCTGATTGAGCCCGTTCGCTTGCCAGTAAGCCACGCGCTTGAAGCACATATCCGCAACTCGCAAGCACGGAGGTTTCGCACAACTTCGCCGCCTGATTGAGCTCTCGCTCCGCCTGGGAGAAGTTATGGGTATTAACGTTGGCAACGCCAACGAGAGTCAGTTTGGGGATATTCAGGTCTGGACGATCCGCCGAGGCCGGAACACGCTCAAGTATTTTCAAGACATCCGGGTAGAGTCCTCGCCACAGAGCCGCCTTCGCTTCGAGGATTTTGAATTGCCAAGCCCACTCGGGGCTCGAACTCAGTGACTCCTCATAACCGAGGCGCGATTCGTTCTGACTCTGCTTCAAGTCGCCGTGGATGAACTCTTGATTCGCCCGCTGGAAGGCGCGTTCCGGAGCAATCCGCTCATGGCCGCATGAAATGATCCACGCGGCCGTAACGAACAGCACAACCAACCTTAGGGATTGTGATGCCCATTCGCCGTGACCGTCACGGCGCTTGCCGTTCCTTCCGCCACGCAGCCCATCTTCATCTTGATGCCGGTCAGTTCGAAGTAGGGGCTCGGCCTTTGCTCGCGCTCGTATATCTTCTCGCCCACTTCGATCTCGCCCAAGGCCACGGCGCCGAATTCCGGGATCACCAGGATGTGGCCGAAGATCTGCACTCCGGGGATCGGGATCGCGCCGATGCTCTGGACCAGGGAACATGTGATGGGCTCGTGGCTGCCTTGGTCACCCGCGTTGCTGGTGCTGATGAGCTGGTTGAGGTGGGCAAGCTTCCCATCGTACTGTTCCTTCAGGTCTTTGGGAAGGCCGCTGGCCTGGGCAATGGCCGCGGTCTGGGCTTTCACGGTGTTGAGGAATTTGGGGTCCTGCAGGTAGGACCTGCCGTTAGCGGGGATGTCTCCGCAGACGCCGAGGTTGAGAGTCAACGTTGGCGAGAAGCCTCCGACTTGAAAGTTGGTGAACTGCGTGCCCAGGAAAGTGACATGCGGCACGTGGCCATTTTCATAGGCATGGTCGGTCGAGACCTGGGACACGACGCGGTCGGCCGTAATGATTTCGAGAACGTTCAGGCCTTCCAGAATCGAAGTAGATAGCGTGACCCAGCCATTGTTTTTCAGGCTGCGAGCTCCCGAGACGCGGGTGTGGCCTTTGGTGAAGGTGATCAGTCCTTCGATGCTGACGTCTTCGGCGTGGCGGGTGAGGTGGCCGCCTCTCCGGTCGTTCAATTTGACCGGGGCTTGCCGTTCGATTTTCTGCTCGATGGGACGCTGCAGGTGGCCGCTGAGCACATGGGCTTCGGCGTGATAGTCATGGGAGGGTTTTATTGTGCTGACCGCTTCTGGTTCCGTCATAGTTGCCATAGTGTACCTCCACTCCTCTACAACTCATCGCTGAATTTGCAATTGGAAGGACGTGCTGCCGAGGTCTTTGGTTTCTCCATTGCTGGTGACGCCGTGCAGCGCCAGGGTGTAGGTTCCCGCTTCGCGATGGACCGCCGGGACCGTCACCGACCACTGATCTTGACCCGCTACTGCGGCGAGGGTGAACGATCCCTCCGCTTTTCCGGCGGGATTATACAACTCGGCCATATAGCGCGCATAGGCGCCGTCCGGGGGGATTCGAAGAGACAGAAGCAGGCCCTTCCCCTCAGGTACCGAGGTTTCGCCTGTACCGTATGTCCCGATATTCACTGAAACCGCCGGCAAGACTTGAGGCTGATTTAGTTCGGACTGCAGCCTGGGATATGTGACCAGATTCTGATATCCAACCACGGCCAGCAGGAGCGCCAGCGCAGGAGCGGCAAAGGCTGGACGGAGCCAGACGAAGAACCCGCGGCGGGCAGGG
>Ga0210400_10002085_pt1 | contig 19037 bp, 15 predicted proteins | sample IncBWH26MmetaG_FD_155456 | JGI IMG/M metagenome (GOLD analysis project Ga0210400, IMG submission 155456) | Forest soil microbial communities from Barre Woods Harvard Forest LTER site, Petersham, Massachusetts, United States - Inc-BW-H-26-M | ecosystem: Environmental > Terrestrial > Soil >...
TCCGCCTTGCGGACTACCATGTTGCGAAGTTCTTCGTCCGAGTTTGGCGCTGACATCCCAGGCCGCCAGCTAGGTTGTGCCGCAAGATCATGCAGCTCGTCTTGAAACACAATGTTGGTTATTTCGGGCTCAAGAATTGTCCAGCCCGCGAACACAACGGCTACCATCACCGCGATCCGGAATACATACTTCATCGGAATCTCCCTTCCGACCCGGGACACCCTCGCTTGCCCAATCGAATCCATCAGGCGAGAGCTCAAACCGATTACCAAGTTCCTAGAAGAGTTTACTCGCCCGAGGCCGCCGGCGGTGCCGGCTGCAAACTGGAAAGCCGCGAGATCGTAGCCACCATCATTCCGGAGAGAAACTGCATAGTGGCTACATCGTTATTGTCGAACGCGTGGGGCGTCGACGACAGCACTTCGAAAACGCCCAGCGTCCGCCGGAAATGACGCAGCGGAGCGACGAGGATCGAGCGCACACCCATCCTCCGGCAACTCTCCCAATCCACTCGCGGGTTCGACGCTGCATCATTGCAAAGCAGCACCTCTCCCGAGCGTACACATTCGGCTGAAAGTCCGCTGTCGGTTTGCAAGCGGACACCAATATCCGGAGCGGTGCGGCCGGTGCGCGCCCGGCAAACAATTTCATTACCCCGGCGCAGCGCGATCGCAGCCCCGGTTGCTCCGGTTAATGTCTGTGCCTTTTCCGCGATTATGCTGATGCCCGGTTCGAGATCAATTTCTCCGGCATTAATGAGGGCGTGCGGCACAGAAGCCGATCCATGATGGCGTGGCCGCATACGATGACGGGTAGAAGTTGTCGCCGCGCCAACCTCGATCGAATGTTCGCCGATGTAATGCTCGTTCCGATTCTCCTCGGCTCCCGCGATTTGTGGAACCGTGTAGAGCAGCGATCGCACCAGGCGGTCGAGCTCCGCGTCCGCGATGAGATGCGCCGTCTGCTGCCCGCGAAGCGAGCCGCCAAGCACACGGGAAAGACTCAGCACCGCGCCACTGCCGCAGCCCAGACACCGCGGCGTATTGTTTTCACTAAGCAATTCACACTGCACGCAAAATATTGCCGACTGCAAGGCCAAGAAATTCACATCGGTAACGGTCAACGAACGCTGCATTCAGATGAGTCCTTCCGGACGGACGGAAAACAATGAGGGTAATCAGTACCGCGTATCGGAGTAAGTGACCGCGCTGGTTCGGCCTGTGGATAAGTCTTTCACCTCATCTAGATTGTCATCCCGAGCGAGGCGAGGGATCTGCAGTTCGCGGCAAAATGCACGTCCCTCGCTTCGCGCGGTATGACAATTCTATAAACAGGGCCGCTCGCGTCTCTATAATTTCGCTCATGTCATTTCTCCGCTTCCTCATGCTCTTGTCGCTCGTAGTCTGGCTTGGCGGACTGATTTTTTTCGCATTCGTACTAGCGCCCACCGCCTTTTCGCCCGGACTTCTCCCGACCCGTCATCTGGCAGGATCAATCGTAGGCCGCTCGCTCGACGGATTGCACTACATGGCAATCGTTTCCGGAATTATTTTTCTGATCGCATCCATGCTCTACAGCCGGATGGCCTCGGGAAATGCGCGGCCGCTGGCGGCGCGGCACGTTCTAATCGTGCTTATGCTGCTGCTAACGCTGATCTCGCAGTTCGCGATTTCCCCGAAGATGCATGCCATTCGCGATGAGGTTGGAATTAGCGACGATCTACCTCTGGACAATCCGCTGCGCGCGGAATTCAACCGTCTGCATGTGTGGTCGGAGAAATTTGAGGAGGCAGTGCTCTTGCTGGGTTTAGTTGCGTTGTTCATGACCGCGCAAGCGCTCCGCTGAGCGGGCATTCTCGACCTCAATCTGTTAGAGATATGTCTACCGCGCCGCTTTGCCTGGCTTCGCCGCCCCAGCCGGTTTCAGCGCGTCATCGAGATACGCCAGATACGCTGCGATCAGCTTATAGCTATCGTAATAATCGTTCATCTTGATGGCCCCCAACTTGTCGGACGGCGAATGCAGGATCGGCCAGCTCTTCTCTGTCACCGAGTGCAGGGTGATGCGCGGGATCCGGTAGCGAGCGAACGATTCGGAATCGGCGGTGGCGCCTTCTGGCACATTCATGGCGGTCACCGGGAGTTTACTCGCCCCGGCAACAGAGGCCAGCGCGTCAAGCAGCGCTTTGTCGGCGTGTGAAGCCCAGACTTCCGTCGGACCGAGTCCCAGACTGTCGAAGTTCACCACGCCCTCGATATGGGCGCGCTGTTCGTTGGTGAGGTGGTCCACATAATACTGCGATCCGACCAGCCCCTTTTCCTCTCCCGAAAATCCCACAAAGATCAGGGTATGATGACGCAGTTGCCCGTCTAGGCTATCGAGGAGGGCGGTCAGCAGTACGGCTCCTGTCCAGTTGTCAACCACGCCGTCGCCAAAGCTCTCAACCTTATCGGTGTGTGCGCCGACCACGATAACTTGCTGCGTTTCGCCCGGCAACACGCAAATAATGTTCGGTGGAAGCTTGCGGCCAACCGCTTGCTCGGAGAGATTCGCGCCCTTGCACCCGGACTCGGCGAACCATTTCCGGATCAGCGCTTCGCGTTCGCTGTTTTTGGTTGAGAAAGACTTCAGCCTGTCATTGACAACCTCACGGGTCTGCAAGAGGAAGTGGATCCGCGGCGGACTCTGCGCCGGATTCTGTGCCGAAGACCAGGCGGTACAAGCGATCAGCCCAACGGCGAGAAAGCGAACAAGGTTCCTGGAGAGAGTGTTACCGGCGCACTGCATTCTGCCGAGCGTAGCACGACCACCGAGCGCTTGGTATTTCACTCGCGTATGCGTATCGAGCCAATGATTTATCCTTTTGACTGAACTGACAGCTGACAACTAAGAGCTGAGAGCTGAGACTTCCCCATGAAAACTGGCATCATCGGTCTGCCGCAAGTCGGCAAGACTTCTCTATTTGGCATTCTGACCAAGGTCCATCTTTCCGAGCAGGCATACTCCAACCCGCGCGAGGCGCACATCGGAGTCGCCAAAGTCCCAGACGAGCGCCTCGACAAACTGGCCGCGCTCTATCATCCGAAGAAGCTGACGCACGCCTCGGTCGAGTACGTGGACGTAGGCGCCATCGGCCAGGACGCGCTCAAAGAGACCGCCTACATCGGCCATCTGCGCCAGGTGGACGCGCTCATTCACGTTCTCCGCGCATTTGAAAGCGATGAGATTCCGCACGTCGGTCCCATCGACCCGCTGCGCGACATCAAGAATGTAGAGTTCGATCTAATGGTCAGCGATCTCGGCCAGATCGAAAAACGCCTGGAGCGCCTGGAAAAAGATTTGAAGAAGATGAAGACGCCGGAACTCGAAAAAGAAAACGAGTTGCTGATCAAAGCCAAAGCATTTCTCGAAACCGAAAAGCCGCTGCGCGAAATGGAAATGTCCCCCGAAGACAAGAAGCGTATCCGCGGTTTCATGTTTCTGAGCGAGAAGCCGATGCTCTACGTGCTCAATATCGGCGAGAGCACGCAACTCGGCAAGGACCTCGAAGCGGCGGTGGAAAAATATAAGTTGACCGAAGTAGCCGCGCGTCCGAATGCCGGCGCCAGCGCGATCTGCGGCAAAGTAGAAGCCGAACTCGCCGAGATGACCGACGAAGACGCCGCAGAATTTCTCGGCAGCTATGGCCTGACCGAAAGCGGACTCTCGCGCCTGATCCGCAAAAGCTACCACCTGCTTGGACTGATTTCATTTTTCACCGCCGGCGAAGATGAATGCCGCGCCTGGACAATTCCGGCGAATACAAGGGCGCAGAACGGAGCCGGAGCCATTCACTCCGACCTGGAAAAGCATTTCATCCGCGCCGAAACCATTCGCTGGGATCAGCTGCTGGAAGCGGGTTCCGAGGCGAACGCCCGCGCTAAAGGCACCCTCCGGCTCGAAGGTAAAGACTACATCGTGCAGGACGGCGACGTGATGCACATCAGGCACAGCGGGTAGCTCGGGCTCTTAACTGCTAGAACCTCGAATCGTACTGCTTCGACGGATGACCAGAGTAACCGGAATTCCACGCCAAGTTGTTGACCGCCGAGTCTCATGCCCTTAGAGTGCGAAATAAGCCGGCGTTTGCCGATCGCCAAGCAAAGCAGCGGCGGCGCAAGCCAGCCGATCTGAATCATGTGAAATATTAACTTCAAAGTTTCTGCCGTCTGCATCGTAGCCGTACCAGCCGTACTGATATCTCGCGCCGGAGCGCCACCCAATGAAACGAATTTGCTGGTCTGCCGCAATCTTGTTTGCCTGTGTCTTTGCCGCGCAAGCCCAATCCCGTCCCGTCAAGGTCCACGTTCATGTGATTCTGGTGGATTCCGAACTGAACCAGAAACCCGTGCCCTTCCTAAACGTGACGTTGAAAGGCGCCGCGACCTCCTCGGGCGTAAAAACGGGACTCGACGGCGCCGCCGAAACCACTCTTCCGCCTGGCGCATACACGATAACCACGGCCAAGCCTGTCGATTTCGACGGCAAGCGCTATTCCTGGTCGCTGCGCGTGACGCTCACAGGCGCCGAGAAAACTGTCGATCTGACCAACGAGAACGCTAAGGAGGAGGAAAATGACGCCGCAGCGACGACGCGCTCCTCGGGCGCATCGAGCGGCGACCTGACCGAACAGTTCAAGAAACTGAAGAACACGGTTGTAACCGTGATCTCCGAATCCGGCCACGGCACGGGCTTCTTCGTCGACGGAAAGGGCTTGATCCTGACCAACCAGCACGTGGTCGCGCAATCGCAATATCTAGCTGTGCAATTTGACCGCGAGCACAAAATCGCCGCTCGGCTGATCGCCTCCGATCCGCAGAAGGATGTGGCCCTGCTCTGGGCCAACATGAGCGCGCTGCCTAGCGCCACGCCGGCGGTGCTGGCCCGTTCCAGCGGCAGCCACGCGCCCGTGCAGGAAGGCGAGCGCGTCTTCACCATCGGCAGCCCACTCAGCCTGGACAAGATCATCACCACCGGCATCGTCAGTAAGGTGGACGCGCACACCATCATGTCCGACATCAACATCAATCCTGGAAATTCCGGTGGGCCGCTGTTCAACAATGCCGGCCACGTGGTCGGGTTGACGACTTTCGGCGCCAGCGCGGAAAGAGGCCCAGGTGTTTCCGGGGTGGTGCGTATTGAGGAAGCACTCGCGCTACTCGAGGAAAATCGGGGCAAGGCCACGGGCACTCCCCCGCCGGCCGCGCTTCTTCCCGTCGAGCCGTTGACGCCGTATCCGGTGGGAGGCTTGAACGCGGCCTTGAAGGGAGAAAAATTCGATCCCCGGCCGTATTACTTGAACGCCGGAGATTTTGAAATCGCACTCTCCACTCCGCCGTTCGATTACCGCGAAAAAGAAGAAGATCGCCTGCGCGCCGAACGCACCCAAAAGAAGCGCAACCGAAGGGACACCAACAACGCGGACGCGGCGCAGCAGGACGCCAATCGCGAGGACTCCCCGCGCGACTGGGAGTCCGAAACCGGCGGCCACCGGGCCGTTTTTGGCATCTATGTCGTGCCCAAGATCAGAGAAGGGTTCGGTTCCGCTCTTTCTCGCAGCCTGCGCAACGGCTACGGCGCAGCCAACCTGAAGTTCAAAACTGATTTCCAGAGCATGAAGCTCTTCTGCGGAGAAAAGGAAGTCCAGCCGATTCATCCGGGAAGAATTCCCCTCACGGTCAACGTCCGCAACGCGTCCGTAAAGCTGGAGGATTCCACCTATAAGGGACTCTACTTCTATCCGCCGGACGCCGTGAATCCCCATTGCGGCACCGTCAAGATCGCTATTTATTCATCGAAGAAAGAAGAACCCGTCATCAAAACTCTTGATGGCGCCACCGCGGACCGCATCTGGGGTGACTTCGATGCCTTCCGCCGCGCCGACGCGGAAGCGCATTCCACTCAGGCCCAGAAGTAGCGGTTGATGCACATAGGGTACAGCGGGTAAACCAAGTTCTCAGTTCTCAGTTCAAATCAGGTGGGTCATACTGAGAACTGAGAACCGGGAACTGAGAACCGGGAACTGAGAACTGAGAACTGAGAACTGAACTGCTAGTGCACGTGAAAGAACCGGTCCAGCAAAAACATACACGCCGTACCGACAAACACGAGTACGGCCATCATCACGCCGGGTTCCTTGTTTACTTCTGGGATCAAATCCGATGCAGCGACGTAAATCGTAACGCCCGCCGACAAAGGCAGGCCGAAGCTCACCTCGTGACGAAAGATTGCCATCGTCATCACTCCCGCCACAGTCGCAATGCCCAGCAGCACGGACGATCCCCAGGCGAAGGCGCGGCTTCGACCGCTGGCGAGCATCACCGATGAGATGGTGAAGCCTTCTGGAATCTTGTGCAGAAAAACCGCTACGAAAATGATCCATCCGAGCGCCTGGGAAACGAGAAATCCCGATGCGATCGCGATGCCGTCGAAGAACGTGTGTATCAGCAACCCCACCAGAACCGAATATCCCTTGTGAGAATGCACGAACTGGTCGGCGTGCGTTTCTTCTCCAAAGTGGAAATGCGGCGTGACCGTATGTTCAAAGAAATGCACGAGCAGGTATCCCGCGAGGATAAGAAATCCACCATACGCGCCGCGCAGATGGATGCTCTCCGGCACCATCTCGACCAGCGCCGTCGCCAGCATGAACCCGGCGCCGAGCGCGACGAAGTAGCGGAGATACGAACGCTCCCAATGCTTCTGAACGATGATTGCGCCGCCAAACACATTCGCGCCCGCCGCGGTCAGCCCCAGCAGCAAACTGGTCAGAATGGGAGACATGAGGAAGAAGAATATCAGGAAGCAGTGGCCAGCGGTCAGTTGCCAGTTGTCGATCATCTGCGATGATTGCCCAGCCAGAACAGACCATGGCGAGAGTGCGTTTCGTATCAGGGCACGCCTTCAGGCGTGCCGTAAATACCGCCTCACGAAAAGCGCCTTCAGGCGCTGGGGCCAGCGCTTAAATTCGCCGGTGGCCCCTAAAGGAGCGGCTATTTCGATGAGGTTTGGTATCGCTGAAGCGATACCCTGCTCCGAAGCTCAATGCCGCACTGCTATTCTTGTCAGCAGCGAGAGACCGAACGATACCTCACGTGCTTCACTGGCTACAACTCATCGGATGGATCGCCTGCGTCATCTATTCGACCATCCCCGGCTTCTGGCTGATGATCCATCCGTTTGCCGAGCGGTGGCGCGCCCCGCGCCTTTCCCACCGCTCGCCATATATGGTGCTGTTGCCCGCGTGGGTCGCGATGTGGCTCGTGGTGGCGTTGGTCACGCGCCCGTGGCGAGACCTATTACTCTATCGAGCGGACTGGACCTGGAGCGTGGCGATTGTGCTGTTCGTTTGCGGGCTGTACGTCTATTCGCAATCCGGGCAAAATTTCAGCGCGAAGCAACTCGGCGGCCTGCCGGAAGTTCATGGCGGAAATCGCGATCAGCAACTGGTGACGGACGGAATCCGGGCGCGAGTGCGGCATCCGGTGTATCTTGCGCATCTGTGCGAGATGCTGGCATGGAGCGCCGGGACCGGCCTCGCAGTGTGCTGGGGGCTAACAGCATTCGCAGCGGTCACAGGAGCGGTGATGATCCGGATGGAGGACGCAGAGTTGGAGAAGCGCTTTGGAGACTCCTACCGTGCCTATCGGAGATCCGTGCCGGCCGTTCTGCCGCGAGTATGGGAAGCGCGCCAGTTATAATCCGCTGTAGCTGAAGGCTGATGGCTGACAGCTGCGTCTAATGCGCTTCGAACTCTTCGTCGCAACCCGATACCTTCGCGCCAAACGCCGCCAGGCATTCATTGGAGTCATCACCGGCATCTCCATCTTGGGAGTAGCGGCGGGCGTGGCTTCGCTGATCGTAGCGCTGGCCATCAATAACGGTTTTCGGCAGGACTTGCAGGCGCGGCTCCTCGGGTCGACTGCGCACATCAGTCTGCTACGAGTTCAGAGCGACGGCATACGCGATTGGCGTCCGCTCCTCGAAAAGCTGTCGAAGCACCCTCACGTGGTGGCGGCCGCTCCGGCAATTTACGAGCAGGTGCTGATTTCGCGCGGACCGCGAGCGCGCGGAGCGGTGCTGAAGGGCATGCTCCCGCAGTATGAGCGGAAGGTCAGCGATCTACTGCAAACTGTCACGCTCGGATCAGCGGCGGCGCTGGAGGAAGCGCCCTCCGGCGGGATGGCGGAGCCTCCCTCCGGAGTAAGGTCAACGTCAAATTCAAATGCAGCTTCAGCGGCAGTGGGCGAGGGCGCCCGCTCTGCACAAACAGAATCGCCTGACGATTTGACTGGAGTCAGGCAGCGCGTCGCGGCAATGCCCCCCATTATTCTCGGCAAGGACCTGGCGGAGGAAATTGGCGCCACCGTCGGGTCGGTCGTGCTGGTCACTTCTCCACAGGGCGAGCTCACTCCATTCGGAATGGTCCCGAAGTACATTCGCTTTCATGTCGCTGGCATCTTCAACTCCGGCTTTTTCGACTACGACTCTTCCTGGGCCTTCATCCGGCTTGCTGACGCGCAGGAGCTATTCGGGTTGGGCGACGTGATCTCGGTCATCCAATTCAAGCTCGACGATATCTACCTCGCTGGCGACGTGGCGCGCGCCCTCGAACAGGCCGCCGGACACGGCTTTATGGCCACCAGTTGGATGGAGCAGAACAAGCCTCTGTTCCGCGCGCTGCGCCTGGAGCGCGTGGTGACGTTCATCACCATCGGCCTGATCGTGTTCGTGGCCGCGCTCAACATTTTGATCTCGCTGATCATGATGGTCATGGAGAAGACAAAAGACATTGCCGTCCTCATGTCCCTGGGGACGAAGAAGGCCCAAATCCGGCGCGTGTTCATCGCGCAGGGCGTGCTGATCGGAGTGATCGGGACAGCGATCGGACTGGTGCTCGGCTACGCGATCTCGTGGGCAGGCGGACACTACCACTTTATTTCGCTCTCGCCCGAGGTCTATTCGATTGACTATGTCCCGTTCGCCCCACGTCTGATCGATGGAGTGATCGTGGCGTTAGTTTCCATCGGGATTTCCTTTGTGGCGACGATTTATCCATCGTGGTCTGCGGCACGGATCTTGCCAGCCGAAGCGCTAAGGTACGAGTAGCATTTTGGTGTCAGGCAATTACCCTAGAATTTTGTCCCATCTGGACTCAAACCCCTAAATTTTTCCAAAGTTTACAGAAAATTCGCTTGGCTTTAATCTGCGTTTTACCTACCGGAAACAAACGCTTAGTAGCCTTTGCCTATCTTTAGTCTGTGAGAAAGGCAAAGCATGAACTCCCCCCAGCAATCTCCGCTTAAGTGGCGCTCTGCATCTCTGCTAAGCGTCGTCGCCTTGTCGACTCAGTTGATCGCACCCGCTTTTGCAGTTGCCAAGGACAAAGGACACAAAACCCAAACTCCGATTCAGCACGTGATCGTAATCATTGGAGAAAACCGTACCTTTGACCATGTATTCGCCACCTACAAACCAACCCAGGGTGAGAGCGTCTGGAATCTGCTCTCCAAAGGCATCGTCAACGAAGATGGAACGCCGGGACCCAACTTCTCCCTGGCCAGCCAGTCGTCGGCCACCGACTCCAGCGCCGACGGATTTCAAATGAGCCCGTCGGGGAATGTCCCCTATTCGACCCTGCCGCCCGTGCTGGCCGGCGGATATTCCAGCGGACCATTCCCCGATGTTGCGACCGCGAAAAAATATGAGAACGGTCTTCCGGACGACTATTACGTCTACCTGACCACCGGCGGCACCGGACTAGCCCACGGAGCGGTCGATACGCGCGTCCCGAACGCGACATCTCTTCCCTCCGGTCCGTTCCAGCTGACCTCGGCAACCCTGCCGTACGATTCCTACGCGAACAGTCCCGTCCACCGCTTCTACCAGATGTGGCAGCAGTTCGATTGCAACGCGGCGAACGCTACAAAAAGTGACCCGAGCGGATGCCGCAACGATCTGTGGCCTTGGGTGGAAGTCTCGGTCGGCGCCGGCACCAACGGAAGTCCGCAACCTTCCGGGTTCGACGTCTTCAGCACCAAGGAAGGCAGCACGTCGATGGGCTTCTACAACATGCTGCAAGGCGACGCACCTTACTTCAAGTTTCTCGCCGACAACTACGCGATGAGCGACAATTTCCACCAGTCCGTCATGGGCGGAACCGGCGCGAACCACGTAATGCTCGGCACCGGCGACGGGATCTGGTTCAGCGACGGCAACGGCCACGCCGCCACGCCCCCGCACAATCAACTGGTCGCGGCAGGCACCCCCAACGCCGGAGTAGTAGACGAAATCGAAAACCCCAACCCGCAGCCTGGTACCAACAATTGGTACACCGAGGATGGCTACGGCGGCGGCTCCTATGGCTCCCCCTCCTACGGTGGAGGAACCTACAGCAACTGCTCTGACACAACTGCACCGGGCGTTGGCCAGGTGGTGAGCTATCTACATTCGCTCCGCCGCCCCATCCGTCCGAACTGCGATCCGGGACACTACTATCTGCTCAACAACTACAATCCCGGATACTACGGTGACGGCAGAAACGCCTATGCCGACATCGGCAATCCGAACGAGACCGTCTTCACGATTCCGCCATCTCCCCTGCGCAACATCGGCGACGAGTTGAACGAAAAGAGCGTCTCGTGGGCATACTACGGCGACCAATGGAGCGCCTACCTCGCTAATCCGGACAACAACTATGTAACCCCCGACAACACGTACTGCAACATCTGCAACCCGTTCCAGTACTCGACCTCGATCATGACCAGCGCGTCCGGCCGGGCGCATAACCAGGACACGACCGACCTTTATAAAGCGATCCAGAACGGAACGCTGCCGGCTGTGTCCTACGTGAAGCCCGATGGCTGGCTCGACGGCCACCCCGCTTCATCGAAGCTGAACTTGTTCGAGGGCTTCGTAAAGAAAATCGTGGACGGCGTCCAGGCCAATCCCCAACTGTGGGCCAGCACCGCCATCATCGTCACTTTCGACGAAGGCGGCGGGTATTGGGACTCCGGCTACATTCAGCCGCTGGACTTCTTCGGCGACGGCACCAGAATCCCCACCCTGGTGGTTTCTCCCTACACCAGGCCGGGGCACATCTCGCACACCTACAGCGACCACGTCTCGATCCTGAAGTTCATCGAGGCCAACTGGGGACTCGCTCCACTAACCGATCGCAGCCGCGACAATCTCCACAATCCGGTTACAAACCCTCACAACCCCTACGTTCCTTTGAATCGTCCAGCGATCGGCGATCTGATGGACCTGTTCACCTTTGACGGAAAGTAGCAGTGGTTTCATAGAGTGTCCCGTAACTGAGTCTTAGCCTGATTGGCGTCAACCGGCAATGTCTTCCGCCGGTTGACGCCATTTCTCTTTTGCGGAACATCTCCGCTTCCTAAAAGGAGTGGGACGGGCGTGATCGAGATTCACCAACATCCGCATCCCAACGTTCGACGCGCCAGGCTGGTAAGCCGAGTGTTTTCCGAAGTCTGTGCGACCTCACGCTAGACGGCCGGCCCACCTCGGTTGTAGCGTGTAGACTCATGCGTCCAGCTCCCAGCCTGAGCGAAATTCCACGATATCCGGTAGTCGCCGGCACTGCGCTGCTGGCCATCGGAGTAACGCTTGCGTGGTGGGCCAAGATGGATGTCTCAGCGTTGTTCGAGACTGCCATGATTCGGCGGGGAGAACTCTGGCGGTTGGTCACCAGCATCCTTCCCCACGCCGGAATCCTGCACCTTGCGTTCAACATTTATTGGCTTTGGGTCTTCGGCACGCTGATAGAAGAGGTGTTTGGTCATCTCAAGACAGCGGCCTTGATTCTTCTCTTCGCGGTTGGCTCCGGCGCATGGGAGTTTGCTCTTGCCCGCGGTGGTGTCGGACTCTCCGGTGTCGGATACGGCCTGTTCGGTCTCCTTTGGATGCTCTCCCGTTACGATCAGCGCTTCAGCGATGCAATCGACGCGCGCACAGTACAGCTATTCGTTGGCTGGTTTTTCTTTTGTATCGTGGCCACAGTCGCCAATATCATGCCAGTCGCCAACATCGCTCATGGCACCGGGGCAGTGCTCGGCATTCTCACGGGCCTTACCATTGCGCGGCCGGATAGCCGTGGACTGACTGCCGCTGGCCTCGGCGCGGTTCTTTTCCTCGGACTCTGGGGCGCCACCCTGGGAAGACCGCGAATTAACTTGTCCGGACAAGCTGGTTACGAAGAAGCCAAGTGGGGCTATGAGGCCTTGCTGGCTAAAAAGAATCAGGAGGCAGTCCGGTGGTTCCGTGATGCCGTCGCCTATCAGCCAAAGACGAGTGAGTACTGGTATGACCTCGGCCTCGCCTATATACGGTTGGGCCAGCCCTCTGCCGCATTGTCCGCCTATCGTAAGGCGGCGGATTTGGGTGACCCTGACGCGGAGTACTACGTCGGCACGCTTTACGAGGCCGGCCTTGGAGGCTTGCCCAAGGATGGTGCACAGGCACTGTACTGGTACCGCAAAGCGGCGGATCAGAATAATGTGGAGGCCCTGAACGATGCGGCCTGGGCATGTGCGACGAGCCCTGATCCTGCGATTCGCAATCCTGGCGCCGCTCTCGAATACGCGCGCAAAGCGGTTGACTTGGGAAAAGACCATCCCAATCCCAATCATCTCGATACTCTGGCGGAAGCCTTGTACGTGAACCACCAGCCCGAGGACGCTGCAAAGGCCGAGCTGCAAGCGATAGCGCTAGCGTCGCCCGGTGAAAAGAACGAGTTTGAGAAACGGCTCGAGAAATATCAACTTGCTGTGAAGACTGGGAAGTGACAGCTGCGAGGTGCGTCCCCGTGTAAACTTTTTGTCTTTTCTTCTCACGCCATCGCGCTGCTACCCAGGTGTTGCGCCGCTCTGAAGCTGTCGAAGATCGCTGCCGACGTGCTCTCATCCCGAGGAATGTTCAACCGCCTCCCCCACCAGTGACCACAGTCATATTGCATTTGTTTTCCAGAGGTATACAGTCTTTCGCATACCTCGTTCCCAAAAACGGAATCTCGGGATCGGGTTGTTCCTCCTCATGATCTAATGGGATCACGGATCGTTTTCTACTGCCTTGCAGTCGGAGACGGTCAGCTGCCTTGATACTTAGGAGGGGGAATTTGCATCAAATAGCTCAAGACCCTCTGTTGCGGGTCGAAGGGTTAACTAAGGTGTTTCGCTCAGGCGAAGCCGAGCTCGTGCTCTTTGAGAATCTGTCTTTCCAGGTCAGGAAAGGAACGATGCTGGCCATCGTCGGACAATCGGGTGCCGGGAAGAGTACCTTGCTGCACATCCTCGCGGCTCTTGATCGTCCCTCTGCGGGTGCCGTATACTGCGCCAACTCTCACGTGAATGCGCTTTCCGAGGATGACGCTGCCGAGTTTCGTAACCGCCAGATCGGCTACGTGTGGCAATTCCATTACTTGCTGCCGGAATTCACCGCTTTGGAGAATGTCGCCATGCCCCTGCTGACGCGTGGGCAAGCGCTGTCTTCAGCCGAACCCGAAGCATCGCGGTGGTTGCGCGAGGTAGGACTGGAAGCGCGCGGGCATCATCGTTCGGGCGAACTTTCCGGAGGCGAGCAGCAAAGATTGGCGCTGGCGCGGGCGCTAATTACCCAGCCCCAAGTCCTGCTGGCCGATGAGCCGACCGGTGATCTTGACGGGCGCACCGGAGAATTAGTTTTTGAACTGGTCGCGCGGTTGCACCGCGAACACCAGCTGACGTCTTTGATCGCCACGCATAATTTGGCATTTGCACGACGGTGCCATCGCGTTTTACGGTTGGATCAGGGCAGAATGGAAGAAGTGGTGCCGGAGTCGCTCCCGGCGTAACGAAATGCAGGACAGAGCCACAATTAAATGTAGGGAATTAAACTAAAGACGTGAAGTTAAAGAATTTGGAGTATCCGAAGTAAGACTGCGGTGGTTACTACAAGGTGATATCGCTTGGGAGATTAGGCGATATGAATGCATAATAAAGGGTTGGGGTCAGGGGTTTGGCGGAGGGCGGGGCGTTCCGCGCAGACTCGGGGGGGAATGGGTATATGTTCGAACGCTACACGGAGAAAGCCAGGCGCGTAATCTTTTTTGCGCGGTACGAAGCCAGCCAGTTCGGATCTCCTTATATTGAGACCGAACACCTGCTGCTCGGACTGCTCCGCGAAGACAAGGCCCTGACCAATCGTTTTCTGCGCTCTCACGCCTCGGTGGAATCGATTCGGAAACAGATTGAAGGTCACACCACCATCCGGGAAAAGGTTTCCACTTCAGTCGATTTACCGCTAAGCAACGAATGCAAACGCGTTCTGGCGTATGCCGCCGAAGAGGCGGAGCGGCTTTCGCATAAGCACATCGGAACCGAGCACCTGCTCTTGGGATTGTTGCGCGAAGAAAAGTGTTTTGCGGCTGAGATTTTGCACGAGCGGGGATTGCGGCTTTCGACCATCCGCGAAGAACTGGCGCGTACCAGCCAGGAAAAAGCTGCCCCGCAACGCGGACAACGCGAGTCCTCACTGCTGAGCGAATTCTCCCGCGACCTGACCCAGTCCGCCATGGACAGCCAGCTCGATCCGCTGGTCGGCCGCGACGGCGAAGTGGAACGCGTAGTCCAGATTCTGTGCCGCCGCACCAAGAATAATCCGGTGCTGATCGGCGAACCTGGCGTCGGCAAGACCGCCATCGTGGAAGGTCTGGCGCAGCGCATCGCCGACGGCGAAGTTCCTTCCTTCCTCGCGGACAAACGCATTCTTGCTCTTGATCTTTCTCTGATCGTCGCCGGCACCAAGTATCGCGGACAGTTTGAAGAGCGCCTCAAGACCATCATGAAAGAGCTGATGGAGTCGCAAAATTCCATCATCTTCATCGATGAGTTGCACACGCTGGTAGGCGCGGGATCGGCGGAAGGCTCGCTGGACGCCGCCAATATCCTGAAACCAGCCCTGTCGCGCGGCGAGATTCAGTGCATCGGCGCAACCACGCCCGCTGAATACCGCAAGTCGATCGAAAAAGACAGGTCGCTCGAGCGCCGCTTCCAGGCGGTAAAAGTTCCGCCGCCAAACGAAGTGGACGCCATCAAGATTCTTTTCGGAATCAAAGAGCGCTACGAAAAATTCCACGCCGTCACTTATACCGACGAGGCCATCAATTTTTCCGTGTCGCATTCGAATCGCTATATTCCCGACCGTTTTCTGCCGGATAAAGCCATCGACCTGATCGACGAGGCCGGTGCGCGCGTGAAACTGCGCCAGACCACGCTGCCGGAAGAATTGACGGAAGTTCAGAAGCGGATCAAGTTCATCGTCCATCGCATGGAGAACGCCATCGCGAACCACGAGTTCGAGAAGGCGCGCTTCTACTCGGATGAAGAACGCAAGGAGCGCGAGAACCTGCGCGCCCTTCGCGAAAAATACCACCTCGATGAATCCTCCACCGGCGTAGTCGGTCGGGAGGACATCGAGGACGTGGTAAGCCGCTGGACCGGCGTTCCGATCACTTCGATTAAAGAAGAGGAAACCCAGAAGCTGCTGCGCATTGAAGAAGAGCTGCACAAGCGCATCATCTCGCAGGAAAAAGCGATCAGCGCGTTGGCTCGCGCAATCCGACGTTCGCGTGCCGGATTGAAGAGCCCGAACCGTCCGATCGGATCATTCCTGTTCCTGGGGCCGACCGGCGTAGGCAAAACTGAAGTCGCTCGCACTCTGGCGCACTTCATGTTCGGCAGCGACAAAGCTCTAGTCCGTTTCGATATGTCGGAGTTCATGGAGAAGCACTCCGTTTCGAAACTGATCGGCTCGCCTCCAGGATACGTTGGCTATGAAGAGGGTGGCCAACTGACGGAACGCGTCAAGCGGGCGCCCTATTCTGTCGTTCTGCTTGACGAAATCGAGAAGGCGCACCCCGATGTCTTCAACATCTTGTTGCAGGTTTTTGAAGACGGCCAACTAACCGACGGATTGGGCAACACTGTCGACTTCAAGAACACCATCATCATAATGACGTCGAACATCGGCGCCCGGCACCTCATGAAGCGCGAAGGCCTGGGCTTCCAGTCGTCGAAAGACGAGATGGTTTCCGAAAAAGTCGAAGACCTGGTGAGGAGCGAGGTCAAGCGCACCTTCAATCCGGAATTCCTAAATCGCGTGGATGAAATCATTCTGTTCATGGCGCTCAGCGAAGCCGACCTGATCCAGATTCTCGAACTCATGGTCAGCCAACTGAACCAGAATCTTGCGCAGCGCTCGATTACAGTAACCGTGGCCGACGAGGCGAAGAAGTGGATTCTGAACCAGACGCTGACCGACCGCAGTTACGGAGCGCGTCCGTTGCGGCGCGCCTTGCAGAAGTACATTGAAGATCCGCTGTCGGAAGCCCTGATCCAGGGCACGATCACCACCAGGCCCGCGTTCATCGAGGTCTTCCTCGAAGCGAACAAGCTGTACTACCGTCCAGTGGATGCGGAGAAGACCGAAGGCGTCCTGCTGTACGAAAGCTAAATGCTCGTGTAGGGCGGGCGCCCTCGCCCGCCTGCCGAACGAAGTTCGGCGACCTTCAGCCGTCAGCGAAAAGCTGGCGGCTTTTGTTTTTGCTAGTGTGGGGACGGGCGCCTCGCCCGTCCAAGCCGAGCGAAGCTCGGCAGGGTTCACCACCGTCAACGAAGAACCGGGGGCAAGTTTTGTGTGACGGCATGGTGTCCCCTCCGATCCAAGTTCATGCAGACTGGACTTCAACCAACTCTTCTTGCTTGGTGTCGAGATGAAGCGTATAGCAGTATGATTTGGCCGACAATATCTGTAGCCCAAAGAAATGAACTGGGTAGGACAGATATCCGAATAGACGAATCTTCACGACCAAGCCGCTAGTTGTGTTCTTGACAGCAAGACCGTGAAACCGTTCATACTTTCGCTCTCGCACCCGCCTTTCTTCCACAGAACAATAGTTCGGGAGGACTCCGCGCGGCAGGAAGGCCAATCGAACTGGGTCAAAGTACTGATGAAATATCTTGCTACCAAAGTGGAGAGCCAGATATTCGTAGGCAATTTTGAGCAGAGCGCGTGGCTCGATTCCCTGCGAATTGAGCTAGGGATATGCAGTGGCAGGCGTCGATTTCAAAACCTCGATCCGGTTGGCAATTTTGACTCGGACGCCCGCAGGTAGTTCCTTAAGCTTCATCTCAGCGTTTGAAATCTCTTCCCGAGTCGCGCCGCTCCTCCGCAGTACCGTATGGACAGTTTTGACTGCGTCTGTCAGGGGCTGAATAAGAGAGCCGTCGGGCCGTCGCGACGAATTCACGCGGACTTCCCCATTCTTAAGTTTTGCTCCCAACGTGCCGTCTGGGCCCACCGCGATATACGGTCCGCCTTCTGACATACTCGCCCAAAGTTCGGGAAGCGCGCTCTTGAGGCTATCGATCGCCAGGCGGATCCTGGCATCGCCCTTTAAACGGGCCTCAAGCTGACCCAAAGTGTCGTTGCAATGCTTGCAGAGAAAGTTGCAGGTCAGCCTGCCCCCGATTGCTGCGGGAATGAGATGCTCCTGCGTGAGTTCTGCTGTTGCACCGCGCCGCGTACGACGCTCAGTCAGTTTCAGCGTGCAAAGTATGCAACGTTCGTCCGTCCATCTGAGATCCATTTCGTTTCCTAAACGACCCGCGCCTGACTACTTGGTCCAGTCTTCGACCCTCAGCCCCTTCACCCGCCGAAAAACGTGATCATGCGTAACCAGCACCACCTCCGCCGCCACCGCCTGCGCCGCGATCATCAAGTCCAGGTTGCCCATCGGCTCCCCTAGACTAGCCCGGATGCGGGCATAGTGCCGCGCGGCCTCTGAGTTCCACGGCAGTATCTCCACTCTCAGCAGAAATTCCTCAGCCACGCTTTTCAGTGTCGTTGCTTCCGGACGCCTCGCCACACCAAAGCGCAATTCCGCCTCGGTAACGACCGATATACCGATATCGGCCATGGGAACTTTCAGCAGCCGCGCACGCACGCGAGGAAAGTTCCCCTTGATAACGTAGCTGGCGGTGTTGGTATCGAGAAGATAGCGGACAGCCATCTAAAACAGCTCGCGTTTTTGCGGAGGCGCGTCCTTGCGATCGGAGAGAAAGTCCTCGGGCACGTCGACGGTCTTCAGAAATGCAAAGAAGTCCTTCCATGACTCCGGACGCCGCGACAGGATCACATCACCCGTTGCAGGATCGCGACGGACAAAGACCTCTGACCCCTCAAATCGATATTCCGAGGGCAAGCGGACGGCCTGGCTGCGGCCGTTGCGAAACAGTTTGGCGGTTCGTGGCATGGTATATATTATGATATATACCAACACATTTGTCAATGGAATGCTGTTCTGTGTCAGTGTGACAGAATGGTTCCCGCCCCTATGACTACTCCCCCCAACCTGATCGACCTAAGCCACACCATCGAGCATGGCCTCGTCACCTACAAAGGCCTGCCCGCCCCAATTATCTGCGACTACCTGAGCCGTGAAGCTTCCCGGAAGCACTACGCCCCCGGAACCGAATTCCAGATCGGCAAGATCGAGATGGTGGCGAATACCGGGACCTATCTGGATTCTCCCTTTCACCGTTACGCCGATGGCAAAGATCTTTCAGAACTCGACCTGCAAAAGATCGCGAACCTCCCCGCCATAAAAATACCGGCCCAGCACAAGCAGGCAGTCGATGTCTCGTGTTTCCCGCGTGGAGAGGATCTAGTGGGCAAAGCCGTTTTGGTCGAAACAGGATGGTCCATGCACTGGAACACATCTCAGTATTTTGAAGGCCACCCGTTCCTGACTGAAGATGCGGCGCGCTTTCTGGCCGACTCTGGCGTGGTCCTGGTCGGCATCGATTCGCACAACATCGATGATGTCCAGGACTTGCGGCGCCCTGTTCACACCATTCTTCTAAGAAACGAAATTCCCATCGTCGAGCACATGACGAACTTAGCCGCGCTCCCGCCCGTGGATTTCAGGTTCTTCGCCGTAC
>Ga0210400_10002086_pt1 | contig 19033 bp, 15 predicted proteins | sample IncBWH26MmetaG_FD_155456 | JGI IMG/M metagenome (GOLD analysis project Ga0210400, IMG submission 155456) | Forest soil microbial communities from Barre Woods Harvard Forest LTER site, Petersham, Massachusetts, United States - Inc-BW-H-26-M | ecosystem: Environmental > Terrestrial > Soil >...
AATGCGGCCCCCACCCCCGGGCAATGCGGATCGTTGTGAAAATAAAAGGCTTGCAGAAAAGGCAATTCGCAAGAGTATGAAAACAAAGGGGCAGGAGCGTGACTGGTGACTCGTGACTGGTGACTCGCGAAAACCGCAACGTGTCCCGGAAAAGCCTTGGCGAATGTTGTTGATGCCAGAAGAAAGATATGTCGATACCCCACCCCCGGGTGTCCCGTAGAAGCATTCGGGATGCCCACCCCACCCCGGCATTTTGGAAAAAGAGGCTGGATTTGCTTGATTCCAAAGGAGTTGACTTTTTTCGCGCCCTGCGAGAGGCTGCAACCGACAGAAGAGGCTAGGGTTAGGGTGAAACGGCTGGATAGATCAGCGAAGTTTGGTCGAGATAACACGGGAAATGGTACCACGGATCTGAACGTATGTCAATAGTAAACTTCAAAGGTACTGAGCTTAGCTCTCTGAGGCGAACGATTCCCTAAATTGCAATTTTGAGAGCGTGGGCTCAAGAACGGCCACCGCAAAAGAAAGACGGGCGCAGCATGCTGCGCGGCTACGGGAAGAGGGTAGCGTCGGAGCCCGCTTCGGAAAGCGGGCGCTACAAAATCAGTGGTTTGAAGGAATTGGGTGGGACAAAGGGCTAGGAGCGCTTGCTGGGCTCGCTGACTGGCCTTCAAGGCTGGCCGAGGGAGCGGATGGCGCTGTTGGGCATTTGCGATGCATCGGCGGCGCTGGCGAGGATTTGCCAGATGCGGTCGATCCAGTCGAGGTGCTCGGGCTTCATGAGGACGGAGCGAAGGCAAGTCATTGTTTCGCGATCGCGGTGGACGCCAGGCTCCAGCGAACTGAAGAAGCTGACGTGCAGCTCCACAACGGCAAGGTGCAGGCCGCGCTCGGCGGCAGCCGCGAAGATCGCTCGCGACTTGGCGGACATTTCGCTAACGCTGGCGGCACGGGGAGCGAAGACGACGATGTCTAATTCGGGCGCAAATGCGGGAACGAAGCGGTCATCCGCTTTAACCTTTTCGTATAGTGCGAGGGCCGCGGATCGGCTGCGCTCGAGACGTTGCGCAAATTCGGCGCGCTTCACCAATGGCAGCAGCTTCTGCGTGGCCCACAGAGCGGCAGCTGAAGCGCCGGGGCGCGAGCACTCCAGGCTGATTTCACCCAAGTGCAATTCGGCGGAACTGAAGTAGGTGTACGGCGAATCGTGTTTGTACAAACTTCCGACACCCGGATCGCGGAACAAGACGCAGCCGCATCCGTAGGGTTGCAAGCCGTGCTTGTGGGGATCGATGACGATCGAATCGACCTCGGCGATGCAGGAGAATGCAGATACGGCGTTGTGGGCGAGATTGCCGACCAGGCTGAAATATCCACCGTACGCGGCATCGACGTGCACGCGAAAACCGTGCTTCTCGCGCAACGAAAGGATCTCTGGCAACGGATCGACGGAACCTGTCGCAGTTGTGCCCAGGGTCGCGACCACGGCGCCGATATCGCCGCGCTCCAGGCGCTTTCGCAGGGCGGCGATGTCCATGCGGGCTTGTGCATCCACGGGCACGGACTCGAACTCGAGTTGCAAAACGCTGCTGATGCGCTGGTGCGTGTAATGCGCTTGTGCGCTGGCCAAGATTTTCTTGCCGGGCTGCAGCTGGGCGGCGACCCAGAGCGCTTCGAGATTGGCCATGGTCCCGCCGCCGCACAGATGGCCTAGAAAATTCTTCCAGCCAAACAAAAATGCGATTTCCGCGACCGCTTCCTTTTCCATGGCGGAAGTGGCGCGACCGCCATCCAGAGCGTGATTGTTGGGATTGATCCACAGGGCCAGCGCATACGCGAGGCGCGCCACGGGATGCGGCGGCTTCAGCATCTGCCCGGCGTACAAAGGATGAAAGTAGGGATAATTATCCTGCAGACGCTCCGCAGTGGCGGTCAACACTTCCAACAATTTGTTCTGGTCGTCGGGATGGGGCGTGAATCCAGGCAGTGCGGCGAAACCGTAGTCGAGCTTCTTTAGCGCCTCGAGAAACGCGGCCAAACTTTCCTGTTCAAGCTGCACGATTCACCGGATGCTCAATGGAGCGGAGATCTTGGGCCAGGTCAAATCGTGGATCAGACCCTGGCAACCCCGCGACGACACAGCGCCCGATCGGGGTACTTGTCACTGCCAGACTTTATCAAGCTGTCCGGCCGTTTGCAGCAAATCCAACTCCGCCTGCTGGCGCTGAAAATTTGCGTCGAGATAGGCCATCCACTTTTCGCTCTCGTCGACGCGCGCCCTCTCGACTTCGCGCAGGTTGAGGCGCCCCTCGCTGAATTGCGATTGCAGCACGGTCAGATTTTGCTGGGCGAGTTGCAACTCGAGGCGCGCCACTTCCTTTGCGGCATCGCGCTCGCGCAAACGCCGGGTCTTCACGCGGACGGCCGTACTCACTTCACTTTTCTTGCTGGCCAATTCCGCTTTGGCGACGTCCAGATTCACCTGCGCCAGCGCGATATTCGCCTTGGTTTGCGCGCTGAAAATCGGAAACTGCATTTGAATGCCGGCATTGAAGTTATCGGGTTGGAAGGTCCTGAAGAATTGCGTGTAGTTGTTAAAGTTGGCCAGCCGGCTATAAATGGCTACGAGCTGCAGCGTCGGGTACTTTCCGTGTTTTTCGCCGATCAGGCGAAACTCCCTGGCGCGAACGTCGGATTGCGCGACGCGCAAGCCCACATTGTCTTGCATGGCCAGGGCGACCAAATTCGCGCCTTCCTGCTCGGCGATGCCGGGTAAATCTTCCGGGGAGAGATCCATTGAGGTGGTTTCCGGGACGCCCGTCTGGGCGCGTAGCACGCCTTCCAGTTCGTCCTGACGCCCTTCCAGATGCAAGATGTGCTGCACGACGCGGGCTTTGGTGAGCTGATCCCTGGTTACGGAGACGGGCAGCTCGAGATTTTCCTTTTCGCGCTGCTGTGTAACGGCCAGGATTTTGTCCGCGCTGTCTTCCTCCTTACGCAGCAACTCGAGCGAATGCCGCACCATGACAAGCTCGAGGTAAGCGGACGCGGTGCGCACGATGACGCCGTTTCTGGCGTCCTCCAGCAAAATCTTTTGCGCCCTGGCTTGCTCCTGCTGCTCCTTGCCTTGCCCGCGCAGCGGCTCATTGAAGACCTGCTCTGTGTAGGTGATATCGAACAAGGACGGGGCGCGCCCGCCGGGAGTTTCGGGAATTCCAAATGTGTAGCCCGCGCCCGATCCGGCGTAAACGTTGGGCAAGAACTGCGATTTCGTGATCATGGCAGAGCGGTCCGCGAGGGTGGCTTGCAGCTTGGCGGCTTGGATGTCTCTGCTGTTTTGCAGAGCCAACTCGACAGCATGCTTAAGAGTAAGAGTGACCGCCGAACTTCCCGCGGATGGCGCTTCCTGCGCTCGGGCCGGAAAAGGGCCGGAAAAAAGCAACGGCACGAGGAGAACGAGTAAGAAATAATTGGCTTTCGAGCTGGTGAAGCCTGTCCTTGTCATGCGAGCATCCTTTTGCTCCTGTAGCCTCAAAACCGGCGGCCCTTGGAAACTCCCCTCAAAGCTCGGGGTAACAGGGTAAATAACCCGCCGCACTGCAAAGTTACTCGTAACGCAGGGATTCAATTGGTTGCAAGCGCGCGGCCTCGTTCGCCGGCAGGTATCCGAAAAAAAGCCCGGTGGAACAGGAAACCGCGAAGGCAATCACCACGCTTAGACCGTTGATCGGAATGCGAAGGTTGCCCGGCAGGAGCGGCTGAATCGCAACTGGAATGGCGACGCCGATCAGAATGCCGATGACGGCGCCGCCTCCGCTGATCAAGAAGGCTTCAATCAAAAATTGATAGAGGATTTCGCGGTGCGCCGCGCCGATGGCTTTGCGGATGCCGATCTCCCGGGTGCGTTCGGTGACGGTGACGAGCATGATGTTCATGATGCCGATGCCGCTGATCAGCAGCGCGATGAAGGCGATGACCAGCAGGACAATCGTTAGCGCGAGGGAGATGTTTTGCGCGGCGCTCAGAATGGCGGCGAGCGTTTGCACATCGTACTCGGCTTCGATGGGATGGCGGCTCATCAGCAGGCGGGCCATCTGGCGCTCGACGCCAGGAACGTCTTCCGGGCGCATGGCTTGCGCATAGAGGACGCGCAGCACATCTACGCCGGTGTAATACTTCATCAGCGTATGCGGAATAATGACCGACTCTTTCTGAATTTCGGAGAGACCAAAGGTGGCAACGCGCTCCCGGAAGACGCCGATGACCGTGAAGGTCAGCTCGCCCATGCGAATCGCTCCGCCGATGGGATTTTCCAGCCCGAAGACGCGATCGGAAAGGTCCTTGGTGATGAGGCAAACTTTGCTGCGGGTTTCCATGTCCGCGGAATCGAAATAACGGCCGCGAATAATCAACAGGCGGCGTATGGCTTGAAATCCTTCAGTGACGCCAATCAGATTTACCGGACGTTCGATGCCGCCAACGATGACGGACATGGGCAGCTCGCGCGTGCCGGCGACTTCCTGCACACCCGGAACGGAGGCTTTCACCGCATCCATATCGCCGACGGTGAGTTCGTAGCTAAGAGGCTGGCCCTTCGACCCGGCATGAATGAGCTCGGCCCAAACGAGATTTGAGCCGATGCCTTCGATTTGAGAGATGACGAATCTGCGGCTGGTAAGTGCGACGGTGACGACAAGAACGATGGAGGCGCTGCCGATGATTACGCCCAAGGAGGTAAGAATGGCGCGCAGCTTGTTGCCGCGGAGCGCGTCGATGGCCACGGACAACGTTTCGCGCAGGTCCATCATGACGTGGCCCCTGGCCGCGAGGCTTCCTGTTTTTTCAGCCGCTTCAAAGCTTCGCGGGCGTCCTTGCTTTTCGGCTCCAATTTCACGGCGATTTCATATTCCTGAACGGCTTGCTGGGTTTTCTTCTGATTCTCGTACAAACGGCCGAGCCATTCATGGATGCGCCAGAGGGGCGGGAAACCGTTGCGCCGCGGGGCTTGCTTCAAATATTCGCAAAGCAAGCGCTCCGACTCCTGATCATTTTCGTTCTTTATCACCCATGCCACGCCGCGATAAAACTTCGACCGCGGATCGGAGGGAGCAGCCCTCTCGCCTTCGTCCACGACGAGCAGGATGCGCTCGGCTTGATCGTGCTTCATGGCATAGTCGCCGATGTCGAAGATGAGCTCGGCAGATTTTGGATGCAGCGCCAGAGCTTTATCAAATTCCGCGTCTGCCGCGGCAAAGTCTTTCTTTTGCCTACGGCAATTCCCTGCCGCGTAGTGGCCTTCGGCGGCGTCCAGCGCAGTGAGGCGGGCGATTTCCGGACCGGCTTTATCCTCGCCACCGCCAGCGATGGAGGGAGCGCTGCAATCAAATTCAATCAGCGCCTGCTGTGCAGAGAAGTTGTGTTGGTCAAGCTGGACGGCTCGTTCGAACTCCTTGCGCGCCTTTTTGGCCAGGGATAGAGCGGAGAACATGCTGGAATGGTCGGCTTTTTCGCCGTAAACCTTGCCGAGCCACTCATGGTAAAGCGAACTCTGCGGATCGATGGCCACTGCCTTTTCGGCGCTGGCGATGGCGGCATCGTGCTGTTGGAATTCGTAATAGGTCTTCGCCAGGAGGAAGTGGATTTCGGCATCGCGCGGATTTTGCGCGGCGGCTTGTTGCAGGAGCGTCGCCGCTTTGGAGTAATCGCTTGCTTCGAAGGCTTCCCGGGCGGCTTTGAGGCTGTCGTCGCGACGCAGGCGGTCCGCCGCCTGGGCGTTCAGCAGAGGCGCCGCTGCCAGCAGCGCGGCAAACAGAAGAATTTTAATTGGCTTCACTTCGGCCACGGATGTAGCTCGCATCGGTATTGACGATTCGCACGGGCATGCCGTCCCTGAGATCCACATCGCCCGGCAAAGCGACCATCTCCCCTTCTTTCAAGCCGCTGACGACTTCATAGTTCGTCGCGTCGGCAATGCCAACGTGAATTTCGCGCCTCTCCAGGGTGGCTTTGCTGACCCCCAAAGCGTTGCGCAAAACCACAAACACGAACCTGCGGCCATCCTGCGCTTCCACGGCACCGCGAGGAACGGTCAGGACGTTGACGCGCTCGCTTGATTTGATGCGGACGTTCACGTTGATATTGGGCAGCAACTCGAGGTTTTGATTGTCCACCTCGCACAGGAGTTCACCCACACTGCGCGGCCCGCGCGCCACAACCTGTTTGGGAATGACCTGGGTCTTGCCCATCCAGGTGCGATTGGGCAAAGCGTCCCAGGTGATGCGCACGGGTTCGCCGGGTTCGAGGCCGCCGAGTTCGGGCTCGTCGATGAAGGCGCGCACGCGGACTTTGTGGAGGTCGGCCATTTCGGCGAGAAGGTCGCCGACCTTCAAGTAGTCGCCTGCTTTAACGGGCAGAGAATAAAGAGTGCCGTCGGCGGGAGCGACGATGCGGCCGTCGCGGACTTTTTCTTCCAGTGCAGCAATTTCGCTGCGGAGTTGGTCGACCTGGAGGGAGGTGCGATTGGCGTCGAGCGTCACGCCGTGTTCGAATTCCTGCCGGGCGGCGGTGAGCTGCTTGACTTGAGCGTTAGCCTTGGCAAGGTCGAGATCGTTGGCGGCCAGCTCATCTTTGGTGGCGGCTTGCTGCGAGATCAGGCGCTCCAGAGAATCGTGATTGCGCTGCAGGCGGTCGCGCTGCGCAAGGGCGGCGGCGAGCGCGCCTTCCGTCTTGGCCGCCTCGTCCGAGCGGCCGCCGGCATTGGCGGCGCGGAGATCATCTTCGGCGCGAAGGAGCTTGGAGCGCGCTTCGGCAAGCTGAGCAGAGGCGTCCTTGACGTTTAACTCGAAGAGGAGTTGACCTTTCTTCACGGCCTGGCCCTCAACGACGCTGATCCGTTCGACAAAGGTATCGAGCTGGGCGCGGACGACGAAAGGGGCGATGGGCTCGACCTTTCCGTTGCTGGAGATGGAGGACACGACATTTTCGCGGACGGGCGGGACGGCGGAAATTTTGGCGATGGGCTGGCGGCCGCTGAGGCGCACGAGGACGAAAGCCACAACGCCGGCCAGCACGAGAAAGATCACGATGCGATTTCGCAGTCTACGGTCCATGCTCCCTATTCCGATTGCCCGCCGGCCTGGTTGGACCCTGCGGGCACACACGCACGAGGTGAAGTCCCATTGTATATGTGCGGCTTGCTTGCTCCAGCACGGACTAAACCAGAGTAGTTGATTGTAACAATAGCCCCGGAGCTTCCACCAGAAATGATGTCAATGCGCAAAGGATTCCCTTTGATGGATGCGCTGCGCTCGCGGTGGGATGCAAGTGTAGACAAGCAGGTTGCAAGGAAGCATGGATCCATGAAGATTGGATGTTCGGCGGCTGGCGGCGTCACAAGCGCGGGGAGCTCTAGCCGCTGGAACAGCAATATTCGCGGTGCCCGGGGCGTAGTAGACTGTGGCGCGGTTTGAGTGCGACCGGGAGAATCCGGCGCGAGGGGCTTGATGATTGAGGCTCGTGGCCTGTCGAAACGCTTCCACGATAAGAAACGCGGAGAGATTCGCGCGGTGGATCACGTGAGTTTTCGGTGCGAGCCCGGGCGGATCTATGGATTGCTGGGCGCGAACGGCGCGGGCAAGACCACGACGCTGCGCATCCTGGCCACGATATTGGAACCTAGCGATGGGACGGCGCTGGTCTGCGGGCATGACGTGGTCGAGGAGCCGGAGAAAGTGCGTGCCAACGTGGGCTTTTTGTCCACGGCCACGGCACTGTACCCGCGGCTGACGGCTCAGGAACTGGTGGAATATTTCGGGCGGCTGAACGGGCTGGACGAGGCCACGTTGAAAAAGCGCGTGGACGATATTTTCAGCCGGTTGGACATGGACGGATTTCGCGAACGGCGCTGCGACAAGTTGTCCACCGGGATGAAGCAGAAGACTTCGATTGCGCGGACGTTGGTGCATGACCCGCCGGTGATGATCTTCGATGAGCCTACGCTGGGCCTGGACATCATGACGGCGCGGACCATCACCACTTTTATTCGCGAGTGCCGCGACCGCGGAAAAACGGTGATTTTCTCGACGCACATCATGAGCGAAGTGGAGAAGCTGTGCGACGTAATCGGGATCATTCATGATGGCAAGTTGCTGGCGGAAGGGACGCTTGCGCAACTGCGCGAGAGGCATGGGGAGCAGGATCTGGAGGAACTTTTTGTCAAGGTTGTGAGCCCGCTGCAATCCAGGGTGGAGGTATAGGGAACTATGAACCTGAACGCGGTTGCGATCGTGTACCGCAAGGAATTCACGGAATGGGTGCGCGACCGTCGCACGCTGATTTCGACAGTGTTGGTGCCGCTCCTTATTTTCCCGGTAATGATAGTCGGAATCATCGCGGTGGGGAGTGTGATGGTCGGCAAAGCCGAGAAGGAAATCCCGACGATCATGATTGTTGACGCTGAAAATTCTCCTGACCTCGTGGCTAAGCTTGAGAAACTTGATGAGTTCAAGGTAGTTCCGTACGCGCCGAATTACAGAGATAAAATTTCCGACAGAGAGATTCGCGCAGCCATCGAGATCCCTAAAGACTTCCAGGCATCGTTGCAGAGCGGCTCCTTGCAGACCGTTAAAGTGTACTTTTATGATGGCGAACTGAAGTCCTCGTTAGGTGCCAATCGTCTCGAGAAATTTCTCAAGGAATACCGAGAAGGCATCGTGAAGGAGAGACTGGCGTCAAAGAACCTGCCGGCATCTGTGCTCACGCCCTTTGACGTCAAGCAGGAGAATGTTGCTCCGCCGGAGAAAGTCAGCGGTGCGACAATTGGGACCTTCGTGGGTTATATGGTTATCATTCTTAGCATGACTGGAGCGATGTATCCGGCAATTGACTTGACCGCGGGAGAGAAGGAACGCGGAACAATCGAGACTGTTCTATCCAGTCCTATCTCACGGCTCGACCTCGTACTTGGAAAATTCTTGCTGGTCTTCTCTGCGTCAATAGTGGCCGCAATTCTCTCAGTTACTTCCATGGGCATTTCGTTTGCGCTACTCGGCCGTGCGCACCTGACGGATTCAAATGGGCAAGCGATGCAACTTCATCTGGGCCTTCTCTCGATAGTCTTTGTCTTCCTCATGGCGCTTCCGCTCGCGTTCCTTTTTTCCGCTCTCTTGATGACCATTGCTCTGTTTGCGAAGAGTTACAAGGAAGCGCAAAGCTACCTGACGCCAATTACGTTTGTTGCCGTCATTCCTGCAATTGCATCGGTAATGCCTGGCGTTGAGCTGACGCCCAAGCTCGCGCTCGTTCCTATCCTCAACACAAGCCTGCTTTGTAAAGAGATCATGACGGGGACGTATCATTGGGGCTCGATCGCCCTCATTTTTGCTTCCACCTGTGTGTATGCCGGCGCGGCGCTGTTTTTGGCGTTCAAGACGTTCCAGCGCGAGTCGGTGCTGTTCCGATCCTGAACGGTCAGCAAGTTTTGAACTCCTAACACAAACTACATGAAGACCTACTGGGCGGGGTGCCGGCGTGACTCGCACTCCTGGCTGAGGCGGCGGACCGTTTCGCGCAGGCGGACGGCCAGGGCGGCGATAGTTTCCAAGCGCTGCTGGCCGCCCTGCGGGAGACGGCCGTCATTCTTGCGGCGGACTTCGGCGAGTAAAAGCTCGGCGTTGCCCAGTATTCCGGTGAGCGGGTTGTTCATCTCGTGGCGGAGAATCTCGCCGAACGCTTCCCCGTTCAAGGCATTTTTTGCGCCGGCAAACTGCTGCGCGTCACTGGCCACTTGCTGCGCGCGGCGTAAGCGCCGCTCCACCATTTCCAGCGCGACTGGAAGACAACCACCCGTGCGTTCGACGAAATCGGCGGCCCCAGCCGCGACCAGCGAGGCTAATTCCGACTCCAGGCCACGGGCGCCAATCACCACCACCGGCGCGTGAACGGCGAGAGCGGAAACCACGGAGTTCAGGCGCGGCATCCTTCCCACAGGCCCTTCGCTTTCCGGCGTGGCGGAGCTTTCCAAGAGAAGAATGACCGTAGGCGCGGTATCTTCGACGATGCGGCGCGCGGCTTCCACGGTACGCACGGCGGCAACACGCAGGCCTTCCTCCTTGGCTTCGAATTCCCGGCGAGCTGCGTCGCAGAGTTCGGCGTCGTCGCTTACCAACAAAATGGTGTGCTCCCTGGTTAGGATCATCTATTTCCTCGCTGCATTTTTTTTCGCCGCCGAAGCGCGTGAAGTCTCGCGCGGCGAGGTGGCCTCGAGAACCCCGCGGATTTTCTCCGTGAGCTCTTCGACGCGAAAAGGTTTTGCTACGTGGGGCAGGTGATTGCGCTCCAGAAAATCGCGGGTACGGGCGGCGAGGACGTCTCCGGTGACGAACAGGAAACGCTCGCGCAGCGGATTCCTGCTGCGGGCCAGGGCCTGGTAGAAGTGCTCGCCATCGAGTTCAGGCATTTTCATATCGCAGATCACCAATGCGTACTCTTCGCGAGCCGCTCGATCGAGTGCTTCACGGGAGTTGAGCAGGACGTCGACGCGCAATCCCTCGTCCTCAAGAACGTCGGCGATAAGCCGCGCAACGGTGGGCTCGTCCTCTAACACAAGTACGTGGGCGCCGGCCCAGGCACTGAGGACGGCGCCACCGAGCGCGCTTTCGAGGGATTCCGCAGCAGGCAAGGATTCGAGTCGCGGGCGAGAGGAAGCGCCAATTCCGGTGGAGGGCAACGGCATCTCGACTGTAGCCATGGCCGGGAGTTCCATCGAGAAGACCGTTCCCTGGCCGAGGTTGCTGGTCAAATGCAATCGACCGCCGTGCTCGCGCACGATACCGAGGACAATCGCCAGCCCCAAGCCGGTGCCGACGCCAGCCGGCTTGGTGGTAAAGAATGGATCGAAAATGCGCGCTTGAATGGCCTGCGGAATTCCCGGGCCGTCGTCGGCGACTTCCAGAAGCACACGCTTTTCGCCGATGTGCTTGGTCTTCACGCGGATCGTGCCGCCCTTGCCTTGCTCTTTGATGGCATGCCGGGCATTCCCAATGAGGTTCATGAGGACTTGCTGGAGTTGACCGGCATCACCCTGCACGAAAGGAAGCACGGGGTCGAGATCGAGCTCCACGCGGATCTTATCGGCCGCGCTGGTGAAGCGCTGCAGTTCGAGGGTGCGGGAGACGACTTGATTGAGTGAGACGCGGCGGCGCTCGGGCCGTGCGTCCCTGGCGGAAAGCAGCAGTTGGCGCAGGATGGCGCTGGCCCGTTCTGCTTCCTGAAAGATCTGGCGCGCTTCCTGGGAATCGCCGAGGGAATCGCGGCGCAAAAGCAGCCGCTGCGCATAGCCGAGAATGCTGGTAAGCGGGTTACTAAGCTCGTGAGCGATGCCGGTAACCATCTGACCGAGTTCGGCGAGTTTCTCGGTCTGCAGCAACTTGGATTGAAAGACGCGCTGCGCGGTAAGGTCGCGGTAGATTTCGACGCGGCCGAGGAGCGCACCCTTTGCATCAAGGATGGAGCGGGCGGCACGCTCCAACAGGCGCGGAACCGGGCGAGCCAGGTGCAATTCTTCACGCACCGCGCCTTCGGTGCTGAGATTCAATCCATGCCACTTCGCGGCAAACCTGCCGGCGTCGGCGATGCGCGCGCCGAGCGCGCCGACGATATCGTCGAACGTTTTGATGCCCGCAAGCTCTTCCGGCGTCAGGCCGATGATCTGGCCGAAGCGACTGTTCAGCGCGCGAATTTCCTGGCTCGGGCCGACGAGCACAACGCCTTCCTCGAGCCATTCAATGACATTCAGCATCTCGGTTATGCCGTTGTCGGTCGGCGCTTCTTCGCGGCGTTCTGGCAAGCGTTCGAGGAGAGCGGTGACGCTCCCGTCCCTGCTGGAGAACAGGGCTTGGAGGCGCACGCGCGCGCCATTGCGAAGTTCGGCTTCCGGCAAGACCTCCCTGCTCGTGCCGAGCCCCGGGCGCAACACTTTCTGCACCCAAGCTTTCACCCGTGGAGTGTCAGCGGAGGAAAACTGCGCGGCGAAATCCTCTGAAGCTTTGGATATGGAAGTTGACTGGATTCCCAGCAGGGCGCGCGCGTTGTCATTCAGTTGCCCGATGCCACCGTCCGCGCGCAATACAACGGTGGAAGCGCCGACCGCGGCAAGCAAGGCCTGTTGTTGCTCAGCGGCTTCTTCGCTCCGCTTCTGGCGCAACAGGGCCGAACCGGCCAGCGCGGCGCGCAGTTCCAGGCGCTCCACGGCCGCCAGCAACGTGCTCGCTCGGCGAATGCCCGCGACAAGCACACCCAGGCTTTCACCGCCGGCTTCCAGTGGAAAGGCCACTACCCGGGCGACTTCGCTATTGGACCAGGCGGCTCCGGGTGAGCTTCCGGCAACTCGATGGGATTCCAGGGCACCGCGCCAGAGGTCGCTTAAAGGCTCGCTTTCTAACGCGCGAATCCAACCGGCGTCGCCGCTGTGCCAAGCAAAGCGCATGTCATGAGCCGCGAAATGCTGCGATTCCCTGGCACTTTCGCGTGAGTCCGACAGCCGGCCAATCGCGGCGAATACCGCGTTCGGCCCGCTTTCGTACGCTGCTTTGTCCGTACAGGCCTTTACGAGGCCGGTGAGAATCTCGTTGATTGATTCGGAACCAGCCAGCGTAGCCGCCACGCTATGGGAGTCCTCGTGACGCTCGCGCTCCAAACGCCGCGCGTCCTGGAGTTCCATCACTAGAGCCAGTTCCGCCGCCACGGATTCGAGCAGCGGGCGGGGCAAGTAAGTCTGTTTTTTGCGGCCGCCCGCGAACAACACGCCTCGAAGATGTCCGTGCACCTTTAAGGGTACCCAGAGAGCGCGCCGCATTTCGACCAGCGCGGAGATCACCGAGCCATGGGGTATTTCACTCAGCTCCTGCTCGACAGTTTGCAAGCCAACCAGCAATTCAGCCGGCAAAGGGGGCTCTGGAGACAGCCTGGACCAGTCCGCTGGCGTCGCGTCACTTTCTCTGTCCACAACAATCCCGCGGAAATTGCGGATTTCGCCGATGTTCTCGAAGGTATCCTCCATGGACTCAACCCAGACACCGACCCTGTCCGCCTCACCGCTAGCCAGCAACGTCCGCACGGCTACTTTCAGCAATTCTTTGTGCGGCTTGCCTTCCGCGGCAGCGCGTGCCACTCCTATGGCTTCCCCACCCTCTCCTCGCACCCTTCCCCAGACCCACATGAGATTGCTTCGATCTGCTCCTTCCTCCGACGGATGCTTGGCTGCGAGCGAAACGCACCCGTTCCCACCGAACTACTCCCCGCAATCCGACGTTGCACTAGAAGGCCCAATGGGATCGGCTGGAACTTGTTGAAAAATGGAATGTTAGGCGGCGGGGAGGGAGCCCTGATATCCCATGTCGAGACTTCCCAAGGATTCTGGTTCCGAAGTGAAAAAGCAGACGTGGGAGGTTCTAGGCCTCAGGGACGGAGCTGCATGCAGAGCGGGCACAGAGGAAGGCGGTAACCCTACCTTTTATTCACCACCCTGAATGCCTTCGGCGTCCAAGTGATACTGCTTCAGTTTTCGGTAGAGTGTAGTCTTGCCGATGCCCAGAATGCGGGCGGCTGCGAGCTTGTCACCTGCCATTTCGCGCAGGGTGCGCAAAATAGCGCGACGCTCGAGTTCCTCGAGGGGCAGTAGTTCGTTCTTTTCCGGGACGCGCTCCGTCGTCGGGTATTGCAGACTGCTGGGCAAATCCGCCACATGCACAAGGGGACCGGAGCTGAGCGCCACGGCGCGCTCAATCGCGTTCTCCAGCTCGCGCACGTTTCCCGGCCAATCGTAGGCAATCAACTGGCGCATGGCGTCTTCGGAGATGCTTCGCGAGGTCTGCTGCGAGGCCGAGAACTTCTCCAAAAAGGACATCACCAGGAGTGGTATGTCGCTCTTGCGTTCGCGCAGCGGCGGCAGTTTGACCTGCACCACGTTGAGCCGGAAATAAAGATCCTGGCGGAACTCTCCTGCCTTGATAGCCGAATCGAGGTCCCGATTGGTAGCGGCGATTATGCGTACATCGATGCGACGCCGATCCGTCGAGCCGACGGGCTTCACCTCCCGCTCCTGCAAAGCGCGCAGCAGCTTGGCCTGCAGGTCCACGGGCATATCGCCGATTTCGTCAAGAAACAGCGTGCCGCCGTTTGCAGCCTCCAGCAGGCCTTGCTTTCCATGCAGCGCACCGGTAAAGGCGCCCTTCACATAGCCGAACAGCTCCGATTCAATCAGCGTAGGAACCAGTGAAGAGCACTCCACGGGAACAAATGGCCGGTCTTTGCGCGGGCCCGAAAAATGCACGCTTTTGGCCACTAACTCCTTGCCCGTGCCGCTCTCCCCCAGGATGAGAACTGGATATTCGTGCTGGCTGACCTTCTGGACGATCTTGTAGACGCGCTGCATGCGCTCGGAGACGCCGATGAGACCGCCGAAGCCGGGGCGCGTGCGCAACTGCTCGCGCAGCAAATGATTTTCTTGCTGCAGTTCGACGGCGCGCGCCGCGCGCTCCAGACGCGAGCGCAGTTCCTCGATGCGAAAAGGCTTGGTTACATAGTCCACGGCGCCCAGGCGCGTTGCCTCCACAGCCGAATCGATCGTTCCATACTGCGTCAGCACAATGACCGGTAACATGGGGCTGCTGTCGTGAACGCGCTTCAGCAGATCCAGCCCACTGGTTTGCTGCAGCATCAGGTCCGTCAGCACGATATCCACCGCGGAGTTTTCCAATACCTCCAGAGCCTCTTCCGCGCTTGCTACGGGAATGGCCTTCATACCCGCTTGGCGCGCAACCTCGGCGCAAGTCTCCCGGATTGACGGTTCATCGTCGACAATGAGGATGCTCATGGAGGCGGCTCCGCGGAAGACGGCCGCTTCTTCACTCATGCGCGAACCAACGGATTCCATTGCTATTCTCCGAGCACTCTTATTTCCATTTCAGGAAAGAGCGATTTTGCGGATATAGCGAGCAGTGTATACCAAATCTATATACTAAAGTGAGATGTCGATTCGGGAAATTTTCACGCCTAGCCTAGCCAACTGCACGCATAAGGGGTTTGTTATCAAGGGCCTCCCAAAATGGAACGGAAAAGTTCGCCTTTGGCACAGGCGAGGCCCTCTTTCCAAGAAAAAATGGGCTCTTCGAGGCCATTCCGAAGAGCCCATTGTGGGTTGCCTGACCCCTGGTCGCGAGCCTTCCATTCAAGGGCACACACTCACATGCGCGTTAAAGTCTCGCCCCGCGCGTTCGAGAATATTGCGTTGGAGCTTACTGCGCGGAGCCGGGATTTTGTGCTGCAGCGCCTTGCCCGCTGTCTGCGCTGAAGATGGTCACTTCCACGCGGCGGTTCTTCTGCCGGTCGTCTCTGGTCTTTTCGTCGTTCACCGGCTTGTCTTTGCCGAGTCCGACGATTTGAATGCGATACACGGGCACATTGTGCTTCGCTACCAGATACGTTTGCACGGCCTCGGCGCGCCGACGGCTCAGTTCGAGATTGTACTCGGGCGTGCCCGTCTTGTCCGTGAAGCCTTCAATGGCGACAAAGTAGCGCTTCATGCTTCCGACTTTCTCGCCTCCGATTTGGTCGAGCTGCTGCTTGGCTTCATCGGTCAACTTCGCGGAATTGAATTTGAAGAGCACCACGACGTCGCCCGCGGGCTTGTAGTCGTCGATATTCGCAATGCGCTCATTCAACTCGCTGTGAAACTGGTTGGTCAGGTCGGATTTCACCTGGTCGCTTTTCTTGGAAGCCGCGTCCGCGCGCCCGAGGGCGTCTCCCGCGCGGGCATCGGCGGAGTCGGCCTTCTCAGCAGCGGCGCTGATCTTGGGCTCGTCACTTTCTAATTGTTTCTGAGTATTCTGGGCCTGTTTTTCCACTTCGTTAACTTTTGCGTTGATGGGATCCGTTTGCTTCGCTACATACTTCTTCGTCGCGCAGCCTCCCAGCAGCAGCACCACGATGGCCACAACTGTTATTTCAATGACCCGCTTCATGGGGTATTCCTCCATTCGAATTTGAGCTAAACCGTGGGTACAGTGTTCGATCACTCTGGGCCGGGCAGAAGCGGGCTGGACACTTCGCGGAACCACCTGGCGCGGCAGCAGGGCCACCGGAACCATTGAGTGAAATCTTACTGTAAACCCGCGCAAGTTGCCACTACCGTTGTGCCGATGCTGTCGTGCTGCGAAGTCGCCGGTTTTCTGCGCGCCTGTAGGGAGGCTTGTTGAAATTTACTGCCCCGCGGGCGTCGCGCCGGTGACTCGAAACTTGTACCAAGCCGTTCCCGCTGGGTACAGGACATCGCGGATCTGGGCGTTCTGCTCTTCTCCGGGAGCGAGAGTGAGCGGGACCGTTCCTTTGTTCACCAGCAACGCGGCATTGTCCGGTCCGACGTACGTGGTCTCATACTGAATGCCGCTGTAGGTGTAAGCCTTCGATCGGTTGTTGATATCCACGAGCCAGACGGCCGTCGTGCCGGTGCGGTCCTTTTCCATTCTCGCGCTCACAATCTTGAGGTCATGTACGGGATCCGCTTTTCCCGCTGCTGCGGGCGCAGCGGCCGCGGCGGTGACCGGCGCCGCGGGTTTGCTGCCGCTTTTCGACATCGTGTAGAGCACACCGCCTACCGCCGCCGTCGCGACCACGAAGAAGATTGTCACTATCATCCGATTCGATTTCGATTGCTTCTGCTCTTGCGCTGCTTCAAACATCGCCGCCTCCTACGTACCCGCGTGCGTCCGCCGTTCCGGACACACACAAATGGTTTCGTCGACAGGAGGGACTTCGAGGAAATTGGAAGAAGGGTCGGGAAGCCCCTCGATACCGCCCTTATATCGCATCCTTCCGCAAGCGGCAAGCGATCGGCGAGACTCCCATCGGCACAGACTCGCTCCGTCTTTTGTGTTGGTCTCACGCCTATCTGTATAAATAACGTTCGCTACGCAGATGGCTGCGTAGGTGCGCAGTTGACTACGCCGGTCCTGCCGCTGATCCTCAACTAGTGATGAGTCGAGCACCCATCCAGTTTTTGCCGCTGTAGCAGACGGAACCAGCGCTACGCTTCTCGCAGAGGAACTCCCCGCGTGGAAGAGCTCATCACGCCTCCGCCCCCTGCGAAAACGGACCAGCGCCGAGGCAGCCGCTTTCCCGTAGTTGTGCCAGTGCAAGCCAAATGGCAAGAGGCCAGCGGCCGCATTGTCATCGAGAACGCGCAAGCACGCGAAGTGAACATGCAGGGCGGCCTTCTGGACATGAAGATCTTCCCCAGCGTGGGAAGCCAGATGGAACTGACGAACCTGCTATCGGGGGAAACCTACCGGGCACGGGTTGTCGCGATTCGCCGCAAGGATGCAAAGGTGATTGGAGTAGCCGTCGAACTCCTGATTCCCAGCGAATCCTTCTGGGGAGTGAACTTTCAATTAAGGAAGACGAGCGCCGAACTGTTACAGCTGGAGCACGCCATCCGCACCGGTGGCATCGATCAACGCATCCTCATCGATTTCCGCGACGCCGTCGATCACGTTCGCAAGACCGCCTGGGCCGTCCAGGAATGGCAGGAACGCCAGATCACGAAGCACGATACGCACACCTTGCTTCCGCTGCTCACCAGCGAGCGCATTCGTCGCGCTGCACAGCTCGGCGGTGCCATCGTCTCCGATCTCACCACCCACGAAGTCAGTAGAGAGACCCCGGGTGTAAATCAATTGTTTGACGTCGTGCAACGCATGCACCAGCTGCTGGCGGACCTGCTCAAAGAGAGCTGAATGTAAATGCGGGTTGCGGGCGTGCTATCGCTGCGCAGCAAAGAGCCGGCGCACCATTGACCCAAATCCGTCGATGTCTCGCGAGACGCCCCACCGCACGATCACTCTGTGACTGTTATCGTTCAGCCCGAAACCCGTGGACAAGCGGACGCACCAATCCGAAGGCAGGCTCCAAGCAATTACCGGGGCAATATAGTGCGACGTATCGTGCAGGCCGAAGCTGTGGCGATCACCCAGTCCCCCGTACATCTCGACTCCTGCGGTAAGGTTCTGCCGGCAAAAGGAGCACGGTGTCGAGCCTTTTTCTCCAAGCGCGTGGCTCGCGCCGAGCGCATAGCCAAATTCCCATGGCGCATTCGCTAGATTTTTCGCGGCGAGCGTGTTCTGCGTGAAATTCCAACCTCTTACCGTGCTGGACAGAATCAGCTTGAGCTCCAGCTCGTTGATGTGCTGCCTGCGCGCTTGCGCATTGGAAGTAAGAAAATCGGATTCGGTATCGTGCCCTTCGATTTCCTTCAGAATTTTATCGGCGCCATTTTTCCTTTCGTATTCGACATACAGCACCGGATTCAAAAAGTGCTCGTCCTTCAATGGAAGGAAGCGGTTCTCAAACCGTGCGCCGGTAAACACCGTGCTCTGACCGAAGGTCGATTGCCCCTCCAAGTACACGCCGGTTGTCCAGCGATTCGTGGCTCCATATTCAAACTCCGTCCAGAAGGCATGGAAGTCGTCGCCCACGCGTTGCGTGCCAAAGGCGGAGGAATACTCGACCTCAAGGGCGCCGCGCTCTTCGAGGTGATGATCGTACGCAACGACATAGGGAGTCTCTTGGGCGCGGCTAAAGGGTGGTGAGATTGCGGAAATGGTGACAAAAAACAACGGGAAAACAGACTTGCGAGATGCGGAAATCAAGATCTCTCTCCTTGCAAGTGACTTGCAACTGGGATATAAGACTAACTTAGTCCTATATCCCATTTCAAGTCCGGGTAATGCGAAATCACCTGCCGTAACCGTTATTTTGTGGTAGTCGGAGGTTTCAATGGTGTGCTTCGCGCACTGACTCCGGGGCTTGCACTCTGCGGCTTAGGTTCAAGCAGGCTTCCCAGGCATTCGAGGAGCTTACCAATTCCATCCGCTTTCGATATAACTGCCTTGGCTCCAACGGCCGTAGCCAGCGATAACCCCAACATTTCACTGTACATAGTGTAAAGCACGATGGGCAGGTCGGGCATCGCTCCTGCTAA